>ERZ650311.475-NODE-475-length-25684-cov-9.992665_pt1 | contig 25684 bp, 35 predicted proteins | sample MGYA00376247_ERZ650311 | MGnify/ENA primary metagenome ERZ650311 (study PRJEB26733, sample SAMN07839324) | wastewater metagenome | biome: small river; feature: stream; material: water | place: USA: North Carolina | collected 2016-07-28 ...
GGCACGTGACCGTGCCAAATTAGCAAAAGCCTAGTCAATCACTGCGGAGTGGCTGGAACTAATTTCCAGCCCTCTGCGCAGACTTGCACATAGGGATAGTAAGTCTGAGTCGAGGCACAGTAATACCAAACCGGTGGCAAATTTTGTGCCAAAAGCGGTTGAGGGGGTACTACAAGCACCGGAGGTGCTGTATAAACCGGGCTTGGATAAACGGGTTGAGCATAGACCCAGCGCGGCTGGGTCAGGGCATAAGTCACGACACCGCCAGCGATAAAGGGACCCACCCAGTGACTGGTACGATGGTAATGTCCCCGATGGCCACCATGAGCTTCAGCAGGGCTGGCAATCATTGAGCCTAAACTCAGGAGGCTGATGGCCAAGAGTGTTTGTGTAGCCTGACGGATGATCGCTTGTTTCATATTCACCTCTTTTGGCTGGATGCCAAGGATATGCCCATAACGTAGTTCAAGCGTCTAAGTTGACATCTTTTTACTCATCAAAAGCCCTGTGCCAGTGTTATATTGCAAGCGTTTGATTTCAATTGCTTTTAGGAAAGATATGCTGAAAAAAATAATCTTGGGTTTCATTATTTTTCTAATCTTCATCATGGGCTTTACCGTCTATGGTATTTATCAGTTAGATAGTTTGGTCAAGCAAGCGATTCAGACTTATGGCAGTGAAGCAGTGGCTAGCAAGGTCACTGTGGGTGATGTGAACGTCAATCTTAAAGAAGCCAAAGTCTCGATTCGTGATTTACAGGTCGCTAACCCCGATGGTTTTACTCAGGCTCAGGCTCTCCAAGCCAAGCAAGTCGAAATTCTTTTAGATAAAGATAAATTAGGTACGGATTTAATTGTGGTGCGTAGCGTCCTGGTGACAAAGCCCATGATTGTCTATGAATACCAGAATAAAAAAGATAACCTCAGCATTTTGCAAAAAAATGCTGAGGCATACGCGCAGCGTATACAAAAAGAAGCCCCAGTCACACCGGCTGATCCCAAAGTCGCTAAGGCACAAAGTACTCGCTTAATTATTCAAAGTGTCGAGATTCAGAAACCAGAATTAGTGCTCCAAGACACTCGATTGGCTGATAAACCGGTTCAGATTGATTTGCCGGATATCCGTTTAAAGCAAATTGATTCTGAAAAAGGAGTCAGTGCCGCTGAGTTAAGTGCTCAACTCATGGAATCTTTATTTACGGAATCGCGTCGCTCGATCAGTAATCACGCGCCCACAGTGCTATTTGAGGCAGGTGAAAAGCTCAAAGAGGCGGAGTCCCAAATCAAAAGTCAGGGCGATAAGTTATTACAGGAACTCAAGAGTCTATTCCGCTAAAACGCTGATGCGGTGATTAGCTCTACGTGATATCACCGAATTGCTCGATCAAGGGGTGCTGACGCGCTCCTCATCCTCGGGTAGAAGTGCTAGCTATGACTTGAGCCCTCTGAAGTAATTCCTGTAAATCGATTAAATCAACATATTTAATCGAATTCATCTATCATGTAAATTCCAGTGTTATAGATAACTGAGGTTTTCATGGCTGCACTTCCTTCGCTGCGTCAATTACGCTACTTAGTGGCTGTAGCGCAACATCTGAACTTCACCAAAGCGGCTGAAGCTTGCTTCGTGAGCCAATCGACACTCAGTACTGGGCTCAAAGAGCTTGAGCAGACCATGGGTGTGCAATTGATTGAGCGAGATCGACAAAATGTATCTGTCACTCCAGTCGGTGAAGAGGTAGTCGCGCGTGCGATTCAATTATTAGCCGGCGCAGAAGATCTCATTGAATACACCCATCACACCGGACATGCCATGACTGGCACGATTAAGTTAGGCGCTATTCCGACGATTGCGCCATTTTTATTGCCTCAAGTGATACCGATGATTCGCCAAGAGTATCCGGATTTAAGAATAGCTTTACGCGAAGACTTAACTGCCAACTTATTGCAAAGGGTCGTTGACCACCAGCTTGATTTTGCATTGATTGCGCTACCTTATGACACAGAAGGTTTACTGGTCAAAGAGCTGTATGCCGATGAGTTTTGGTTGACCGCCCCCCAAGGCGATCCTGCTTTGCAGGAAGAGGAAGTCACAGTACCCGCCAAAATGGCCGAACGACTTTTATTGCTCGAAGAAGGGCATTGTCTGCGTGAACATAGTTTACGAGCTTGTCGTAAAAAAGAAGTCGCCAATGCCGATGGTTTGGAAGCAACCAGCCTTTTAACCCTGGTCCAAATGGTTGAGTCGGGTCTAGGCATTACCTTATTGCCAGAGATGGCTGTTCGTTCTGGGATTCTGAACAACACCCATTTGCAAGCGCGCCCATTGTCCGCTCCTGCACCTAAGCGTGGCATTGCTCTGGTAGCGCGTCAAACCACTGCCAGAATCGATGAGTTTTTAGCCATCGCACAAATGATCATAGAAATTCATTGGCATGCACAGAAAAAGACTCAAGCTCAAAGTGTGAGTGGGAAGAGTGCCCGCTAACTGCTACAAGATGCTAGAAGAAAATTTAGACTTTGAGTCTAAAGGGTGTGAAATTCGTGTGATAGTCGTAATAGTCTTCTGACTCCTTACGTTTGAGCCAAGCAATCACGCGGTAGGTCACAGGGGTCATTAATATTTCCCAGGAGGTCTTCAGCACATACTGAGCCAGCGCCACCGCAATAACTTGCTCGGTCGGCCAAATGGCATAAAACGCCATGAAGTAAAAAATAGAAGAATCAATCGCTTCGCCCACCGCTGTTGAGCCTATCGTGCGCATCCAGAGATGTTGACCTTGCGTTAAGATTTTCATCTTCGCCATCACATAGGCATTAGCAAGACTACCGCACCAGAAAGCCAACATCGAGGCGGCAATAATGCGCCAAGTATTGCCAAAGACAGTTTCTAAACCGATTTGGTACTGACGCATATAGTCGTTATCGGCCGGTGGTAATTGAATCACCACGACAGACATCAAAGCGGCAAATAAAAGCGCGGCAAAACCGGCCCACACCGCACGGCGATCATGCCCGTAGCCGTAGACCTCGGTGAGGATGTCGCCAAATAAATAAGTGATGGGGAAAAATAAAATACCAGCACCAAAGACAGTCATCCCGAGGATGGGTAAATCCACCACGGCTGCTTTACCTGCACCAATCAAGTTGGAGCACAGCAAAGCGGTGACAAAAGCCGCTAGGAGTAGATCGTAATATTTGTAATGGCGCTTGGCTTGCATCTGGTCATCATAGACCTAGATGCAAAACTCTGCTTAGGGGTTTAAAAAATCACCGGAACGAATACGTGTTAGATATTTGACATCTTTAGCGTATTCATAAATATGAGCCGTGTATGTTTGTTCGTTTTCAATGAGGTGAACAGTGCTCACAATCCGATCGTATTCATGCGGGCGCAGGTCAGTCATACTGCATTCTTCAAAGGCGTCAAGTTTGGCTAACAGTGGTGCTAGTGCATCTTCAGCAATTTCATAAAGCTCACCGATGACTTGATCGTCTGGATTTTCTGAGCCGATCGCGGCAGGGTAGAAAGATACTTGATAGAGTTGTGCTTGCCAACGAGCTAAACCTAAACAACGACCTATGCTTTGTATCTCGGTGCGCATCGCGCGCCCTTGTTCTTGAGGCGCTTGGCTTCTTAATGTGCCGTATACGAATAAATAAGACCAACGCATGACACTCTCATTCACAAAAAAGACTTAGATATGCCTAGGAATCTTTTAACGCCTCATGAATACTCGGAAAGCAAGTCAAGAAGAGATAACTTGGATATTGCTCGGGCTTCATGCCGTCGAGATTGGCAAATACTTCTTCACGGATCTTACCAATCGTATGAGAGTCTGTTGCCGCCAAGGCGCTCACAAGGCGGGCGGCTAGAGAATCTTTTTCCATATCAATACCATGTTGCATTTTGATATTCGCTAAAAATGATCCATAAGTACTCGCAAATTGCATATCGCAAACAAAACCGTGATGAGTACTCGGATGTTGTTGTGACAAAGTCACTGCTAATTGTTGGCAATCGCTAAATACAGCGCGTAGTTTTTGCAAGATTTCGGCAGAGGGATTCATGATGCTATTTTATCGGGAAACTCACCGTTCAGGTAATACCAGCGGCTCTCTTGCCGGACAAAGCGACTGACTTCATGTAAGCGATAAGCCTTGCCATTGATTTTGTATATGGCAAGAAACTCTACGAGTCCTGACTCGCCGCTAGGCTCTATTTCACTGCGATAGATTTTTAAGCTCTGCCAGCGGGGCCGTTCATCTTGAGCATCGTCATCGAGTGTGGCTGGACGCGTACTCGGATGCCATGTGTCTAATACATAATCATGAAGACCTAGGGCATAGGCGCTATAGCGTGAACGCATCAATAATTCAGGACTACTTGCAGCAGTACCTTGATGCCACACTTGGCAACAACTGACATAGTCAGCTCCACCGCAAGGGCAGGGTATAGAGGTCTTCAATGTTTTAGCCATACCGCATTATTCAATGAAACTCATTGGCGTCAGTATTTTTACCTCCCCGAGATTTACGCGAGCGGGTTTGCGCAACAGAGACTTCGACGCTCTGAGTGGGATTGATTTCATGCCAAGTCATCAATATGTCACGTTTGAGATAAATCATGATTTGTGACAACTTGCGTTTAGATGGCTTAGGCAAAGTCTCGCGAGCAAAGAACATGCGAGCTAACTCTTGATTGAGCATTTGTTCGGCATGCATGATGGCTTCAGAAAGACTATGACCGATGGCGAGCAGATCAGGAAAGTCGCTCAAGCTAATCAGATAATCTCCTCGAGCGGTTTGTTCTACGGTGGCAGGGTAAGCAAACATGGTTTTCTCATAAAAATCTCGAGTCTAGGCAAGCCCCCATAGCAAAGCAAATCTGTAAAAAAGACCTTTTGTGAGGTAGTGACAAAAACTTTCCTAAGTAAATCAATTGGGTATATATTGCGAACATTCAGAAATAAGAAAAATGACAGATAAGTCTTACGCAAAAATAAGTATTAACCTACAGAGGATTCAGAAAACAATATGACTCAAGATCATTCCAGCGTGACAGTCGTGAGTGAGCGCCCCATACAGTTTCAGGGGAACCGCTTGGCGGCATGGTTACTTAAGCGATTAGGGTGGACTCTGTACTTTGATGGATTGCCTGGCCCTCATGGTGTGATGGTGGTCTATCCGCATACCTCTAACTGGGATTTTTTTATTGGCTTATTGGCGAAATGGGCGATGGGTCTACAGATTCAGTTTTTAGCGAAAGACTCGCTCTTTAAGATTCCTTTGGTCGGTGCTTGGTTGCGTTATCTTGGTGGCATCGCTGTCGTGCGTTCTAGTCCACAAGGGTATGTGCAAGATATGGCGAGTTCAATGTTAGCCCGTGAATATGCTTGGGTGGTCATTACCCCCGAGGGTACCCGTCAACGCACGCCCGGTTGGCGCAGCGGTTTTTATCGCCTAGCCACGCTCGCCAATATTCCCGTAGGTTTAGCATTTATAGATTACCGCCATAAAGAGATTGGTGTGAAACATTTCATACAACTGTCTCAGAATGAAGATCTAGACCTAGACAGAATAAGACAAGAGTATGCCGAGCGCGCAGGGTTTCATCCTGAAGATGCAGCGCCCATTACTTTTTGGACGCCGCGCTCATAGTGCTAGACGGTTTGTGCTGCGTCGTAACGCTTGAGTGTTTCAAGATCGACACGTTCAAGCGCTTTGAGATGGGTACTCTCTAATTTAATTTTCGGAGCGCAACCCGCCTCGAGGGCTTCTAGCCAACGTGACAAACATAAGCACCATTGGTCACCGGCTTGTAGACCAGCAAAGCGCCACTCAGGACGTGGCGTGATAAGGTCATTGCCACGCGCATAACTAAATTGTAGAAATTCATCACTCATGATGGCGCAGACCAGGTGACTGCCTACATCATCAGGACCGGTCTTACAGCAGCCATCACGATAAAAGCCAGTGAGGGGCTCAAAAGAACAGGGCGATAGTGGTTCACCCAAAACATTGCGTGCGATTTCTTGTGCAGACATAAAACGAATCAGTTACATTAGGAAGACTTCACTCTAGTGCATTTCATGCGGCTTTGCAGCATGAAACCAAAAAGTGCTGCTAGGGGAAGGGGATTGAATATCAATAAAAACAATTCGAGGAGAATCAATTGAAGCCCTTCTTATCTAAAACCCTGCGTTTAGCAACACTCATGAGTGCTGTTTTACTCACAGCAGCAGTTCATGCACAGAATTATCCGAATCGCCCGATCACCTTCGTCGTGCCCAACCCTCCTGGCGGATTGGTGGACACCTCAGCGCGTTTAGTGAGTGATTCACTAGCGGGTGTGATCGGTCAACCCACAGTCGTAGAAAATAAACCTGGGGGTAGCGGCAATATTGCTTACCAAGCTGTCGCGAAAGCGCCCAAAGATGGCTACACGATATTGGTCTCTTATTCCGGGTATCACGTCGCCAACCCGATTCTGATGGATAAGCTCCCTTGGGATCTAAAAAGTTTGACTCCGATCGGCTTGGTCACGATTGCCACCAATGTGATTGCCGTACATCCATCGGTGCCTGTGAATAATCTCAAAGAGTTCATCGCCTATGTTCAGAAAAATCCAGGCAAACTGAATTACGCATCCCAAGGCAATGGTTCGGTAGCGCATATCGGTACTGAAATCTTCAAGCAAAAGATCAATGGCAATATCGTGCACGTTCCTTACAAAGGATCTGGCGCAGCGATTCAGGATGTTCTGGCTGGCCAAGTACAAGTCTTCATTACCACACCACCTTCTGTCATGGGCCATATTCAAACCGGTAAGCTCAAGGGCTTGGCAGTGACTGGTAAGAGCCGTCACCCCATGATGCCCAATGTACCCACAGTCGCAGAAGCGGGCTTGAATAATTTTGATTTAGAGTCATGGGTCGCTTTATATGCCCCAGCAGGCACACCTGATGCAGTGATCAATAAGCTATCAGCCGATGTGAAGAAAGCTTTGGAATTACCAGAAACGAAAAAACGTGCAGATGCTGCAGGGGTGGAGATTCGTTACTTACCCCCTGAGCAGATGACACGTCTATTAAATTCTGAAATCGAGATTTGGGGCAAAGCCATCAAATCAGCGAATATCAAAATGGATTAAGCACCTACATAATCCTTTTGTGCTTCCCAAGACGCCGCTTTAAAAGCGGCGTTTTGCATGAGCTTGTCATAAATACGCATAATTTGCGGATAGCGCTCTAAGGGGATCTGAGCGGCGATGGCATTACGAACTTGAGGCACTAAACACACATCTGCTAGGCTGATTTCATCGGCGAAAGAGTATTGCCCCGCACAATCGGTCAAACGTTGTTCATAGGCAGCTAAGGCTAGGTGATGCCAATGAGCGTACCAAGTATCAAGACCGTTCGCTGAAACTTGTAACTCTCGTTTGAGATAACGCAGCACGCGTAAATTGGTTAAAGGATGAACGTCACTGGCCATATCGTGACACAGTGCTCTGACTTGGGCGCGTGCGATCGGGTCTTGAGGTAGTAGGGCGGGTTCTGGATAGACTTCTTCAAGGTACTCTAAGATGGCCATCGATTGATGCAAATGGACATGACCGGTATTTAAAACCGGCACCATACCTGCTGGATTTTTTAAAAGAAAATCACTACTAAACTGATCCCCGGGTTGCCCTTTGAGATTAACCGGGATAGCTTCAAAAGCTAAGTTCTTATAGTGCAAAGCAATTCTGACCCGAAAGGCAGCGGAACTGCGATAGAAGGTATGGAGTTGTAGATTCATGGGTACATCTTAAGCCAAATAGGGTGCGAAGGTGCAGGGCTAAAAAATGGTTTAATGCCGTATGGATGTGAAAAATAAAAAATACCTATTTGTCTACTTGCATGGTTTTCGCTCTTCGCCACAATCGACCAAAGCTCGTTTGACTGAAGCAGCTCTTGCTGAACGTCAAGCCAACGGTTGGCAGATTGAGTGGTACGCACCGCAACTACCCGCTTCACCGAAAGAGGCGATGGCTCTGGTACAGGCCGAGATTGTCCAGAGACAGTATGATGTTTTATGCATCATCGGCTCCTCGCTCGGAGGCTACTACGCGACTTATCTAGCAGAGCAGTACCCTGGTGCGCGCACCACCTTGCTCAACCCCGCTGTATTTCCGGCCCGTGATTTAGAGCGTTATGTGGGCACACAAACGAACTGGCACGATGGTAGCCCCTTTGAATTCAAACCCGAGTATGTAGCGCAATTAGAGGCGCTCAAAGTCGATCGTTTGACTGGTCACGAGCGCTATTACTTGGTGGCTGCCACGGATGATGAAGTTTTAGATTGGAAAGAAATGATGATGAAGTATCCTGGCGCGAATCAAGTGGTGATTCGTGGTGGCGATCATGCGATTACAGATTACCCCATCTATTTACCAGAGATATTGCGCTTTCATTTTTTCTGGTCTTATGAGAATTAGGCAAGTCAGATTTGATTACTAGACAATCTATTTATAAAAATATCGAGACAACTATGAACCAGCCAAGCAAATTATTTAGTCCCCTCAAACTATCATCTCCTGCAGGCGGTTTGACTTTGGCTAATCGCGCTATTGTGGCGCCGATGTGCCAATACTCCGCGAACCAGGGTCAAGCCACTGACTGGCATTTGATGCATTGGGGTAACTTACTCAATAGTGGCGCAGGTTTATTCATTATCGAAGCGACCGCTGTCGAGCCTGAGGGCCGTATTACTCCTTATTGTTTAGGTTTATGGGATGACAAAACAGAAGCGGCTCTAAAAGACCGACTCCAACGTGCGCGCGCCTTAGCGCCGCAGGTTCCAGTCTGTATTCAGTTAGCGCATGCGGGGCGTAAAGCCTCTAGTGATGCGCCCTGGAAAGGTGGGCAATTGCTTGATGCGCAGCAAGGGGGTTGGCAGACCGTGGGCCCATCAGCGATTCCTCAACTCGATGGTGAAGTTGCGCCTCAAGAACTTGATGCTACTGGTCTAGAACGGATCAAGCAGGCTTTTGTCAAAGCGGCACAGAGAAGCCAAGCGCTGGGCATCGAAGCCATCGAAATTCATAATGCCCATGGATATCTCTTGCATCAATTTCTCTCACCGATTGCTAATCAAAGAAGCGATCAATATGGTGGGTCTCTGGAAAATCGCATGCGCTATCCTCTCGAAGTGTTCCAGGCATTACGTAGTGCATTTTCAGGTGTTTTGGGTGTGCGTGTTTCTGCGAGCGATTGGTTAGATAACGGTCTACAGCTTGAGGAAGTAATTGAGTTTGCTAAGCAACTCAAAGCATTGGGTTGTGATTTCATTCACGTATCTTCAGGAGGTATATCGCCTAAGCAACAAATTGCGATTGGTCCTAATTATCAAGTACCGTTTGCTAAAGCGATTAAGGCAGCTACCGGTATGACAACCATTGCTGTTGGTCTAATTACTGAAGCCAAGCAAGCTGAGGCCATATTGCAAGCTGATGAAGCGGATGCTATTGCCATGGCGCGCGCCTTTTTATATCAGCCTCGTTGGGTCTGGCAAGCCGCTGCTGAGTTAGGTGGACAAGTGGCAGCTAGTGAGCAATACTGGCGTTGTATGCCGCGTCAAGCGCAGCATATCTTTGGCCAAGTCAAACTCGGGCAGCGTTAAATCCTGCCTACCCAAGGAGTGGGTATGCAAAAGCCAGCACTGAAATCTTCAGCAACGCTCATTAGCGTTGCTTTAGTGCTATCGCTTCTGCTGCACTTCATAGCCATGGGGGGATTATCTTTCTGGCCCAAAACCACAGCTTTACCTTTGCCCAATACCGTTGTGCAAGCCACATTGGAAATGGCTCCCGTAGATAATAAACAAAGTACTGAGCGCGCAAGTATTGAGGAAACATCATTGGTGGGTGACGCTTTTGAAGAATCATCAGAGCCATTCAATGCTCAAGCCTTTCAATTGCCACCTAGTGCTTTGATGACTTATACCGCTTATTTAAATGGCGCAGCTTACCCTGCGGGGACAGTCAATTGGCAAATACGTGATGCACGATATCAACTGCAAGTCACGGTGCCGGTGCCCTTTATTGGGGACTTTACTTTTACGAGTTCAGGGGGTGTCGATACTTTTGGATTGGCCCCTGAAATTTATATTGAAAAACGAGCGAGTCGCTCAGAGCGCACAGTCACTTTATTGCGCGATCAGGAACTTATCCAGTTTTCTACGCAGACAGAAAAGATTCCTTTACGTCCCGGCACTCAAGATCGTTTTAGTGTCATGTTTCAGTTAGCAGGTTTAGTAGCCGGTAATCCTGAGATCGATCAAAAGGGGATTGCCCGAGAAATTCCATTGGCCAGTATTCAACAGTTAGAGACTTGGACTTTTGTGAGCCAGGGAGATGTTGTGCTGACAGAAGTGGCAGAGCATTTACAGGAAACACGTCATTTTTTACGGCTGCCTCGGGATGAAAAAGATCTAAGACGCTTTGAGGTTTGGCTCGCTAAAGGAGCGCATTACTTACCCGTCAAAATGCGTCAGACGGATCACAAAGGCCAAGTCATTGAACTCGTCTTAAGCCAATTACAAATGCAATAAAGGTCTGATTAGCGCACATCGCGCACACACCGAAAACCAATATACGCGACGCGTGTATCCATCGGTTTGGTAGCTAGGTCAGACTCGAGTTGCCGCTCTGGCCCATACCACCAGGAAGCCCCTCGCGTAATTCGTTCTTGACCACTACCGCCATCAACCCACTCCCAAAGGTTGCCACCCATGTCATATAAGCCATTCACGCCGGCTGTGGTGGTCATCACAGGCACATGGCCGCTACCCCGATTCAGTGAGCCTTGAGGAGCGACACCTTTGAAGCGACCTTGTAGATGGTGAGAGCCATCGGCAGACGGGCCATTGGGGTAGCGATAGCGTTGTCCTTGAACAAAGGGGGCTGGTGGTGTTGTTCTTTGCTCTAGGTAAGCGGCCTGCGTCCATTCTGCATCCGTCGGTAAGCGTTTGCCGAAGTAACGACAGATTGCTTGCGCTTCGGCATACATTAAGTGAGCTGCAGGTTCACGATCCTGGGCAGCCACACCAAAAGGGGTGCGCCAAGTCCAACCCGGTTTTTGAACCCAGCCGGATTCATAGATATAGCTGCCACCTTCTTTTTCACCGCGACTCACAAATCCAGTGGCCTTGGCATAGCGCTTGACAGTGCCGATACTCACTTCATGCAGGTCCCACTCCAGTCCACCAATTCGAGTGGTTTTCTCTAAGGCAGTCAGAGGGCCAGCACTCTCAGCCATCAAGTGTGGGCCGTAGAGCAAAGCACTACAAACGGATATCCATGCGAGCTTTTTCATCGACGTACGATCCTTGTGAGTAATAACCATCCAATAAAGAGAGCATACAGGCTGACCTCAAAAAAATCTTGCTTACCTGATTTATGCCAAAAATAGTGCAGGATGACTGTTATAGCAATCACATAAATCAAGCGATGTAATTTTTTCCAAGACCGCCCTAAGGTGCGCATGGCCCATGTATTGGAGCTGATTGCCAAAGGCAACATCATCACAAAAGACAAAAAGCCCATCGTAATGAAGGGGCGCTCCAATACATCGAAGACCATCGTAGACCATGACCAACCATGATCTAACCAAAACCAAATCACAAAATGACACAGTGCATAGCTAAAACTCGCTAAACCTAGTGTGCGTCTCCAGGGTAATAAAAATGGCTGTTGTGTGATTTGTCGTAAAGGCGTGATTGACAAAGTTGCGCATAAGAACACGAGTGCCCACGTCCCTGTGGAACGTGTAATGAACTCAATGGGATTGGCGCCTAGACCATCATAGAGGCCTAAGTAAACAAGTCTTAAAAAAGGTAGGCTCGCTAATAAGACCAGTAGGCTTTGTTGTACTGCCGGTGATGCACTCAGAGTTATCTTTCGCATCACAGGCTTTAGTAAAAACGCTTCAGATCCATACCTGCATAGAGCGACGCGACTTGCTCAGCATAACCATTAAAGGGCAGGGTCTTGATGCGGGGAGCAAATAGACCGCCTTCACCGCCTATGCGACGTTCTTGGGCTTGGCTCCAGCGAGGGTGAGATACCTCGGGATTGACGTTGGCATAAAAACCATATTCATGAGGGGCTGCCACTTGCCAACTGGTGCGCGGTTGCTGTTCTGTAAAGCGAATCGCCACAATGGATTTGCCACTCTTAAAGCCATATTTCCAGGGAATAGTCATGCGAACGGGGGCTCCGTTTTGTTTCGGTAACACTTCACCATATAAACCAAAGGTCAGCAGTGTGAGGGGGTGTAAGGCTTCATCGAGGCGCAAGCCTTCGGTGTAGGGCCACTGTAAGACGCGACTTTTTAAGCCGGGCATTTGCTCACGATCGGCTAAGGTAACAAATTCAACAAACTTAGCGGAGCCTTGAACTTGAGCTGCTTTGATCAGGTGTGACAAAGAGTAGCCAATCCAAGGAATCACCATCGACCAACCCTCTACGCAGCGCAAGCGGTAGACACGTTCTTCTAGAGGCGCTAATTTGATGAGCTCATCGATATCCCAGGTCCGGGGTTTATTCACAAGTCCTTCCACACGCACCGTCCAAGGACGGGTTTTGAGTCTTTGTGCGTGTATCACGGGGTCGGCTTTGTCCAGACCAAACTCATAAAAATTGTTATAGCTGGTGACATCCTTATAGGGCGTTAATTTTTCTGCTGTGAAAAATTGTGGATTCGGTTTTGCAGCTAATGCCAGGCGCTCATTGGCGCGAACCTCTCTATGCCATGCCAAAGAAGTGATGGATGTGGAGAGAGCCAATGTCGACCAGCCCGCTTGGGCTAGCCACTGACGCCGTCCTTCGTAAAGGGTTTGAGGTGTGATTTCAGAGGCAAGAATCTTTGGGGGCTTGTTCATAAAACAAGCTTAATCGACTTCTTTATTTCTTGCACAAACGATGTTCAATTTTCAGGCAGCGATTGGTGACAATCGGTATCTGAGCCTTCTTAGCAGCGGCAACGCTTGCTTCATCATGGATGCCTAACTGCAGCCAGATCGAGCCTACTCCGAGCGCAATCGCTTCTTGCGTGATGGGTAAGCAGTCTTCTGCGCGACGAAACACATTCACCATATCGATCTTCTGTGGAATGCTTTTGAGATCAGGGTAGCAGGTCATCCCCAGAATACTCTGGCAGTTAGGGTTGACTGGAATAATGTCGTAGCCCACTGCTTGCATATACCTAGCTACATCATAGGAGGGACGATCCGTCTTATCAGACAGTCCCACTACGGCAATCGTTTTTGTCTTTTGAAGTAATTCTGGAATATCAACGCTCATGCAAAACACCTAGAAAGCTGAGATACTCTGATCATGCCACAAGATCAGAACTTTGTTGATGTGAAGAAATTACATCACTCCAAGTGGACCGCTGTGACTCCTATCGAGCGACAAAAACATTTCATGGTGGTTAAAGTGATCGTGCCTGAGGATGGTTCGCCGATTCGTCAGGTTGTTATTGAAGCGGTTTTGACGCGGCAGCAAAAAACCATTGAGTGGCGTACTTTGAAAGATCGTCAATATTGGATCAGCGGTTGGTCTTAGCACTGTGAGTGAATGCTCAAGAGTGATGAAAGCGTCGCATGAGTCTTTTTTCAAAGAGCTCATAAAAGGGCCAAGCGAGAGCTACGCTGAGTATTACAGCGCATCCCATTCCCAGCAGATGTACCCCAGGGTCGCGAGGTAAGAATTGCATCCAAAAAGCGTTTACGACGAGTGAGATTGGAAAGTGCACTAGAAAAATTGAGTATGAGCGTTGGCCTAATGCGAGTAAGGCAGAGGATGCGGGCATACGTATTTTAAGATCTACACTTAAAAATAAAATACAGGCGCAGATCCAGGCAAGCGATAAACGTAAATTCGGTTCTTGATAGAGTGCGAAGCCATAGGCTAAGCTGACTAAGAGCATGGTGATATAGGCTAAGGGGCGTTGTAATTGATTGGCATACGCAGCAATCATGCCAATACCATAAGCAGCTAGGTAATAAATAAAGTAAATATCATATGCATGCGCTTGGCTAAACATGACCAAAGAGATCAAACTAGCAGACACAATCAATGCTAAGGCTAAATAACGGGTTGTTTTAAATGACCAAGAGGCAGGTGCTAATTTCTCAATCAAGAAAATGAGCAGAGCACTCACGATAAAAAGCTGAAAATCAATCGCCACATACCAAAACCCTGCGGAGAGAGATTCGTAATGCAAGATATCTTGTAAAAACAGAAGATGACTGGCCAATTGCCAAGCGCTAGGTCGTGCTGAAATCGAATCATGACGCATCCACAGACTCGCGAGCTCATTGCAGAAAATGACTAAAACAATGGCGGCGTAATACGGAATAGCGAGACGCCAGAATTTATGGCTGATATGTTCAGTAATGCTGCGCTTCACAAATGTGTTGGCGGTACTCCATTTGCTCGCTGCTAAATAGCCACCGATGGCTAAGAAGACATAGACTGCCATACGACCATACTCAAATAGCCAGGCATTGAGTGGTGCTATCAGTGGAGCGGCAAGGTCAGACATTGGGCCGTAAAACGCCAAATGGTGTCCCACAATCAAGAGGCAGGCGATGCCCTTGATTTGATCGACGAGAAGATTGCGTGAGTTCAAATCTTATTTCACGATCGGCCACATCAAGTTCAATTGATTGGACTTGGAGGCTTCAATCTTGATATTGCGTTTTAATGGGCGACCTTCAAAGACTGCATCGATGGTGTATTCCCCGGGAGGTAGATCAATCAGGAGGATAGGCCCTTCGGTCACGATCTCTAGGCTAGGCGTTTTACTGCCTTTTTTGCTCAGTTTGATTTGTACATCTGAGATCCACAATGCTCTTTGGGGGTGATCTTGGGAAAACTCCACCAGCAGAGGCCATTTTTTACCCAGCTCTTGCATCGCTTCAGACTCTTCGCTGCCGATGCCGCCTGTCATATACATCAGGCCGTTGATATTCTTTGTCTCAGGTAAGAGACTTGTGGTTTGTGCCAGTGCACTCGTTAAGCTCCAATAGAGTGCGAGGAATAATCCAGTCCAAGAAATTTTCACGCCATCTCCTGCAAATTAATTGAATTCGTGTAGCATGCTCAGATGTCTTTATGCCTGCCCATTCGCTATTATCGGCTAAGAATTTCAGCTCTGATGCAATTCCTCGCTCTAGGGATATTTTGTTATTCCAGCGGGGTCTGTGCCATGAGCTCGGAGCAGGTCGCAAAAACGCTCATGCAGCGTGATCAGATTTTAGTGATGCGTCATGCTGATGCGCCGGGTTACAGTGATCCGCTCGGTTTTCGTCTAGGTGACTGCAGTACCCAGCGTAATTTAGGAGACGCGGGGCGCACACAAGCCAAGGCGATCGGTCTCTGGTTAGCGCAGGGACTACAGAAGACCGCAAGCGAGCGACAAATTTACTCTAGCCCCTGGTGTCGTTGTGAGGAGACTGCTCGTTTACTCCAGTTAGGACCCGTACGTAGCGAGCCCGTTTGGGGTTCTTTCTTTGAGCGGCCGCAAGAAGAGGGGCGTTTTCGCCAGGGCGCCAAGCAGTTTTTAAAAGAACGCTACGCAGCTAGAGTAGCAGGACCTAACAATCCCGCCATGATTGTGGTGACACATCAAATTAATCTGACCTCACTGATCGGTTCTTGGGTGAATGTGGGTGAGATGGTGGTATTGCGATTTAACGCCCAGGGCGAGGTGATCAGTCATCAACGCCTTGCCCCTATACCTTACTAGCCTAATTTATCAATATAAATCAATGACTTAATTAAGTCACAGGATAAGTCTTGACCTTATTCTTAAATACTGTATATTTATACAGTATTGAACCTGTATTTGATTAAGAGCTAATAGGAGTATGTCATGAAAACATTAATTGCTAACCCACTATGGTCAGTATTGAGCGGTCTCGTGATTTGGATGGTTTTCGCAGAAAAACCCGGTGAGTGGCAGCGTAAAGAATGGATCTGTTCACGCCAAGATTAAGGCTTCATCGATCCCATCCTAAAAACCCACTTCACACTCACTTCTTTGGGATGGGATCTTTCCCTTTTTGCCAATCAATCCCTGCTTGACGCAAGCGATCTTGCAGACAGGATTCGCAAAGACAAGTCTGAGTCTCTTGAATAACACTGGCTGGCAATGGGGGGTATTGCATACACCAACACTGCTGGTCAGGCGCTTGCGCACCACACATCACTGGAGCATGGCAAATCGGGCAATTAGAAGGTGTCGAATTCATGGATGCAGGATCAGTAGTGTGATGCCGGGATTGCCATAGATGTCTTTGGTCAATTGAGTCTTTAACTGAGGATAGAGTTTGGTGCACTGGGCATAGGCACTATAACCTGGTAATAAATCATCCCCTCTAAAGTAGTTCTCAACCGTTTTATAAAAGCCTGCTTGCAAGTCAGCTATCAGGGCATTTTTAATAGCACCCCCGCGACCTCCAGAACCGTAGCCATGAATCACTTTTACAAATTGCACGCCCGTATCTTCAAGTTGTCTTAATTTTTCCACCAGCCGTTCGCGTGCTTGATCAACGCTCGGTAGCCCCACTTCAAGATTGAAAGTAAAAATACCTGCCACTTTTTTGGCGCCATCGGGAAGTTCTGTGGCGCCACAAAAAGGGCAGGAGGAGGCTAATGCGCTACGCGCATTGCCGCAACTAGGGCAGGGGACGTACGATACTTTGACCATGGAGCCAAGCATTCAAACATTCGACGACCCCTTGGCTAAAGGTCTTGAAAACATCTTCAGCCACAAAGCCAAGATGAGGGATTAACAGCGTATTGGGGCAATCGCGCAGCGGATGATCAATCGGCAAGGGTTCGATATCAAATACATCAAGAGCTGCTCCTGCAATTTTTTCATCTCGCAAAGCATTGACGAGAGCATCGGTATCAACTAACACGGATCGGGAGGTGTTAATGAGTAAGGCGCCGGGCTTCATTAGAGCAATTTTTTCTTTGCTCACGATGCCCTTGGTCGTTGGGCCTGCCACGATATGCAATGAGATGATGTCGGATTCGCTCATTAATTGATCGAGTGATACGGCACTGGCACCCGCTGCTTGAGCACGCTCTGCGGTCATATTCGGGCTCCAACACAGCACACGCATGCCAAAAGCTTGCGCGTAGCGCGCCATCCGTGAACCAATTTCGCCGAGGCCAATCAGTCCCAAGGTTTGACCTTTGAGCATTGGTAAGAGCGAGCGATCATTGCGCCAAGCACCTAACATCATGACGGCGTTTTGTTCGATCACGCGCTTATACAGGGCCATTAACATGGCCCAACTTAATTCAGAGGTGGAATCTTTTGATGGACCCCATTCGGTGAAGCTAATTGGAATCTGACGTTGTTTGAGGGCCTCAACATCCAAGGCTAGATTACGGGTGCCTGTAAACACCACATACTCTAGGTAGGGCAGTTGGGCAATGAGATCGGCCTTTAAAGGGGTGCGATCACGCATTAACACCAAGGCGTTCGCATCTTTGATGGCTTTGAGTAAATCAGGACCTTCCATGCGTTCAGAGTAGTACTCGACATGCGCATCTCTTTCGATCGCTGACCAATCGGCTAAGCGGCGGTAGGCTTCTTCATAATCATCTAGCACGACTATTTTTTTCATATTGTCTCCGTGTAAACCCTAGTCTAAGGGCACCTCATTATTTTGGGGCTTGGCACAGATTATAGGAGTGTGGGATATTAACGTTGTCATAGAGCAAAAATAGCCGGACATAAACACAGGAGACAATATGAAGTTAAAGACCTTAGCCCATGTGGCAGGCGCAGTATTTTCAGCTGCGACCTTACTCGCATCGCCCTTAGCGCAAGCGCAAGAGTGGCCCACACAAAAACCCATCAAGCTCATTGCCGTTTTCCCACCTGGAGGTTCAGTGGACCAAGTAGCCCGTATCTTGGCCCCGGCATTGCAAAACCAATTAAAGCAAAACGTCATTGTTGAAAACATCGGTGGTGCTTCTGGTTCGATAGGTACTGCAGCCCTTGCTAAAGCGGCGCCGGATGGTTATACCTTTGCAGTTGTATTTGATACGCATGGTGTGAACCCGAGCCTCATTGAAAAGCTACCTTTTGATACCAAAAAAGATATTGCGACTGTGACCATGATTGGTACAGCCCCAATGGTTTTAACAGCCAGTAAAGCATCGGGCCTGACAAGCTTTAAGCAATTGGTTGATCAAGCACGTGCGAATAAACCGAATAGCTATGGCTCTATTGGTACAGGTAGCTTAGGCCATTTGGCTTTTGCTTCTTTAGCCAAAGATGCCAAATTTGATTGGACCCACATTCCCTTTCGTGGGGGTGGTCCTTTGATGCAAGATGCCTTAGCCGGTCATGTGCCATTAGCGGTTGGTTCTTTATTCTTGGTCAAGCCTCATATTGATTCAGGTGGGGTGATTCCTTTGGCGGTCACAACTAGCAAACGCTCACCTGAATTGCCAAACGTGCCAACGATTGCTGAGAGTGGCTTCCCAGGCTTTGAAGCCCCTGCTTGGTGGGCTGTGATTGCGCCTGCACAAACACCGCCTGCGATCATTAATCGTATGCATGAAGAGGTGGCCAAAGCTTTGAAGTCGCCTGATATTGCCTCACGCATGAAGACCCAAGGGATTGAAATCTCTGCATTAGGACCGAAGGCAGGACAAGATTTTATTAATCGTCAGATTGATATTTGGGGTAAGTTTGTGCGCGACAACAACATCAAGCAAACGAACTAATTCATGAAAAAAACTATCGTTCCATTGCAAGCCTCAGATCTTGCAGAACCTGCGGATCTGGTGGCGGCCATTCGTGCGCGACGTGGTGGCGAACTGATCAATTTAGATCGTATGCTACTGCATAGCGTTCCGTTTGCACGAGGATGGAATCGATTTTTAGGGGAGGTTCGCGAGAACCTCACCCTAGACCCCAAGTTGAGAGAATTAGCGATGTGTGGTGTTGCTGTTCTCAATCGCGCTGACTATGAGTTTTTACATCACGCACCGATTTTTATGAAATGTGGTGGCAGTGCTGCGCAAACAGCTGCATTGCAACAACTGGGTCAAGCCCCTTTGCCTCAAGGTTTATTTTCAACTCAAGAAGAACAGGTGATTGAGTTGATTGTGCAAATGACTCGTCAAATCGAAGTCGGTGATGAGCTGCTGGAGTCCTTACAGCGCCAATTGGGTAATACGGTGCTGGTGGAGTTGGTGGGCGTGATCGCGACTTACAATATGGTGTCGCGTTTCTTAGTGGCGCTACGCGTTACCCCTGATTCTCACTAACAAGCCGTTTTACAGCCGTATACTTTCATTAGCCTAATGGCTAATAGCTCTGCCCATTATTCATATCTATGATGCGCTCATTAGTCTATAAGAAAGTAAATTGTGTCAGCTGGCCATATCTACCTGATTGATGATGATAGTTCGGTACGTGAGTCTATCTCTCGTATGCTTAAGAGTTATGGGTTTTCAGTGGAGAGTTACTCTGGTCCAGAAGATTATTTAAAGCAAGCGATTCCAGTGTCTCCCGCAGCCATCATTTTGGATGTGCGTATGCCGGGGATGAGCGGTGTAGAGTTACACGCAAAACTCAATGAGATGGGACGTAAAACCCCCATTATTTATATTTCTGGTGAATCGATGCCCCATGAAATCGTTACTTCTATGAAGCAAGGGGCTATGGATTTCTTAATTAAGCCCTTTAATCTAGAAGATTTGCTCAAAGCAGTCCAAGCTGCCCTCGAAGTGGACACTCAAACCCATCAATTACTCAATCAAACGATCTCTATTCAAGCACGCTATGAAAGTTTGACCCCACGCGAGAAAGAAGTCTTTGAGTTGTTGGTCGAAGGCCTCATGAACAAAGAGATCGCAGTGCAATTGGGCACGACCAATGCCACCATTAAAGTCCATAAATCACGTGTCATGGAGAAGATGCAGGCCAGCTCTTTACAGGAGTTGGTGAGGTTGCATCACAGGCTGACTTAATGCATTGTTATGTCATGTAATCAATGTTAAAGTCTTAATAAATAAAGAGAAAGAGGCAAACGGAGACAAAATGGCCCTGGGTAAAAACAAAATAGAAGTACTGCCACAAATCGTGGGGTCTGCCATTGTTGCGGGTCGCGAAAAAATGCGTCTGACTCAGGAGCAACTCGCACACCAAGCTTGTCTTTCAAAACGTCAAATCATGCAATTGGAAGAGGGTGGTGTTTCCACTTTCTATTCAGAGGCGCACAAAGTTACTGTTGCCAAAAAAGTAGCTAAATTACTCAACATCGATGAATCCCAGGTCTTGGTAGATCCAAGAGGCGATGCTGTCTTGCAAGAGAATTTACCTTTTGATCAACAAGAATCTCCAGCAGAAGTGCCTGCACCGTCTGCACCCGTCAGTGCCGAATCTCGCACTGCACGTCAAGAGTCTACAGAGCCTGTGCACAAAGTTTCTCTAGAAAATCTTACTTCGAGCGAAAAACCAGAGCCAGTCAAAAAGAAATCTTGGTTACCCCTGCTACTGATTATCTTGGTGGTCGCAGGTATTGTGTTGACCAAAGATCAAATTTTAGAAGTCTTTATGCCCAAGCCTGCCACGCCGGTTGAGGTCAAGCTCGAGGGTGAGAGTAAACCTGAAGACAACAATGCCGCACCGAATGCGACACCCACTAATCCGGGTACTACACCTGCAGGTCCGCAGAGTAGTACTCCAGGAGCGCCAGCAGTCGCTGTAGCACCGAGTACACCATTGCCTAGCGAATTATCTTGCCCTAAAGCTGATGCAAACGTCACTGAAGTGCGCGTCACAGAGCCGAGCAAGCCCGGTAATTTTGTTTACGTACAAGCCAAAACCAAGCAAGTAGTTTGTGTGATTGATGCCAGCGGTAAAAACATGATGCAGACTCTTGAAGCAGGTGCTGCACATACTTTCCCTGGTCGTGCACCATTTACTGTGCTGACTCAAGGTTTGGCTCAGGTCCAAGTCTACTATCAGGGTCGCCCTGTTCGTGCGGGTGAGCAAACTCGTACGGTCCGTTTAGTCGAAGCCCAAGCTCAATAATTAGCTCTACACCACTCTTTGAGGGTGCAGCCATGCGGCTGCCCTCATCGATGCTTTAGTCTTGATATGATGTAGGCATCTTTTTATCTAGCTTGCATCATGCCTCAAGAATTCATCAAAATCGTCGAAGTGGGCCCACGCGATGGCTTACAGAATGAAGCTACACCGGTGACGACGGATACCAAAGTAGAGTTAATTCAGCGATTGGCAGCCGCAGGATTTCAACACATTGAAGCCACCGCATTTGTTTCTCCGCAATGGGTGCCACAGATGGCCGATGCGAGTGCAGTCATGGCCCAGCTTGAAAGAAAAAACACCATTCAATACTCAGCGCTCGTGCCCAATTTAAAAGGATATGAAGCTGCGCTTGCTGCCAAAGTCGATGAGGTCGTGATTTTTGGCGCAGCCTCTGAGGCCTTTTCACAAAAAAATATCAATTGCAGTATTGCTGAGTCTCTTGAGCGTTTTCGTCCAGTCGCCCAAGCAGCGCAACGCGATGGTTTACGTTTGCGCGGTTCTGTATCTTGTGCTTTTGTATGTCCATATAGTGGTGAGGTGAGTACTTCAGCCTTAGTCCAGATTGCTCAAGGCTTGCAGGACTTAGGCTGTGCAGAAATTGATATCTGTGACACGATCGGAGCAGCGACAGCTAAGCAAGTCAGAGTCGCTTATGAAGCTTTGGCCAAAGTCATTCCAGTAGAAAAAATGTCAGGCCATTTTCACGACACCTATGGTCAAGCCTTGGCTAATATTTTGGCCGCACTAGACAGTGGCATTCGTATCTTTCACGCGAGCGTTGCAGGTTTAGGAGGGTGCCCTTACGCCAAAGGGGCTACTGGTAATGTCGCTACTGAGGATGTGCTCTATTTATTACAGGGTTTGGGTTATGAGACCGGCATTGATTTTGCCAAGGCCTGTGAAGCAGGGCACTTTATTGCCCAAAGTATTGGTAGACCTAATCATTCGCGAGCAGCCAACGCTTGGTTAGCCAAGTGTGCTGCATGAGAGCGCAGCCACGTTCTAAAACCGAATTATTCTGGGCATTTACCCAACTCTCTTTACAAGGGTTTGGCGGTGTCTTGCCGGTGGCCCAGCGCGAGTTGGTTGAAAAAAGAGCGTGGTTCACTCGAGCCGAGTTTTTAGAAGAGTGGGCTGTTGCCCAGGTTTTACCCGGCCCTAATATCGTTAATTTATCGATCATCTTTGGTGCTAGGTATTTTGGCTTTTGGGGTGGTCTAGCAGGTTTAGCGGGCATGCTTTTATTTCCCATGCTGGTATTGATTGTGATTGCTATGTTGTATTTGCAGTTGGGTGATAGGGCCTCAATCGAAGGGGCCTTGCGAGGGATGGGGGCTGTAGCTGCTGGCCTGATTGCCGGCACCTCGTTGAAGTTAGCTACGGCCTTGCGTCAACATCCTTTGGGTCCTTGGCTGACTTATGGCATTGCTGTTTTATGTTTTGTCTTGATTGCCTTGTTACGGGTACCGCTGTTGTACGTACTTTTATTTTTAGGCGGCAGTTCCATTTTGGCGACTTACTGGGTCGTCAAAAAATCTAATACACAAAGGCAGCATGATTAGTTTAGGGTTCAGTTTATGGTGGGATGTCTTTCTCACATTTATTGGTATGTCCTTGCTGGCGATTGGTGGGGCCATCACGGTCATACCGGATATGCATCGTCATTTGGTACTGCAGCAAGCATGGATGACTGATTCTCAATTTACTGCATCGATCGCGATTGCACAGTCGGCGCCGGGCCCGAATATTTTGGTGGTGGGTATGATGGGTTGGCACATTGGTATCAATGCCACACAGGGACTCTGGCAACAATATGCTTGGGGAACGGTGGGCTTCTGTGTAGCAATGTTAGGCGTGATGTTGCCTAGCTCGGTACTGACCTATGGCGCAGCGCGTTGGGTACAAAAACACCGCGATACCTTAAGCGTGATTTCTTTTAAGCAAGGTTTAGCCCCGATTGTGGTGAGCAGTATCTTAGCGACCAGTTGGATCATTACCGTCGCGCATGATGATTGGTCACGCGATTGGACGATTTGGTTAAGCACTGGATTGACCGTCTTATTGATTTGGAAGACCAATATCCACATTTTGTGGCTCTTAGGAGCGGGCGCCGTATTAGGGGCTGTAGGCCTGATATAGCCAAACAGTAGACGTAAAAAAACCCGGCAGCGCCGGGTTTTCTCACATCAATATCCTATTACATAGGCTGAATGTTCGATGCCTGCTTGCCTTTAGGACCTTGAGTCACTTCAAAGCTAACCTTTTGGTTTTCTTTGAGGCTCTTGAAACCTGAACCTTGGATAGCAGAAAAGTGTGCGAAGAGATCTTCACCACCGCCATCAGGAGTAATAAAACCGAAGCCTTTAGCGTCGTTGAACCATTTAACTGTACCTGTTGCCATTACTAATTTCCTTATCAAACTAATTTAAAACATACGGTGACAATCACCGCTTACTGCAGGGCTGGAAGATTTAATTGCACGAAATCTCCAATCAAATGGAAACAACGGAAGTCACCTAAAGTCCTACGAAACTGAGTATCGCACACATTTCTAAAGATTTGATGACTATTTCATCAGGGGTTTTACTAGGTATTCCCTTGATTTATCAGTCAATTTAGGCATTTTGGGGCCGTTTTTTGGATATTTGAGAGATTCTTACACGCTAAAGTTGGAGTTTCGCGCATCGATTCTGAATGCCTTATGATGTATCAAGGGCGCAAAAAAGCCCGATGATGATGAATCTATAACGATAAAAAGGCAGACAATGAATCAAGCAGAAATTACAAAAATTGTGGATGAAAACATCGCAAGTCGTCGTTCGATTCGTGCGTTTTTACCCCAAGAAGTGTCTAAGGAATTGATCCTGGAGATCATGAATGTGGCTGCACGTGCGCCTTCGGGTACAAATACGCAGCCTTGGCAAGTGCATGTGCTGACCGGAGATAAGAAAAAAGCACTCTCCGAGGAAATCGTGCAAACCTTCCTCGATCCAGAAGCGGCTAAACAGCACACAGAAGAATACAACTACTATCCTGCGCAATGGGTGGAGCCCTACATTGGGCGTCGTCGTAAAGTGGGTTTTGATCTGTATGGACTGCTTGGCATTGGCAAAGAAGACAAAGCCAAAATGCAGCAACAGCATGCGCGCAACTATCAATTCTTTGATGCGCCTGTCGGCATCTTCTTCACTATCGATCGTGTGATGCAGCAAGGTAGTTGGTTTGATTACGGTATGTTTGTGCAAAACGTGATGTTGGCTGCTAGAGCTCGAGGACTCGATACTTGCCCACAAGCTGCATTTACTCAATTCCATAAAATTATCGGGCGACACTTAGGTTTGGCTGAGAACCAACAATTGATATGCGGTATGTCACTCGGCTATGCTGATTTATCTAAGCCAGAAAATAAATTAGTCACTGTTCGTGAGCCTGCTGAAACCTTTACACGCTTTTTATAAACACATTTATGTCCAAAGCTTTTCAATGGGATGATCCTTTTCGCTTGAGTGAACAACTCTCAGAAGAGGAGCGCATGATTGCCCAGGCTGCACGTGATTACGCGCAGGGTCAGTTAGCCCCGCGCGTCTTGCAGTCCTTTCGTCATGAAAAAACCGATATTGAAATCTTCCGTGAGATGGGCTCATTGGGCCTTTTAGGTGCGACAGTTGCGGAGCAATATGGTGGGGCTGGCTTAAGCTATGTGGCCTATGGTCTGATTGCGCGAGAAGTCGAGCGAGTCGACTCGGGTTATCGCTCGATGTTGAGTGTGCAATCTTCACTAGTCATGTTGCCCATTGAGACTTTTGGTACGGAGGCACAAAAGCAACGTTATTTACCCAAGCTAGCCACAGGTGAGTGGATTGGTTGTTTTGGTCTAACGGAACCTGATCATGGTTCAGATCCAGCCGGTATGGTCACTCGTGCGAAGGTAGTCCCCGGTGGTTATGAAATCACGGGTAGCAAAATGTGGATTACCAATAGCCCGATTGCAGATGTCTTTGTGGTGTGGGCTAAATTGAAAGATGACAGCAGCGGTTGCGATGAGATTCGTGGCTTCATTTTAGAAAAGGGTATGCCTGGTTTATCAGCGCCCGCGGTGCACGGTAAAGTGGGTTTGCGCACTTCGATTACTGGTGAGATTGTGATGGATCGCGTGTGTGTCACTGAAGATGCCATCTTGCCTAATGTCAAAGGTCTGAAGGGGCCTTTTACTTGCTTAAACAGTGCGCGCTACGGTATTGCTTGGGGAGCGTTAGGCGCTGCCGAAGATTGTTGGCATCGCGCCCGCAATTATGTGTTGGAGCGTCAGCAGTTTGGTCAACCCTTAGCGGCTAATCAGTTAATTCAAGTCAAACTGGCAGATATGCAAACTGAAATTAGTATTGGTTTGCAAGCTTGTTTACGTTTGGGGCGTATGAAAGATGAGGGCAGTGATGCTGTTGAAATCACCTCCATCCTCAAACGTAACTCCTGTGGCAAGGCTTTGCACATTGCGCGCTTGGCACGCGATATGTTGGGGGGTAATGGCATTGCCGATGAGTACGGCGT
>ERZ650311.476-NODE-476-length-25618-cov-13.840120_pt1 | contig 25618 bp, 33 predicted proteins | sample MGYA00376247_ERZ650311 | MGnify/ENA primary metagenome ERZ650311 (study PRJEB26733, sample SAMN07839324) | wastewater metagenome | biome: small river; feature: stream; material: water | place: USA: North Carolina | collected 2016-07-28 ...
CGTCCGGCCAGTGGTGTTTCAGAACGCGCGACGGCGCCGGGTCGATTTCGGCGAACGCGGCCGGCGTCCATCCAAGCGGCTCCCATGCCATCGACGCGGCTTCGATGCCGGAGAACAGGGAGAGGAAGCGCATCACCGATCCCCCCGCAGGTGCTGCCGGAGCGTCGGCGGCTTGCGGTTGCGCAGGCGGCGCAGTGCGCCGTCGATCGACACCAGGCGCATGCGTTCCTCGAACTCGTCGAGGATGAAGCCTTCGGGGCGGATGGGCGTGGGCGCTGGCGTGCAGGTGGGAATGACCTCGGCACCGACGTACTCGGCGCGGTTCTTGTTGCGGTAGTCCTTGGTCAGCTGCGTGAACCGTGCGCAGGTGTCGCGCCACGGGCAGTTCAGTCCTTCGCAGCGCGCGACGTCGCGCGACAGCGTGGTCATTTCCGGCGTTGGGCCGTAGTTCCGTTCGTAGCTCGATCGAAAGCCGCCCATCAGTGGATGCTCCGGCGCTGGCGCGGCTGGGCCTTGAGGCGGGCGTTGTCGAAGGCCTCGCGGTCGGCGCGGTGCTGGGCGTGCATCAGCGCCAGCAGTGCCGGCGTCACCGTCACCCACGACGATTCGGGAATCGCATCGATGCGCGGGTCGGCCTTCATCGGCGGCCAGCGGTCGGGGGCGTGGCGGGTCATCGGATGGTGGCCTGAATGCCAAGCTTTTCGAGGACTTCCGCGACCGTGCGCATGCCCAGCTCGCGGCTTTCCTCGGTTTCGACGCGTTTCGGCAATGCCAACGCGCCGGTAACCTGGCGACCAGGGATAGCAGCCAGCAGGTCAGCGGGAACGGGCCATGTGCGGCGGGTTGCCGACAGCACGCGAAAGCCATCGGTAATGCGCGCCGAATCGTGCTCGGCGTACCACACGCGACCAACCCACAAGGCTTCCGCCCAGACCATCGCGGTGACCTCCAACAGCTCAGACGCTGGTGTTTTCTCAAGGCTCAGGCTCAACAGTCGCTGCAAGCCGCGCGCGATCAGGGCGGTGAACCACTGTGGCGGTTGTCTCGATGGCGTCGTCGTCATGGGCTTGGGATCCTTCGGCGATACGGTTCAGTGCTACGAATGCGGCGGCGGTTTTCGCGATCGGCGCGGCAGCCGGGCCGGCACGCGGCTGACCGACGACCAGTGGCTTCGGTCGCTCCGCGTGCTGCCGCCTGGCCGTTGAAATCAGGTAGCCGAATGGCTTGTCCGGGTAGGCGTCATGGGCGTCGAGCACAGCATCGACGGTCACGCCTTCGGCTTCGGCCGCAACCAGGTCGGGATGCCCAACCGTGCACCGCACTCCCCGCTTCCGCAGCGCGATGGCAGTTTCGACGGCCATGCCTCGGGGCGTGGATCGCTCCGGGGTTGGCGTCGACGGCGATCCAATTTCGGGTTCTTCCTGCACACCGCGCGCCGCGCCGCGCGCGTTCGTAGCGTGGTGTGTGGGACTTGCCTCAGTGGTAGTAGTTACTGCTTCTGTATCTGTAGATGCTTCTGTATGTGCGACATCCGCGACACTTGGCGACGCCTGCGACGTGTCGCGTGTTGTCGCGACGTGTCGCGTGTTGTCGCACTTCCTCTTTTCGGCGATGCGAACGCGGTCGGCTTCGCGCTTGTCGGCGGCCGACATCAGCGCGCGGTAGTGCGCGTGGTTCACCAGGCGCCAGCCCCACGACCGTGCGGGATCGAGCAGGACAATGCGGCGGCCTTCTTCGAGCGGCGACCGTGACTGCGGGTCTGGTGCGGTCAGCACGGACAGGCCGGCGGTGATGATGTCCAGCGGGATGCCGGTGCGGCGGTGGATGGCGCCCGGCGTCATGTCGACGATGCCGTTCTGGTCGCAGAGGATCAGCAGCTGCTGGAACGTCACCATGGCCTGCCAGTTGTCGGCCAGCGTGCCGTCGTAGATCGATTCGAAGATCTTGACGTAGCCGCCGCTCATTCGAGTTCGCTCCCCGCCCCTTCGACCCGCGCGACGGCCCGCGACGCGGCGTCGGCAGTGTCGGCAGCACCCAGCAACGCCCGGGCGATCACGCGCAGGTGGGCGGTGTCGCCGGTCACGCGCAGGGCGTGCGGGCGGTCTTCGGCGTCGGCCAGGCGCAGCACGACCTCGACGGCCGGCACGTCGCCGACCACGGGCACGGGTTCAGCGGCGATCAGCAGCATGGGAAACCCCGGTATTTCGTGGCTCGACCGTTCATTCCCGGCCACTCCCGGTTTTTCCCGAGCGCGGGATTCGGTTCGCGATTAGGGTTGCTTCATGGACACGACGCTCAATCTCTCGCACCAACACGGCCTCGACCCACTCGCCAATGTCGAGGCGGTCGACGTCGGCCAGCACGGTCAACGCGTGGTGCGTGTCGTGGTCTAGCTTTGCCCGGATGTCCTTACGTTCGAGGCTCATGGCTCAGCGGACTCCTGTGTCCGGTGCCGACACCGGCACCACGTACCCGGTCACGGTGCCGTCGTCGGCGCGTTGCCACGTCACGTCCGGGCGCAGGTCTTCGCACCGCACGGCGCCGGCGGTGGCGGTTTCGATGGCGGGGCACTGGTCGCACGGGATGTCGCCGCGCGACTTCCAGTTGCTGACGGCCGATTGGCGCACGCCGAGGGTGATGGCCAGCCGCGATACGCCGCCGGAGTGTTTGATCGCACGTTCAAGGGCATTCATGGGCGGCGATCATCACGTATCGTGATTCACGCGTCAACACGTATCGTGTTGGACTGTTATCACGCCACGTGAATACTGCCGCCATGGACTTCAAACGAAATCTCAAGCGGCTCCGGGAAGCGGCCAAGCTCACCCAGGAAGAACTGGCATTGCGCGCCGGCTACAAGTCGCAGAGCCGCATCGGCAATTACGAGTCCGCCAAGAGCACGCGCGAGCCAGCGCTCGAAGAATTGCCGAAGCTGGCCGAAGCCATTGGGTGCTCGATCAGCGACTTCTTCGGCGAACACAGCGTTCGAGAAACCGACTGGACGAACATTCGCGCCTATCCGCAAGCGGTCGGCCTTGGGAATGGACGAGAGGCTGCGGAATACGCCGAGGCGCACAAGCTCAAGTTCCGTGCCGACAGCCTGCGCCGCAAGGGCCTGAACCCGGATGCCCTGTGCGTGGTGTACGGCAAGGGCGACTCGATGCTCCCCCGTATCCACGACGGCGACGCCATCCTCTACGACGAGTCCGACACCAAGCCGCGACACAAGACCATCTTCGTCATTCGCCGCGGCCACGAGTACAGCGCCAAGGTCTGCCGCATCCTGGACGACCGCGTCTACTTCGAGGCCCTGAACCCGGACGGTGACCATGTCTGGAAAGAAATGCAGCGCATGGACTCGAAGCGCGACCCGATCGAGATCCTCGGCCGGGTGCGCTGGATCGGCAGTTGGGAGGATTGAGCGTGCGCCTACTGGTCGCCTTGGTCACCGTGCCCGGCATGGGCATCATCAAGATCGACGCCATCGAAACAGACGGGCAAGTCTGGATCGTTCCAGAATGGATCGAATCAGCTGACGGGAAGCGGCAACGACCAGCGCGAGCCATTCGCGTGGACCTATTTCCCGGAGCGCGGAGCGCTCCATGGGCTGATCTGGCAGTATTTCAACCAATCCCCACAGAGATTCTGACCGGCCCAGCCTGCACGGCAGGAGGAATCGAATTTCATGTTCGAGACGCCGATAGCCTGGCCTTCGGGTGGTTGGAGCGTCCTGTTCTGAACTGACGGCGGAAGTAACGGCGGCGCTGAAGTTGATCGCCGACATCGATGACGCCGCCAGCTGAGTCGCGGACTTCGTTTTCCTGTGTTTCGACATGCCTGCGCTCCGGCGCTGATAGGTTCCGGAAAGAAATATCACGTATCGTGTTGACAATCTAATCACGATATGTGATTGTTGCCCCGTCGCCGCACCTGCGGCCCCAGACGGAGCAACACATGGCACTCCCCCGCAGTCTCCTTTCCAGCATGGTGGCCTTGGCCGTCGGCGCCGTGTCCGACATCGCCGGCCGCATGCCCTCGATCACGGACATGCCGATCCGCGCCAGCGGCTTCGGCGGCTTGATCCGTCCGAACGGCGGCACCCGCAAGCAGGGCAAGCGCAACGCCCACCGGGCCGCCCGCGTGGCCAACAAACGCGCCCGCAAATCCCGCGTGTTCAACGCGCAGCGTCGTCGAGGTGTGGCATGAGCGCCGTCGTCGACTTCTCGTCCGCGCTGGCGCAGTTCCAGGCCATCGGCGCGCAGACGGCGGCTTTCCTCGCGCGGCCGTCGGCACCGACGCCGATGCGTGTGGTCGGCGTCATCACCGGCTTGCGCGCGCACGGCCGCAAGCACGGCCACGCCGCCGGCACCACGTCGGCCGCCATCACGCACGCCATGCGCCGCATCGCGCGCGGCGCGAAGCGTCAGGCGGCCCTGCGCGACGGCATCAACTACGCCGACGCCCTGCACGCCGCGGCGCACGCGTTCGGGGAGGACACCCAATGACGGACCTTCTTGAACTCGGCGCGAATGTGCGCCTGGATGCGGAAGCCATCGAGCGTGCGCACGGTGAACGCGCCGAAAGCCGCGACAGCGCGCATGCCCTGATCGCGCGGGCCGTCGTGCAGCTGCGCACGGCCATGGCAACGCTGCGCGACGCCAACCATGCGGCCGATCCGGTCACGCACCTGATCTTGCTCGACTGCATGCGCGATCTCGGCGCCGTCGAAAACCGCGTCAAGTCGCTTGAACACGCCATGTCGATGCAGGGCAAGCGGACATGACCCCCGCCTCCATCGTCACCCGCAGCTTCACCCCGCTGCTGCCGTCCTTCCGGCTCGACGCCTACCGCAGCGCCCGCGCCGCGCACCGCGACGACTACGAGTTCACGCGTGCGCACCGCGAAGGCTGCGCGCTGCAGTGCATGACCCCCGCGCAGCGCCGCGAATACCTGGCCGAGCGCCCCCTTTCCCCCGTCCCGCCGACCGGCTCTGCAGCGCAGGGCTTGCATCCGGTCGCGGGCGTTTCCCAGGAGTGACCATGTCGTCCCAGACCTTTGACCAGTTCGCGATCGTTGAACTGATGGGCCACCAGCGCATCGCTGGCCGACTGACCGAACAGGTCGTCGGTGGCTCGGCCTTCGTGCGTGTTGACGTGCCGGCGCTGCCGGGCGTTCCCGCCTTCACGAAGCTGCTCGGCCCCAGCTCGATCTACGCCATCACGATCGTCGACGAGGAAACCGCGAACGCTGCCGCCCGAATGATCTCCGCACGCCCGGTCACGGTGTTTTCAGCCCGTCAGATGCTGGGGATCTCCAACGAAACATTCGGCCCCGACCCGGAGTGATGACCCATGTTCTTCCGCAACCTCACCTGTTTCCGATTTCCCGAGGGCATCGCCGCCCGCTTCGCCGGTTTGGACGCTCAGCTGGCCGAGCACGCCCTGCGCCCGTGCGGCCCGCTCGAGCTGCAGACACGCGGCTGGGTGTCGCCCTACGGCCGCGATGCTGGGGCGATGGTCACGACGGTCGGTGACTGCCACCTCATGGCGCTCGGCGGCGAGGACAAGATCCTGCCGACAGCCGTGATTAACCAGCACATCGCCGAGAAGGTCGCCGAACTCGAGAAGGAACGCGGCCGCCCGGTCGGTGCGCGCGAGCGGCGCAAGCTCAAGGACGACGCGCTGACCGAACTGCTGCCGCGCGCGCTGTCCCGTCCGTCGCGACTGGCCGGCTACGTCGACCTCAAGCGCGGCTGGGTCGTCGTCGACACCAGCTCGCGCAAGGCCGCAGAGGGCTTCGTGTCGGCGCTGCGCAACGCGCTCGGCAGTTTCCCGGCGACCAGTCTGGAACCCGAGGAATCGCCGCGGGCGCTGATGACGGAGTGGCTGATCGACAAGCGCTTTCCGGGTGGCTTCGCGCTGGGCGACGAATGCGAGCTGAAAGACCCCGCCGACAATGGCGCCATCGTTCGCGCTCGCCGTCAGGACATGGCCGCGGACGAAATGCGCGAGCACCTGTCGAGCGGCAAGCAGGTCACCCAGCTCGCGCTCACGTTCCAGGAGCGCATGCGCTTCGTGCTCGACGAAACGCTGACCGTCCGCAAGTTCAAGCTGCTCGACATCGCGACGGAACAACTCGACAAGGGCGACCGCGATTCCGCCGCCGCCGAGCTCGACGCCCGCTTCGCCCTGATGTCCGGCGAAGTCGGCCAGCTACTCGACTCGATCGAGACGACGTTTGGCGTGTACCGGCCGCAGGCGTTGTGACCATGCGCGACAACACACCCATGACGCGCGCGATTGACGAGCACCTGGCGCTGGCGCTGCCGGGATGGGGTGCACCCGGGGGTCGGTTTGTGCGGTCGAAGATCAGGCGCCACAACGGCCCGCTACGCAGCGCCGAACGCGCGCTCGTGGAAGACGATCTCCGCAGGCAATCCGAACTCACCCTGCGTTCCATCCTGGTGCCCGACGTCGCGCGCAAGTACGGCATCGCCTACGCCACGGCACAACGCGCGCTCAACGCCGTCCTAAGCACCCCTCGGAGTCTCGCCGCATGAACACCACGCACCTGTTGATCGCTGTTTCCGTCATCGCCGCCGGCGCGGTCGCGTTCGCCATCCGCATGGCTGGTTTGTATCGCGCCACCGCTCATGCCTATGCGGACGCGCAGGCCGAACTGACGCTCAGTGCGGGCGAGATCAACGCCGCCCGTCGAGCACGCAACATCGCGATCGAGGCCCTGCGCTTTTACGGCGGCGACCCGTCGTGGCGCCCAGGCGGCCGCCGCAAACATTCGCTGGTGTTCCGCGATCGCGGCGAGGTGGCGCGCGCGGCGCTGGCCGGACAGCCCGTGCAGTCGATCATTGATCGACTGATCGCGGCCCAAGAGGCGGCGATCGAAGCCGAGCGCGCCGCCGCGCAAGCCGCAGCCGCGACCAAGGTCGTGGTCGACGACGAAAAGCAGAAGATCACGGAAGCGCTCGCGGGTGTCGAAGGCGGTGCGCCGTGATCCTCGATCGCGCCACCTTGAACGACCTGCGCACGTTCGTCGCGGCGAACATCGCCGATTTCGACCAGATGCCGGCCACGGTGGCCAAGCTGTACGGCTGCTCGGATCGACGGTGCTGCGAGTTCCGCCACATGCTCGACTGTGCCGAACTGATCAGCCAGCACGAAACCAGCGGCGGGCAGGCGATCGGATTCTGCTATCCGTTTTCGAACGTCGGCGTCATGGCTGTGGTGCTGGATCCGAACCCGGAACTCACGATGAAGCCAGACCGGCTGCGCATGGTCACCCTGGACGGGGATCTTCTGGGTAAGCCGCTCAACGTCCAACTGAACGACATGGTCAGCATCAGTCGTGCGCGAACCTCTTGGGACGCGTTCCAGTCGTGGCGAAACGACAAATGCACGGCGGCTCGGATCGAAGGTACTGCGCAGCGGGTGCCCGCATGACCCCGACCGCCTACCCCCTGTCCTGGCCGCAAGGCTTCCAGCGCGCGCGCGCGCGCGAGAAGGGCGCGTTCAAGACCTCGCTGCCGAAGGAATTGGCCAACGTCGATGGCAGCATCAAGCGCTTCGCCGCCGACTCGCGCAAGCGCGTCGAACACCTGATCATCAGCAGCAACGTGACGCTCGGGCAAAGCAAGCCGGCTGACCCCGGCGTGTCCGTCTGGTTCGTGTGGGACGGCATATCCGTCTGCATCCCGGTCGACCGCTACCAGACCGTCGAGGCGAACCTGCAGGCCATCCACCTGATTCTCGAAGCGCGCCGCACCGAACTGCGCCACGGCACGCTCGAACTCGTGCGCGCCACGTTCACCGGGTTCTCGGCCCTGCCGCCACCAGCGCAGGCCCGCAGCTGGCGCGAAGTGCTCGGCGTGGCCGATGCCGGCAAAGGCACCGAAGCAATGCAGCTCGAAAGCGCGCGATCGAACTACCGCGCACTGGCCGCCAAAAACCATCCCGACCGCGGCGGCGACCCCGCACGCATGGCCGAGATCAACGCCGCTTGGGCTGCCGCCCAGGCTCACCTGTCGTAACCAAGGAGAAGACCATGAGTACCCATGCCGAAGCCGTCGATACCGCCCGCACGAAGCTGCTCGATCTGCTGGACAAGCTCTGCAAGGTCGAGGTGCCGACCGCGCGCGAGAACGTGGAGTCCATCGTCGATGTCGCCAACACCTTGAGCTACCTCCGAAACGACTCACCGGTCAACAACGACTCACCGGTCATCACGGCCGCGAACACCGCCGGCACGGTGACGGACACGAAGCCGGAACAGGGACCGGAACCGACGCCGATGACTGGCAACGGTGCAGTGGCCCCGGACACGCGGGTGAATCCGGGGGTGATGTTCGAACGTCTTCTTGATCGGCTCGCGGCCAATTGCAAATGCCCGAATTGCACCGCTCGGCGCGCAGCGGCTGGTGCAGGGCCGGAAGTGCCCGTGACGATCAGTGGCGACATCGCCCCGACGTTCAGAGTCATCACTGTTCCTTTGGGCGCAACCCCGGAAGAAGCCATTGCCAAAGGCATGGCGGAAGTTCTTGCCGAACAGCTGCTGCACCGCAATGGCTGATCGAAGCGCCATCGAATGGTGCGACAGCACCTTCAACCCGTGGGTCGGCTGCACGAAAGTGTCGACGGCCTGCGATCACTGCTACGCCGAGGCGATGATGTCGACGCGCCTCGGCCGCGTGGAATGGGGCGCCGGCAAGCCGCGCGCCCGCACCAGCGCCGCGAACTGGCGGAAGCCGCTGGCGTGGAACAAGGCTGAATTCCGCGAGTGCGCTGCATGCGGCTGGCGTGGAGAACCGAATTCGGTCGGCGGGCTCACGCACGCGAAGGACTGCAAGGGCAGTCTGAAACCGGCCCGACGACGCGTGTTCTGCGCGAGCTTGGCCGACTGGCTCGACAACGCCGCGCCAATCGAATGGCTGGTCGATCTGCTCGACCTGATCCGCTGCACGCCGAATCTCGACTGGTTGTTGTTGACGAAGCGAATTGGCAACTGGCACAAGCGCATCACGGAAGCGCATCAGCACGTCGTGCGGGGATTCGACGGCGACGAAGTGATGAAGCGCTCACCCGACACCCGCTGGGATCTCGGGCTATGGATTCAGGACTGGCTTGCCGGCAACGCACCCGCGAACGTCTGGCTCGGCGCCACCATCTGCGACCAGAACGAGGCCGACCGCGATATTCCGAAGTTGCTCGCCACGCCGGCCGCGGTGCGGTTCCTGTCGATCGAGCCGATGATCGGGCCGGTCGACGTGCGCTGGTTCATTCGTCCGAACGTCTGGGAAAACGGCCGTCCTGTTGCTGGTGGCGACTATGGCCACGGCAAAAAGCTCGACTGGATCATCGCCGGCGGCGAGTCCGGCCCGCACGCCCGCCCGTCGCACCCCGACTGGTTCCGCTCGCTGCGCGACCAGTGCGCCGGTGCCGGCGTGCCGTTCCTGTTCAAGCAGTGGGGCGAGTGGCGCCCGATCAGCGAGGGCAAAGGCGACTGGTACGACTCGCTGTATCGCTCCAATCGCACGGCGCGCGATGGCGAAAGTCAGGGCGCCATCGACGAACTGTATGGACGCACCTGCACGGTCGCGACCACGGTAATTCACGTCGACGGCTCAACGCACGACAACCTGGCTCCCGGCGCATGGCTGCAAGGAACCAAGCCCATGCTTACGTTCAAGGTTGGCAAGCGCGCCGCCGGACGCCTGCTCGATGGCGTCGAGCACAACGGGTTTCCGGTGGTGGCACGATGACCGCCGAGTTCACCCTTCACACAGTGCGCAGCCTGCTCGGGCAGTACGCGTTCCGGTACTCGTCCGAGGTGCAGCTGCACGAACGCATTGCGGACGTGCTGAGCGATGCCGGGCTGTCGTTCCAGCGCGAGGTCGATCTGGACGATAAGAACCGGGCCGACTTCGTCGTCGATGGCGGCATCGTCATCGAGGTGAAGGTTGACGGCGACCTGGGTTCGGCGATCGCGCAGTGCATGCGGTACGCCAGTCTGGACGGCGTTCAGGGTGTTCTGTTGGCCAGCGCCTGCGGCTGGGCCCGGGGGCTGCCTGAGTACGTGCGTGCATCCAACCCCATCCAGGTCGTGCACCTGAAACGGCAGGCCCTGTGAACTACGGCAGCATCCGGTACGCGCAAGGGCACTGGTTGATCCAGTGCGAGCCCCACATCCGCGCCCACCTGAAACGCGTGTTCGCGCGCGTCGACAAGGGCGCCCGAGCCTGCGCGCAGCTGACCGACACGCCCGAGAACTCGCGCAACCTGCTCTGGTTCATCGACCGCTATCCGATGACCGTCGACCGCCTCGACTACCTGCGCCGCCTCGCCGCCGACTTCCTGCACGGGCTCGGCATCGCCGCTCCCGGATCTACCACCAACGTCACCGCACTGCCGCTCGCCCCGCGCGAACCCATCACCGAGGAAACCACCCCATGAAAATGGCCAAAGCAGACGCCCGCGACCTTCGGGCCGCCAACGCTGTCGCCGGCATTCTCGAAGACATCGGCAAGGGCTACTACCCGCGCCGCGTCGTTGAAACGCCCGACGGCATCGATTTCGTCCAGGATAGCGACGACGACCACCCGACATTCTTCGACCCGGACGACGAAGACCACCGCGCTGCGCTGATCGAAAGCCTGCTGCTGTGCGAGAAATCCGGCAGCCTGTTCCGCGTCACGTTCGGCATGCAGGTACTGCTCGATCCCCGTAACGAGATCGTTGACCCGGACGCGGACACGCTCGAAGCGCACCCGCGGTTCAAGCTCGCCATGGAAGAACGCGAGGCCTTCAAGGCATCCAGCGACATTCGAGGCGCCGAACTCGAACGCCTGCGTGCGCGCGTGGCGGAACTGGAGCGTGCTTTGCATGAGGCAGAAGCAGCGCTCGCCGACATTGGCGACGCAGATCGAGAGCCTGGTGACGACGTGGCATGGTGCGAGCAACGCGCAGCAAAGTCACTTCCAGTCGTGCGCGCCGCGCTGGCAAAGGACGGTTCGTGATGTCGACAGACTTCGAAACCTGCCCCCGGGGCACGACTGCTGAACTTCTGCGCCTGCGCCTGCGAGTGGCAAACCTTGAGTGCTCCTTAGACGACGTCATCAAGCAGGCGGTCAATCGGTTCTTGGCTTGGCGTCTACCTCCCGATTTTGCGCCGGGCGCCGGGATCTCATTCAACCCGCCAGGCCGGGAAAGGATGCTTCTGTGGCCCACCGGGACCGACTTGTTCGACGCTACCCAGGCAAGAGCGATGTTCGACCACTGCTTGGGGGATAGCCCGACTGCAGTCACCGACGCCACGACGACGCACGCTGGTATCGATCTCTGCGAAGTCGCCGCCGCCGTCGAAGTTGTCCGGGCGGTGGAAATCGTCAAGGAAGTAGCCGGAGTAGTCGCGAACTTACACGAAGGCCCTTTCCGACATGGATTCGAAGCCGCCTGCGAGGAAATAGAGCACCGATTGAAGCCGTGCGAACACTGCGAAGCCGCGGCAAAGGCAGGTGCGTGATGGCCAACGTCCGCGCCCTACGCCCGAGGCTCTACCACCGCGCAGCCAAGATACGTTCCGACGGCGCCGTCTCGGCGCTGTGCTTCTCCAAACCGCGCGCGATCAATCTGAGCAAATCGTCGTGGACCAATCGCGACGAGGCCGTCACCTGCCCGCGCTGCAAGGCCGCGATTCGCGCGGCAAAGGCTACGTCATGACTGTCATCGCATGGGACGGCACGACGCTCGCGGCAGACAAGCAGCGGACGGTGAATGGTCGGAAGCTGACCGGTACGAAGATTCACCGGATACGAAAATGCTTGGTTGGCGTGACAGGGGACACCGACCAAAGCGCGTCTTTGCTCGCATGGTTTGAAGATGGCGAGGATCCAGCAACCTACCCGGTCTCATTCAACGCGAACGACTGGCCTCAACTCATCGTCATCCGCCCAGGTGCAGACGTTGGCATCTACACCCGGACCCCGCACATCGTTGTCATAGAAGACCGCTTCGTAGCTTTCGGCTCCGGCGCCGAGTATGCGCTCGCGACGATGGGCTTGGGGTTCGACGCAGTGCGCGCCGTCGAGATCGCGAGTCGTTTCGACGTCCACTGCGGCATGGGTATCGACACGCTGACGTTCGACGGGACGCAGCCATTGCTCGATCCCGACAACGCGCCAGATTCGCGCCCATGCATCGTCTGCGGTAACCCGACCATGCACATCGGAAACACGTGCTACGCCTGTTCGCACGCGAAGGCAGGTGGGTGATGGCCACCGTTGCCGACGTTGCAAAGTGGCACCGCCGCTATGAACAGGCTGCATTGGATGCCGCGCGCAGCGCGCATTTCGGCTACGTGGCTGGCTGTGAGGACGCGCTCTTTGTCGCTCATGGGTGGCGAAAACAGTCCGAAATGCACGCCGAGTTCGCACTAGCGCTCGAATTGGTCGAACTCGAACACCTGCGCGCACGGGTGGCGGCGCTTGAAACCGTCACTGCGATGGCAAAGGACGGTGCGTGATGGATTCCGTCCCCAGCATCATCGCCCCCAAGCGCCCTGCCGGGACAGGATGGCAGCCTGTTACGGGGTGGGTTTGCCCGCCCCAGCTCGCGGCCCTTGGCGGCTATCCCATCGAGGCATGGCGGCACCACACCGGGCTCTGTGTTTTGTCGGCCGTCGAGGTAGCCACGCCTGAGCCCGGGGAGCCAGCCCTCGGACCTGAGTTCCACTTGAGCATCAGTCACGCGAGCGGCCGTCGCTGCACGTCTCAGGAAGCCCGTGACGTGCTCGAACAGTTCGGGCTGCCGGATGCGCGCGAAGACAACCACGTGCCGCACGGGAAGGTCAGGAACTTCTGGCGTCCGGTCGCGGATCACCTGAGCGGCTACGAATGCCCGTGCGTCGACCAAGAGCCGGCGATCCGCGAGGACAAGGGCGACTTCGTCTGGCGAGGAATCACCCGATGACCGACTCCCTCACCTTCCTCCGCGAGCACGCCAAGCAGCACCGCATCGAGGCGGACGCGACGAACAGCATGGACGAGCGCACCAAGCATCTGGTGTTCGCCCGGTGTTTCACCGATGCAGCGGACGAACTGAAACGGCTGCGCGCGCGTGTCGCCAGGGAATGCGATATCCGGATCTCGGGAACCATCAAACCGATATTCGCCATCGGCGCCAATGACTTTGGAGTCATCACCGTCGACGACCACGCCAATGATCTGGCCTTGATGAAGAAGCAGGCCCAGCGATACCAGCGGGTGCGCGCCGGGGAGCTGCCGTTCCAGGTCATCGAGCAGTTCGCCCATTCCGGGTGCGTCGAGCTCTACGGCGAGGCCCTTGATGCGCGCGTCGACCATGTCATCGCGGCGGAAGCGGAGCAATCGCCCCATGACTGAACCCACCCACTACTTCGTCCAGATCCCGGCCGCCGCGCTCGATCGCCTGGCCTACGACGTCACCTTCGGCTGGAAGGTGCGCGAGGCCGTGCGCAGCATGCGATCAACCGGATGGCGGTATGGCGCCCCAGTTCAGATCGGAACCTTTGACCCTATTCAAGCCAACGTCAGCACGGCTGATATCAGCAACCAAGTGCTCGCTTTGAACTGGGGTCCGCTCGGCTTCGTCTGCACGCTTTCCGCGGCCGCAGCGCCAACAACCGTGCGATTTTTCGAAAAACCGCCGTTGATGTTGCTGCCCGGAGACGAATTCACCGGCAAGTACACCATGACCGACGCGACGGACCTCTGATGAACAACGTCCTCGACTTCCCCCAGACGACCACCATGACCCAACTGATGCTGCCAATCACAACCGGGCCATGGGAACGCGTGTTAGACGGGGATCAGCGCGCGGCCGCAATCTACGATCGCCACTACTCGCGCAACCCAGCCGCCCGAGGTGACCCTAGGTTCGCCGGCCCAGGCTTCAAGGTCGTGTTGCTCACGACCTGCATGCGTGCACTGTTTGTGTGGCGCGTGTTTCAGTCGAAGGATCCGCTGGCCAAGCCGGGCGACGTCAATTGCGCGATCTTCCGCAACGAAGGCGCTGGGCTGGCGAGCGAATTGATCATCGCCGCCGAAGCGCACGCGATCGCCGAGTGGGGGCAACGGCGTTTCTACACCTACGTGAACCCACGGAAGGTGCGTTCCCAGAACCCGGGCTGTTGCTTCATTCGCGCCGGGTGGTCTCGATGCGGCGTGACCAAGACGAGGCGCTTGTTGATTCTGGAAAAGCTGCCGCGCGAAAAGGACGCCGCCTGACCATGGAAACCCGCTATGTCCGCATTGCGCGGTTCACCGAACTGACCGGCTACTCGGACGACGCCGTGCGGGCCAAGATCCAGGCCGGCGACTGGCTCGAAGGCCGGGAGTTCCGAAAGGCCCCCGACGGGCGTATTCTGATGGACCTCCAGGGTTACGAACGATGGGTCGAGCACCAGCACGCGACGGCGGCGTCCGCGCCGCGTCGGCGTCGTCAATCGAGATCGACTTCTACTGGCGTAGCGAACGTTGCCGCGAACGGATAACGCTCGTCCCGAACAAGCGGAATATGTCGTTCGCGAAGAACCTGCGCGGCCAGATCCTGAACGAGATCGCCGTCGGCACGTTCGACTACGCCCGACATTTCCCGGACTCGTCGCGCGCACTGGCGTCGGATCAGCCGCCAACGTCGGCACCGACCGTGCAGCAGGCACTGGCCGCGTGGTTGAAGTCCAAGGAGCCGGAAGTCGCGCACAGCAGCTTGAACGAATACGACCGCGTCATCCGGCGTGTGCTGAACCCGGCGTTCGCCGGCCTGACGCTGGCCGCGCTCGACCGATCTAAGGTCAAGGGCCTGGTGTCCAGCATGTCGGGCGTGTCGGTGAAGCGCATCAACGCCGTGTTGTTGCCATTGCGGGGGATGATCGCGGACGCGATCGAAGATGGGTGGCTGACGGAAGACCCGACCAGCGAATTGCGGATCCAGCGCGCCAAGGTGGCGGACGACATCCCGGACCCGTTCACGCCGGCAGAACTCACGGCGCTCGACAACGCATTCCCGGTCCCGGGCATGGTCGCGTTTTGGGCGTGGACCGGCCTGCGCCCGTCCGAATTGATCGATCTCGACTGGCGTGGTGTCAACCTGCCGAAACGCACGATCAGCGTGTCCTCGGCCTTCGTGCGCGGCCAGAGCAAGGCCACCAAGACCCGCGCCGGCAACCGCGTCGTCACGCTGCTGCCGCCGGCGTTCGACGCCCTGCAGAAACACGACCAGCACCAAGCAGGCCGCGTGTGGCTGAATCCGAACACCATGGGCGCCTGGTCGTCGACGCGCCCCATTGTCGAGCTGTGGTCGACCACGTGCACACGCGCCGGTGTCCGCTATCGCCCACCCAAGCATCTGCGGCACACTTACGCGTCGATGATGCTGTCGGCTGGTGAAAACGTCATGTGGGTCGCTGGCCAGCTCGGACACGCCGATTGGTCGGTCACGGCGAAGAAATACGCGCGGTGGATGCCGAGCGCCGCACCCGAGGCCGGAGCGAAGGCCCTGGCGATTTGGTCAGCCAATGGTCAGCAACAGTAGCAACACCGCATTCTCATGCGGTTTCGCACAAGTTCGAAACTTGTACCGCCCACCAATATGGCGCGCTAAGTCATTGAATCGACTAGCGCGCCTTTTTGTTTGTGGCGCTTTTTCCGTGTCCGGTAGTGTCGAATCGTCTGGATTTGGTCAGCCTTTTGGTCAGCCTCTGCGAAATCTCGCAGGCCCGGTTCCGACATCCTCCGTTGCGGGCGGAAACCGTCGGCGTAGACTGATGGTGTCCACGGGAGAAACCGCCATGTCGACCAAGTCCGTCCTCGCCGTCCTCGCCCTGGTGTTCGGGGTCGCGTTCATCGCTTCGTCGCGCGATCAGCAGGCGCCGAAACAAGCCGAGCCGGAACGCGCCGCCGTGGTCGACAAGGCACCCGCGCGAAGCGCTTCGAAGGCGGACGTGCTGGCCGATGCCGCCGAGAACATCCAGCCCCCGCCGTCCGGCTTCGTCGTCGATGCTGCGCCGGCACCGCCGGCGGGCTTCGTGGTCGACCAGCCGGCTGACGCCGTCTATGTCAATGCCGCCGAACTCGACCGCGCCGAGCAAGATCGCCGCGACCGCGTTCAGCGACTGCAGGACGCCCGCGAGTTCGGCCGCGAAGCCGGTCGTGCCGCGGCGGATGCCCTGCGCTACGAGTGACCTAGTCCTCGGCCGCGAACCGCGCCGCGTCGCGTGCCCGCTGTTCGAGCCGCTTGTTGACCACGATGCCGCCCTCGGCCTTGGCCGAGTAGCGGGCGCGTCCGCGGAGTGAACGCTCGATCGTGCTCATGGTGATCGGAATCTCAGGGTTGGCGGTGTTGAACGCGCGGATCTTGGCGAGCACCTCGGCGCGGCCGTCGGCGTCGTTCACCCGCACCGACATCGCGAAGGCGTCAATCAGGCGCTGGCGGCGATCGAGGATGTGTTTCTCGTAGCCCTTGATCGCGCGGTTGGCGTCGTACTGGCGCGACACCTCGGCCGGCGTGAAGCCGCTCAGCTGCAGCAGGCTCTGCCATGGGGTCAGGTCGTCGACGATGGCGTCGCCGCGCAGGTTGTTGACGCCCTCGGTGGCGTAGCGTGCCCCCTTCATGGCGTCCTTCACCGACTTCGGCAGCATCGTCTCGACACCGCGCCACGGCTGGCCCTGGTCCACCAGCTGCTTGCCGACGAGCATGTTCTTGACGATGCCGCCCACCGGTCCCGCCGCCTGTTCCAGCAGGTGGAAGTAGGCGTCTCGGCCCTCGAGCTCGCGATCGGCGTCGCGGAACCACAAGCCGTTGAGCGACACGCGGCCGGCGATGTCGGCGCCGGTGATGGCGTTGACCGGGCCGTCGGCCAGGATCGCGCCCGCCTCGGTGCCAAACAGGTCGGCGAGGAAGTTGCGGAACTCCGTCTCGGCGTCCCAGGGCTCGTCATCGCCGCCGAAGCTGGCCGCGGCCGCGTTCAACAGGCCGAACACCATGCCAAGCACCGGCAGCCCCAGCGTGCCCGAGAAGATTGCGGTCATGCCCAGCGTGCCGGTCAGGGTCCGCAGGGCCTGCTTGCGCACGGCCGGCGTCTCGCCCTTCCAGCTCTGCCAGGCGTTGCGCGCGAGGAACCACGTCATGTTCAGGCTGTACTGCCGGAACATCAGCAGGGTCTTGGCGATGTTGCCCTGCATCCAGCGGGCGCGGTTGGCGTTGGCGTAGTCGAAGTGCGTCGTCTGGATCGTGTCGCTGGCGAACTTCACCGCGTCGTCGAAGTTCATGCCGGCGCCGGTGGCGGCGCGGAACGCGGCCATGCCGGACGCCTCGCGGTTCACCACCTCGGCCTTGTGGAACAGCAGCGAGATCGCGTTCATGGTCTTCGCCCAGGCCGGGTTGAACTTCGCGCTATCGCCCTCGGCGATGCCGGCCAGGTTGTGCGCCTGCGTCTTGTCGATCGCGCCCATCGCGCGCAGGGCCTGGTAGGCGCGCTGTTCGGTCTGGTCGGTCAGCGTGCGCTGGATGTGCCCGCCGGTGCGGATGCTGTCCGTCATCGCCGACATCAGCAGGTTCATCGCCTTGGCGTGGCCCACCTTCGGGTGCGCAGCCAGCGCCGGGAACGTGGTCATGGCGGTCTGGGTCAGGTTGACCAGTGCCGCCGCCGGCGTCGCGCCCAGGTAGTAGATGAAGCCGAGACTGCTGATCGCGTTCGTGATCTGGCTGTCCGTCGGGTTCATGATCCACTCGTGGCGGCGCTTCATTTCCGCGACCAGCGCGTCCGCTTTCGCGATCGCCGTCGGGTCGGCGTCGACTTCCTTGCGGCGCGCGTCGATCGACTGGCCCATCAGGTTGACGAGGCCTTCGAGCTGGTGCGAGTACCGCATGCGGGCGATTTGGTGTCCCTCGTGCAGCATGTTTCGGCCGAACGCGCGGATGGCGTCGGCGCTGTAGCCGGCCACCTTCTTGCGGTGGATCGAGTGCTTGCGCTGGCTCAGGTCCGGCAGGCTCTGCAGGTACATCTGGTAGATCTCGTCCTGCACGGTGATCGGGGCGCCGGACTTCTTCAAGCGGGTGATGACCTCGGTCACGAAGCCCGCCGACGCACCATCAAGCGCACGGCTCTTTTCGCCCTTGCGGCCGACGGCGTCGATGGTGAAACCGGCCTGTTTCAACGCGCGCTGCTCGTCCAGCCAGTCCTTGTGTGACTCGCGCATGATGTAGGTGCCTTCGCCGTCCGGGCTGGTCGCGGCAATCCAGAAGTCGCCGAAACGCTGCAGCGGGAAGTACGGCGATTCAACGCGCGCCGCCTCGAACTGCTGGCGGATGTGGTCGATGATCGCCCGCTCCTGGTGCCCGTCCAGCTTCTGGTCGCGGATGCGGCCGATCAACGCCTTTTCGCGCTCGTCGCGGCGCTTGGCGTACAGGTCACGCACCTCGCGGTACATGGCCTTAGCCTCGGGCGACAGGTTCTGCCAGCGGCCGGCGAGCTCGGCATGGTGCGCGCGGCGGGCCTTGTTGCGGGCGATGATGCCCTTGACCAGCTTCATCTTCGCGAACATTTCGGTCTTGTCGTCGCGCGAGCGCCCGCGGATCTGCTCGCGCATCGCCTTCAACGTCTCGATCACGTTCTTCCGCGTCGGCTCGAGCTTCTTGCCGGCGTAGTTGATTTCGATGTCGGCATACGCTTCAGCCGGGTCGGTGCCGGCGATGGTGGCGTCGTGCATCAGGTCGACCAGGGCGGCGTTCTGCGCGCGGTTCTTGGCCGCCCACTTCTGCCAACGCTCCGCGACCTCGGCGCCTTCCTCCTGCATCACGTTCCGGTCGGTGGCGATCTGCTGCACGATGTCGGCGTACTGTCCAACGAACGGCACCGAACCCTGCCCGAGTTCGGCCAGGTGGCGTAGCGACAGCGCACCCAGCCACGCCGGCCGCCACTGCTCGACGGTGTTCTTCACGAACTCGACCAGTGTGCGCCCCGGGTTGCGCAGGGCCTCGGCGATGCGATCGACCAGCGTCGATTCCTCACCGCTGAACGCGGTCGGCTTGCCGACGGCAGGGTCGGGCTTGGCGAACAGCGGCTGTCCATCGAGCGCGGCTTCGCGCATGGCTTGGGTGATGTCGAGCGAGTGGACCGTCACCACTCCCTTCGTTGCCGACTTCATCATCGCATTGGCAGAGTCGACAAACCCGGAAATCGCGGTTGATCGCCGCGACGGATCGCGCACAAAATCACCAAGCCGCTCGTACGACTCTTCGTCTACCGTCAACCCGGTGATGTCCGCGTATTCCTCGGCGAACTCGTCGAAGGCCATATCGTTCGCGCGCTTTGCGAGATCGCGAAGGTCAGCTTTCTGGTCGCGCGTCAGCCCGCCAGCCTGGGTTTGCTTCGTCAATCCCGTGTCGATCGATGACTGTCCGACCTTCCCACCCCACTTCTTGACGTACTTCGCCAGTTCGTTCGGGAGCATCGTGTCGTAGAAGGCGCGCATGCCTGACAGTCGCGACGCTTTCTCAGTGTCACTCCCCTCCGGGTAGCGATTGAACTGCTGGTCGCCCGTCGTCCACGCCAGCCGATCAAACCCGTTGTCGACCGCCCAGCGCAGCATGCGCTTCATTGCAGTGAGCGGCCATTCCTTCTTGAGCGGTGCGTCTGGGATGCCTGTCACGCTTGTCGATGCATCGAGCGTCAAGGCGTTGTGTTCGTTCAACAGCGATTCGTAGGCCGCAACATCCTCGGGAAAAACCATCTGACGCCATTCGCCCCGCCGCCCTGCCGCGCGCCCTTTCTCGCGAAGCGCATCAAGCTGCTCACGCAATTTCGCCTGCTTGGCCCGTTTCTCGTCATTCAATGCCTTTCGATCAACGGTGTCGTACCCGCGTTTCCGCCCCTGCTGGTGCCAATCGCTCTGCACCTCTTCGACGAACAGCACTCGCTTGCCATCGGCATCGGTGCGCTCGTTGAAACGCACGTGGGCGATGATGTTGGGATGGTCGAAGTGCGTAGACATGAAGCTTGGAGCGACCTCGCCAGTGTTGGTGATGTCGATGTAGCCGTCACGCTTCATGATGTCTGCTGCAGTCGGGCGCGCTTCTGGCAGCGTCAACAGCAGTTCGCGGTAGTTCTGGCCACCGGGGAGTTGGTACTGAGCGAACTTCGGCATTCCAGCCGCTTCCGGACGGTCGGCAAGCTCTTCGGGGTCCATCGCATCTTCGATGGCGGCCTCTGGCGTCGCACCGGAGCCGCGCTCTTCGCCATCTTCGTCGAGCACGACATACCCGTCGTCTGTTTCCTCGACCTCCCACCCTTCCGGCAGTTCAGGCAGAGTGTCCTTGCTGAGCACCACGTCCTGCAACTGCACTTGGTTGGCGCGGATGAACTCGGCCAGTTCCTCGCGCGTCGTGATGGCGCGGCTCGTGAGCCACGCATCGACGCCGAGCCATTCGCGTTCGCCTTGCTTGAACTCGCCGCGGCGCTGTGCGCCATCGAGCCACTGCTTCCAAGCAGTCGCATCAGCACGTTTCGGGGCGCCTTTCCCGGCGGCAATCGCTTCGACCATGGCCGAGTAAAACACCCCCGGGCGGGCCGACGCCATCGCCGAACCGTCAAGGATTGCTTGACGGTTGGTTGACTGGCCACCGCGCTCGACGTGCCGCGCGGCGCGGACGATCTGCTGGCGCAGCTCGGCCTCGCTGAACGCCATGTTGAAGCCCAGACGGCGCAGGAGCGCGCGCAGGGCCGCGACGACGCGGTCGATGACGCTGTTGCGGACGCCCTTCTCGGCCATGACCGCCACCGCCTCGCGCACGAACACGGGATCGATGGACGGGCGCGCGCCGTAGCGCCGGCCGATCTCGGCGAACAGCGCGGCGTGCTTCGGGTTCTGGCGCATCTTGCCGACGGTATCGGTGATCTGTGCCCACACCTGCGGGCCGGTGATCGCTTCCATGCCGTAGTGGCCGATGGCCTCGTGCGCCAACACTTCGAGCGCGCGCGCCGTGCTGCGCAGGTTCGGCGCGACCAGGTACACGGTGCCGGTGGCAGGGTCGTAGTAGCCCTCGGCCAGCTTGTAGTCGGGGTCGGCCTTCGCGCTCGCCGGCAGGTCTTCGGCCGTGGCCAGCACCTGCACGCGCGGGGCGTCGCCCTGCCAGTTCGTGGTGATCGCGGACACGGCACGGCGCACGGTTTCGATGGGGGTGCCGGTGGTGCGTCCGTTGGCCTTCGAGAACGCGCCCGGCGTGTCCGAACCCATCAGCTTGTCCAGCGCAGCACCGAATCCGGCCTTGCGCACCGCGTCGCGCTGGCTGGCCAAGCCCGTTTCAAGGATCGCCTTCTGCTGCTTCGGCAGGTTCGGCCCCTTGAGCATCAGTGTCCGCTGCACGCGGCGGTATTCCTCGCGCGTGGTCACCAGTTCGTTGGCCAGCTCGAACGGCTTGTTCGATGCCTCGATGAAGCGCGTTGCATCGCTCTGCTTCTGGACGATGTCCGCCTCGATGGCCTGAACCTCGGACGGCAGGCGATCGATGTAGTTGTTCATGCGCGTGATCAGGCCGAGTGCCGAGAACTCGCTGCCTGCCTGGAAGTTCATCAGCTGCCCGGTGGGTGCATCGATCGTGATCGCCGACTTGATGAACGGGTGCACGCTCACTTCGAACACGATGCCGCGCCAGGCGATCTCGAAGGCCGCCGTCGGGCGTCCTTCCGTCACGTCCTTGGCCATGCCACCGACGGCCGCCGCGATCTTGGCCTGGAAGCCATCGCGATCGTCCGCCTTCTTGCCCGCGACGCTGGAACCCGCCGGCACCTTGCCGGTCGCTGCGGCTGGCTTCACGTCGGCGAGCACGGCACGCACTTCCTTGAGGCGGCGCGGGCCTTGGGCGGTGGCGAACGTCGTAGCGGCCTGAGCCGCACGGCGAGCCTGCACGGCGTTGTCGGCGTGCGCCACTTCCAGCGTTTCGAGCCGCTTCACTTCGTTGCGCAGCTGGGTTTCGCGCAGGATCAGCGGGTCACCGGACGCTGCAGCCTTCATGTCGGCCGCGTTCGCGGCTTCGCCGTCGATGTCCTCGATCTCGTTCAGCGTGCCATCGTAGTTGCGCAGCTGCTCGATGCCGCGGGCCTTGTGTTCGAGGATCTGCCAGCGCCGGGCGTCATAGGTCTGCTCGGTGGCATAGCGGAAAATCTGCACCTCGAACCCTTCCGGGTCGCGGTCGTACAGGTGGTTGCCGCGGCGAATGATGCGGCCCTCGCGCTGTTCGAGGTCGGACGGACGCCACGGCGCATCGATGTGGTGAAGCGCCACGGCGCGCTGCTGGACGTTGGTGCCGGCGCCCATCTTCGGTGTCGAGCCCATCAGCACGCGGATGTCGCCACGATTCACGGCCGCGAACAGCTTGGACTTGGCCGCCGGCGTGTCGTAGTCGTGAATGAACGCGATTTCCGATTCCGGAATGCCCTTGGCAATCAGCTTCGCGCGCAGGTCGTCGTAGACACTGAACTTCGCCGATCCGCTGATGCCGATGATGTCTTCGAGCGACAGCGCCTCGACTTCGGCGACGTCGATCTCGTTCTCGTCGTTGTACGCGTCGATCTGCTCCTGGTCGAGTTCGGCGCTGCGGCTTCGCTTCGCGATCCACGCTTCGCGGGCGTCGTCGTTTGCCTGGGCGGTTTCGGCCCACTGGCGCGCGGCGGCGCGGCTGGCGGCACCCGTGTACATGGGGTGACCGGTGGTGGCGTCGTACACGTCGAACGACTTGGCTTTGCCCTCGGCGACGAGGTACGGCAGGAACTCGGCGCCGTCGACCGCGTGCAGGGTCGCGCGCTTGTGGGTCAGGGTGCCGTCCGGATTGCGCACGTAGGCACGCTTCGGCTTGCTCGCCACGGCCGCACGTGCCGACAGCGGCACACTCATGTCGAGGAACACCAGTTGCGTGCCGCGATCAGCCTTCCACTCGGCATGCACCTTGATGATGTTGTCGGCCGCGAGGTTGACCTTGGAGCCCGGGAAGTCCGGGGCCGAAGGGTTGATCAGCCGGTAATCGAGCCCGGCCTTGTTCGCTTCGCCGGTCAGGCTCAGGGCGTTCACCTTGCCCTTGGACTCCTTGGTCAATCGTCGCAGGTCCGCGAACTTCCCGAGGATCGATTTCGGGTCGAGCTTGATTTGTGGCGTCAGCGCGGCCTGAGCGATGGCGATCTCCGCATCCTCCCGCTTCGCGTGCGTACCGAGGTGGATGGTCCCGCCGAGCGTCTTGACCACGACTGCTATGTACTTGCCTTCCTTCTCGACGATCTCGGCGGTGTCGCCGCTGTCCGGCTCGAAGGTGAATTGCGGACGGTCATCTTTCAGGTCGAGCTGGGGCACGCCCATGAAGTCGGCGACGGACTGCGAGCGCTGGGCGATCACGGTGGTCGGCCGACCGCCCCGGATCTTCGGCACCGGGAAGCGTTTGCCGAGCGCTTCCTCCTGCGATTTCAGGTCATCCAGTGTCACGACATCGGCAAATGCCATGTACTGGCCCATCAACGACCCGAGGTTCTGGAACTTCGCGAAGCGCGACGAGGCGCGGAAGCCCGAGCCGGACGGCGCGACTTCGTACAGGCTTTCCACGCTGCCGTAGGCCGCGGCCCACGCGTCGAAGATGTGCGTGCCGGCTTCCTTCATGCTCGGGTACTGCATGTAGCGCTGCACGTTGAACATTTCGACCAGCGAGTTGGACACTGGGGTGCCGGTCGCGGTCACCAGTGGCGCCTTGTCGCCGAAGGTGCGGAACAGCCACTGAGTCTTGAGGAACAGGTCGAACCCTCGCGCAGACCCGGCCGGGTTGCCCATGCCGGGGACGCGGGTCATTGTGCTGGTGTACTGCAGATTCTTGAATTCGTGCAGCTCGTCGACGAACAGCGCATCGTGGCCGAGTTCATCGAAGGTCAGCACCTTGTCGCGAGCACCGACAGCGGCCAGCCGCTCTTTGGCACGCGCTTCGAGCCTGGCCTTGATCCCTTCCATGTCGCGGACGATATTGCGATCGCCGCGACCTCGCTTCATTTCCTCGATCGACGCCGACAGCTCGTCGATCTGCTCCTTGATGATCTCGCCCTCGATCTCCGGCGGCAGCCCGATGCGTTTCAGCGACGAGTGCCCAAGGATGACCGCGTCCCAGTCGCCGGTGACGATCTTCGAGAACAGCTTGGGGCGCATGTCCTTCGCGAAGTCGTCGGGCGTGGCGGCGAGCACGTTGGAACCGGGGTAAAGGCGCGAGAACTCGGACTTCCACTGCAACGTGAGGTGGTTCGGGACGATGAACACGGGCTTGCGGGCAATGCCGAGGCGACGCATTTCCATGGCCATGGCGACCATCTGGAAGGTCTTGCCGGCGCCGACGACGTGATCCAGCAGGATCTGGCGCGACTGCAGCCCGCGCCACACACCATTGAGCTGATGCGCCAGCAGATTGATACCGGGGTTCTTGCCGGGCAGGGACAGGTGCGCGCCGTCGTAGGAACGCTGCACCGTGCGGTTCATCTTCTCGTTGTAGGCGCCGAGCACTTCCTCGCCTCGCGCGCCATCGCGCCACAGCCAGGACTTGAACTCGTTGCGCAGCGCGGTCTGTTTCTCGCGCGCGGCTTCGGTTTCCTTCTCGTTGAGCGTGGTGGTCGTTGACCCGTCCGGATTGCGGTGCGTGTCGGTGACCACGACGGCGCGACCCATCAGCGTGGCCTTGATGATGTCGTCCGCACTCATGCGCGCCGTGCCCCACGTTTGGGTCAGGCGCACCGGGTCACCAGCGCCGCCGGTATGCAGCACCCATTGCCCGACGGTCTTGACGTGCGCAGCGGCAACGCTGGTGTACCCGGTCACTTCTTCGACGAAGGCCGACAGGATCGAACCGGGCAGGAACGGCGAGTTCATCGCCACGTGGATTTCGCTCGGGGTCTTGTCCTTCGGGATGACAGCCTTGAGCGCCTCGACGTTGCGCTTCATGTCCGGGTTGTCGCCGACGGCGGCCTGCGCATCGGCGAGCTTGGTCTTGACGTCGCCCGACAGGTAGTCGTCGGCGGTGACCAGGTCGCCATCGGGCGTGCGGAACACGAGGTCGCCGAGTTCGCGCTCGATCTCGGCTTCGTCCTTGTTGTAGATCGCGGCCATGTAGGACAGGTCGACGGTGCCGCGGTAGTTCATCGACGCGATCATCGCGTCCTTCGCGCTGGTCACTTCCTGCATGTCGTTCTGCGGGAACATCACGCGGCGGGTGAAGATGTCGGCCTTGACGGCGGACGGTGCGCGCTGGTCAATGCCCTCTCGATCGGCGACGGCCTTGCTCACGCCACCGTCGTAGTCGAACTCTAGGCTTTGCACGAGCGGCGAGTCTGGGTCTTCGACGAACAGCCGGCGATTGACGGGGGCGTTGAGGTGCCCGTGCTCCTTGAGGAACGCGTCGTAGGCCTTGTTCAGCGCCTTGCGGTTGCCCTCGATCTCGGACTCTGGCGCATCGCTCGACCGCTCCATGCGCATCTGATTGCGCAGCAGGTCGCGCAGCTTGATCATGCTGTGCAGGCGGTCAGCGGCCTTGGCGTTCGGTGCCACCCATGCAACGGA
>ERZ650311.477-NODE-477-length-25584-cov-8.586666_pt1 | contig 25584 bp, 35 predicted proteins | sample MGYA00376247_ERZ650311 | MGnify/ENA primary metagenome ERZ650311 (study PRJEB26733, sample SAMN07839324) | wastewater metagenome | biome: small river; feature: stream; material: water | place: USA: North Carolina | collected 2016-07-28 ...
GGCGAACGTGCCGACGGCGGCAAATTCAGCCCCTATTCGACCAAAGGCGTTGCGGCATTCCGGTATTTTGGAAGAAGTCGCAACGCTGCTGGAGAACGGGCGGTTAGGGATGCTGCGAAGAAAAAGCAACAGGTATCGTATCAAGATTTCAGGCGATTAAATGGCCTGAATACGTCGGTTAAGAACTTCCAGTTTACGGGCGAAATGTGGCAGGGCATGGGGGTTGTTGGTATTCGCATAGTTTCCCCTGGTATTGCTGAAGTAGTAATAGGCGGGAAAAATGCCCGTACCGCTTTCCTGTTAAAAGCCCACGCCGAAAGGGAAGGTGCTTCACTCACTGAAAATTCAAAATCTGAATTGGTACTGATAACGGACGCGCTGAACGAACGCCTTCTGAGAATCTTAAATCGAAACTTGCCATGAAGGACAAAAAGAAAAACGGATTGCATGTAAAAGGCGGACGGCATATTACACCCGAAGAAATAAAAGCACTTTTACCAACGCTCAAAAGGTTGAGTGATTACGACAAAAATAAACCATGCTCGAATCAATAGGCAACACCATCGCAGCAGCACTTTCAGACCTGCCTTTTGTCAGCCGTGCGGGTGGATTGACTGAACTTGTTGACGTTCAGAACGGCGAAAACAGGCAGCGCATACCAGGCGCAAAGGGATACCGGGAAACGGACGGCGTTTTTACTGGTAAGCCGGAAGATATTGCCAGTATGGCCCCTGACGGTAGCGAAACGTGCATTACATTCGTAGACGTGCCATCCGATATTCAGGTAGACGAAACGCACAGGACGTACAACATCCTGAATGTACGCTTCCGTGTGGTCGTTTGGTTTGACGAACGAAAGATAGATTTCGAGGGAGAAAACGACAAGCCGGGCAGACTGACACAGGAAATTATCAATGCCGTAAAAGGCTTGAATTTCACGGTGTTCAAAAAACACCGTACCACTTTTGAAAGCATTTCAGTCGATGCGGGGCGTATTTGGTCGGCGTACAATTTCAAACCTGATGACGCGCTTTTTGTGGCACCGTATCGAACATTTGCAATCACATTCAGGGCGAAGGCATGGTATTTTCCGGTGTGTGATGTTCCCGTAATTGAAAAGACAGACGTATGCTATTAAGCCCTGAACACATACTAAATGCCGCAATTGTTTCTGCCATTATAGCCGTCATACAATGGTGCATGGAGGATGGAATGATACTGGACTGGTATCGGAAATGGCTTGAAAGAAAGGCGTTTGAATGGCATTATAGTGCGATAACCAAGCCGATGGGCCTATGCAGTTTTTGTATGACGTTTTGGATAGCATTCCCGGTTGCAGTTTTCTCATTGGGGCTTTACCCCGTGCAGATAATCACATTCACAGCCCTTTCGATGTTTTTCGACAAAGTGAGGGTACAAACACTAAATTAAAGCAAAACAGGTAGATGGTAACAGAAATAAAAGACTTACCGCCCGACGTAAAAGAATTTACGGCCAACGGCAGGCGGTATATTGTACACGAAACCCTCACAGCCGACGGCTTTCAGATGATGGAAGAATTAAGGCTGGAAATTGAAACGGGTACAACGGCTGCGGAACTGGTGAAAACGATTGGCAAGGCAACCGTAGCCCTTTCAAAAAACAATGTATACGACGCTTCGGTACATCTCTACAACGCCACGTCATCGGCAGAACGCATACAGCAAAAAATACCACATCCACTGCTTTTAACGCTTACGCTTTTTGTCAGGCCCGAAGGCAGCGACCTTTCTACATGGAACCCGGCAGAAGCGGCAACGTGGATACAGGATTTTAACGAGGAAGGCTACAACATCAACAGCCTTTTTATCTTGGCCGACGCTTGCAGAGAGGGCTTCGTTTCAAACTTTATGCGCAGTTCCCCCGATATTTTTCAGATGGCGGAAGAAAGCGAAGAAGTGACAGAACGGCAGGTGGAGGCCGAAACCGACAAAAAGAGGAGCCGCCAAAAACGATATTAGAATTGGTCGACAATATGCAGAAGTTTTGGGCTTCTGCAAAATTGAGTATCATGAATCGGCAGCCTGGAATGAGTTGGGCAGATTTGGGAAAGATGGATATTTCGGCGCTGCTTCACGTCCTTTCAATCAGCGAAAAGAATGAAGCGGAAAGAATGAAAGCGCAAGCGACAAAACGGGCAAAATAAAGAACAAACACACGCAGGCCCACAATGGCAGAAGAAACAAGCAAATTAACGCTCGACATATCGGACGTTCTTGTCAAACTCGACAGGTACGAACAGCGGCTGCAACAGATCGAAAAGGGTATTGTAGATGTGGCAAAAGCGGGGCGCGATGCTTCAAAATCGTTTGTGCCCGAAGGTGATGGCGCTGTAAAGCAGTTGAACGACATCAACAAACTGAAAAGCGAGTATCAGAAGTTGCGAACCGCTTCCGATACGCTTAAAACAGCCCTTAAAAGCGCTTACGACCCTCGTGCAATCGCCACCTATACGAAAGAACTGGCAAAGGCTGAAACAGGCCTGAAGAAACTGGAGCAGACGGGTAACGCCGTTGGAGTAAACCTGAAAAAGATAGGCAAAGAGGGTAGTTTGGCTGCCGATGTGGTGAACGAGGCATTTGGTAAAATCGGAAAGGCAACGGTCATTCTTTTCCTGATTGACCAGGTGGTAAAACTTACTCGAACTGCCGTAGACTTGTCAGTGCAATTCGACCGGGCACAAAAGTCGTTTACTGCCTTCACTGGAGACGCTGAAAAAGCCGCTCGTCTTGTTACCGATTTGCAAGGGCTGGCAAATAAAAACATCCTGAACGCAGATGAGGTATTTAAGGCCGGGCAAAGTCTACTTGCTTTCGGCGAAAGTGCCGACAAACTACCCGATGTTCTGAACCGTATCGCCCTTATTTCCCGTGCCACTGGAAAGGACTTTTCAGAACTTTCAATCATATACGGTAAGGCTCGTACGGCAGGCGTGTTGTACGCCGAAGATATTAACCAGTTGGTAGATGCTGGCATTCCGATTATCCGAGAGTTTGCAAAGCAGTTAGGCGTTTCAGAAAGCCAGGTTAAGAAACTGGCATCGGAAGGGAAAATTAGTTTTGAGGAATTGCAGTTAGCGTTTTTCAACCTCTCAAAAGAAGGTTCGCAGTTCTCAAAACTGGCAGCAGAACAGGCCAATACACTGCCTAACATCTGGAATGCCACGCTGAACAAACTAAAGCCAATACTAAAAGACATTGGCGACTTTTTCTCCAACGTACTTCGCGCCGGGCTTTTTCAATTCAATACCTACCTCGACAGCCTCACCGGGGCTGCCAGTGACCGACGTGCGCAACAGGTTGCGAACCAAGTGACCGACATTGCTTTTGGCACCAAACTGGCAGAGGAAGGGAAGAAAAAGGCGCTTGTTTTCATTAAGCAGAAATCAGCAGAGGAGATACAGTTAGAGAAAGAAGCGGCTGCAAAGCGTTTGGAGGGGCGGAAGTTGACAGCGGCGCAATTGGCAGCACAGGAAAAGAAACTACAAGACCTGCAACTATCTGCCATGCGCGAAGGCGAAGCCAAAGAGATAACGCAGGAAATATACCGATTTGAAGCGCTCAAAAAAGAACTAAACAAGTACCACATTACGACTGTCGATGCTGAAAAACAGTTCAGGGACAATATTGCAAAGATCAAAGCAAAATACTTCCTCGAACAACTTGAAAAGGACGTAGCGGCAAGGGAAGCCGAAAAGGAATCTATACAGCGCGGGTTTGAGGAACTTACGCAATTGCAGATCGACAATGAAAACAAGCGGCAAGAAGCGCTAAAAACAAACTCCGATGCCCGTGCCGCTTCTATTGCATTCGACGAGGCTGCATTTAAACAGGCGGAATTGCTGTCAAAGCAAATTTTCTTCTCCAAAAAGCGAACGGACAAGGAAATTGACGACTACAACAAGCAGGTAGCAAAGGCGCGAGAGATATTCCAGTTGAAAATTCAGGGTGAGCAGTTACAGCGGACGCTGGATTTTGACACCACGCTAAGCGACGCTGAAAAGGCATCTTTGCGCCTTCGGATTCAGAATATCAACACTGAAATAGCGCAACTTCAACAGGGTTTAGGCGAACAGTCGAACGGGAATAAGCCAAAAAGCATTATAGAACTGCTTGGATTTAAGTCAGGAGGCGAAGAAGATCAAGCGCTGCGAAGCGCCGTGTCGGCAGTCAAAAACGCATTCGATGAAATAACACAGGCGAGAATTGCGGCGGCAGACGAACAGCGCCGTATAGCGGATGAAAATGTGCGCAAGGCGGAAGAAGCGTTGCAGAAAGAACTTGATCTGCAAGATCAAGGTTTTGCGAACAACGTAGCAGCACGTCAAAAAGACCTCGACGATGCTAAACGACAACAGGACGAAGCAATCGAAGCGCAGCGAAAGGCAGCAAGGCAAAAGGCATTGATCGACGCGGCCACACAGGTAAGCAGCATCGTAACAGCCGGGGCGCAACTGTTTGCAGCCAATACAGCCATCCCGTTTGTAGGCATAGCCCTTGCAATTGCTGGTATTGCCACAATGGTCGCCACGATTGCGAAACTGCGCAATACAGCCCGTCAGGCAACGCAATTCCGAACGGGCGGCGGCGGTTTCATGGATGACGATAATTTTATGGCAAAGGGCCGCGCACACGAAAGCGGCGGCAATTTGATTGAGATTGAAAAGGGAGAGATTTTCCAGGTTACGCCGGATGGTGGCAGAAAACGTTTTTCAGTCGTCCGCCGTGAAAATGCGCGTGAATACCACGATTTGTTAGACGCTGCCAACAGGGGCGACAAAAAAGCGCTTGCTTACCATGCCTTTGCGCTGTCGGGCGGCGAACTGCCTGAAATAGACCATGCAGCAATGACAAAACAGGTATTTGGAAGCAGTATTCCAGGCCCGTCTAAAGGCAGTAGCGAAGGCGACAAAAACACCGTACTACTGCAAAAAATATTCGACCTGCTACACGGCGAAACAAGCCGCGAACGATTCGACGGAAACGTAAGCCGAAAAGGGAACACAACAAAAAGGTATGTAAATGGCAGAAGTCAGGGTTAGAATGGAGTGCGCCGACTACGGTCTGTCGGATGCGGTTATCGCTGTCGGTTGGGATAGTGTAATGAACTATCAGCGCGACAAGGATTTCCGTAACCATCGTCTTTCTGTTCGCGGTGAAATGCTGATAGGCTGCAACGCGCTGCCTAAAAATGAATGGGATGTTGACGAACCGGGCAACCCGTGGGCATCGTTTATCCTTATGGATAATGGGTGCTACATTTTCAAAGTATCGGTTGATATTTATTGTGCTGGGTCATGGGTTGAGTGGTGGGTAGGTAAGTTTTCTACAACAGAATGGCGCATAAACCTCGACAAGAAATATGTAATTGTCAAGCCGAAAACGTCCGAATTTTCGCCCGCTGATTGGGGGATTGAATGTTTGAAAAAGAACTGGAAGGCGACGGTAAACATCTACGACATACCTGAACTGATTGAGGTGAAACCGTACGTTAACCTGTACGGATTCTATGAATTTCAGGACACATACACGGAAGGTTCAGGGCAAAGTCTGCAATGCTTTGACCACATAGAGGAAGTAAGCGCAACAGTGCCGGATTACTGCTTTACGGAATACCACGAACTGTATGTGAGTGAATCCAGCCCTGTTATCGTTCAATGCACCTTTTTCTATCACAGGTTTGAAAAAAACGGCACCTGCGAAGGCGGCATACCTATCCCGCCGGATGAATTTTCAGACTGGTTTCTGATCGACGGCACCTGCCCAACGCCGCTGTACTGGAAATGCCCGGATTCTGACCACTTGCCTGTTAAATTCGCAAATGGCCGCCTTTTCCGCGATATGATGCAGTACTTGATAGATCAATCAGGTTGTGGTATGGAGGTTCGTTCTACTTTCTTCAATATCGACCCCGATACAGCAGCGCCGGACAATAGCGCGTACACGGCAGCGCTTGCAAATTTGCAGCAACTTGTCGTCTTTCAAAAGTCCGATATTAAACGTTTTGATGCTGCCGACAAGAGCGACAAACCCTCTTGGACAACGAACCTGAAAGGCGTACTGGATGACCTTTGGATAATGTTCAAAGTAAGGGCGCGTATCGAGGATAATATTTTGAGGTTAGAGCATGTTTCTTTCTACGAAGCGCCTGGAAACGACTACACGAACGAATACTACACGCGGGAACTACAACGCGATAACATCGACACGCCACGCCTTACCCGCTTCTACTTCCGGGATGAAAAGTGCAGCCCGTACTTTGCGGGCGTTCCGATAGAAATTTATTGCGGCGAAGGAGAGGCAGATTTGAAGATGACACAGTTCTACACAGACCTTCTTTTTGCGATGGAATCAGACAACGCCGAAGCAGTAGCGGATGAAGGATGGTTTTTGATGGCTACAAACCTTGTGGGCGATACATATCGCTGCATTGATGATAACCGCCCGCTTTCATTCACTGAACTACATGCCAATTACCACACATACGAAATGGCAGGAGTGGGCAAGATAAACGGCGAGGAAGTAGTGCCTGATTCCATCCTGCGCACACGAAAACAGCCGCCATTTTCTGTTAAAAAGTGCTGTGATGACGAGTTTGATGTGGAGCGTTTGATTACCACGCGGCTTGGTCAGGGCGAAATTGAAAACGCCGACCTGAATCTTTCCACCAACGAATTAACACTAAGTCCAAAATACTGATATGTCTTTCTTTTATCCACAAAATCTACTTACAGCAGTGCCGTTTTGGGGTGCTGAAGGAACGGGCGCTTCGAGTTGGGAAAAGGCAGCAGCAAAGCAAACGTACCGGATGCAGTATTGCAATCTTGCGCTGCATCAAGTTGCAATACAATGCCGTTATGACAGGATGCTTCCGCTTTTGATGGAACGGCCAACGGGCGATCTACCGGAAAAGGTTTTGTTGATGCGGTATGATGCGCGTAACCCTGGCAGCGCTATTCCTTCTGAATGTGCAGACGTGACGGCGCTTTTTACGTTCGATACATTCGACTATGACGGTAAGACGTATGTAGAATTTCCGGGTCAAGTGGACATAAATCAGGCTACTACATTCACGGCATATTCCGACAAGTTTGCGCCGGGTGGCGCTACAAGAACATGGGCATCGTATGTGGTGAATGAAGGGTTTTATTCGCTTGTTATCGAATTTCCAGACGAAAGCAGGCTATACAGCGAACTGCTACAAATTTCGGATTTTCCGGAGTTTTCCGAAGTGCCAGACAGCGAATGTTTGAGCCGGGTCAGGATTGAGTGCGTGAATAGTTGCTCCATAGGGCCGCTCCCGCCCGTTTCGGTGGCATCTCAAAAACTGTTTTCTTACAACGTCCTGATTTCACCTGAATACATCACTGATTTAAGCCTAGCAACAAACGGGCTTAATCAGTCACAGGTGCTTTCCGGCGTGGTAAAAAAACGTTGGCGCTTGACGCTGTACGGCGTTGAGACGGTCGCGGACTTTTGTAGCCTGCTGCCGCTATTTTCTGCCGATGCTTCGGCAGTCAATATAACAGACCAATACGGGGTGGGGTCGAATGCAAAAGATATTGAGGTGCAAATATCGTGGCCCACTGAATTTAATGGCTGCCTGGCACAGATCGATATTTACTTTACGCGGGATTATGTTTCGTTTGATAACTGTTGCGAATAACTGTTGCCTGCCGACAAATACCGCTAAACGCGGTAATGCGGCAGGCTTGGAGTTAGCCGTGATTGAAAAAATATAAATAGGCAAGTTCCCAAGCATGTGTGATTCCCTGCGTTCCGGCGAGGTGACGGGAAACGGTAGCGTCGTGAACCTTAACGCCTTTTTCAGCCGCCCACCTGATGAAGTCGCGGGTTGATTTTCCCGTGACTTCAAATTTTTCTTTCAGTTCGACGGATTGCATATCTCAAATCGTGTTTTCAAAAAATCTAAAAAGGACTTTGCGTCGCCCGTAAAAACTTCTTCTGCCAGTCCAAATTCAGTTGCATGGGTCATTGTCCAGGTGTTCCGTTTTTCGGAGCGGCTGATTCCGATTTTCATGTTTTCGGCGAGTGCGCGAATTTTAGAAGTCATTGTATCTGATTTTTAAATTTTCAGCCCTGCGTTATTGCCTTGCTGTTTGATGATACAAAGATAATGCTTGTTTGATTATTTGTCAAGTATTTAAGCGATTATTTTTGACAAATAATCAAAATATTTTCTAACTCGCTGAAAATCAGTGTAACCCCGCACTGCCTTTCATGCGCCCTACGCGGTTGCACGTCGGCAGTGCATCAGTTAGCCGACATTATACCAGACCGGCTTCGACGCGGTTGTTTTCAATTCGCGTAACGAATGCCGTTTGTTCTTTAAAGTTTCCCGCTTCCCATTTTTTGACGGCATCAACAATGGGTTTCCAGTTGTTTGCTTCAATGCTTTGAAGAACTAAGTTTTTAGCGATGCTCAACATGGTGTATTTTTTTCATGTTTTATCTGTTTATGCTGTAAACATTACAGCATCCGCCCATTCAACAGCAGCCCCCATAATCCCATCAATTTCATCCCATTCGTACAAATTACCTTCCGCATCGCTCACTTCCAGTATTTCAACGCTTGCAGGCTCGTCCGGCTCCTCCGGTTCTCCATAAGGCCCACGAATGCCGCGTGAAGCAGGTATGTATTCGGCGGTAACTGCGAACTCGATTTCCTGCCATTCGTCGGAAAGGAAAATTTCGGCTGTGTGTTGGAATGTGAACTTCATGGGTGTTGAATTTTAGAATTTTTGATAACTGTCGCCTGCCGACAAATCCCGCTAAACGCAGGAATGCGGCAGGCTTGGGGTTAGCCGTTTTACCATTTTCCCGATGTCAGGAAAATGGTAAAACGGCTAACAAAGCATGGTCGCCAACCCCGCCGAACCAAACCCGCAAAGGCTCAACTCGGCGGGGCTGCGTCCATGCGGACGTTCGACGTGACTAAAATGAGTAAATAAATACTCAATCGGCGGTTTTGTAATCAATATCGGCGAGGCTGTAATCAGTCCCCGCCAATTTGTTGATTGCGTCCAGATACCTAATAAGGGTATCCAGCGTCGGGTGAAAACGGGCGGCGAAAGTCTGCCCGACCGTTTGCTGCCGGATTGGTTCACCGCTTTTTTCGTTGGGTATCAGGGAAGCAATTCGGCTTTGGGTAATTCCGTGCCGCTCGGCAAGCACTCCGAGATTTCGGAGGGCTTGCTTGCTTTTTTCTTTATGATTCATAATTTGAATAAAAGTTTAGTCATTAGTCTTTCTTGGAAAGACTCAAGAGATTCAAAGCAGTTTGTCCAAACCGTAACCCCTTGATTCACCACAAATTCGGAGTAGTTTTCAAACTTCAAAAAATATCCGTATTCGTTTGGTTCTTGGCTGTATCCATCAAAAAGGGATTGAAGTTCATTTGCTTTGTGACCGATAAAACCCAAGTCAATGCAAATGGTGTTTTCTATTGAAGAGATAGTAGTCATTTTACTTGTGCCGAATTAAGGTTGCCGCCCGTTTTTGTTGTTTGATAGGTCAAAGGTAAGTACAGTTATTTAACTGTGCAAATCTTTTTGAAAAAAAGTTGAAAATATTTTTTCAAAATACCACAACTTCCTGAAAACCAATAAAATAAACGTCGAACAAAGCACAAACGGCAAGCGGGCGAAGTAAGCCAACCCGCTCACCCCGCCCGCTCGCCCGCCTGCGTTTGTGCAGGCCGTTAGCCGCTATTTTAATTGCTTAGAAATCCATTCTACAATCTGTGGAATCCTAATAGCCTTGATAAATTCAATTTTGAACTTGTCAATTGCTTCTGAAAGCCGAGTGAAATCATTAGGTGTTTCTCGTTCTCTGCCTTCAATTTGGAATAGACGATTTTTAAAAATTGTTTTTTTCTTTTTCATATTGCAAATATAAGGCGGCTAACCCTGCTTGCCCGTACACCTTGCCCTAATCGGGCGGCGGCATACAAGCCTCAGTTAATCATCAAGCGGATGAATATACGTCATAATGGCCTCCGTTTCATTCTCCCTCGCCTGTGTAACCCGAAAATCTTCCGGCAATTCCTTTTCTGGTTTGGCGGGTTTTGCAGGCTTTTTGTCTGCCTTACAATCAGGCAGCCGCGTTTCGGCGCTGATAATACAGGTGCAGTCAGGAAATGTGCAGTTTTTCATCGTGTTGAATTTTACGCCCACAGTTTGCGAGCAATTTCACATTTTTCTTTCAGGTCTTTCACTCTTTTTGCCGCGTATGGCAGCGAATATGAATGCTCTCTTTCAATAGAACCGTCTTTCAACCCTTTGTGATAAGAAACGGCCTCTTCAAATTGCGCCTGAAAAAACTCCAGACTTTCGGGCATTGAAAGATCAATTTTGGTAGACAGGCTTTCCCAGTACGCTATTCTTTCCCGGTATGCGTCTGCCTTTTTGAATTGCTCCATTGCGTTATCGAGCCTGTGCCAGTTTCTTTCAATCAAAGCACGATGCCTCTTTTCGCTGTGATGCCCTACTTTAATAGGCTCTCCAAGGCTCAAAAAATCTCTTCCCTCATTGCTCTTTTCCATCCAATCGCCGCCTTTTTTGTCAGCACTACTTGCCCACCCATTCAGTTTATCCACTTTTGCAGCCGCCCTTTCCTGCGAGTTAAACCCATCTACACGGGTAATCGAATAACAGTACATCGGATTTTCTTTTGTGCCTGTGTATCCAACCAAGTTGTGGACAATACACTCGTTTTGTTTCCCGTATTTGGTTTCAACTATAATAACGTCTCCTTTTTCGTGCTTTTCTTCGCATTGTGCCACAAAAACGTTAGGGCAATATTTTTTATATGTGTTCATTGTTGAATTGTTTAATTGTTATTGATAGGTCAAAGATACAACCATTTTTTATTTATACAATAGTTTAATAAAATTATTTTTGAAATATTTTTCAACCTGCCAAAAACATAATGAATTTGATTCATTGCCCACGAAAATAAACAAAAAGACTTTTGCAGTACCGAAACAAAAAACAAACACTGCTATGTTTCCTACCCTGCTTGTCTGCACAACCGTACTTCCGCCCACATCCGCCGATTTGTGCGACATTAACGGCTACTTTGGTGAAATAAACCAACTGTATATCACCAGATACGGCGACAGCCTTACAAATTGGGAAGCCCCGCAAGAGTGGGCAGGCCGATTGAGCAATACAACCGCACTGCCTTCTTCGCCAACGCTTGCACCCATTCGCACACTGTTCGGCATCGGCGGTATTGCTGCGCCTGAACGTACAGAGATTGCAGTGTCGCGTCGTCGTTCGCTGTTCACCACGCCGAAATACTCTTTCACATTCAACGTAGAGGATACAGGCGATACAAACATGGCATTCAACAACCTTATCCCCGTTGGCGGTCAGCAGTACGCGGGTTGGTTCGGTACAGAGGAACGCCTTTTTGGAGGCAACGACGGCGTTTTGATAACGCTTATTTCCGACCCAATCATCCCGGAAAGCATCGACGAACTAATGAAACTGCAAATGACCATCACATGGCGCGGCACGTTCCCCGAAGTGACTGACAATTTCCTGTCGTAACCAGGAATAAAGATACCCTGCTTTGCTACTCCCATATTTCCGGCCCTGATTCAAACGATCAGGGCTTTTTTATTTGAAGTAAATACCTTAAAACCCTTTATATTTGTACCGTTATATAGGTTAGCCGCAAAGCAGGGGTGCAAAAGCGGTTATATGCGTTACCTCATAACATTCATTCTTTCCCTGACAGCGCTCGCAGCCTTTTCGCAAGGCGCGGTAGACCGTATCGAACTCGGCTACCAAACGACGAGGCGCGGTATCGTTTGGGTTCGGCCCGGACTTCCGACACACGAACCTGCCTGGCGCATTTCCCGCGATACAAACTCGATCATGTGGCACAATCTGACAACGGGCATCCGTTATGATTGGTCGTATGATGCGGGCGTATGGTACACACGGGATTTTATACCATCCACACTTCCGCCGCTCGACGTGTTCACAAGCGGCGCGGCAACGATAGACAACACACAAGCAACGTGGATTAACGACGACGGCGTACTGCACCACTATTCGCAGGCCGAAGGAGCATGGCTACCCGACAAGATTTCTTTTCAGTCGGCAGGCCCGATAGACATTGCAGCAGGTGTAAGCAATGGCGCGGCAGTCTACACTACCTCTCTATGGCAGGATAGCGATGACTACCTGGTGTATTACTGGGATGGGGATAGTTGGGAATTGCTTTCGGGTGCGGGTACAAACCTGACATACACCGGAACGTCTTCGCCCATCACGCTCAACAGTTCCACGGGTACGGATGTGACAATTACAGCAGGAACAAACATCTCCCTTTCAGCAACCGGGACAAATTTAACAATCAACAACACCGGGGCCAGTGCGCTATCGGGTGTTGCAAACCAAGTTCCGTATTTTAATACATCTACCACAATAACAACTGAAGCAGGTAGCGGGGCAAACAGTTTAACATGGGATAATACCAATAATAGGTTAGGGGTTGGCACAAATTCCCCATCCAGCGTGTTAGATGTTACTATTCCAGTAAGTACGCAGGGCATTGTCGCAAATTATACCTATGCAGTTGGTATGTCACAGCGGCCTTTGCGTGTTGTGAATCAAGACGGGTTAGAAACTTTTGCAATCGGGGCAAGTAGAACAAGCAACGAAGGCAATATTTTTATCAACGCACCAACTGGGCAAGGGAACGGGGCCGGGATAACCTTTACGGCCAACAATGGGGCAACGCCTGTAAACGGACTTTTCCAGTTAGATAATTCGGGCAATATGGTATTCCGGCAAGGTTCGGCCGGTTCATCGCTTTTCTACGATTTTGGTAGTGGTGTGTTTTTCAGAAATTCATCCTTCACATCCGTAAATCACATAAATAGTTCAGGGCACCTATCCATTGCGGCGGGAAACACCCACCCAAGGGCGCTATATGTGAATGGCGAGGCAAGGATAGCGGACGTAATTACAGACGCGCCAACTACCCTAATAGGTGTTGATGGAGATGGAGACGTGGGCAGTTTTTCACTTTCCGGGCTTTCCATTTCATCCGGAACACTGACTGCCACAGACGGCAGTATAACAAATGAAGCATGGACAATAGACGCGGACGATGCGGATACGGAGGTTATCAGCAACCAGACTGTTAAATTTCAGGGTGGTGGTATAGTTACTACTGACTATATACCAGGCACAGATATTTTAACAATCACAGGAACGGAAGTTGATGGAGATATAAGCAATGAAGGTTCTTTGACCGTTGGCGCGGGTAGTGGAACTACATCAATCATCAACTCCAATACTTCCGGCTCTACCGGCGTAACGCTGAGTGCATCCACCGGCCTTTCCATATCTGAATCCGGCAACGTCATCACACTGACCAATACAGCGCCCGATCAAACCGTATCGCTGACCGGGGCTGGCATTACGAATATCACAGGCACCTACCCTAATTTTACGATCACATCCACGGAGGTTGACGGATCGACGACAAACGAACTGCAAACCATATCGGTATCGGCAAACACGACGACCCTTTCAAATTCCGGCGGTTCGATGACCATTGCGGGCGGCGGCATTAATACGGTCGGCACCGCAGGCTCAACCATTACAATCACAGGAACGGAAGTAGACGGCAGTATCAGCAATGAAGGTTCTTTGACCGTTGGCGCTGGCAGCGGCACAACATCTATCATCAACAGCAACACGTCAGGCAGCACAGGCGTAACAATTACGGCCGGCACTGGCTTAACGATCAGCGAAACGGGCAATGTTATCACCCTGGCAAACAGTGCACCAGATCAAACTGTTTCTATCACAAACGGGGGTGGCGTTTCTGTTAGCGGAACCTATCCATCCTTCACGCTGACCGCGACAGACCAAAGCGCCACCAACGAGGCGCAAACCCTTTCTGTATCTGGCACAACGTCCGGGATTTTGAGCCTAAACGCCATTTCAGGAACAGGCGGCGGCACAGCTACTATTGCAGCAGGAACCGGAATAAGTGTTGCGCAATCGGGTGGGACGATTACAATAACAAACTCTTCGCCCGCAACAGCAGGATGGCTTATCGACGGAAACACCATTGCAGCCACTCGCAGGATAGGCTCAAACGATAATTTCGACGTGGTGGTAGAGACGAATAACACAGATCGGATGTGGTTCGACAACGCCGGAACGGTCAGCATAGGGGCTACACAGTTAACAACGGCGCAATTCAATATAAATGGGTTTGGAACCACAGGCGGGACGGGTATGCTTATTGCCGGGGGTGCTTCACTTACAGGCCCAACGTTTTACTCCGCAACTGGGTCTGGTTCAGGGTCAAATGCCACTGTCCTATCAGGAGTGGTCAACATGCTAAACGGGAACGTAGAAACATTGCTGAAAAATTCTGCCACCACAGGAACGGGCGGCGCGCTGCTCACCATCAACACGCATCAAAGCGCAACAGGCGACCCGAAAATATACTGGACAACAAACGGCACAACGGACTGGGCGGCAGGCATCGACAACAGCATATCAGGCGAACCGTGGAAACTGACTGCTAACAGCGACATTGGAGCCGCTACGCCTGCCATATCGGCTACAACGGCAAATAAAGTAGGTGTAAATCAGGCGGCGGCATCTGTAACCCTACAAGTAACAGGAACGGACGCCGTGGGCCTTCCTTCTGGCACCATCGCACAGCGGTCTGCGGCTGCTATCCCGCAAATACGTCACAATAACACCTTTTCGGGCTTTGAATTTTACGACCCGAATAAAAACTACTGGTATCGCCTGACGGGCGTTTCCTCTCCTTCTGTTGCGACAAGTGCGGCGGCTGGAACGGGGGCAACGGCCGGGCTTGTTTTTGGGGCTGGCAGCAATGATGTACGGGGCGCGATAGAATTAACGACAGGTAGCGCTTCTTTGGCGGTCGGGACGGTATGCACGATAACATACTCGAATGCTTTTTCCGGCACGACCACAAATGTAATACTCACGCCCGCAAACGATGCAGCGGCGACAGAGGTAGCAAAATGGAGGGTGACAAGTGCCACTCAAAACGGCTTTTCTATTCGTGCTGTTACGGCCCTGACGGCTTCAGAAACATATCAATTCAACTACTCAATAGGACAATGAAAGAAGCACTTTGCATCATTATATTTTTCCTTGTGGCGATCAGCCTGAATGCCCAAAGCACGGTGTTCCGGCGTGATAGTTTTGTCGATTACGGCGGCGGCATTGCCTACAAAGTAGAGGTTGTTTCGCTCGAAGTAGTAAAAGACATGGCGCTGATAAATGCCCGCAGGCTTGAAATTTTACGCCAAATTGACGGGCTGGTTTTAGAATTGGAATACCTGGATGATCTTAAAAGTCAATGGGAAGCACTGGACATGGGCGGTATGTCGATCATGCGTAGTAATGCAAGCAGCAAAACACCTGCTAAAAAGCCGGTTGCACCCAAAAAACAGCCTGCAAACAGCAACACCAAACCATCAAAACCAAAAAAGCAATGAGTTGCGAAACCTGCGAATTTTGCCCACCGTACAGCATGGGCGAAACCCTCCGATTCACGGTTGAGATACTGGTTTGGGATGAGGTCACAAGCACATACGTCGGCGTTGATAGCCTCGATGGTTTTGATGCGCTGTACATCTTGCGGCAGGGCGACGTGACACACTCTTTCACACTTACCGACCCTGAAATAAGCATCGAAGGGGATTATACGTTTGTCGTGGCCGTTGCACCTTCTGAAATGACAGGCATAGAACCCGGCAAAGTAGAGCATGAGTTTTGGTACACAGACGCTTCCAACGCCGAACGGCAGGTTTTTTCTTCCTATTTCACTGCAAAAACGTCCGTAAAATGGGAGGAATCGTTGTAAAGATAAAAGACAATGTTGTCAGGTGTGAGACGGCAGTTCCGAACATCAAACACAATATTGCGCAGCCAAAGTTTGAATGCAAAATACAGGGCGTTGTAATTCAGGGCGGAGGCGGCGTGACACCTGTTACCGTTTCGGTTGTTGATGGAACGACATACGCTGTCGAGGCTGGAAAATATCTGCTTTCAATTTGCCCCGTTCCGGCATCCGGCGACCGTGTTTTATCGGCGGGGTATTCGGCAGGCGCTACGCAGGTGCTTGACAACGAGGAAATACTATCAAACGAGGCGCTAACGATCAACGTTTTGCGCCGTTTTCACACAGCGACCACGCTGCATTTTTCTGACTTCACAGGATCACTAATTTTGTACTTTTTATAAAAATGAAAAACACGATTCTTTTCTTTTTTCTACTTTTGGCTGCTTCTGTATCTGCACAGTCCAATTCTTTCGTTACCGACCGTTTACGCGCTGCCGAATACTTTCGTATCGGCACAAACACAAGCCAAAAAGTAACGGGTTTTGATCGGGTAATTACCGCACCAGGCACACATGATAGCCTGCCTACCTCACGCGCTGTTGTAGACTTTTTAGAGGCAAATTTTACGCCTATCGGGTACTATACTGCCGGAACGGGCATTAGCATTTCCGACGACGTTATCACCAACGCCGCACCCGATCAGGTGGTGGGCTTAACGGGTAGCGGCATTACAGTTATTACGGGCACATATCCGAATTTTACGATCACATCTAACGAGGTAGACGGCAGCACGACCAACGAACTGCAAAACCTGTCATTATCAGGGCAATCGCTTTCCATTTCATCCGGCACAGGCGTTACACTTCCGGTTGTGGGCGTAACGGCTGGCACGGGCATAAGCGTAAGCGCTTCGAGTGGCAACTACACAGTGAGCAACACGGGCGATTTGAGTACGACGAATGAACTCAATACCTCGTTTTCGGTATCAGGCAGCAATCTTGCCCTGACCGACGCGGGCGGCACTATAAACGTAGCAGTTTCCAGTATCGCGCCCGTTCAGGCTGTTTCGGCTGGTACTGGTATTTCCATTTCAGGCACTACCACGCGCACCATAACCAACAGTGCGCCCGACCAAACGGTAGCACTCACCAACGGTGGCGGTATTGCTGTTTCAGGAACGTATCCGAATTTCACGCTGACGGCAGCAGATCAAAGCGCTACGAATGAATTACAGACGCTATCGATTGACGGCAGTGATCTGACATTGAGTAATGGCGGCGGCACGGTGACGCTGCCGGGCGGCGCAAGTGATGCGCTTGGAACCGGGTTTACAGGTGGTGGCGGAGACGGAACAATACCAGGGGCAAACGTAGTTATTTCTGGAGGCGATTTGAACATAGACAATCAGGCATCGGTATCTATATCAATGGGCGATGTGCAGGGGAATGGGCAGGGTATAGGCTTGCGGCTTTCGGACATTACCTTTCAATTCGGGAATCCTTTTGGCGCTGGAAATTATTCTGTAATATCAAATATTGATGGATCGGATAATTTCATATCAATTCAAACCCCCGATAAAGAGTTTAAATTTGATGCCACGTCGGCCAAATTCTATGATCTTAGAGCAACACCTATCGGCCTTGAATACGCGGCCGAATACCCCGATATTCTAACCAACGACCGAAGTTTGCCAGATGTCGGCACGGTCAACCTCCTAAAACAAACCCCCGTCTCTTATTCCAACGCCGCAGCCCCCAACAACACGATTTTCTATTCCACAACCGATGGAAAGCTGTCGTACAAAGACCCGGCAGGCGTAGTTCACAACCTGTACTAAAATGAGCCGCACACGCACACTCCTACTCGCTTTCGCCCTCATCGCTTTTGGCGGCGCGTCCTACGGTTTAAAAGAAACCGTTACGCACCACTACCCGGCTTTTGAGGCGCGCTTTCCACACGCTGATCAGTCGTGGTGGAATCCGGCGCTATCGTGGCATAACAAGTATGAGGGCGGCATACCCGCGCAAGGCCCGGCGTTTTGGGGGAGTACGACAGTGTTTGTTTTTGTGACGGATGCGTACCACCTATTCGGAGCGATTGACAGGTGGGATACTGCAATCGGTTTTGTACTGCTAACGCTTGCCCTGTACAACTCGAAAATGATGTGGCCTTCCGTGTTGGGCGGGTTTGTGGTATGGTCAGTGGGATTTCATATCATATACACCGCATTATTTTAGTTTAAACCCATAAAAGTAAAATATGAAACAACGATTCATAACTGCCGTACTCCTTTCGTCAATAATCGCCTTTGCCGTTGCATCATGGGGCCGCGTAGTCGAGTGGTGGGAGGATATGTCGCCTGCATGGAAAGCGGGAGTGTTCATATTCTTTTGGGCGCTACTGATGGTTATAGGCTGTCAGTACGGAAGATACTACGCGCTGGCAGGGCTTATAGCAGGGCTTGTATTCATGGTAATTCAATTGGCAATCCTGATTCGATCAGTATTGCAGACAATAGAAGAAAATGAAAGGTGGTGAAAAGCAATCAGCCTTGCCCGCTTTGCTGATATTCATTGTTTTTGTAGTTCTTTTTTTAGTCAGTCCCAAAATTGCATACATAACACTGCAAGGGTTTTGGATAGGAGGGGCGGCAGCGGCTTTCGTATTAATCTGTGAAGAAATAAAACATGGTTGAAAAAGGCACGCTCACATTAACATCGCTTTTCACAAAAACAGCCGGACGCGGATGGGCTACTGCGATCATGCTTCTGCTCGTTTCAGCCTGCATATTCCTGGCAGTAAAATGGCAGGGCGCAGAGGCGGAAAAAAACAGGTGCTATCAGGAAAGCGTACAGCAGGAACAGCGGCATTCGGCAGAAAAGGAGACAATTCTTAAGGCACAATTGGAGCAATATTATAAACTTGGTGAGTTGACCGCAAAGGTTGACCAACTTGCAAAAAAGAATAAATGATGAAACAGTTAACCCGACTGGCCTATGTGCTGATTTTTACCCTTGTATGCGGACTCAACTGCCGACACAAAATGGCATCTGATTTTCGCGCCACTACACAACCTGCCTGCGCTACACAAAAGCCCGTAGAATGGCACACAATCGAGCAAAACAGTGCTTCTATCGATGTGCGCATTCGGGAACTGGAAAAACTGTGCAGTACGGCAGCCATAATGCACACGCCCTTCACAAAAAGAAAACCGTCATCCGTCCGGCTTGAAAGCCCCGGCACTGACAACACACCAATTTTTATCACCAACGATACAAACAACAAATGAGCGCAAAAGTGCTTGGCGTACACACGCCGACAGAACAAACACCGGGGCCGCTTGACGGCACAAACTTGTACATGCAGATTATCCTGCTTCTTACTTCCGTCGCCGGGGGTATGTCGCACGACACGGCGGCTATGATTGCCGCTGCTGTTACGGGCATCATCGGAGCCGTTGCGGCTATCCGTACGTGGCTTGTTAACGCCAAATGGACACCTGCAAAATCATGGTTTTCCAACGCGAATAACTGGGCCTATATAGCCGCTATCGTGGCCGGATTGGCTCCCATGCTTTCACCCCTAGTACCTGGACTTCAAGACCTTGCAAATGCTATCGTGTCAGGTAGTTGGCCTGCAATTATTCAGGCGCTACTGTCGCTCGGAGCAATCATCTGGTACGCATTTGTGAAAAAGTAAGCCGTTTTATCGTTTTGCATTTTGGGGCGGCGGCACTGGTTGCCGCTTGCCCCTTTTTTAAAATAAAGCACACATGAAAAAGATTCTTTTTTTGATAGCCGCCGTGTTGTTTTCCATATCGGCACAGGCGCAAATTTTCAAAAGCCCTTACAAACGAGCGCTGGAAAAACAGACGCTTATTGCAGAGGCGCAACTCGACACGTTTGATTTTGTGATCCCGCCGATGGAGCGGATACCGGAACAGGTGAAAAACTTTTCCGTTGCTTCCGCCACCAATTGGGGCCGTGACTTGCTGCTGCCTGCCGACGTGGTGAAACTGATGAAGGATAGTTGCAAGTTTCGCGGCGTTCTGAAAATACTTGATACCGGAAGCAAGCAAACACACATTGATCTACAAACAGCACAACTGCCAGGAAGCAACTACACAACCGACGCGGGGCTAACGGACGGCAATGGACACGGCACACACGTCGCTGGTATCTGCGTAGGAAAAGACATCGGGCTACTTTGGCCGCTCGTTCAGAAGGGGCTTGTAGAGTGGAAGCCCGTACAGATTCTTTCGGCATCCGGTTCCGGCAATTTCGCATGGGTGTCGACGGCGGTCAGCAGTGAATTTGCAGCAGATCAGGCAGCAGTAAATAGCGGCAAATTTGTGGTCTATAACGGCTCTTTCGGAGGTGGTACGGCAAAGGTGGCAAGTGTGGAAACGGCGCTTAAAAAGTCGTTCGACATCGGCGTTTCGTTTGTGTTCGCAGCCGGGAACACTGGAACTCCGGGCGTACAGTATCCCGGAAATTCAGCATGGGGCATGGGTACGGGTTCGCTGAATAGTAACCTGACTATTTCCAGTTATTCTAGTCGTGGGCCGGAAGTATTGGCAGCAATGCCAGGCGCGGCAATCAACAGCACCTACAAAAACAATACATACGCCGTACTGTCAGGCACCTCTATGGCTTCGCCTTTCATGGCATCGGCGGTATTCATCGCCCGTTCCCGTTGGGGCGGGAAACTGGCAAGCGCTGAAAAGGTAAGGCAGTACATGGCGTGGTGCGCGTCCGATCTTCCACCAACTGGTAAGGACAACGATACGGGATATGGCATAGAATACATTCGTACCATCCTGACCAAAGACCCGGCAGGCATGGGTTCAACCCCACCCGTAACACCTCCAATGCCTGAACCACCAAAAGACACTATCCCTGTTCGTGATGTCCGTGTGCTGAATTACGACATAGACAAGGATTATTCCATCGTATGGGGTATTAACGCAACGGTTACAAAGCCGCGTTCGTCACAGTTCACCAAGTCGCGTATAAAGTCGCTGGCATATAAGCCGATGAAAATAACAACGCTCCAAGTCGCCTACACCTCAAAAACGGATGCGGAAAACTCGGAGCGTATCGTAAAGGATGCACTTGATTGGTTTTTTACAAACAGGGGATTTATGATGCTGCCGGGTCAGGATGAATCGGATGTACTTTTCTGGACTGCAAAATTTGCAAAAATGCTATGCAAGTCGGAGAAAAAGGTTGATCTTTCAGTCCTGCGAATCGGAGATAGCAGCGGGTTGTTCCTTGTCGAACCTAAGTGAGTTTATATCTTCGATGAGATCATCCACCAATTTGGTAGTGTAATCAATTTCCTGCCTTAGTTTTGCCTCATTCATTTCTTCCCGAATAGCCTGGTCAATCAGGCTGCGCAACTTTTCGCTTTGGTTGAATTGTTTTAACCACGCGATATGGTGCGGGTACAGGTAGAAAGTGGCGGCTTGCGCATCGGCACCCTTCGGGCGGCCACGACCTTTTTTGTGGCCGCCCGATGTTTCTTTTTGTTCGTTCATTTTTCAGACTGTTTAATAAGTTCGTCGGCATAAAGGTAGGCTCGTTTTACGTCATTTGCCCTGTCTTCGTCGCTGCCCTGCGATGCAGCACCCTCATTTGCAATAAGGGCACACAGGATTTTAAGCGCTGCGTAGTCACGAATGCAAATTCCATTTGATGGGGATACATCGTGTTCGTCATGTGAATATCCATGCGCCGGGAATGCTGTTTCGTCTGATTTCATTTTGTTGATTTTAAATTGTGAAAATATGTTGTCAATAGAAGCCTTTCAAGACCCGTCTTTTAAATTCACTCCTCAGGAATTTGTACATCCTGCAATTATTCAATCCGTCGGGCTAACTCGCTGCCTGTACTACATTTCAGATTTTCAGATCAACTACGCCGCTTTGTTGCGCGAAGTGCTGAATACGCCTGTAATTCTGAACACATATTCCTACAAAAAACCGGGGCCTGGTTATTATGTAGGTCGTGGTACGCGCCCGTCTTTCTATCGACCGGAAGGGGGCGGAACACTTTCGCAGCACTACTTTGCAAACGCTTTGGATGCAAGTACGAAATTGTACAGCCCACGCGAAATTTTTGAGGCGATTATGGCAAATGAAGCACGATTTAAGGTAATTGGATTAACCACTATTGAAGACCTCGACAGTACACCGGGATGGATTCATGGGGATTGTCGGCGGTTTATCGAAGGCATACACCCTGAAAGTGGCTTTTTGATTGTTAGACCAATTTAAGGCAATATGCCTTCGGTAAACACCAAAACGCTTACTCTACCACCTCAAATTCGCGCTGGTCGTTAAGCCTATATTTTGTGTTCGGCATGATGGTTATGCCGTCTACAAGCGCTATTTTTCTGCGTATTTCATGGGCGTCAGAATCCAAGAAATCGATAATAATTACGCTGCGGTCGCCGCCAGTGACCGTGCTACCGTAGCCGCCAGTGACCGTGCTGCGGTCGCCGCCAGTGACCGTGCTACCGTAGCCGCCAGTGACCGTGCTACCGTAGCCGCCAGTGACCGTGCTGCCTTCGCCACCAGTGACCGTGCTGCGGTCGCCACCAGTGACCGTGCTGCCTTCGCCACCAGTGACCGTGCTACGGTAGCCGCCAGTGACCGTGCTGCGGTCGCCACCAGTGACCGTGCTACCGTAGCCACCAGTGACCGTGCTGCCTTCGCCACCAGTGACCGTGCTGCCTTCGCCACCAGTGACCGTGCTGAACATTATGGCCGTTCCGCTCGGAGCGTAGTGCTGAATTATAGATACCGCCGTTTCCCTATCCCCCATATAGGCGATTAAACAAGATGGAAATTTAACCTTACCTTCAAGGTCTACGATTGAATCAACTTGCACAGAAAGTACCATCCATTTTGCATCATCATCTTCGCAGCGCAAGCCCGCATCTCCAGCCCCCCATAGCCAACCATGTAGCCCATTACCGCATTCCTTGGTTGGTTTCCAATCTGGGGCTGAAACAGCCCCACTTTCGGGCCACTGAAAACCGCCATATGCTTTCATATTGGCAGGGAGCGATTTCAAAACCAGCACATGGCCTTTTGCTGGCTTGCATTTTTTGAGCAATTTTTCTGACACTTGCATTGTTGAATTTTTTATGGTGAACGTTATTGATAGGGCAAAGATACAACCTGTTTTTATTTATGCAATAGTTTATACAGATTATTTTCATAGGCATTAATTATTTTTTACTTTCAAAAATATTTTTCTCAAAACGCTTGTTTGATATGTGTATTCGTGTTACATTTGTAACACAAAATTCAACAAGCAATGAAAAATATATCTTTGGTAAACGTTTTAGCCGCTCAAATACGCCGAAAATCAGGCGTTAGCCGTTCCGAATCCATGCGTACTGCGTGGCGAGTTATAAGAATGTCGCCTTCGGCTGAAATAATCACTTTCAAAAAGATCAAAACCAACGAGGTAACTACCCGCGTCATTTCGCGCCGTTGGTTTGACTACAAAGCCCCATCCAGCGGGCAATCCACTCTCAAAGAAGGACAATTCCCATTTGCCGACCTGTGCGCCTACGCAGTAGGTGAGGCAAATTGCATTCGTTCAACTTATTACTCACAAATTATAAAATAAACAACATGGGAACCTACGCTCAAAAATTGGTTAAAAACTACGATGGAAATTCATCGCTCTACCTTTCTGGATGTGATCTGAAAGGCATCACATTGCCTACTTCCGTTGGTGGATGGCTCAACCTTTCTGGTGCATCAAACTTATCAAATGCGGTTTACAACGCCGGAAGTGGACACAGAACCGTAGCAGTGTATAACCATGCCGATGATGGGTTAGTGGTTAGCCTGGGATGTTTTATTGGGAATGAAGCACAAGCACACGAAGCCATACAAAGAAAATACGGAAAAAACTCAGAAGAAGCGAAGTCTTACATGGCAAAAATAACTGAAGCCTACCGATTGTACCATGAATCTAAAGGGGTTTAATCAATTTTCATTCATTTAACTTTTAGTTATGCCAGGAATTTATTTCAAACACACTGAACTAATGCCAACTATTCACCCAAAAGTTGAAGCAGTAGTTGCGTTTTTGGGCTTGGCCGTTATTGACGAGTTGGGCAATGAGGTGAAAATAACAAAATTGGTGTGCGCAATAGTCAGAAATGACGCTAATTGTGCGCCCAATTTTGAGCCATGCAGCATTCCTTCCGAAGATTCACCACGCCTGGAAGATCAAAAATTCTTGTCCACTTTAAAAGATGCTGCGCGTAAAAAATACGCTCAAATTCTCAAAAAAGTGGATAGTTTAAATTAACTTTGTAACACATAAAATTCAACAAAATGCAACAAGAACAATCTTTTGAAGAAAAAGTACGCTCTATGTCCGGTGCTGACATTATCAATGCCATGTGTGACGGGCTGGAACGGGAATGGGTTAGGGTTCAGATGCTTTCTTTTGGCGGCTCCACAAATGGCGTGTGCTATGGGTGTGCCGCTACGAATACGATTTGCCAGATAGTTGGCAGGTCGTTTGATGCGCATGAAATAGAATGGCGTTCAAACCGAAAAGATGCTATAAAATGCGATTATGGTTTTTTGGGAGAATTTGAGCGCTCTATTGATGCGCTTAGATTAGGTGAAATAGGAATTTATAATTTAATTGCCGATAAAATTGGCATTGCTCAAATACATGAAACGGCAAACGCAGATGCAATGACTACAAAAAACTATCGCGAACTCATTCCACAATACCGAGAACTGGCAAGGACACAGCCAAAACAGGAAAAATGAGATACGAAACAAGCGCTTTTGACAAATACCCAAACGAACGGGCCATGCTGCGTAATGCAATGGCAGACCTTCGCTTTGCGGCATGGAATTGTCTAAAATCGCTTGGTATCTATGTAGACAAGGACAAGGCGCTTGAATTTATTTCAGAATCAAAGCGAAATAATTCTACCCCGATAATATTTGACTTGATAACCTCACAGGAGAATGCCTTAAAAGACTGCTTCATACAAGAAGCAAAAGATGCGTTTTACAAATCGTGGCATACAATACAAAAAGTACATGAATACACAAGAAACATTCAAAAAGCAGCAGAATAAAATCGACGGCGTTATGCAGAATTGCCCCATCCCGGCAGATGTGTACGCATGGGCCACATCCCAATTGCAAAAGATCAAAATGTCGAGCGTTGGAAGGCGAAACGATACGCCTACACTGCCTGACATATACTACACGCTTGTGCTAAAAGGTATTGCGCTACTGAAAGACACGAAGCGGAAAAAGCCTGTTGAAAAACCGGAAATGCCAGAGATAAAAGTGTCGGAAACGTGGACTGCAAACAGCCGTATCGTTTTCGACCCTTCGCCAGCCGGTGACCTTCGACAGATTCAAGCAGACGCGAAACAGGGGAAATACGCAGTGACGACAGAGGGGGAATTATACATTACAAGCGTGTCGGTAGCCATGATGCGCCTGGCAATACGGTATCGGCATGAATGGATGCCATCGGAAGAAACAGGACAATAACACAAAATTCAACACAATGACACAAGGGAACATTGAAAAACTCGAACCGTTATACCTCGCGCCTTCGCCCACTATCCGAATACAGGGCGAAAAGGTGTACCGTAT
>ERZ650311.479-NODE-479-length-25491-cov-13.944921_pt1 | contig 25491 bp, 26 predicted proteins | sample MGYA00376247_ERZ650311 | MGnify/ENA primary metagenome ERZ650311 (study PRJEB26733, sample SAMN07839324) | wastewater metagenome | biome: small river; feature: stream; material: water | place: USA: North Carolina | collected 2016-07-28 ...
CCGGCCTGGGCATCGAAACCGGCATCGATCTCGATGCGCTGGTGGACACCGCCGGCTGGATCAGCGAACGCCTCGGCCGCGCCCCGGCCTCGAAAGTGGCGCGGGCGATCCTGGCCAAGCGGACCAAGACCTGCTGTACCTACCTTTAATCACATTCCGACCCGTCGCCCATGAGCGGCGGGCGCGCAACCCGACCGAGCGCCCGATGAGCATCAAGTCTCCCTGCACCAACGTCTGCCGCATGAGCCCGACTTCCGGCTTCTGCGAAGGCTGTTTCCGAACCATTCCCGAGATCACCGAATGGAGCCGCGCCGACGATCTGCGTCGGCAGGCCATCCTCGCCGAGGTGGCCATCCGGAAGGCCGCCGCCGGAGCTGGCGAATGCGTCGGCAAAGCGTGAGCCGGAGCGTCGGACGATGAGTGAAGAAAATCCCTGCATCGGCATCTGCGAAATCCAGGATGGCTATTGCATCGGCTGCGGCCGCAGTGCCGACGAGATTTTCGGCGATACCGATTCGGCGCCCGCCGGCAGCGACGGCGTGGCCGAGCAGGTTAGCCTGCCGGTCGGTCAGGAGCCCGGAACATCGGGCGACTGAGTCCACGCTTTGTGCCGGTGCGTGGCTGGCGGGCGTCGCCCAGGAGCGGCGCCTGCGATGGCTGGGCGGCCGTGTCGGTTACGCTGCGCAAACCCGTCGAACTTGTCTGAAGAACGTTTGCCGGCCGACGGGTAAGACGTCGATTTTGCGTCGTGCGACATGATTTAACAAATCTGCGTCTTTTCGTTAAAGTCCAGGTAGTTGTCGGATTCGAGTTTGTTTATGCTGTTTCGGCACTCCGCGGCAAATTGTCGCGTAGCTGTGACAGGCTGACACCTTAGATCGGCCGTCCCTCCCTCGAAACAGGTCCAATCATGCAACTCGTTCTCATCAGTGGTTTGTCCGGCTCGGGCAAGAGTGTTGCCCTCAATGTCATGGAGGATTGCGGCCACTATGTGGTCGACAACCTGCCGTCGGTCCTTCTGCCCCAGCTCGTAACCCATCTGCGAGGCGCGGGCTACCAGCGCATTGCGGTCGCGGTGGATGTGCGCTCCGGTGCCAGCATCGCAGCCCTGCCCCAGCAGCTCGAAGCACTGCAGGTGATGGTCGGCGATGTGCGCTTCCTATTTCTGGATGCCCGCGACGACACTTTGATCGCGCGTTTTTCCGAAACCCGTCGCAAACACCCGCTCGGCGGCGACGCAGTGACGCTGGCCGAAGCCATCGGGCGGGAGCGCGAGGCGTTGGCGCGGATCTCCGAACTCGGCCACCGCATCGATACCAGCGATCTGTCGGCCAACACCCTGCGCAACTGGGTCAAGAGCTTCATGCAACTGGAAGCGGGCAGCCAGATCACCTTGTTGTTCCAGTCCTTCGGCTTCAAGCACGGCATTCCGATGGATGCCGATCTGGTTTTCGATGTGCGCTGCCTGCCCAATCCCCACTACGATCCGGTGCTGCGACCGCTCACCGGGCAGGACAAGCCGGTGATCGATTTTCTCGAAAAGATTCCGGAAGTCGGGCAGATGGTGGATGACATCTACGGTTTCGTCGCTTCATGGCTGCCGTCTTACGTGAACGACAACCGCAGCTATCTGACGGTCGCCATCGGCTGTACCGGCGGCCAGCATCGGTCGGTGTATGTGGCCGAGCAACTGGCCGGGCGTTTCCGTGGAACGGCCCGGGTGCTGGTGCGGCATCGCTCCTTCAAGACGTGAGCGCGCTTGTCGCCCTGCGCCAATGGCTGGCCGCCTGGGCCCGCCATCTGCGGGTGGGTGATGGGCTCGTGCTGGCCGCCGCGCTGGCCTTCTGCGTCGGTTCGGCGCTGAGTCTGTGGCAGGGCGGCCGGCCGGACAAGGCGATCATCAAGGCCGGCGGTAAGGTTTTCGCCGAGGTCGATCTGGCGGTGCCGCGCGTTGTCGAGGTGCCGGGGCCGCTCGGCTCGACCCGTATCGAAGTCCAGCCCGGACGCGCCCGGGTGGCTGCCGATCCGGGGCCGCGCCAATATTGTGTGCGTCAGGGCTGGCTGACGAGCGCCGGAGCGGTGGCCATCTGTGCGCCCAATCAGGTCAGCCTCGCTCTTTCCGGGCGCAATGCCGACTATGACTCCCTCAACTATTGAACGCCCGATCATCCCCACCGCGGACGACCATCGGGTGGCCCGTCACGCCGCTGCGGCCATCGTACTGACCGTGGCCGAGGCGGCCATTCCGTTGCCCTTGCCGGGCGTCAAACCCGGTCTTGCCAATATCGTCACCCTGGTCGTGCTGGCCCGCTGGGGCTGGCGCGAGGCGGTGTGGGTGGCGCTGTTGCGGGTGTTTGTCGGCAGCCTTGTGCTCGGGCAGTTTCTTGCTCCGGGATTTTTCCTGAGTCTGGCCGGTAGCCTTGCCAGTCTGGCCGTGCTGGGCGCCGCAATGCATCTGCCGAAACGCTGGTTCGGCCCGGTGAGCCACAGCGTGCTGGCGGCTTTCGCCCATATCGGCGGGCAACTCCTGATCGCCCGGCTGTGGTTGGTTCCCCACGACGGCGTGTTCTATCTGGTGCCGGTTTTCGCGTTGGCGGCGACGGTGTTCGGGCTGGTCAATGGCCTCGTCGCGGCCCGCTTGCTGGAGGCGGAGTTAGCGCCGCCGCCGGGAGGAGGGGCTTAGGGCTGGCTTGTCGGGCAGGCCGAGGGCGGCGCGGGAAAGGCGGTCGGCGTCGAGGTTGCGGTGGCGCGGCACCCATTCGAGGCGCACCGAATCGAAGGCATCGAGGAGACGCCGGGTCGCTTCGATGAGGCGGCGCAGGTGCGGGACTTCGGTCTGTGCGTCGCCCCGAGTGTGACGCACTGCAAAATCGCTGTCTCCGCGCACCGTCAGATGACGGGCACCCGACTCGCGGGCCAATTCGAGTGCCTTGCCCAGGGCCAGCAGCTCTGCCTCGTTGTTGCATCCGCCTCCCGCCTGCCCCGAGAAATCCACCTGCTGCCCGTCGGGGCCGCGCAGCACGGCACCGATGCCGATTCGTCCGGGGTTGGGCAGGGCGGCCCCGTCGAACCAGATGTGCCAAGTATCGGTGGGGGTTGGGTTGGGGGCTGGCATGCTGAAGACCGTTCGGGATGCCGGAGGTTTTGGGGACTCGACTTTAAGACCTTTCAGGTCGATTGTCGCTCCTGCAGAAGAAAGTGGAGAAATGTCATTTTTGTAAAAAATCGCCAATCATTCCGCGCATACTTAAGCGGCTGACATTACCCGTGGCTAAATAGGGAATGAGATCGAACTGGTAACGGGTGCGTGCCCGTGATCCATGACCGCGATGCCAAAGAGTCCCGCCCACGCCTTGCCCTACCCCTGCTCTGTCCAGGAAAGAGCAGGCCTGCGCCGCTGGTTCGAGATGGATTTTCAGGGCGCACGGACTAGTTTTCTGACGCTGCGGGCTGCCGGGGCTCGCTGCGTCGACATGCTCTACCTCATCGATAACGCCAGCGCCGAAATTGCCCTTGTGGCATCGAGACTCGTCCGACTGCCCGGCTACGATCATCCCGATGCGCAGGCTCTGGGGTGCGCTGCGGCTTGCGACGCGCTGCTGCGAGGCGATGCCGGGCGCGAGCGGCTCGATGCACTTCGTGCCAGGCTGGCGGCGCTCATCGCCAGGGGGGCTGCCCTGTCGCCTTGTGCCCGATCGGCTCTCCTGCTGCGCAAGGGGCTGCTGGCCCTGATCCTCGACAGCGATGTCGAGTGCGCCCGTGGCGCTTTTGCCGACGGCGAGCGGCTTGCCGTGGCGGTGGCCTCGCTACCGTTGGAACTGGTCCACCGCACGCTGACCGATTTCGTCGATTGTCTTGCAGGCGAGGTGACCCGGGCCGACGTCCAGCTATCCGACTCCGAACTCTTGTGCCATCTGGATGGGGCCGGCCTGCTGCCTCGGGTTCTCGTCCATAGCGCTCTTGGCTTGGTGAGTTTGCTGCAGGGAGATGCCGAGCGGGCGCATGCGATCCTCTCCGCTGGCGCGGCACTGCCGGGGGCGGAAGCGCTGTCCGATGCGGTGGCCCTTCCGCTTCTTGCGCACCGGATCTACGCTGCTGCCGACCTGGGCCGCCGCGACGAAGCGCAGACGATGGCCCAGGCGCTCGGTGCGCGGGTGATCCCGGCCCGCCAGTGGCTGCTCCAGGCTTATCGCCACCTTGCCCTCGGCGCTCTTGCGTTGCGGGAAGGGCAGCCCCTGCGAGCCTTGGCGCACAGCGACGAATGCCTGACCGGCGACGCGCCGGGCGATGGCCGATTGACCTCGACGGTCGCCCGCCTGCTGCGCATCCAGGCGCTCGCCGACCTGCAGCGCGGTGCCGAGGCGCGGGAACTCGCCACTACCTGGATTCCCTGCTGGTTGCAGCTTGGTTTGCGTCGCTTGGCCGCAGTGGCCCGCCAGGAACAAGCCATGCTCGATCTGCGCTCCGGCGAGTTTGACCGCGCTCGGCGGATGCTGATCGCCGCCCGCGAGCTCGTGCCCCTAGGCGAACGGCTGGTGCCCCTGCATCGCAACGGCGCTTGGCTCGCCGAACTGGAATCCGTCCTCAGTCCGACATCCACCGGATCCGCGGAGGTGACTGCCCGCGTGAACATCCGCACCCTCGGCGAATTCGTCGTCGAGATCGATGGCCGGCGCATCTACGACCGGGACTGGAAAGGCGTGCGCACCAAGATGCTGCTGATCGCCCTGATCTGCGCCGGCGGCCAGAAAGTGCCCGCCGAACGCCTCGCCGACATGCTGTGGCCGGATTCTGACGGCGCCCAGGCCATGCAGAACCTGAAGGTCGCTCTCCACCGTCTGCGCCGCATCGGGCGCCGCGAAGGCGAGCCTCCGCTGAACTGGGTGCATGTGAAGCACGGGCTGGTGAGTCTGCCGAACAGCCTGTGTTCGGTGGATGTCTGCGAGCTGCTTACCCGGCTGGCCGGCGCCGGTGGTCAGCCGGAGCGCGTGGCCGAGGCCTTGCGGCTTTACGGGGGCGAGTTTCTCCCGGGGGAGATCAGCATTCCGTGGATCGTTGGTTACCGGCAGCATCTGCACGAATTGCTGGGCCGGGCGAGGAGCTTGCTGGTGGAGTAACCGTTCTGGAACCTCGCCGCATGTAGCCTGAATGCAGTGTCGCTTCGCCTGGCGGGCGGGCGTCGAACCGATGTCAGGTCACTACATTCAAGGGAGGTGTCAGATGAGAGGCAGATTGCATTCCCGCTTGTTCCGGGCGGTGTTCGGGGGCGCGACGATGGTGATCGGTACCGCAGCCCATGCCATGCCGGCGCTCGCCGACGGGCAGTTCTACGGTTCGGCATCGCTGTTCAACCCGTCTGACTGGTCATATACCGGCACGCTGCCGTCGTCCTTTAGCGCCGGGTTCCGGGCGGAAAACGTGGACAACGTGTGCTTTCCTTTCTTTGGCTGCACCGATGGGGACAAGCAGTATGCGAGCGGCAGCCGTATGATGAGTTCGACCGCTGGCGCGTCGCCATCCTACTCGCTCACCTTTCGCGGCGAGTTTGAAACCGTGAACCAGGAGGCCTGGGAGGTCAGCCTGCTCGACCAGAGCAAGGGCGTGCTGCAGACCGACGTGGATCGCATCAACTTCATCAATCCGGGCGCAGGTGTGACCAACGAGCACCCAATCCCGGCGAGTTGGCGGAGCCTGACGGGTTATGCCAGTCCGGCCGGCTCCTACGCCCAGTTCGACCAGTCGTATACCTTAAGCAAGAGTTACCTCGATCCAGGGCAGGCGGGTTGCCCGCTGACGGTGGGCGTCAGCGGAATGAGGACCGGGGTGTGCAACTTCGTGGGGGCGTATTTCAAGGGCGGGGCGGATCTGACCGCCACCCTTCAGGGGTATGGCTCGATCGAGAACACCTATGCCGGCTCCCAGTCGGTGACCGTGGCTGCCAAGGCCGACCGGATCACGACGCTGCTGGTCAATGGCAGTTCGGTGGCCACGGGCTCGATCAGCGGATCTGCCGCGTCGTTCTCGCTGGAGGAGGAGCGCGTCAAGTCGGTGGATTTCAGTTTCAGTGGCAACTTTGCGTCCAAGACGCTCTCCATCGGTGCCAACGTCACCTGGGATGGCCGAGGTGAGACGTCTACCCTGGACGCCTCCTACGTGTCTCCGGTTCGCATGGCGGACTACGAGTTTGTCGGCAAGGCTGACACCTACACGGTGCAGGTGCGGGATACGCCGTCGCTGTCGGCCGGTCTGACGGGTACCGACTTCTACAAGGCCGGCGTGCTGGCTTCCACCGGACTAAGCGACATCGATTCAAGTCTGCTGCCAGTCTATCAGCCGGTGGCAGGCGGGCATCTGTCGGTCAAGAGCATCGGCCTGCTGCGCAACACCCTGAAGCGACTATTGAAGATACCGTCGGTTGGGTTCGGTACGGGAATTCTCGACTACATGCAGTTCGTGGTCTCCAACGACGGCAGTCTGGATCTGACCCTTGACGGTATCGACTTCTCGCTGGTGGATGAGGATCTGGCGCCATTCTTTCCAGATGACGTGCTTGCTGCATTCACGCGTGGCTACGGTTTCACCCTCCATCCCGACGACGTGTTGGTATTCACCGCGCCCATCGACGTGACTGCCGCAAGGCTCAACGCTGCGGACGATCTTCTTGAGGGCGCGTTTCTCGAGCTGGCGGGTTCGGGCGTGCTCAGCTATCACGACGTGAATGGCACGCGGACGGTGGCCTTTGAGCTGACGATCCCCGAGCCGACGACGACGGTGCTGGTGGCGCTGAGCTTCGGCAGTCTGCTGGGGCTGAGGTCTAACCGATCTGGAACCTGCCGGGGCTGATAATTTTAAGCAGATCGAGTTTGACACCGCCCTGTGGGCTAACTGAAATTCTTGGAGAGCAAATGATGAAGCATGTGCTGATGAGCGTTGCGATGGCCGGTGTGGTGGCAGCAATAAGTGCCAATGCTGCTGCGACCGATGTCCGTGTGGCCACCCTGCCGGGTACTGGCTGGCAGGTGACTAGCACCGCGCCGGTTGGGGCGGGCTGGACGTCGGCAGGGTTTGATGCGACGAATTGGAGCGAGCCGACGGTCCTGACCGGGCTTGAAGCTCTGTGGGCGGCGAGCCCTGGTGCATCAGGAACACTTGCCCCGCTGGTTGCAGGTGCTCCGGTGGTTCGCCCGATGTGGAGTAATGGTGCCGCGGTAGACGGATCCGGCGACCCGAATCACATCTATATGCGGATCGAGTTTCCTCTGCTGGGATTCACGATTGGGCAGGCTCTGAACGCATTGGTGAAAATTCAGGTTGATGACGACTACGCGTTCTATATCAACGGCCATGAAGTCTACGTGAACAGCGACGGAGGTTTTGCTGATCGCGTTCAGGAGTTGAGCGTTGGGACTTACCTGCATGCGGGGGAAACCAATGTCTTTGCGATTGAAGCAGTCGACGGTAGCTGGGGAGCGCCGAGTGACCGAACCTATCAGGACGTACAGCTCGATGCGCTGATCTCGTCCGGGCCTGTCGTTACAGTGCCCGAGCCGGCGAGTGCTGCGCTGGTGCTTGCGGGGCTCGGCGGCTTGGCAGCCCTCCGTCGTCGAGCAGCCAAAAGCTGATTTGGTCACATGCCAGAAAGCATCAGGGCCACCCGTGGGTGGCCCTGATTCATTTAGGACTCAGCCCGGCAACTGCAGCTTCCCTCCCTTCACCGGCGGACACCAGAAATAGGCGCCCGACACTGGTCGGGTGAAGCGGAAGAGGGCGTCGACGATGCCGTCTTCCAGCCCGATCATGCGGCGCATCTGGGCTTGGAAGGCGTCGAGGGTGTGGCCGAAGGCGACGAACATGAGGCCGGCGTCCATGCCGTCGGCCCAGGGCATGGAGCGGCGCAGAAGGAAGGCTTCGGGGCTGAAGCTTTCTTGGGCGGTGCGCTTGACGTGGGCGGATTCGGGGGCGTCGTCGAGTTCTTCGTTGTCCGACCGGCGACGTCCGATGCAGTTGTCGCGGTCTTCGGGCTGCATGGCGTCGAAGCGGCTGAAATTGTGCAGCCAGCGCTGCACGGCGACGAGGCTGGAGCCATCGGCGGCGATGGCGGCGGCGGTGGCGGCTTCGCCGGTGGGGTTTTCGGTGCCGTCTTCGTAGCCGGTGAGGTCGCGGCCGGTGTCGTGTTTGAAGCCGTCGCAGGATTCCTGCAGGCGGAAGACCGGGGCGAGCGCCTGTTCGATGTGGCGGCTACGGAGCAGGAGTTCGCCGCGGTCGTCGCCGCGCAGCCACAGCCAGAGGGCGGCGGGGGTGGAGGGGATGTCGATGCCCGGCCCCGATAACGGCGGGAAGGGCTTGAGGCCGGGAAGCTTGCGGCCGATGGCGGACAGCGGCGCCTGGCCAATGCCGGCAACCGTGTGTTCGCCGTCTGCCACCTGCCGTAGCGCGGTCAGGCCGGCCGCGACGTCGGTGTCGGGTTCGAGCGAAAAGACGAGATAACGGCAAAGGGGCGGCAGCGGCAGCAGGATGCCGGGTTGCGGGGTGGACATGACGGTCTCCGGAGTCGGCGGGTGGGTTGGTGGGGATGATAGTGCAATCCCCGCCGGCCCGTCAGCCCGCTGCGCTGTCGGCCCGGGCCAGCCGGTAGAGCGCAACGCTGGCGAGGAAGTTGGGCTCTTCGACGATCACCTTGTCTTCATCGAAGGCCAGTTGTTCGCGGATCAGGATGCCTTCGCGGGCGCAGAGCTCGTTGAAGTCGTCGATGGTGAAGAAGCGCACGTTGGGCGTGTCGTACCACTGGTAGGGCAGGTTTTTCGATACCGGCATGTGGCCGTTGAGGATGGCCTGACGATGGCGCCAGTAGGCGAAGTTGGGAAAGCTGACGACGGCTTCGTGGCCGACGCGGAGCATTTCGCGCAGGATGCCCTGGGTGTTGCGCATGGCTTGCAGCGAGAGGCTCATGATGACGTGATCGAAAAAGCCGTCGTCGAAGCCGGCAAGGCCTTGCTCCATGTCGATCTGGATGACATTGACGCCGTTTTTGGTGCAGGCGAGCACACGTTCGGGGTCGTTTTCGACGCCGTAACCGCGCACTCCGCGCACGTCGCCGAGGTGGCGCAGCAGGCTGCCGTCGCCGCAGCCGAGGTCGAGCACCCTTTCGCCGGGCTCGATCCAGTTGGCGATCACGTTGTAGTCGAAGCGCTGGAAGCTCATGGTGCTCTCCTCAGATCCGAATGTTGTCGATGTAGGCCCGCAGCACGTCGTGGTACTGGGGTTCGTCGAGGAGGAAGGAGTCGTGGCCGGCGGCGCAGTCGATCTCGGCGTAGCTGACGCGGAGGTCGCTGTGCATCAGCGCATAGACGATCTCGCGGCTGCGCGAGGGGGCGAAGCGCCAGTCGGTGGTGAAGGACACGACGAGGTAATCGGCCTTGGCGCGGCCGAGGGCGGCGACCAGATCGCCGTCGTAGTCGAAGGCCGGATCGTAGTAGTCGAGCGCCTTGGTGGTGAGCAGGTAGGTGTTGGCGTCGAAGAAGCCGGCGAACTTGTCGCCCTGGTAGCGCAGGTAGGATTCGATCTCGAATTCCACGTCGTAGCTGAACACCGGTTTGTCGTGACGCAGCGCTCGGCCGAATTTCTGGCCCATCGCGTCGTCGGAAAGATAGGTGATGTGGCCGATCATCCGCGCCAGCGCGAGGCCGCGGGTGGGCACCACGCCGTGCTCGTAATAGTGGCCGGCATGGAATTCCGGGTCTTTCAGGATGGCTTGGCGGGCGACTTCGTTGAAGGCGATGTTCTGGGCGGTGAGCTTGGGGGCCGAGGCGATGACCAGCGCGTGGGCGACCCGTTCGGGGTATTGCAGCGTCCAGGACAGCGCCTGCATGCCGCCGAGGCTGCCGCCGATCACCGCCGCAAAGCACTGGATGCCGAGCCGGTCGGCCAGTCGCGCCTGGGCGTCGACCCAGTCTTCGACGGTGACAAAGGGGAAATCGGCGCCCCACGGTTTGCCGGTGGCCGGGTTGGTGGAGTTGGGGCCGGAGCTGCCATAGCAGCCGCCGAGGTTGTTGACGCCGATGACGAAGAACTTGCGCGTGTCGAGAGGTTTGCCAGGGCCGACGAGGTTGTCCCACCAGCCTTCGGAGCCGGGTTTGTCGGCATAGGTGCCGGCCACGTGGTGGGAGCCCGACAAAGCGTGGCAGACCAGCACCGCATTGCTGCGGGCTGCGTTGAGCGTGCCGTAGGTTTCATAAACCAACTCGTACTGGGGCAGTACGCCGCCGCTTTTCAGGGGCAGTGCTTCAGTGAAGAGTGCCCGCTGGGGCACCACGATTCCAACGGATTGAGGTTCTTGCATTCCAGATTCGTCCCAAAAAACGAAAACCCAGTCGGCGAACGGTCGCGGACTGGGCTGCCGTCGCTTTAGCCGTATTTTTAAAGCGCCCGCAAGCTGGTGGGTTCAAATCGGCGCTGAGTCGAAAGAGTAGCGCGTGGCGGGCCGGGAAGTCAAACCGTGCCCGGCCTCCCGCTCAGAGCTTCTCGACCGCCTCGCGGACCCGGTCGGGTTCATCGAGTTTGAGCAGACGCAGAACCTTGGGTGTTAGGTCGGTGGCGTCGGCACGCAGGATTTCCTGTTTGACTTCGAGGATCTGCGCCGGGTGCATCGAGAACTGGCGCAGTCCCATGCCGATCAGGAGGCGCGCGTAGTCGGGGTCGCCAGCCATTTCGCCGCACACCGACACCGGAATGCCGGCCTTGGCGCCGGTCTGGATGGTGAGGTGGATCAGGCGCAGCACGGCGGGGTGGAGCGGGTTGTACATGTGGGCCACGGCCTCGTTGCCGCGGTCGATGGCCAGGGTGTACTGGATCAGGTCGTTGGTGCCGATGGACAGGAATTGCAGCTTGCGGGTGAAGGCGCCGAGGCACAGGGCTGCGGCGGGCACTTCGATCATGCCGCCGACGGGTACGGTTTCGTCGAATTTGATCTTGCGCTCGCGCAGCTGGGCCTTGGCCTTGTCGAGCAGGATCAGGGTCTGGTCGATCTCGTGGCTGCTCGCCAGCATCGGGATGAGGATCTTCAGCTTGCCGAAATGGCTGGCGCGGAGCAGGGCGCGCAGCTGGGTGAGGAACATCTTCGGCTCGGACAGGCAGAAGCGGATGGCGCGCAGTCCCAGGGCCGGGTTGTCTTCGGGGCGGGTGGCACCGTCGAGCTCCTTGTCGGCGCCCACGTCGAGGGTGCGCACGGTGACCGGCTTGCCGGCCATGGTCTTGACCACGGCTTTATAGGCTTCGAACTGTTCGTCTTCGTCCGGCCAGGTGTCGCGGCTCATGAACAGGAATTCGGTGCGGAACAGACCGACGCCGTCGGCCTCGACCGCCTTGGCCTGGACGGCGTCGGGCGGGAGTTCGATGTTGGCGAGGATCTGCACCTCTTCGCCGTCGAGGGTCGCGGCGCGCATCGACTTGAGGCGTTTGAGCTTGGAGCGCTCCAGCTCGACCGCGGTCTTGCGCAGGCGGTATTCCTCGAGCACCCGCTCGTCCGGATCGACGATGACGACGCCACGGGTGCCGTCGACGATGATCAGTTCGTCGTCCTTGATCACGTGGCGGATGTGGCGCAGGGCCACCACCGCCGGAATCGACAGGCTGCGGGCGACGATGGCGGTGTGGCCGGTGGGCCCGCCGACGTCGGTGATGAAGCCGGCGACCGCGTGTTCCTTGAAGCCGATGGTGTCGGTGGGCGAAAGGTCGTGGGCGACGACGATGGTACCCAGCCCGTCCTTACGCTTGGGCGGCAGGTGGCCGGGGTGGCCGAGCAGTACTTTGACGACGCGCTCGACGACCTGCACCACGTCGGCCTTGCGCTCGCGCAGGTAGGCGTCTTCGATGGCCTCGAACTGTTCGACGAGCTGCTCCATCTGCTGCACCAGCGCCCATTCGGCGTTGGCCCGGCGGCTGCGGATCAGCGTCTCGGCGGCGTCGACCAGCATCGGGTCTTCGAGGAACATGATGTGCATGCCCAGAAAGGCATCCACTTCGGAGGGCGCCGAGCCGGTGCCGGACGAGGCCTTGAGGCCGGCAAGCTCGGTCTTGACGGCCGCGACGGCCTTGGTCAGACGGGCGACTTCCGCTTCGACGTGCTTGGGTGCCACGGTGAAATGGGCAACCTCGAGCAGGGCGTGCGAAACCAAGTGGGCATGGCCGATGGCGATGCCCTGGGAGACGGCGAGGCCGTGGACGGTGAAACTCATCGGCGCGCCCTTTCTGCTGGGCGGAGGGTCATTCCCCTTCCCCGAACTTGTCGGCGATGAGTGCCTGGAGCGCGGCCATCGCTTCGTCGGCATCCTTGCCGTCGGTGTCGATGACGATGGTGCTGCCCTTGGCGGCGGCCAGCATCATGACGCCCATGATGCTTTTGGCGTTGACCCGTTTGCCGTTGCGTTCGAGCCATACGTCGCAGGCGTAAGCGCTGGCGGTTTGGGTGAGTTTGGCGGATGCACGGGCGTGCAGGCCCAGCTTGTTGATGATCGGAGCTTCCTGGCGCGGCATGGGTGTCTTGTTCCTCGTATCCTCGATGCGATTTCGGGTTTTGTTTTTATGGTTTGACGGCTATTTCATGTGGACGACGCCCTCGCAGGCGCCGGCCACGGCTTTCTTGACCAGCACTTCCATGCTGCGTTCTCGATAGGTGATTGCCCGCAGCAGCATGGGCAGATTGACGCCCGCAACGCCTTCGATGCGGCCTGCTTCGAGGAGCTTGGCGGCGGTGTTGGCGGGGGTGGCGCCGAGAATGTCGGTGAGGATCAGCACGCCTTGTCCGCTGTCGGTGAGTTCAAGCAGACGGCGGGCGAGAGGCAGCGCATCGAGGGGATCGTCCTGCCCCGCCATGCCGAGTTGCAGCAGCTGTGGCGGGCGGCGGTTCATCACATGGCAGGCGCACTGGATCAGCGCTTCGCCAAGGGAGCCGTGGGTCATGAGGAGGATTCCGATCATCCGTTCAATTCTATCCGAAGGGGGCGGGCCGGCAAGTCGGAATAACCCGGATACTTGTGCCGCATCAAACGGCAAACGCAGTCCGGGTCAGTCGATGACGGCCGCCGGTTTGAGGTCTTGGCCAAACTGCAGGCGGCTTTGCAGGGCGCGGGTGACTTCGATGCGGCCGGCGGCGTCCACCCGCAGGGCGTGGTCGATGCCGAATCGGCCGGCGTATTCGCGCCAGCGCTCGCCCCCGAGATAGACGGGCTTGCTGGCGGCGTCCGAGAGGGTGCCGGCGTGGGGGCGGGACGTGACGAGAACGGTGACGGCCTGGGTGCCGCGGGCGGGGCGGCCGGTGCGCGGATCGAGGAGGTGGCAGTAACGCTCGCCGTCGAGTTCGAAGAAGCGCTGGTAGTCGCCGGAAGTGCCGATGGCTTCGCCGTCGCGCAGGGGCAGCGTGGCCAGCGGGCGGGGTTCGCGGGGGTGCTGGATGCCGACGCGCCAGGGCTGATCGCCCTTGCTGCCGAGAGCGAGGACATTGCCGCCGATGTTGATCAGGGCGTTGGTGACGCCGCGGGCTTTGAGGATGGCGGCTGCGCGGTCGAGCGCGTAGCCCTTGCCGTAGCCGCCGAGATCGAGTTGCACTGCCGGGTTGCGGCTCGTGACGCGATCGCCGGCGATGCTGAGATCGGCCATCTGCGGATGGGCGGCGATGGTCGCGGCGAGTTTGGCCGGGTCGGGGGTGACCGCCTTGAAGGTGTCGGTGTGGAAGCCCCACAGGGCGATGAGCGCGCCGAGGGCCGGGTCGAAGAGTTCGTCGCCGGTGGCGGCGATGGTTTTGGCATCGGTGAGCATCGCCGCGAGTTCGGGCGAGACGGGGATGTCCTTGCGGCCGGCGGCGATGGCGTCGTTGAGGGCGGTGAGTTCGGAGGGTTCCCAGGCGTGGTAGGCCCGGTGCAGACGGTCGAACTCGCGCAGGACTTCGGCGACTGCGGCGCGGGATCTGTCTTCGGATGCGTCCCAGGTGAGCACTTCGACCCGGGTGCCGAATACGTAGGATTCCTGCTGGTGGAGGCGTTCGCGGCTGCAGCCGGCGAGCAGGCTGGCTGCGCAGACGAGCGCAGCCAGCCAGGCGCCGACGCGCAGGGGGGGATGCAGACTCAGGCGCACGCGGCTTCGAGGGTGTCGATGACGGCGCCGGGAACGTCGAAACCCGTTTGCGCGGTGATTTCGACCATGCAGGTCGGGCTGGTGACGTTGATTTCGGTGAGGCGGTCGCCGATCACGTCGAGGCCGACGATCAGGAGTCCGCGCGCCCACAGGATCGGCGCCAGGTATTCGGCGATGGCGCGCTCGCCGTCGGTGAGCGGCATGGCTACGCCGCGTCCGCCAGCGGCCAGGTTGCCGCGGGTTTCGCCGGCCATCGGGATGCGCGCGAGCGAATACGGAACGACCTTGCCACCGATGATCAAGACCCGCTTGTCGCCGTCGACGATTGCCGGCAGGTAGGCCTGAGCCATGATCGTGCGGGTCTGATGGTGGGTGAGCGTCTCGACGATGACGTTGCGGTTGGGGTCGTCGGCGCGGACGCGGAAGATCTGGCTGCCGCCCATGCCGTCGAGAGGCTTGAGGATGGTGTCTTGGTGGGTGTCGATGAAGGCGTCCACGTCGGCGGCGAGGCAGGCTACCTTGGTCGGCGGGATGAACTGCGGGAACTCGGTGATGGCGAGTTTCTCGGAGTGGTCGCGGATGCCCACGGGATGATTGAAGATGCGCGCGCCGGCCTGCATGGCGCGCTCCAGCAGCCAGGTGGCGGCGACGTATTCGAAGTCGAAGGGCGGATCCTGCCGCATCAGCACCGCGTTGAAGGCAGTGAGGGGCAGGATCTGCTCGGGGCCGCTGGAATACCACGCGTGGTCGTCGTCGGACAGGGTGAGGGCGTGGCTGCGCGCGGATACGCTGCCGTTTTCCCACATCAGCGCTTCGCGCTGGATGGCGAAGACCTGATGGCCGCGGCGGGCCGCCGCCCGCATCATTGCGATGCTGGAATCCTTGTAGGCCTTGAGCTGTTCGAGGGGATCGAGGATGAAGGCGAGTTTCATCGGTGGCTCCCGGCTCAGGCGGCGGCTTCTGCGAGGACGGCAGACTCGGTTTCTTCGATTTCGACCGAGGCGGCGAGCAGCGCCAGGCGGGCGACGACGCCGTAGGCGTAGAAGCGGTTGGGCGCGGCGTCGGGGCTCTGGTTGCAGTCCGGCAGGCTGCACGGCGCCTCGAAGGCCAGCGGCTCGAAGTGCATGCCGGGGGCGTTGAGGTTTTCGTCGCGGCCGCGCTGGGTGTGGACGCGATAGAAACCACCGACGACGTAGTGGTCCATCATGTAAACCACGGGTTCGGCGACGGCGCCGTTGAGGGTTTCGAAGGTGTGCACGCCCTCCTGGATGATGACGTCGTGGACTTCCAGGCCTTCCTTCACGACGCTCATCTTGTTGCGCTGCTTGCGGTTGAGGCCGATCAGTTCGGAGGCGTCCTTGACCGTCATGACGCCCATGCCGTAGGTGCCGGCGTCGGCCTTGACGACCACGAAGGGTTCGTCGCCGACGCCGTATTCCTTGTACTTGAGGCGGATGTCGTCGAGCATCGCGGCGACTTTGTCGGCGAGTTCCTGTTCGCCGGCCCGGGCGTGGAAGTCGAGGCCGGAGCAGGAATCCCATGCCGGGTTGATGCGCCACGGGTCGATGCCGATTTCGGCGCAGAAGGCTTGCGTGATGCGGTCGTAGGCGGCGGCGTGGTGGGACTTGCGGCGTGCGTGCCAGCCGGCATGCAGCGGCGGAATGACCCATTGGTCCTGGAGGTCGTTCATCAGCGCCGGAATGCCGGCGGAGAGATCGTTGTTGAGCAGCACCGCGCAGGGGTCGAAATTCTTGAGGCCGAGGCGGCGGCCGTGGCGTTCCAGCGGCTCGAGGGTGAGCGTGGCGCCGTTGGCCAGTTCGACGACGGTCGGTTCGGTGATTTCGGGGAGCAGGCTGCCAAGGCGAACTTCAAGGCCGGTGAGGCGCAGGATGGACACCAGCTTGGCGACGTTCTGCAGGTAGAACTGGTTGCGGGTGTGGTTTTCGGGCACCAGAAGTATCGAACGGGCCCCGACGCAGATGCGCTCGACGGCGCTTTGGGCGGCCTGCACACAGAGCGGCATGAAGGCGTCGTTGAGGTTGTTGAAGCCGCCGGGGAAGAGGTTCAGGTCTACCGGGGCCAGCTTGAAGCCGGAGTTGCGAAGGTCGGTCGAGCCGTAGAAGGGCGGAAGGTGTTCCTGCCACCGGTTGCGCATCCAGCGTTCGATGGCGGTGGCGTTATCCAGAAAATGCTTTTCGAGCTCCAGCAGGGGGCCGGTGAGCGCGGTGGTGAGATGGGGAACCATTGAAACCTCGCGGACTGTTCTCGGGTGGGCGGATGCGTCGGGAGCGACGCATGGCGCACGTCGTGGACCCGCGCGGCCCGTGTTTGTTCGTCCGATCTTACACCATCCGTCCAGGACGCCCTGGAACGGTGCGCTAAGCGGCGTCCGGCAGAAAGGCCCGGAAGCGGTCGGGCAAGGGGGCGTTTTCGAGGCTGCGCTGGGTGAAGATATAGCGACCGTCGCAGACGAAACCCAGGTCGGACCAATCAACCGCATTGAGGGCATCGCTGAAGGCGGACAGGTCCGTGTCCCGGCGGTGGGGGAAGATGCCCATCACCGCGCCGTCGAAGTTGAGGCAGGGGTGCAGGAAGAAAGGCTGCGGCTGACGCGTCTTGGTGTTCACGTAGACCCGCGGGGCGTCGGTCTGCGGGTAGCCGCGGCCCCACTGCCACCAGTTGTTCTCGTCGAAGGGGCGGATGCGTCGGGCGATCAGGGTGTCGTGGTGTGGCAGCAGGGCCGCGGGCGGCGGTTCGCCCGGTTCGCACCAGATCATGCGGCGCGTCTTGCCGTCGCGGGCGGTGGAGGAGGTGACGAAATCCCGGTTGCCATCGCTTTCGCTGGCGTAGATGGCGTCCTGGCCCGATACCGCGCCGACCTTCACCGTGGCGACCTGGGCCATGTTCAGGGTGTATTCGCCGTGGGAAAACAGCAGGTGGCCGGCGCATTCCGAAAAATGCCGCAGTTGCCAGTGGGTGCGCTCCAGGTTGGCGGCGAGGTCGTCGCCCTGACCGATGCGTGCCCAGGCGGTGTTGTGGCTGAGGTTGCCCAGTTCGTAGCGCCAGATCAGACAGTTGGGCAGGGCGTCGGCAAAGACGCGGGCGTCGCCCAGTTCGATGACGTTGGTGATGGTGCCGCGCTCGTGCAGCCAGCGGTTGAGGCGGCGCGCGCTGGTGGATTTGAGGAAATCGCGTGGCGTGATGAAGATCAGTTCGCCGCCCGGTGCGAGGTGACGCACGCATTTCTCGATGAAGAAGAGGTAGAGATTGCTGCGCCCGTCGAAGCCGTCGTGACGCAGCAGGGCACGGGTGGCGGGCGCGATGTCCTGATAGCGCACGTAGGGCGGGTTGCCGATCACCGTGTCGAATTTCTCCGTTTCCGGATAGGCGAAGAAATCGAGGTTGTGCGCGCCGGGCGGGCAGTGAAGCGGATCCAGCTCGATGCCGACGGCGCGGTGCAGATGCTGCAGGAAGGCTCCGTTGCCGCAGGACGGTTCCAGTACGCGGCCGTTGTTGTGTCGCAGGCGCAACATGGCGCGGACGACCGGCTCCGGGGTGAACACCTGGCCGAGGCTCGATACGTCGGGCGGAAGGGAGGGCAGCGCTTGAGTGGGGGCGGATGACGGCATGGCGTGGGCGGGCGCAGAAGCTGGCGCATTGTGCAGGAAGCGGGCGGGCTGGGCCAGTATTGCCCGACTTGGGCATAAATAGCGGTGGTCGTACTGTGCAGTATTTGTCTTTCTGTTAAAAAAGATGGGCGCCGCACCATTTTTTAACGGAATGCCTATGTACTATGCGGAAAAGTTTTCGACGGCTGTCCTCCGCGCGGCGACTGGCGGTCTGTGAAGTGATCTTTTGTTTGACTCTGATTTTTGCGAAAGCACCGCATGATTTCCCCCAACCGTATTTTTCCCCTGCCCTTCATATTTCGCGGTAAACGTCTTTTTTCGGTTCCGCTGCGCCTCGCGGTGCACGAGCCGCCCCTTCACGATGTCGTTGGCGTCGAGGCCGGCGAGCAGCCCGCCCTGCCGATTCCGGCGGGGGCGGATGGCCTGCTCCAGCGCTATGTCGCCGATCCCGGCTGGCGCACCCACACCGTCCGCGACGACCGGATCGCTTACGTACTGCTCAGGGACGTGTGGCACTACCTCGTCTGGCCCGGCTATGAGCGTTTTCTGGAGGGGCGCTATTCGGCTAAGACCCGCGAATCCTTCGTGCGGGAAGAGGCGCGGTTTGTCGCCGAATTCGGCAGCGACGGTCGCCTCGATCTGCGTTCCTACCGGAGCCCGGCGGAAATCGCCGAATTTCTCGGCCATGTCGAGGCGGTCCGTGTCCTGGGTGGAATTTCCGGATGCACCCTGCCGGACGGCAATCTGGGCGAATCCGCGGCGGGCGGGGATGTGAATGGCTTCGTGCTGTTCGCCGGCTCGGCGCCGGTGGCTTATGTGTGTCTGCAGGCCGACGGCCAGACGCTGCAATATGTGTGTGCTGGCGAACGGGACGATTTTCGGTCGTGGTCGGCGGGGGCGATCCTGCATCTGCAGGCGTTCCAACGCATCTTTGCCGATCCGCGTTTCCGTTACGTGGATTTTCGTCCCGGCGAGAGCGAGGTGAAGCGCCAGTTTGCCAATGGAGCTCTGCGTAGTGCGACGGTCTTGAACCTGCGTCTCACCTTGCGCAACCGGCTGCTGATGGCGGTTTATGGGCTGCTGATGCGCGGGTCGGCAGCGGGCGGCGCAACTGGCAGTTCGGTGCCCGATGAAATCCGGGCGCAACTCGCCGGTCTGGGGTGATGTGACGTGCCGTGCCGCCCGGCGTCAGGCGGCAAGAAAAAGCATCAGCAGTTCGTTGAGGAAGTGGCGGCCCCGGGCGCTTGGGCGGAGCGTTTCCCCGTCCACTTCGATGAGCCCTTGCCGGCGGGCTTTCAGCAGACCTTCCTCGGCGGCTTCGAAGGGCAGGCCGGTGCGTTCGGTGAAGAGCCGCCGGGGAAAGCCCCGGTTTAGACGCAGCGCGTTCATCATGAACTCGAATGGCAGTTCGGCGGCGCCGATGCTGCGCCGCTCCTGCACGAAACTCCCGCTCTGCAGCGCCGCCAGATAGGCTGCGGGATGCTTGGGGCGGGTTTCGCGGACGATGCCCTCATGGGACGACAGCTTGCCGTGGGCGCCGGCGCCAATCCCGAGGTAATCGCCAAAAGTCCAGTAGTTGAGGTTGTGCCGGCATTCGCGGTTCGGCTTGGCGAAAGCGGAGGTTTCGTAGTGACCGTAGCCGGCGTCTTGAAGCCGCGCTTCGATGTGGTCCTGCATGTCCGCCGAGGTGTCCGGGTCGGGCACCTGAGGCGGGTTGGCCGCGAAGGCGGTGTTGGGCTCCAGCGTCAGGTGATAGCAGGATAAATGCGTCGGCCCGAGGGCCAGCGCGGTCGCCAGGTCGGCTTCGGCGTCGGCGAGGCTCTGGCCGGGCAGGGCGTACATCAGGTCGAGATTGACGGCTTCGAAGTGGGTGAGGGCCGCTTCGGCTGCGGCGAGGGCTTCGTCTCGACCGTGGATGCGTCCGAGCGCTCGCAGATGAGCTTCGTTGAAACTCTGGATGCCTACCGACAGCCGATTGACGCCGGCTTGGCGAAAGGCGCGGAAGCGGCCCGAATCGACCGTTCCCGGGTTGGCTTCGAGGGTGATTTCAGCCAGCGGGTCGAGTTGCACGCGCATCCGGATGGCGGTGAGCAGGGTGTCGAGGCCTTCCGGGCTGAGCAGGCTGGGCGTGCCGCCGCCGATGAAGATGCTGTGCACGCGCCGGCCCCAGATCTGTGGCAAGGCGCTTTCCAGGTCGGCGACGAGGGCTTCGAGGTAGGCCGCCTCCGGAATGCCGTCGTCGCGCACCGCGTGGGAGTTGAAGTCGCAATACGGGCATTTTTCGACGCACCACGGGAAATGCACGTAGAGCGACAGGGGCGGCGAGGCGGTGAGCCGGGCTTCCCATCGGCCGGCGCCGGCAGCAGGTTGTGGCGCGGCCTTGGGAGCGATCGGAATGATCCGGGGTTCGGCCATATGGTGAGTTGCGGTGGGGCTGCGTGTTTGAAGATCAGTGGGTCTCGGCGCGCAGTTTGTCGAGCAGTTGGCGGAAGGCCGCGCCCCGGTGAGAGAGCACGTTTTTCAATTCCGGGGCGATTTCGGCGGCGGTCTGTTCCAGGTCGGGAACGAGGAACAGCGGGTCGTAGCCGAAGCCGTCCTTGCCGCGCGGCGCTTCGAGGATCTCGCCGTGCCATTCGCCGCAGGCGATCAGCGGTTGTGGGTCTTCGGCGTGGCGGACCAGCGTAAGGGCGCAGTAGAAACGGGCGCGGCGGTTGGTCTCGCCGGCCAGACGTTCGAGCAGCAGCGCATTGTTGCGCTGGTCTGATTTGGGTTCGCCGGCAAAGCGCGCAGATTGCACGCCGGGCGCTCCGCCGAGCGCGTCGACGCACAGCCCGGAATCGTCGGCCAGCGCGGGCAGGCCGGTGGCGCGCGCGGCGTGCCGGGCTTTGGCAATGGCGTTTTCGACGAAGCTCGGATGAGGTTCGTCGGCTTCGCTGACCCTGAAGGCCGATTGGGGGAGCACTTCGATGCCGAGAGGGGCGAGCAGGGCGGCGAGTTCCTTCAGTTTGCCGGCGTTGCCGCTGGCGAGGACGAGTTGTTTCATGGCGCGGCTCCGATCGGGGCTCAGACGATGCCGAGCGCCCTTTTCTGTTCAATGACAAGTTGGGCTATGCCGTCGCCGGCAAGTTCCAGCAGGGCATCGAGTTCGGTGCGGGAGAAGGGCGCGCCTTCGGCGGTGCCCTGCACTTCGACGAAGCCGCCGGCGCCGGTCATCACGACGTTCATGTCGGTTTCGCAGTCGGAATCTTCGGGGTAATCGAGGTCCAGCACCGGCATGCCTTTGTATATGCCCACCGACACCGCGGCGACGAAATCGCGCATCGGGTTGGCAGGCAGTCTGCCGGCGCTGACGAGACCTTGCAACGCGTCGTAAACCGCGACGCAGGCGCCGGTGATGGAGGCTGTGCGGGTGCCGCCGTCGGCCTGCAGAACGTCGCAGTCGATGGTGATCTGGCGTTCGCCGAGGGCGTGCATGTCGACCACCGCGCGCAGGCTGCGTCCGATCAGACGCTGGATTTCCTGGGTGCGTCCGCTCTGCTTGCCTTTGGCGGCTTCGCGGGCGCTACGGGTATGGGTTGAGCGCGGCAGCATGCCGTACTCGGCCGTCAGCCAGCCCTGGCCCTTGCCGCGCAGGAAGGGCGGCACCGATTCCTCGACGCTGGCGGTGCACAGCACACGGGTGTCGCCAAACTCGATGAGCACCGATCCTTCGGCGTGGCGGGTGAAGCCGCGGGTGATGCGCACAGGGCGTAGCGCTTTGGGCATGCGCCCGCTGGGGCGCGTGAAGAACTCGGGAGTGGCGGTCATTTGAATTTGTGGATTGGTTTTTCAGGTTGCTGCCGGGAGCCTTGTGCGGTGCGGGTTTCGATAATTTTCGAAATCCTTGGCTACACGTTTAGCTACACACAGCTTGGGCTGTCTGCACGTATTGTAGCCATTGGATACGCCGTCGACGTGCAGCCGGTGGATTTTTCGCCCGCCGGGGATTCAGCGGCTGGCGCAAGCCCGTTTGACGCTGGCCGCTGAGATGTCGAAGTGCTCAGCCGTTGCCTTGATGCTGGCGGAGTTTGCCGCACGCCAGGCGGCGACGGCAGCGTCGTCTACGGATTTCTTCCGTCCCAGGTGCTTGCCTTCCGCCCTCGCTCTTTCGAGTCCGGCGAGTTGGCGCGCCTTGAGGTTTTCCCTTTCCAGTTCGGCCACCGCGGCCAGCATCGTGAGCATGAGCTTACCGGCGGGTGTCGCCAGATCGAAGCCTTCCCGCATCGAGACGACGGAAACGCCCTTGGCCTTCAGCGCTTCGACGGTGTTCAGAACGTCGATGGTGTTGCGGCCCAGGCGGTCGATTGCGGCGACGACAACGGTATCCCCTTCGCGCACGTAGGCCAGCAGCGCAGAGAGCCCTTCCCGCTGGGTGGCGACGACAGTGCCGGATACGCCGTCATCGGAGAACCACTTTGATACCGCGTAGCGGGCGGCGATGGTCCGGCGCTGGTTCTCGCAGGTCTGGTCGTCAGTGGAAACGCGGGCGTAGGCAACGACGGTCGTCATGGTGGGCCTCTATCTGGCGCAAAATGTATGGCTCAGATATTAACCTAGCTCAAAATGTGAAACAACTGTTTTGAGCTAGGTTTGTGTGGCCTGTTTGGGTGTGGCTTAAAAGGTATGGGTTTTGATCCCGCGCGAATGTTCACACCAAGACCAGAAAGCACGACGCCGGGACATGCCCGGCGTCGGTTAGCGAACAGAGTGTTCGCCTAGCCCTTTACAAGATACAGTGATGCGTTTCGTGCCCGCTCCGGGGAAGCGCCTCCGTTTCCCGAGACAGCTATCGGCACGAGGCCAAAGAGCAGTGGGGTTAGGTCATCGACGGAAACCTGTAGCGCCTCCCCGATTCTGCGTAACGTTGTTCCTTGATCGCGTGATATTCCAAGGACCTTAGCCAGAATCTGTGAAGTTTCGCGGGGTGCTGAATCGATCTCAGCAGTACGGGCGCCCTTCGAGGACAATTCAATACAGGCACTCTTGTATAACCACTCCGTCAAAATTCCAACCTTGTGCAATCGGTAGGTAAAAGCCATTGCCGAGACGTTCCAGAGTTTCTTTCCACTCAATATCTCAGGCACACTCCGGCACTTCCAACTGTGAGCTAGAACACTATCCTTCGGCATTAGGAACGCGGATGCAAAAGCATTCGCTTCGTTCTCGACCTCTTTGCCCTTGTTGGAGCCATGCTGATGCAGCACTAGGTGACCGAGTTCATGGGCTGCGTCAAAGCGGCTGGCTTCGGCGGACTTCTGCGTGTTCAGGAATACGAATGGTGTTGTGCCTTCCCTCCAGCACGAAAATGCATTGACCTGCTTGGTCTCTTCGGCCAGTGAAAAAACGCGCACCCCGTGATATTCCATCACGTGGATCATATTTTTGATCGGCCCAGAGCCCAGCCCCCATTCTGAACGCAGCAGCGCAGCAGCTACCTCAGGCTCCATCGCTGAGAGGTCTGGGACACTTACTGTCGGTAGCTGAAAGTGCTGATCAATCCAATCACTTAGCAGATATGCAAGGCCACCAGCTGCTAGCGATGCATCGCGTTGTGCAGCGGTCATACGAGAGAATGACCGAAAGCTCGCATTCTCGTCCCTGGGGGCGTTGATGTCGGGTCCCGTAAAAAAAGCCATCGGAAACCCAACTCCATTAGCAATAGCTTCTAAGCTTTCCGGCGTTGGGATGGATGCTCCGCTCTCGTAGAGAGAAATAATCTTACTGCTCAAACCCGCAATATCTGCCAACGACTTCTTTGTTAGCCCCCTGCGCTGTCGTGCGAGTACAAGTCTGACCGGGTTGAAAGCACTTCTATCATTCATAGCCTTGGCATAACTGGGATGTCGAAATCGACGCCATCATCCGGAGCTCGACCGGAACCGCGCGCCTGAAAACTAAGGGCGGGCATGATAAACCTCGGCTCCCAGCCGTCAACCTTGTCGTTATCCCCGAAGTTCACCGGCCTCGATAGCTCATATCGAACCTCTTGAGCGCCGATATCTACGTGAAAAAGCAGGATCCACAACGATTGCCCTTCAGCACAGTCCAGATCAACGGTCGCCCCAACAGACCTCGACACCGGGAAGAGTTGTCCTTGACGACTATTGTAGGTAACGCTGCGCAACGTCTGCGAACCCCGCTTGTTCCTAGTCTGAGGCTCTCTGTGCGGATTTCCCGTATCTGAATCACCACTGATCACGGCAATGGCATGCTTGCCGTCTGGCGATACAACACGTGGCTGATTGTTCGGATCCACCGGAACCCATCCCTTCGGGATGAACAGTTCCCGCAAAGCCTCGGTTCCGTAAGCCCAAGCACTGGTTCCGCCAAATCCCTTGGGCTTCAAGGGCCCCACGGACATGAATGCACTCCAGCACTGGAGCGCTACGCCATCCAGTTCTTTTTTTGTTACGCCGAACAGCAGCGCGACCGCCTGCTCGGCTGAAAGGTCTTGATATTTGACGCGACGCTCAGCGGACATGAATTACCCCAGATAGTGGACTTCCGCTTTTTATACATACATTGATGTTTAAAAACAAGAAGTGTCTATCAAGTCGAACTGCAACGTGTTTGCGGCTTTGGGCCTTGCTGCCGAGTTAGCCGCGCTGTTGAACCTGCAGGCTAGTCGCACTGGTTGAGCAGTGAAATCACAAGCCAGTGCTCGACATGGGGCAGCGAGGCGAGGGCTTTGATCCATTCGAGAAGTTCACGCTAGCCTGAAGCAACAATGTCGGGAAGTGCCCGTTGATAAGGCGCGGCAACAATCAGTCAACGCTGACGTGCACGTTCCTCCGCACGTTTTTCCTTCAAGAATGCTTTCACACGCTCAAGCGCCTCTTTCGCCGTGATCTGCGTTTCAGCCCCAACCCTCTTGCTTGGTACCGCACGTATGCGTGACGTGCTGCCGAGCGGCTGAGGCGTTACCGACGTTTCCTGCAAGTACGTTTGGAGGCTTGCTGCTTTGATCCGATGACATCTCGGCGCGATTTGATACAGCGTTAGCAATCCCTGTTTGCAAAGCCGCCTTACGGTCGAGACGCTTACGGTCAGTTCTTCGGCTGCTTCGGTGTACGTGAGAAGATCAGGCAAGATTTTTTCAGTTCTCATGTGGCGTCCAGAGTTAGAAACTGTGGTGCTAGAAGACGTTATGCGCGGAAAGATGCCTAGCTTAATTTCCACGATGCACACTCGCTGTGGCACCGACAAAACTGACAAAAGCCCCTTCTGTCGGTTTTGTCGGTGCCAATCGTAGCGCACATGGGGAAATTTCCATGTTCAGTGCCGATGCTCCATAGCCGGAACTGACTTCGGATTGATCACGTACTGCGTCTTGACTCGCCCCCGTGTCGGCTCCTGCCACGCTTCAATGTGCCCCAGCTCCACCAGCAGTTCAAGCCCCTCCTGCACCTGCTTGGGGTTGGACAGTCCCGACCACCCGGCCCGCTGGATCTCCCGTGTGCCGAACCCATCCCGCAGCAAATCCCCTTTTCGCACCCGCTCCAGTATCCGCCGGGCCGTATCCGCTGCGCCGTCCTGTGCAATGCCATAGCAGCGTCGGGCATGTGTCTCCAAATACACCGCCCAGTGCAGCGCCCGCAGGGTGGAAGCGAAGCCCACCGGGCCGCGGTGACCATCCGCCAAGTGAAAGACCAAGGCGAGGGCCGGGACCAATTTACGGTACTTGGCGAGGTGCGAT
>ERZ650311.480-NODE-480-length-25402-cov-15.080601_pt1 | contig 25402 bp, 25 predicted proteins | sample MGYA00376247_ERZ650311 | MGnify/ENA primary metagenome ERZ650311 (study PRJEB26733, sample SAMN07839324) | wastewater metagenome | biome: small river; feature: stream; material: water | place: USA: North Carolina | collected 2016-07-28 ...
ACGTGCGTGGCAAGGACGTCTTCGTCCTTCAGCCGACCTGCGTTCCCACCAACGATAACATCATGGAGTTGCTGATCATGGTGGATGCGCTCAAGCGGGCTTCCGCCGGTCGCATCACCGCAGCGATTCCTTATTTCGGCTACGCCCGTCAGGACCGGCGTCCCCGTTCGGCCCGCGTGCCCATCACCGCCAAGGTGGTGGCCAACATGCTGCAGGCGGCTGGCGTTCAGCGCGTCCTCACCGTCGATCTTCACGCCGACCAGATTCAGGGTTTCTTCGATATTCCGGTGGATAACATCTATGCCGCACCCGTGCTGCTGGATGACCTGGAAAAGCAGAAGTACGAAAACCTGATGGTCGTCTCGCCGGACGTGGGTGGCGTGGTTCGCGCCCGCGCCTTCGCCAAGCGTCTCGAGTGCGATCTGGCGATCATCGACAAGCGTCGTCCGAAGGCCAACGTGTCCGAGGTGATGAACATCATCGGTGAAGTGGAAGGCCGTACCTGCGTAATCATGGACGACATCGTCGATACCGCCGGTACCCTCTGCAAAGCCGCTCAGGCGCTCAAGGAAAACGGCGCCAAGCGCGTGCTGGCCTACTGCACCCATGCGGTGCTGTCCGGCCCGGCGATCAGCCGCCTGAACGAATCCGACCTGGACGAACTGGTCGTCACCGACACCATTCCCCTGTCCGACGAGGCTAAGGCCTGCAAGCACATCCGCTCTGTGTCCATCGGCGAACTGCTGGCGGACACGATCCTGCGGATCAGCAACGAAGAGTCGGTCAGTTCGCTCTTCAACGAGTAAGTCATCGATATTTCGAGCCGGCAGGTGAAAGTCTGCCGGTTTTTTTCGGCCCGTCTGGTCGCGGACGGGTCAGTCATAACCTGGAGTAATAGCATGACCATTCAATTCAATGCCAAGACGCGCGAAAAGCAGGGCACGAGTGCGAGCCGCCGCCTGCGTCGCGCCGGCAGTGTTCCCGCCATCGTTTACGGTGCCGGTGCTCCCGTGCAGATCGAAGTCGATCACAACGAGATCTATCACGCCCTGCGTAACGAAGCCTTTCACGCTTCGGTGCTGACCATGCTCCTCGACGGCGCCGCTCAGTCCGTGATCCTGAAGGACACCCAGTGGCACCCGTACAAGCAGCAAGTGCTGCACCTGGATTTTCAGCGCGTCGACGCCACTCACAAGATCCACGTGAAAGTGCCGCTGCACTTCATCAATGCCGACCTCGCGCCGGGCGTCAAGCTGGACGGCGGTATGGTTGCCCACCAGATCACCGAACTGGATCTCGAGTGCCTGCCGGCCGAGCTGCCCGAGTTCATCGAAGTCGACCTGAAGAACCTGGCCAGCGGTCAGTCGATCCACGTTTCCAACCTGGTCCTGCCGCAGGGCGTGAAGGCTCTGACCCACGGTGAAGATCCGGTCGTGGCCAGCATTCTCGCGGTTCGCGGTGGCGAAGAGGCCGCTGCCGAGGAAACGCCTCCGGCCGCCTGATAGGCCTTCGGGGTTGCAGAGGAACGACGCCATGAGCCAGCTTGTACCGAAGCTCGTTGTCGGTCTTGGCAACCCCGGTGCGGAATATTCCGAAACCCGGCATAACGCCGGGTTTTGGTTTTGTGAGCGCCTGGCTCGCGAGCTGGGCGTCTCTTTCAGCAAGGAAGCGCGTTTTCATGGTTTTGCCGCCAACGCCCGCAACGACGGCGTGTGGCTGCTGATGCCTCAGACGTTCATGAACCGCTCCGGTCAGTCGGTGGCCGCGCTGGCGCGTTTCTATCGCATCGAGCCGGCCGAGATTCTCGTCGCGCACGATGAACTCGATATTCCTCCCGGCCAATTGCGCCTCAAATTCGGTGGTGGTCTCGGTGGCCACAATGGATTGAAGGACATCACCGCCCATCTGGGCACTCAGGATTTCTGGCGTCTGCGGATCGGCATCGGCCATCCCGGCGACCGCAACGAAGTGGTCAACTTCGTGCTCAAGCGGCCGGGACGTGCGGAGTCCGATCTCATCGACGAATCCCTCGATCGCGCCTTGTCGGCCTGGGCCCCGATGGCCCGCGGCGACTGGAATGCCGCGACTCAGCGTCTCAATACCCGCGTCGCACCCAAGCCGGCGCGCTGACTGCCGCCCGCGAGGCTTCAAGCTCTCTCTGCTGCTGCCGTAATAGCTCCGACGGATCGCACGGGGTGGACTGCGTTGTGTCCGCCCAAGGGGAGGAGACATGATGCGAAAACTCGCCGATACACCCATCTGGCTGCGGCTTACTGGGGTAATCTGGTTGATGCTGGTGGTTGCCTGGGGCGGCATGATTGTGTGGGAAACCCGCGTCAATCGAGAGACAGCCATCGCTCAGGCGGAAGACTTCGCCCACAGCATCCACGAAATGACGATGGCTGGCCTGACCGGCATGATGATTACCGGCACGGTCGGACAGCGGGAAGTGTTTCTCGATCAGATCAAGCAGCTTTCGGTCATCAAAGATTTGCAGGTGATCCGCGGTGAAGCCGTCAGTCGGCAATTCGGCGCGGGCAGTCGGGTCATGCCGGTGCTGGATGCTGACGAGCAGGCTGCGCTGGCCGGTCGTAGCGAGGTGGCGCGTGTCGAACGCGATGCGCAAGGCGGCGAATATCTGAGGGTCGTCAAGCCGGCGCTGGCTGCCGAGAACTATCTGGGCAAAAACTGCATCGCCTGCCATCTTGTGCCCGCGGGCACGCCGCTTGGCCTGGTGAGCATGAGGGTGTCCCTCGACAAAGTGAACGCAGCGGTGGACGCCTTCATGTGGAAGAGCATTTTCGCCGCTGTGGTGCTGTCCCTGCCGCTGATCGTCTTCGTGGTGATCTTCATCCGGCGCTTCGTGGTGATGCCGCTGGCGGCCATGAATCGAAGCCTGGCCGAGATCGCCAGCGGGGAGGGCGATCTGACCCGGCGCCTTGCCGTAGCGGGCCGCGACGAGATCGGACAGGCGGCGGAGGCCTTCAACGCCATGCTCGGCACCATTGGCCAGCTGGTCCGTCAGGTCTCCGAAGCCGCCGGGCGGGTGACCGGTTCTGCCCGCTTGCTGTCGGCGGGTGCCGGGCGGGTGGCCGACGGTTCGCGCCGTCAGCACGAGCAGTCCGAACATGCCGCGGCGTCGGTCGAGGATATGGCTGCCAATATTGCCAGTGTGGCGGCCGGCGCCGAGCGCGTGCACCTGCGCTCTCAGGAGAGCCTTCGTCGGGCGGCAGAGGGCAGCGCGACCCTCGATTCGCTTGTCTCCGAGGTCGGTCACGCCGAGGACGCTGTCCGCCAGATGGCGGATTCCGTCGAGCAGTTCGTCGAGTCGACGACGGCAATTACGACCATGACGCGGGAGGTGCGGGAGATCGCCGATCAGACCAACCTGCTGGCTCTCAATGCGGCCATCGAGGCTGCCCGTGCCGGCGAGCAGGGGCGAGGTTTCGCGGTGGTGGCCGACGAAGTGCGCAAGCTCGCCGAAAAGTCGGCCCGCTCGGCCGGCGAAATCGATGGGGTCACCTCGAAGCTGGGCCGTCAGTCGGTGGCCGTGCGCGAGTCCATCCACCGGGGGCTCGATCATCTGGCCGCCAGCCGGGCGGCCGTGGGTTCGGTATCGAATGCCATCTTGTCTGCCAACGAATCGGTGAGCGCGGTCGGGCATGGTCTCGACGAGATCGCCGAAGCCACCGAGCAGCAGCGCAGCGCCAGCGCCGCAATGGCGTCGAGCATCGACATGATTGCGGCGATGACCCGGGACAACACCTCTGCAGTGGAGTCGACGGCGTCTGCCGCCCGCGATCTGGAGAGTCTGGCCTGTCATTTGCAGCAGACGGTCGAGCGTTTTCGGGTTTGAGCGGCGCGCGGGACGATCCGGGATTTCAGTGGGTTGGGGGCGAACGCGCTAGAATGAAAGATTGGCAATAATTCATTCGTTGAAGACGGAGTTTCCCCAGATGCCCCAGTATCGTTCCCGCACTTCCACCGCCGGTCGCAACATGGCCGGCGCCCGCGCCCTGTGGCGCGCTACCGGCATGAAGGATGGCGATTTCGAAAAGCCGATCGTCGCCGTGGTGAACAGCTTCACCCAATTTGTGCCCGGCCACGTGCACCTGAAGGATCTCGGCCAGTTGGTCGCGCGGGAGATCGAAAAGGCGGGCGGCGTCGCCAAGGAATTCAACACCATCGCCATCGATGACGGCATCGCCATGGGTCACGGCGGAATGCTCTATTCGCTGCCCTCCCGCGACCTGATCGCCGACAGTGTGGAATACATGGTCAATGCCCACACCGCCGATGCGATGGTGTGCATTTCCAACTGCGACAAGATCACGCCGGGCATGCTGATGGCCGCGTTGCGCCTCAACATCCCCGCAATCTTCGTGTCCGGCGGTCCGATGGAGGCCGGCAAGGTCAAGTGGGAAGCCAAGGTGATCTCCCTTGATCTCGTCGACGCGATGGTCAAGGCGGCCGACAGCAGCTGCTCCGACGCCGAAGTGGACGCCATCGAGCGCTCCGCCTGCCCGACCTGCGGCTCCTGTTCCGGCATGTTCACCGCCAACTCCATGAACTGCCTGACCGAAGCCCTGGGCCTGTCCCTGCCGGGCAACGGCACGGTGGTCGCCACCCACGCCGACCGCGAGCGCCTGTTCAAGGAAGCCGGACACAAGATCGTCGAACTGGCCCGTCGCTACTACGAGCAGGACGACGAGTCGGTGCTGCCGCGCTCCATCGCGTCGTTCAAGGCCTTCGAAAATGCCATCAGCCTCGATGTGGCGATGGGCGGTTCGACCAACACCGTGTTGCATCTGCTGGCGGCGGCCAAGGAGGCCGGCGTCGATTTCACCATGACCGACATCGACCGCATCTCGCGCCACGTGCCGTGCCTGTGCAAGGTTGCGCCGGCGGTTGCCGACGTGCACATCGAAGATGTGCACCGCGCGGGCGGCATCATGGCCATTCTCGGCGAGCTGGCCCGTGCCGGCCTGCTCCATACCGAACTGCCCACCGTGCATAGCAAGACGATGGCCGAAGCGCTGGCCACCTGGGATGTGATCCAGGCGCACGACGCGGGTGTCTTCAACTTCTACAAGGCGGCGCCGGGCGGCGTGCCGACCCAGGTTGCGTTCAGCCAGGACCGTCGCTGGAACGAGTTGGATCTGGACCGCAGCAAGGGCGTCATCCGCGACAAGGCTCACGCCTTCAGTCAGGATGGCGGCCTCGCCGTGCTGTACGGAAACATCGCCGAGAAGGGGTGCATCGTCAAAACCGCCGGTGTCGATGAATCGATCTGGAAATTCACCGGTCGCGCCCGTGTTTTCGAGAGTCAGGAAGATGCGGTGGCGGGCATTCTCTCCGACCAGATCGTTGCCGGCGATGTGGTGGTGATTCGCTACGAAGGTCCGAAGGGCGGCCCCGGCATGCAGGAGATGCTCTATCCGACCAGCTACCTGAAGTCCAAGGGGCTGGGCAAGGAATGTGCGCTGCTCACCGATGGCCGCTTCTCCGGCGGCACTTCCGGCCTGTCCATCGGTCACGCCTCGCCGGAAGCGGCTTGCGGCGGTGCCATCGGTCTGGTGGAGGAGGGGGATGTCATCGAGATCGACATCCCGAACCGCCGTATCCATCTTGCGGTCAGCGAAGCCGATCTCGCCGCGCGCCGGGCTCAGCAGGATGCGCGCGGCTGGAAGCCGGCCAACCGGGTTCGTCATGTGTCCGCCGCGCTGCAGGCCTATGCGGCGCTGACCACCAGCGCAGACACCGGCGCGGTGCGGGATGTGACGCAGATCCAGCGCTGAGCCCAGTCGTTTCAGCCATCTCGGAAGCCCGGCAGCGTTTGCCGGGCTTTTTTATCTCCGCCGACGATTCGCGTGAAGGCGAATTTGTGTCCGGGTGTGAATCCGTGCCGTGGCCGGTCGAGAGGCGGCGCGTAGCATTGCGGCTCTCTCAATGCTTCCTCCTTTTTGATGAAAGACGTGCTTGCCAGCGCCAATCCCCGGCTGACCGCCGACATTTCCCGGGCCGATTGCCTTGTGCGTGCGGCAACGGGACGCCCGGAGTGGGACAGTCTGTTTGCCCGTGTCGAGGCGCCCTCCATTGTCCAGTCCTGGGCATACGGCGAAGCCAAGGCGGCTTGCGGTGGCTGGTGTGTCGAGCGTTTGGTCTTCGAGCGCTCCGGTGAGCCGCTGGCAATCTGCCAGGTGCTCGTCAAGCGGGTGCTGGGCCTGCCTGTGGCGGCGAGAATCAATCGCGGACCGATGTTTCTCGGCGCTAGTCCTGCAATCGCGGACGTCAAGGCGGTTTATGGGGCGCTGCGCCGTCGCTGGCGCTTTGGCCGGCGCGGGATGCTGGTCATCGCGCCGGGGTTGGCCGAGTCGGATGAGCACCGGGCGGCGCTGCGCGCAGCCGGCTTTCGGGCGCGCGGGGTTGCGGGGTGGTGTTCGGCGGTGCTCGACCTGCGGCTCGACGACGGGACGCTGCGCAAGCGTCTCAGTTCGAATTGGCGCAACCATCTGAATGGGGCCGAGCGGGGCGGGCTCGTTTTCGATCTCTCTACCGACGAGGCTGCTGTCGAGTGGATCTTTGCGCGTCACGGCGAGCACATGCGGGGAAAGGGCTTTTCCGGTACGCCGGTGGATTTCCTGCGTGCGCTGCGGCGCGAGGCGCCGGAGGATTTCTTCGTGTGCCGGGCTCTGCTGGACGGGAATCCGGTGGCCGGAATGATCGCCTTCCGCTTCGGTCGCAGCGCCGAATATTTCGTCGGCTGGTACGGCGCCGAAGCGCGTCGCGCCAAGGCCGGAAACTTTCTGCTATGGCACGCGGCCCGTGCCATGCGTTTGCACGGCTGTGAGCGTTTCGATCTGGGCGGCTATTCCTCGTCCGACGGTTACGGCCGTTTCAAGCAGGACATGCGTGGCAGCGAGTATCGCCTGATCGAGGAGTGGGTGGCCTTCTGATTCGGGGCTGCGGCGTTCAGCCGACATTTGCCACGTAAATGACGGAGGCGACGAGTAAGAGGAGCGACAGCGCGATGCCACCGCCAGCGAGCACGATCGTCGTATAGCTGACGATCGCGAAATGCCGGCCGCAAGCCTTGCAGCGGAAGTAATCGGTGAAGTTGATCCCGGCGAACTTGTGAGGATGCATCCGCGAAGGCCGTACATCCTTGCTCTGGCAGTGGATGCAGCGGGGATGGGCGCGCCGGAACATGCTGACTGCGCGGGCCGGTTTGCGTCGCTGCGGAATTGTCTCTTTGGGTGCTGCGGACGGGGCTTCGGTGTCGGTTGCGTCGGGCTTGGCCAGCTTCTTGTTGACCTGTCGGCGTCGGTACAGCACAACGGTCAGCACGACTGCCATGAGCGCCGCGAGGGCGATCAGGCCGAACTTCAGAAAGGGACCGACGACCTTCCAGATTCCGGCGACGCTGAGTTCCGGAGGCTGTGTCTTGGGCGAACTGGCGGAATTGTTTGAGGCAGCCGCCGCGCCTGTAGTTTCGCCGCGGAGTTCTTTCAGCTTCTCTTGGCCGTGCCACGCTGCCTGTGCGGGTGTCATGCCCGATCGGGCCAGCAGTCGCGCATCGTCGAAGGCGAAGCCGGCCTCCCACCAGGCCAGCCGGTCCGCGGGAGAGAAACCTTCCCGTTTCCAGGCGCTGGGGTCGGTGTGGTCGAGTTCCGCCATCATGCTCCGGCTGTTGCGCACCGAGTCGCGCCACGCCTGTGCTTCGCCGGCGTCGAAACCTTTGTCCGACCAGGTGCGCGCCACCAGCGGCACAAAGCCGGCGTCCCGCCAGTTCATGGCTTCCTGGGGTTTGAAGTCGTAATGCTGCCACTCCTGCGCCTCGGCCGGTTTCATGCCCGTGTCTTCCCAGCGGGTGACCTTGGGTGGAGGCGGCAGCAGGGTGTCCTCGGCCTTATCCGTGTTTTTGGCGGCTTCGTTGGCCGGAGCCGCGGCGGCTTTGGGCGGCGCCTCTCCCGGCGCGGTGAGGGCCGGAATCGGGGTGGCAAGAAGGGCGATGGCGGTGAGGGCTGGAAACAGGGCTTTCATGGGCGGGACAATAGATCAGTGCAACCTGTAACGGATTGCGAAAATATCCTGCGTTGCGACAAAAGTCATGTTTTTCGTGACCTTGCGTCGATTTCGCGGTGTGCCAAAGGAATTTTCGATGGCTTTGGGGCGCGTCATCGATGCCGCTGAGCTTGCGTTCGATGTGTGGATGTCATGGCGTTAGTCGGGTTGGTTTTTGAGGAATGCTTATGGTATGGAAGGGCGGGGCGCCCACGCGGCCACGGTTAGCAATTGCTTCATTGAAAGGGGTATCGTGGAAAGCTTGCCGTGACGTTTTGCCGCGGAGCGGCGGCGCCGGGTGGAGAGTTTGAATGCATGAAATGTCGCTGGCGGAAGGAATTCGCCAGATCGTTGAGGATGCGGGCCGTGTCCAAGGGTTTAGCAAGGTCAGAACCGTGGTCCTCGAGATCGGCCGTTTGTCGTCCGTCGAGCCCGAGGCTCTGGCGTTCTGCTTCGATCTGGTGATGCAGGGCGGGATTGCCGAAGGCGCCCGGCTGCAGATCGATGCGCTGCCCGGCAGCGGCTGGTGCCGCCAATGTGAAGCCAGCGTGCCGATCGACACCTTGTATGATCCTTGCCCGCGTTGCGGCGGTTTTCAGGTGCAGGCCACCGGCGGCACCGAAATGCGCGTCAAGGAACTGGAAATCGAGTGAAGGTGGTGTGATATGTGCAATGTGTGCGGTTGCGGGGCCGGAGAAACCCGCATCGAAGGTCAGCCTGCCGACGACGAACAGATGCCCGCCCGGAAGTGGGTGCGGGCCGGCGCGCCTGACCCTCATTTCCATCGCCACGCCGACGGCTCCTGGCACAGTCATGCCCATGGCGAAGCGCCTGCCGATGGCCGCATCCACTACGGTCAAGGCCCGGCCGGCGCCGAAGTGCCGGGGATGAGCCAGGCCCGGATGGTGAAAATCGAGCAAGACATCCTGTCCAAAAACGACAGCTACGCCATGCACAACCGCGGCTGGCTGGCCGATCGGGGCATCCTCGCGCTGAACCTCGTCTCCAGCCCGGGCTCGGGCAAGACGAGCCTGCTGGTGCGCACCATCGAGGCGCTCATGGTCCGCGTGCCGGTTGCGGTGGTCGAGGGCGACCAGCAGACCAGCTTCGATGCCGAGCGCATCCGGGCCACCGGCGCGCCGGCCCTGCAGATCAATACCGGCAAGGGCTGTCACCTCGACGCCCGGATGGTCGGTCAGGCGCTCGAAAAACTGGCGCCTCCCGACAACGGCCTGTTGCTCATCGAAAACGTTGGCAACCTGGTCTGCCCGGCGGCATTCGATCTCGGCGAAGCCGCCAAGGTGGTGGTGTTGTCGGTCACCGAGGGTGAGGACAAGCCCCTCAAATACCCCGACATGTTCGCCGCTGCCAGTCTGATGCTGGTGAACAAGATCGATCTGCTGCCCTATGTCAGCTTCGACATGGAACAGGCCATTGCCTATGCGCTGCGGGTCAATCCGCAACTGCAGGTGATCCAGGTTTCCGCCACCACCGGCGCCGGCTTCGATGCCTGGTTGGGCTGGATCGACGCCCGCCTCGCCGAAGCCCGCGTCGTCCGCGACGAAACGGTCGCGCAACTGCGCGCCCGGATCGCGGCCCTCGAAGCCGCGCTCGACGCCGAACGTTCTGCGAAAGTTTGAGTTCATGCTGATCGTTGTTGATCCGACCCGTGTCGCCCGCCGGCTGTATGTGCGAGGCGTGGTGCAGGGGGTGGGCTTCCGGCCCTTTGTTTACCGTTTTGCCAACAAACTCGGTCTGGTCGGCTGGGTGCGTAACGATGGCGGTGGCGTGGAAATCGAGGTCGAGGGCAGCGAGCCGCTGGTCCAGGCCTTTACCCAATGTCTCGCCACCGAGGCGCCGCCCCTGGCGCGGGTCGATGTCATCGAGCCCGAGGTCATCCCGCCCGACCATTCGCGCAAGGGTTTTGCGATCCTGCCGAGCGCCGAAGGCGCCGTCGCCACCGCCATCGGTCCCGACGTGGGGGTGTGTCCTGCCTGCCTCGCCGAGCTGTTCGACCCCCATGACCGGCGTTGGCGTTACCCCTTCATCAATTGCACCCACTGCGGACCGCGTTACACCATCACCCGCAGTCTGCCCTACGACCGGGCGCGCACCAGCATGGCCGGCTTCGAACTGTGCCCCGGCTGTGCCGCCGAATACCGCGATCCCTGCGACCGCCGCTTTCACGCCGAGCCCAATGCCTGTCCGGTATGCGGGCCGCAACTGAGCCTCATCGAAGCCCACGGCGTGCCGGCGCTGGCTCGCGATCCTTTGGCCGAAACCCTGCGCCGCCTGCAACTGGGCGAAATCGTCGCAATCAAGGGACTGGGCGGCTTTCATCTGGCGTGCGACGCTGCCAACCCGGAGGCCGTCGCCCGTCTGCGCGAGCGCAAACAGCGCCCGCACCGGCCGCTCGCGCTGATGGTCGCCAACTCCGCCAGTCTGAAAGGGCTGGCGAAACTTTCGGCCGCCGAGACGGCGGTGCTCGAGAGTGCCGAGCGGCCAATTGTGCTGCTCGAAAAGCGCGCCGGTTTCGACGCGGCTTTCCCCGGCATTGCGCCGGACACCGACGAAGTCGGCGTCCTCCTGCCCTACGCGCCCATCCATTACCTGCTGTTCCACGAAGCCGCCGGCCGTCCCGCCGGCACCGACTGGCTCGACGAGGCCCAGCCGTTGGCCCTGGTGATGACCAGCGCCAATCCCCACGGTGAGCCGCTGGTGCAGGGCAACGACGAAGCCCTCGAACGGCTCTCCGAAATCGCCGATGTGCTCTTGATGCACAACCGCGACATCGTCGTGCGCTGCGACGATTCGGTGCTTCGCGTGCGTTCCGACCTGCCCAGCGTTCCGGGCCCGGATCGGTCCGACTGGGGGGTGCAGTTCCTGCGCCGGGCACGGGGTTTCACGCCGCTGGCGATGCCGCTCGACGCGCGCGGACCGGCGGTGCTGGCCTTCGGGCCCCATTTCAAGGCCACGCTCTGCCTCGCGCGAGGGAGCGAAGCCTTCCTGTCCCAGCACATCGGCGGCCTCGACAACCCGGCGGCCTGTGTCGCCCTCGACGAAGCGGCGGCCCACCTGCAGACCATCCTGTCGGTGCGCCCGGCGGCCGTCGCCCACGACGCCCATCCCGATTACTACTCGACCCGCGCCGCCCTCGCCATGGCGGACGCGCTCGACGTGCCCTCGATTGCCGTGCTGCACCACCACGCCCATATCGCGGCGGTCTGTGCCGAGCATCGCCTCGATGGCCCGGTGCTCGGTCTGGCGGCCGACGGCGTCGGCCTCGGTGCCGACGGCCTGCCCTGGGGAGGCGAACTGCTCTATGTGGATGGCGCCGAATTCCGCCGCCTGGGCCACCTCAGCCCGCTGCCGCTGCCCGGCGGCGACCGTGCCGCCCGTGAGCCCTGGCGCATGGCCTGCGGCGCGCTCCACGCCCTCGGTCGTAGTGACGAAGCCGCCCGACGCTTTGCGGCCGAACCCAATCTCGAACAGGTGCTGGCGATGCTCGTGCACGGCACCCGCTGCCCGCCCAGCACCAGTCTCGGCCGCTGGTTCGACGCCGCCGCCGGCCTGCTGGGGGTGTGCAATGCGATGAGTTACGAAGGTCAGGCCGCCATCCGCCTCGAAACCCTCGCTCGCGCCTACGGTCTGGGGTTGCCGCTGTCCGGCGGCTACCACATCGACAGCCGTCCGCCCGACGGTCTCTCGGTGCTCAATCTCTATCCGCTGCTGATGCAGCTCATCGATGAGCCGGATGCGGCCTGCGGCGCCGCGCACTTCCACGCCACCCTGATCGACGATCTGGTCCAATGGATCGGCGACGCTGCCTACGCCACCGGCATTCGCCGGGTGGTGCTGGCCGGTGGCTGTCTCAACAACCGCCTGCTCGCCACCGGCCTGCGTGCCCGGTTGTCCAGTCGCGGCTTGACGGTTTTCGAAGCTCAGCACGTGCCGCCCGGCGACGGCGGCATCGCCCTTGGCCAAGCCTGGGTGGCGCGGGCCGAACTGCGTCGGGGCGTGCTATGAGCAAATTCCAGCAAACGCCTGCTACGGTGCGTCGCCTGGAAGACATTCCCAACATCGGCAAGGCGGTCGCCGACGACCTGCGCCGCATCGGCGTCGCCACGCCGGCGGATCTGTGGGGGCGCGATCCTTACGCGCTGTATGCCGGACTCAACGCCGCCACCGGCATGCGCCACGATCCGTGCGTGCTCGACACCTTCATCGCCGCCACCCGTTTCATGGCCGGCGAACCGGCCCGCCCGTGGTGGGCCTACACTGCCGAGCGCAAGGCCCGTCTCGGCCAGAAGTAAACCGACTGCCAACGGAACGAGGAACCCATCATGTGTCTCGCCATTCCGACCCTTGTGGTCGAACTCCTCCCCGACAACCAAGCCGTCGTCGACCTTGGCGGGGTGAGAAAAGCGGTTTCCATCGAGTTGCTGGACGAGGTTGCCGTGGGCGACTACGTGATCATCCATGTCGGCTATGCGCTGACCCGGCTCGACCCGGAGGAAGCCGCCCAAACCCTCGCCCTGATGGCCGAGGCCGGCATCGCTGTAAACGGGGCTGCGGCATGAAATACGTGGATGAATTCCGCGATGGGGCGATTGCCCAAGGTATTGCCTCGGCCATCGCCCGCGAAGTGCAGCCGGAGCGCCGCTATGCCTTCATGGAGTTCTGCGGCGGCCACACCCACGCCATCTCCCGCTACGGCGTCGCCGATCTGCTGCCGCCCCAGGTGCGCATGATCCACGGCCCCGGTTGTCCGGTCTGCGTGCTGCCCGTCGGCCGCATCGATCAGGTCATCCGGCTCGCGCTGGACGAAGGCGTCACGGTCTGCAGCTATGGCGACACCTTGCGTGTGCCGGCCTCGGAAGGCTTGTCGATGCTGCGTGCGCGGGCGCAGGGCGCCGACATCCGCATGATCTACTCGGCCGCCGACGCGTTGGCGCTGGCGCAGAAGGAGCCGGATCGACAGGTGGTGTTCTTCGCCATCGGTTTCGAAACCACCACGCCGCCCACCGCCCTGGTGATCCGGCAGGCGGCCAAACTCGGCCTCGCCAATTTCAGCGTGCTGTGCTGCCATGTGCTCACCCCGCCGGCGATCGCCGCCATCCTCGCCGCGCCGGAAGCGGGCGGGGCGGGCAGTGTGCCGTTGGACGGTTTCGTCGGACCGGCCCACGTCAGCACGGTGATCGGCAGCCGGCCTTACGCCGCCTTCGCTGCCGAATACCGTAAGCCGGTGGTCATCGCCGGCTTCGAGCCGCTCGATGTGATGCAGGCCATCCGCATGCTGGTGCGTCAGGTGAACGAAGGCCGCGCCGAAGTCGAAAACGAATTCACCCGCGCCGTCACCGAGGAAGGCAACCTCAAGGCGCAGGCGCTGATGGCCGAAGTCTTCGAACTGCGCAGCGAGTTCGAATGGCGCGGCCTGGGCGTGTTGCCCCATTCGGCGCTCAAGATTCGCCCGCGCTTTGCCGCCTTCGACGCCGAGGCGCGCTTCGGGCTTGGCTATCGGCCGGTGCCCGACCATAAGTCCTGCGACTGCGGTGCCATCCTGCGTGGCGTCAAGACGCCCCGCGACTGCAAGCTTTTCGGCACGGTGTGCACGCCCGAAACGCCGATGGGCTCGTGCATGGTGTCGTCCGAAGGCGCCTGCGCCGCCCATTACACCTATGGCCGTTTCCGCGACGTGCCGGTGAAGGTCGCTTGATGTCCGCGGCGCATTGGCCGGTTCGTCGTCGCCATGAATATCGGGCAAGACCATGATGGCGGCGTTCGGTCCGGGCGGCAGAGCCAAGCGCTTGCGTTAAACCTTGTCCAGGCGGAGCCGATATGCGCCTATCCGGCCCGCTTCGAGGTCGACAAGGAGACATGCAGTGAGGCTGTTCAACAAACTTCGTGGCAAATCCGCCGCGGGCGTGATTACCCTTCAATGCCGTGCGGCGGAGGTCGAGTCCGTACTGGCGGCCGCCGCCATCGCGCCGACGCTGGTCTGCGGTTATGTTTCGCCTCACGTGGACATCGACACCGTTGCCCGTGCGGTGACGGCGCGCTTCCCGGGGGTCCCGACGATGGTGTGCTCAACCGCCGGCGAACTGTGCGGCGGGGATGACGGCACGCTCTATTGCCGCACCGGCGAGAGTTGGGACCGGGTCGTCCTGCAGTGTTTCGACGCCTCCCTGGTGGCTCGCGCCCAGGTGGTAGCGGTGCCCCTCGGCTGTGAAGACCTGCGCCGGGGCAAAGTCGAGAAAAGCGCCAAGGATCGCGTCGCCGGCCTCGTGCGGAGCATCCAGTCGCTCCACGTGGACATCGACATCGACCACCGCGACACCTTTGCCTACGTGCTGTTCGACGGTTTGTCGGCGTCCGAGTCCTTCTTCATGGAAGCGTTGTACGAATCGGGCAAATTCCCCTGTTTGTTCGTCGGCGGTTCGGCTGGCGGCAAGTTCGACTTTCGCAACACCTGGATCCACGACGGCAGCCGCAAGCTCGAGAACCACGCCTTGGTGGCTTTTCTCAAGATCGCCCGGGGCACTCGCTTCGGCGTGTTGAAAAGCCAGAATTTCGAACCCGACGGTCCGAGCTTTCCGGTCATCGGGGCCTCGCCGGAGCAGCGTTTCGTTACCCAGGTCATCGACACCGACGGCCGCATCGTGTCCTTCATCGATGCCCTGTGCGCCCACTTTCGCTGCGCACCGGAGGCGCTGGAGGGCATGCTTGCCGACTACTCGTTTGCCATCCAGGTCGGGCGCGAACTCTACGTGCGTTCGGTGGTGGCGGTGGACCTGGCCGCGGGCCGGATTCGGTTTTACTGCGATATCGGTGTTTTTCTTCCGTGTGCCGGAAGGCACCGCCTTTCGCGACGATTACGTGGACAATTTCGTCGCCCATTATGGCGAGTTCAAAGCCTTCTTCCTGCGCCGTCAGAGCGCCAAGCTCACCGGTCTGTCGCGGGTCATCGCCAAGCAGATCGCCGAGTATCGTGCCAACGTCTTCGACACCCATCTCGATCCTACGGTTTTCGACGAGAACATTGGCTTGGTCGTGCGTGGTCTCAACGACCTTGGGCAGACCCTCAAGGCTTCCAATGCCCTGCGCGACGACACGGCGAGCCAGCTCGAAGCCTGTGCCAGCGACCTGTACTCGTCGGTGGGCGCGCTCGGCGGCCATATCGACCGCCAGGAGCAGGTCGTCCACAAGGCCGGCGCCACCGTCACCACCCTCAGTGCCCAGGCCGGCGACGCCGCCGACAGCGCCCGTCGGCTGGCCCAGGCCAGCGGCCGCATTCAGGGCGTGGTGGAAGTCATTCAGCAGATCGCCGACCAGACCAACCTGCTGGCGCTCAATGCGGCCATCGAAGCGGCTCGGGCCGGCGAAACGGGGCGGGGCTTTGCGGTCGTCGCCGACGAGGTGCGCAAGCTGGCCGAGAAGTCCCGTGCCAGCGCCGGTGAGATCGGCGCCGATATCTCCTCGCTGGCCGACGAGATTGCCCGCGTCGCCCAGGAAATCGAAAGCCAGGCCCGCGACGTCTCGCTCTTGTCCGGGATGCTCGCCGACATTGAATCCTTCAGCACCCTGAGCGCCGAAACCGCCGGCCACACCCGCGCGGTGGCCGACACCCTCAAACATCTGACCGATACCCAGCTGACCCAGGCCTGATCCGCCGCCGGTGTTCCCCGTGCTGCGCCGACCGGGCCACCGACCGAGGCTACTTGCGTGACTCTGAAAAAAAGCTACATCCGTCCTCTCGACCTGCGCCACGGCAGCGTGGATCTTTCCCACGGCGGCGGAGGCCGGGCGATGGTCCAACTGATCGGCGATGTGTTCGCCAGCGCCTTCGACAACGAATGGTTGCGTCGCGGCGACGACGGTGCGGTATTGCCCGCTCCTGCGCCGGGCGAGCGGCTGGTGATGGCCACCGACGCCCACGTGGTCTCGCCGCTGTTCTTTCCCGGTGGCGACATCGGCTGTCTGTGCGTACATGGCACGATCAACGACGTGGCGGTGATGGGCGCCCGGCCGCTCTACCTCGCCGCCAGCTTCATCCTCGAAGAAGGCTTTCCGCTCGCCGGGCTTGCGCGCATCGTTGCCAGCATGGCGGCGGCCGCGCAGTCGGCCGGCGTGCCGGTGGTCACCGGCGACACCAAGGTGGTCGAAAAGGGCAAGGGCGACGGGATTTTCATCACCACCACCGGCATCGGTGCGTTGCCGTCCGGGCGCGAGCTGTCGGGCGCCAATGCGCGGCCCGGCGATGCGGTGATCGTGTCCGGCACCCTCGGCGATCACGGCATGGCGATCATGGCGCAGCGGGAGAACCTGGCCTTCGATTCCGCAATCCGCTCCGACACGGCCGCGCTGCATGGCCTTGTTGCTGCGGCATTGGCGGCCGTGCCGCGCATCGGTGTGCTGCGCGATCCGACCCGCGGCGGACTGGCGGCAACGCTCAATGAGATCGCCCAGCAGTCCGGCGTTGGCATCGTTCTCGACGAGGCGGCAATTCCAGTCGATCCGCAGGTGGCCGCGGCCTGCGAATTCCTTGGACTCGATCCGCTCAACATCGCCAACGAAGGCAAGCTTGTTGCGATCTGTCCGGCGGATGAGGCCGACGCCCTCGTCGCCGCGCTACGCGGCCATCCGCTGGGCATCCGCGCCGCGCGCATCGGCGAGGTGGTTGCCGACACGCATCGCTTCGTGCAAATGAAAACCGCTCTGGGCGGGCGGCGGATGGTGGATTGGCTGGCGGGCGAGCAACTGCCCCGGATCTGCTGAAGGCGCGGGCCACGGCGGGCCCGCGTCGCTTCTTCAAGGGTTGCCGCGCGGCCCTTCCATGCGGCCGTCCGACCCGCCGCGGTTTCGTTCCCGATCTGGCGGAAGGGCGATCTGGCGCTGGGGCATCGGTGCTTCCATGCGCTGTTGCGCGCCCTGATTGAAGTTGCCGGCCGGTGCCGGGTTCATCTGCGGCGGTGGGAGGTTGGGGCGGGGCGCCTCGAAACGCTCCTGCCGCGGTGGCGCTTGACGATCGCCTCCCGGCGGAAACGCGCGATCCCGTTCCGGCCTGGGTTGGAACACGTTGCCGCTGCTTACCGGAGGCGCCGGCATCGGGGCGACGTTGGGGGCGCCGCGGTTCGGTTCCGGGCGTTGGAGTTGCTGGGGAGGCGCTTGCTGGGTCTGGGGCGGGGCTCCGCGCTCCTGACGGGGCGGGAAGGGGCGATCCATGTCCGGCCTGAAGTTGCGATCCCGATCCGGTTGAAAATGGCGCTCCCGATCGTCCCGGTCGTCCCGATGGGGCGGGAAAGGCTGCTGCCAGCCACTCGGCGGCGGGGCGGGCATGACCCGCGGTTGCGGCGGCGGGCGACGCCAGCGGTAATCGTCGAACCACGGCTGATGGCGATAGTGATTGCCCCAGTATTCGCCTATCGAAAAGGTGATCAGCGGAATGCCGATCGTCGTGCCGTATTGCGGGACCGGCAGCGGGGTGCCGCGCCACGGATAGGACAGGCTCTCGCCGAAAACCCAACCGCGCACGCCGTCCGAAAGGAGGATGTCGCACCAATCGTAGTTTGGCAGGCACCCGATCACCCGCACATCCAATCCTGGGTACAACATGGCCACGACCGGGTAGCTTGTGTCGGGTCCGGCGAAGAGCTGGACCGGTGTGTTGATGTAGATCTGCTGGGCTTGGGCGGCTACAGGCAGAAGCAGGGCCGTTGCGCCGGCGAGCGCGGCCGTTTTGAGGGAGCTGAGGCGGTGAAGGGCTGGGCGAAGGGGCATGGCGTGCTCCCGGTGAGTCTGGTCGGCCGCCCGGCGGGCGGCACACATCGTCATCTTAGAGCCTGTCACCCGCCGCGTCTGCGCCCGTCTGTAAGTGCAGGTTTCCAGGCCCGCGACGATCTCAATGCAAGCCTGTGGCCTCCCCATGAGCCGGTCAAGTTGCGGGTTCCGCCGCCGTTGAGAGGGGAACATCCCTGACGATTCTCGGAGACGAACATGAAAATCGCTACAGCCAGCCTGGATTTTTCCGCGACCCACCGTAGCGCCAGCACGGTCGTCGTCGAGGAGCGTCTGAGCGCCTGGGTCGGTCCGCGTCCGCAGGCGGAGGCGGCGCCGAGCCGCAGCGTGGATCTGTCCGACGAGGCGCGGCAGGCCTTGCGCCTCGATCAGGCGGCGCCGTCGGCTGTCGCGCCGGCAAGCAGCGATGAGACGGAGGCCGATCCCCGGATGGCGCTGATCAGGTCCATCGTCGAAATGCTCACCGGACGGCCGGTCCGCGTGATGTCGTCGTCCGCTCTGGCGGTCGAGGGCGCGGCGATGGCAGCGACCTCCGAGGCCCGGTCGGCCGCGGGCGTGTCCGCCCAGCCGCAATTCGGCCTGGAATACACGCGCAGCGAGACGCGACAGAGCATCGAGGAAACGCATTTCGAGGCGAGCGGCACGGTCCGCACCGCAGACGGCCGGTCGATCGGCTTCAGCGTTGCCCTTGCCATGCAGCGCACCGAGACGACCCGCAGCAGCGTGAGCCTGCGTCTCGGAAATGCGGTGAGCAAGGATCCGCTGGTGATCAACTTTGGCGGGAATGCCGCGAGCTTGCAGAATCAGCGCTTCCGCTTCGATCTCTTGGGCGATGGCAACAAGGTGGACGTGCCGGTGCTGGCGCAGGGAAGCGGATTCCTGGTGCTGGACGCGGTCGGGGCGGGCAAGGTGGAATCCGGCCGCCAGCTCTTCGGTCCGGCCAGCGGCGACGGCTTTGCCGATCTGGCGAAATACGACAGCGACGCCAACGGCTGGATCGATGCCGCCGATCCGGTGTTCGGCCGGCTCGGCGTATGGACGCCCGACGCGAAAGGCGGCGGAGCGGTGACCGGGCTGGGTGCGGCCGGCGTCGGCGCGCTCTATCTCGGGCGGGCGGCGACGCCCTTCACGCTGAAGGACGGCGCCGAGCTGGGGGCGATCCGCAGTTCCGGCATCTACGTGGCCGAGGATGGTCGCGTCGGAACCCTGCAGCAGGTGGATCTGAAGGTTTGATCAGCCCGGCTGTCCGGCCTTGGCGCGGAAGCCGGCCGGTACGCCGACGGGCTTCTTGACGGCATAGTCGAAGAAGATGATGCCGGTTTTGCCGCGGGCCACTTCGCGACCGCTGGCCTTGTCGGTCGCCCGCCAGACCAGGTCGCAACCGTAGCGGTTGAAGTCCGCGGGGGTCATCTCGAACACCAGGGTTTCGCCGTGGAAGGCTTCCGACTTGTACTGCACGGCGGCGTCCGCCACCACGATGCCGACGCCTTCGACGTCCAGTTCGGTGTAGCCGAGAAACTTGAAGAAACGCACCCGCGCTTCCGACACCAACGAGATCAGTGCCGAGTTGTCGAGGTGGTGGCCGTAGTTGATGTGGTTGATGTAGATCGGCACTTCGGTGGAAAACACGAACTGCGCGGGCATGTCGATGATGATGCGGGCCATGGGGTGAAATCCTTGCCTGAAAGCGGAAAGGGCGGATTATCGCACCGCTGCGGGTGCCGATTGCCGTTGCGGTCGGTGGCAGGCAGAATCGTCCGTCCGACCTTTCGGGAGCCGCCCGTGGAACGCTTCACCATCTCCCTCGACGAGGAACTCGCCCGCGAATTCGATGCGCTGATTGCCGCGCGCGGCTATTCCAACCGCTCGGAAGCGGTGCGCGACATCCTGCGCGCCCACATCGAAACCAGCCGTCTGGCGCGGGAGGACGCGTCTCACTGCGTTGCGAGCCTTTCTTACGTGTACAACCACCACGAGCGCGAACTGGCCGAACGCCTCACCCACGATCAGCACGACCACCACGATCTTTGCGTTGCCACGCTGCACGCCCATCTGGATCACGACAATTGCATCGAAAGCGTGATCCTGCGCGGGCCCACCGCCGAGGTGCGGGCCTTTGCCGACGCGCTGATCGCCAAGCCCGGCGTCCGTCATGGTGCCCTCAATCTCGTCTCGGCCGAGCCCGGCAGCCAGCCCCACGCCCATCCTCACGGCCATTACCGGCCGCGGAGTTGAATCCGGCAACGGGTGAATTTGTTTGGTTGGCCGGGTTTGTGTGAACTAAAATATTTTCATCATACGTAACCGGGAGTGCGGTCATGCCGGCTCTGCCTGACGACGGTTTCGCCCTCGTCCTGCTGGTTTTTGCGCTGGGCCTCAGGCACGGCTTCGATGCCGATCATCTCGCCACCATCGACGGCCTGACCCGCTTCAATGCCCGCAGCAATCCCCGTTGGGCGCGCTTTTGCGGAACCCTGTTTTCCCTTGGCCACGGCGCCGTGGTGGTGGCCATTGCGCTGGCGGTGAGTCTGTTGTCACGGCGCTGGACGGCGCCGGAGTGGCTCGAATTGTCGGGCGCCTGGATCTCCATCGTCTTCCTGACTTTGCTCGGCGTGCTTAATCTGCGGGCGGTGTTTGCGGCCGGAGCCCATGAAGTCGTGTCGCCGGTTGGGCTCAAGGGGCGCTGGCTCGGGCGCTTTGGGCAGGTCGCCCATCCCGCCGGGGTGGCGCTGGTCGGGGCGCTGTTTGCGTTGTCCTTCGACACGGTGAGTCAGGCCGCGCTGTTCGCGGTGGCTGGCGTGCAAGCCGGCGGTTGGCAGCACGCGCTCGGCCTCGGCTTGGCATTCATGGGCGGCATGCTGGTGGCGGACGGCGCCAACGGCTTGTGGATTGCCCGGCTGATCGCCCGTGCCGACAGCGTCGCCCGCATCGCATCGCGGGTCATGGCGCTGGCGGTGGCCGGCATGAGTCTGCTGGTGGCGGCCTACGGTGCCGCACGCCTTGCCCTGCCGGGCCTCGAAGCCTGGGGCGAAGGCAAGGAGCTGGCCCTTGGCGCGGCGGTGGTCGGTGTGATTTTCGTGAGTTTCATGCTCGGTCTGTATCTGGCGCGTCAGCGGGGTGTCGAGCCGGTGACGGGTTGAGCGCCGTTTCTCGCGCAGTGCCGATCCAAACGAACTTGCGCGGCCTTGCGTGGGTGTGCTTTCTGCTTGCCGAGGTGGCGCTTGCGGGCGGTGTTCCGACGCTGGATACCGTCGAAGTACAGTCGGGCGCCGCCGATCTGATCGGCCTCGCCGGTAGTGCCACGGAAGGCACGGTGAGCGCGAAGCAGCTCGCAACCCGTCCGCTGCTACGTCCGGCCGAGGTGCTCGAGACCGTGCCCGGCCTGATCATTTCCCAGCACAGCGGCGATGGCAAGGCCAATCAGTATTACCTGCGCGGCTTCAATCTGGACCACGGAACCGACTTTGCCACCTGGCTGATGGGCATGCCGGTGAATATGCCGACCCACGCTCATGGTCAGGGCTATACCGATCTGAACTTCTTGATCCCCGAACTGGTTTCGACGCTGCGCTACCGCAAGGGGCCGTATTACGCGGAGGAGGGCGATTTTGCGTCGGCCGGCGCCGCGCACATCGACTACCGGCGCAGTCTGGAGCGGGATTTCGTGCAGGTCGAACTCGGAGAGCACCGCTACAGCCGCCTGCTGGCCGCCGGTTCGCGGCCTGTGTCGGAAGGCGGGCCGGTGCTGCTCGGGCTCGTCGAGGCAGCCTACAACGACGGGCCGTGGGTCGAGCATGAAAATCTGCACAAACTCAATGGGATGCTGCGGCTGTCCGGCGGCAGTGTCGCCAACGGCTGGTCGGTCGCCGCGATGGCATATGAATCCCGCTGGTCGGCCACCGATCAGGTGCCGCGCCGGGCCATCGACAGCGGTTCGATAAGTCGTTTCGGCAGCCTCGATCCGACCAGCGGCGGCAAGACCCGCCGCGCCAGTCTGTCCGGCGAGTGGGCGAGTAGCGACGCCGCCGGGCGCGCTCGCGCCAGTGCCTACTTCATCGATTACCGTCTCGATCTGTTCTCCAACTTCACCTATGCGCTGGACGATCCTGTGCGGGGCGATCAGTTCGAGCAGGTGGATCGCCGCCAGATCCTCGGCGCCACCGGCAGTCGAACCTGGTTTGCCGACTGGGCCGGTCGGCCGGTCGAAGTGACCCTCGGCAGCCAGTTCCGTCACGACCGCATTGGCGAGATTGGGCTCTTCCTCACCGAAGCGCGTCGGCGCTACGCCAGCGTGCGCAGCGACCGGGTGAACCAGACCCAGCTTGGCGTCTTTGGAGAGGCTCAGGTGCAGTGGCTCGAAAAACTCCGCACCACGCTCGGTGTGCGTGCCGACCAGTATCGTTTCGACGTCGTCAGCGACACGCCCGTCAACGGCGGTCGCGCCGATGCCTTCTTCGCGGCGCCCAAGCTGGGTGTGGTGCTCGGGCCGTGGGCGCGGACCGAGTTCTACGTAAACCACGGCCACGGCTTTCATAGCAACGACGCCCGCGGCACGACCCTCCGCGTCAATCCCGATCCGCGCAGCCCGGAATTCGGCCAGTCGGTCGAGCGGGTCCGGCCTCTGGTGCGCACCCGCGGCACCGAAATCGGCCTGCGTAGCGCGCCGGCGCCGGGCTGGCTGAGCACGTTGGCGCTATGGCGGCTCGACGTGGCGTCCGAATTGCTGTTCGTCGGCGACGCAGGTATCACCGAACCCAGCCGCCCGTCGCGCCGCCAAGGCGTCGAATGGAGCAACTTTTGGACACCCTGGGCCGGGGTGACCGCCGACGCCGATCTGGCCGTATCCCGTGCCCGTTTTCGCGACGCCGATCCGGTCGGCTCGCGCATTCCCGGCGCCGTCGCCACGGTCGCCTCGCTGGGTGTCGCAATCGATCCGGGCGGGCGCTGGTTCGGCGGTCTGCGTCTGCGCCATTTCGGTCCGCGTCCACTGATCGAGGACAATTCGGTACGATCCGCATCCTCGACCTCGACCAATCTTAAATTTGGCTACCGTGTCGATCGGCACATCACGGCATCGCTGGACGTGTTGAACCTGTTCAACCGCAAGCTCAGCGATATCGATTACTACTACGAGTCCCAGTTGAAGACCGAAAGCCATCCCGTCGCCGACATCCACAGTCATCCGTCCGAACCGCGAACCGTGCGGCTGACGTTGCGGGTTGCCCTGTGATGACCGATCGCGGACTGCATTACGCGTTGGGCGCGTCGATCCTCGTTCATGGCTTGGTGCTGGGCTTGGGCGGCGGCTTGCCCGTGCCGCAGCCGGACGCGCCGCATCTGCTCGAAGCCCGGCTGATCCCGAAGGCGCCACCGGAGGTCCTGCCGGAAAGGAAAACCGAAGTGCCGCATCTCGCGCCGCCGGTGCCCCACGCGGCACCTCCTCAGCCGGCCCGTCACCCCAGGGCGGCGACCCGGCCCGAACCTGTCGCGCTGCAGCAGCGCCTGGTGAGCGAAGCGCCTAGCGATCATCCCGCTCCGGCCATCGTGACCGCGCCGGCGCCATCTACCCCGCTGGCGGCGAGCGCGCCGGCGGCGGCCGGTCCGGTCGCGCCTGCCGCCGGTCCGCCAAGTCAGACTGCGGCGGCGGCCAGCTATTCGCCGCCGAACTTCGGCGCCCGCTACCTCGACAATCCCAAGCCCGGCTACCCGCTCATTGCCCGTCGGCGCGGGTTGGAAGGCACCGTGAAGCTCGACGTCCGGGTCTCCGCCGAAGGTATTCCGATCGCCGTGAAGGTACGCGACAGCGGCGGTCACGAATCCCTCGACGAGGCGGCGGTCACCGCCGTGTGGCACTGGCGTTTCGTTCCCGCCCGGCGTGGCGGAGATGCCGTGGAGGCCTCCGTCATCGTGCCGATCCGCTTCCGTCTGAGTAGCGAAGACGCGGGTTGATGACGTCATGACGCTCCAGCTCTGGCTCGCCTTTGTCGTTGCGGCGTGTGTCGTGGCGCTGTCGCCCGGTCCCGGCGCGGTGCTCAGCATGAGCGTCGGCCTGCGCCACGGATACCGTCATGCCATCGTGGCCATTCTCGGCTTGCAGACCGCATTGCTCGTGCAGCTCACTTTGGTAGGGGTTGGCTTGGGCGCATTGCTGGCGGCGTCGGAAGCCGCCTTTCTGGCGGTCAAGCTGGCCGGCGCGGCCTATCTGGTGTGGCTGGGAATACAAAAATGGCGCGCCACGCCCGACCCTGGCGGGGTGTCGTCCGGTGGCGAATCGCCGCGCGGATTCTATGTTCAGGGGCTGCTGGTCAATCTGGGCAACCCGAAAGCGATCGTCTTCATCGCGGCGTTGGTGCCGCCGTTTATCGATCCGGCGCTACCGCGCCTGCCCCAGTTTGCGATCGTCGGGGCGACGATGTGCAGTGTCGATATTGCAGTGATGTCGGCTTATGCGTTACTGGCGGGGCGCCTGTCGGCCCTGGTCCGCGGACCGGCGGCGGCGCGGTTGCAGAACCGGATCTTCGGCAGCATCTTCGTTGCCGCCGGCCTGGCGCTCGCGGCCGCGTCCCGGTAACGAAGCCGCGTCAGTCTGCATCCGCCGCCAGTTCGTCGAGATCCGCCGCGGTCAGACCCAGTTCGGTTTCCACGGGCTCTTCCCAGTCGACCCAGTCCGGAGTTGTTCCGTCGCGCAGTCGCCGACCGACGGCGAGCAGCAGGGCGATGCGCCGGCCTTCGTCGGCGAGGCGTCGGGCGATGCGCGGATCGTGGTGAGCCCGGATGGCTTCGCAGACTTCCAAGGGAAGCTTCCAGTTGCGCGCAACCAGATAGCCCGCCGCTGCATGGTCGGTGCCAGTCAGCGCGTCGAGGGCGCGGGTGCCGGCTTCGAGGCTGGCGCCCGCCATGCGCAGCACGCTGGAGTGCTCGGGGGCGCGGCGCAGCGCCACCGCTATCCCGGCATCCTGCATCAGCGCCGCAAGATAGGCGGAGTCGGCCAGTGCCTTGAAGCGGGTGGCCCGCGCGGCCCTGTAGCTTTGCTCGGCAGCCTGGGCACTGGCGGACCAGATTGCCTCCAGCACTGCCGCATCGATGCCGTCGCACTGATTCTTGAGGGCTACGCTGGCGGCCGTCGCAAGTGTCCGCGTGCGTCCGAGCATGGTGATGGCCTCAAGCGCCGAGCGCGGCGCGCTACGGGGCCGGAAGACCGGAGAATTGGCCACGCGAAGGAGCGCGCCGGTAATCGCGGGATCCTGACTGACGGCCTGGGCCAACTCCCTTGGCCCCGCATCGTCGTCGGATGCGGCCGTTTGCAGCTTCAGAAATCCCGGTCCGGGGGCGGGCAGCACAACTCCGCTGGCGAGTACAGCTTCGACGAGTAGATCGTGGTCCATGTTTGCCTTTATCCTGCGGCCGAGACGGGCTTTGACCGATTAGAGCACAGTCGTTGAAAGAAAATAGCCGAATGTGTTTGACAGTGCGCGGGTCGATGTCTACAATGCGCAGCTTCTCGCTTGGAGGGGTTCCCGAGCGGTCAAAGGGATCAGACTGT
>ERZ650311.481-NODE-481-length-25381-cov-5.365751_pt1 | contig 25381 bp, 27 predicted proteins | sample MGYA00376247_ERZ650311 | MGnify/ENA primary metagenome ERZ650311 (study PRJEB26733, sample SAMN07839324) | wastewater metagenome | biome: small river; feature: stream; material: water | place: USA: North Carolina | collected 2016-07-28 ...
TTGGATGAAACGGTGGGTTTCGGTGTCGCCTCACCAGAGCATCCGGCGAGCATCGCGAGAATCAAAATCGAGGCCGGCACTGCAATCAAGTTGCGTTTAGCCGAGCGTCTGCCTTTTGCCTTTGTGTTTGATTTCGATGATTTGAATCGATATTTCGGCGGCTTTGGCGGTTGATACATTTTTCGACGTGGTCCGCGCTTATTTCGCAGATGCCTAAACCCCAAATAGTTGAAGACAATGGCGCCAATCAAGAACACCAGCCCTGTGATCAACAGAATGTTCGAAGGTGTTAGGTCGTATGCAATCGGCCAAATTACTTCGATTTTGCCTGGCGCTTTCTTGAACCCGTTGCTTGCAATTAAGACAGCTGTGTCAACCGAGGTCGATGCCTGAATGCTCGCCGCTGTATTGCCAATGATCTCGTTGCGCCAAAGGTCAGATCCAGATGGGTTGTCAGAAGCTTTTGAACCAAAAACCTGGGTAGTTTTCAACTTGGCGGTTGACTTATCTAAGCTGACGCGCGTGAATGCATCGTTGCCAAGCCAGGCCAGCGCATCAGCCTGATTTGCGGTTGCAGCAAAAACTTTTGAGTCGCCTGAAATTGAGATGCGAGGCGAACCCGGATGCGCCGAGATTGCAGTGTCATCCAAGAGAATGTAGGCACTTGGATTTTCGACCTCTATAGACATCGAAACGCTAGGCGGCGGCGCCCAAATTGTGCGCTGGCCAAGGCCGATTAGAAGCAGTGTGATTGAGACGACAAATAGCGCTGCTGATACCAAAAAGCGCATGCTGAAATCCAATCAGGCTAAACTTGGGGCGAAGCGAAAGCTTGTCCAATTCTAATCATCGCCCAGGAGCAGCCCCTTTGAACGCTGAAGAGACCGAATTCCCAGTCGCGCTGAGGGGTTATGACAAGCCATCTGTTGACGACGCAATTCGTGATCTGCGCAAAGAAATTCTGGCCCTATCGGCGCAAAACGCGAGCCTTGCTCAAGAACTGCGTGAGGCCACCGAAGAACTTTCAGCTGCTAAACATGAACTGAGCGAATACGATCGCCCAACTTATTCTGGCGTTGGCGCACGTGCCGCCCTGATTCTCAGCAGCGCCGAAGAGCAAGCTGCCCACATTCTCAATGTTGCCAAGACCGAAGCTGAGCGCCAGCGCCACAACCTTCAGTTGGAAGTCGATAATCAACGCCACGAAGCTAAAGGTTTCTATGACTCGCTGGTAGCAGAAGCTCAACGCCGAGCAGACCGCATTATTTCTGGCGCCCGTGCTGATTACGACGAAATCATAAAAAAGGCTCATGTTGACGCTCTGGCTATTGCCGAAGAGGCTCAGCGTGAAGCTGGTTCGATTCGCGGCTCAGTGGCAACTGAGGTTGCAAAAATGCGTGCAGCAGCGAAGCGTGAAACTGAACTTCTCAAGTCTGCGGTTGAACGCGAATTAGCCGAGCGCAAGTTGATTGCCAATCGTGAGTTAACTGCCGATCTAGACACAGACCGCGCAAATGCACTTGTAACCGACCAAGCTCGCATCGATCTTGAACTTGAACTCACCGCCCGTCGAAACGAAGCAGAACAAGAATATCTGCGCAAGCATCAAGAGGCGGTTGCGACGACCCAAAAATATCTGGATGACGCCAATGCACAGCTTGCAACCGCGCTAACTCGGGCAAACGCGGCTCGACTCGAGGCAGAAACCCTTGAGGCTGCTGCTATCTCAATCAACCAGCAAACCACTGCTGCCACTCGCCTAAAGGCCGACGGCATTATTGCCGCAGCAGAGGCTGAGGCTCGCACGCAAATTGCCGAAGCACAGGCCAAGATCAACTATGAAATCAAAGCAGCTGAAGCTGACCTAATGAAGATCAAGGCCGAGCGCGATTCGATTGAGGTTTATATCGAGCGCCTGCGCAATGTGCTCAACGACACCATCAAAAAGCCTTAATTCTTTCGATTTGCTCGCTGATAGGTTAGGCACATGCAAGGCAACTTCAAAATAACCAACGGATTCATGTTCGGCCTGCTCGGCGGCCTTGGCGTATTAGCTGCCATGGTTATCGGCGGGGCGATTGCCGCACTAGCCACAATCATCACCTACGTTGCCGCAGCTCTTTTCATTGCCTTAGGGCTAGACCCGATTATCAAGTGGTTCGGCAAGCGCGGGCTCTCTCGCCCAGTCTCAACAACCATCGTGACCTTGTTGCTTCTTGGCACCATCACCGGCGTGGTTTGGGGCATCGCACCAACGCTTGCCAGTCAGGCATCGCACCTAATTCAAATGGCACCGACCGCTATCGATTCAATCTCGAAGCTAGACCTAGTGGTTCGAGTTGACGCTCAGTTCAACGGTGCTGTCAAGAATGCACTAGATGGTGCAGCTGCATACCTAGCCGACAGCTCAAATTGGCCAACGATGCTCGGTGGCGTTGTTCAGGTCGGCATCAACATCTTCAACGGCTTCTTCGGCGGCATCATCATTTTGATTCTGAGCATCTATTTCATGGCGTCACTTCAGAATTTCAAATCATGGATTTACAGCTTTGTGCCAATGAGTCGCCGTTCAAAATTTGAGCACATCGCAGAGCAAATTTCAGAGTCTATTGGTCGCTATGTGATGGGGCAAGTTGTCATCGGCTTTATCGCATCGATACTTGGCTACATATTCATGAGCATTATGCAGATTCCGTTTGCAATCGTGCTTTCGTTCATCGCCTTCTTGCTCGGCTTGATTCCACTCGTAGGTTCAATCACATCAGCGTTCATTATCACCGTGGTCGCACTTTCGGTGTCTCCAACCACCGCTCTTATTTCAGCGATTTACTACCTGATCTACATGCAGGTCGAGTCATACCTAATCAGCCCAAGAATTATGAATAAAGCTGTTTCAGTGCCGGGTTCGGTTGTAGTAATTGCAGCACTTGCTGGAGGTACAGTTCTGGGCGTGCTCGGTGCGTTGGTTGCGATTCCGGTTGCGGCGGCGTTCATCTTGATAACGCGACAGATTATTTTTCCAAGACAAGAGCAGGCTTAGAACCCATTCGGCTCACGTGGCCGAGAACCTATTCGGCCCAACTAACCTGGCGCTGAAAAAAACTAAGCTTGGCCAGGCTGCCAGACAGTTGGCAACGGGTATTTTTCAGGGTTTACCGCTTTTACGATCTCATTCAAAACCCTGGTCGTGGCCGATTCGCCAACCCACAAGTGCTTTGCGCCGTCAACGCCGATAATTTCAGCGTGATCAATTAAGGCGAATCGCTCACTGGCCTCATCTGGCTTCAAATAGTCATCGTGCTCAGGCACCAGGGCAATTAGGCGCTTGTCTGAGCCGACCCAGCGGGCAAGGTCAGAATCTTTGGCTCTGTGCAGAGGTGGTGAAAGCAAAATAGCACCGACAACGTCATGGTCCATTCCATATTTCAGCGCCAATTCGGTGCCGAATGACCAGCCAACCAGCCACAAATTTGGCAATCCCCGAGCCATCGCAAACTCGACCGCAGCGCGCACATCGTGCTCTTCATGCACACCATCGCCAAATGCGCCCTCGCTCTTTCCGTGGGGCGATTCAGTGCCGCGAGTGTTGAATCTGAGCACTGCTATGTCTGCAAGTTCAGGCAGGCGCGCTGCTGCCTTGCGCAAAATGTGCGAGTCCATGAAGCCGCCGTGAGTTGGCAAGGGGTGAAGAGTGATTAGCGTTGCAGCAATCTCGCCGCTTAGTGGCGTGGCCAACTCTCCTACCAGCGTGAGCCCATCTGCAGTGGTCAGCGTGATGTGCTCGCGATGCGCCGGCAGTTCGACAGAAGATCGAATTTCGATTGGTTCCTGAGCCCCAGTTGAGGCAAAGTCAGGTTCAGTCATAGCAGTTGTCCTTGAAAAGATTTCCAGCAGGAATTGTGAAAATGGCGACGCGTTTCAACCCCGCGAACTTCATCCCAGGCCACAATGTGACTGATGCCGCGGGTGATTTGCAGATTGCAGTGAGGGCAAACCCAGACTTTGGTTTCATCGGCATTCGCACCGATTGAGGTTTGAGTCACATAGGCCACGCCGCGCTTGATTTCGGTGCGGCGAATGCCCATTCGAACCGCCGAAAGGTCTATTTCTTCGGGTTCGATATCGCGCTTTTTGGCATTGCGAGGGCGATTTGACCTACCCATTAGTACCAACCGATTTTGTCGGAGTGCGCAAGAGCGCCGCAAGGCGAGCCATATCGACCCTTGATGTATTTTGCACCCCAGCGAATCTGGGTTTCAGGGTTGGTCATCCAGTCGGCGCCTTCGGTTGCCATTTTCGAGCCCGGCAAAGCCTGCGGAATTCCATAGGCACCTGAGTTTGAGTTTGACGCTTGAACGCGCCAATTCGACTCGCGCTCCCAAAGCTTCACGAGACAAGAATATTGGTCGGTGCCGAAACCCATTGATTGCAGCAAGCCAAAGGCATAGGCCTTGGCAGTGCCAGGCGATGGTGCCTCAGCATTTTCAACAAACATCGCAGCAGCATCGGTGCCCGTGACGATGTTGAACCCGCCGCGCGAGAAGCTGATCTTCTGCGTGCTGGCATAACCATAGGTCTGTTCGGGGTCGGCAGTTGTTGAATCCCAAACCTGTATTGTTGCCGCGCTGGCCATTGTTCCTGAATAGGGATCAACAATTGTCACCATCAAAAAACCAGTTGCAAAAAAGAAACCGAACAGGGGTCTAAAAGCGTGCTTTTTTAATTTCGGAATTCTAGGTTTTTCAAATGGCAACTGCATCCAGATCCAGTTGTTGAAACGCTGCATGCGGCGAGCAAACGTTGGCTCATAAGCCTCGTGTCTGCCCATTGGAATCCTTTGGTCGGTTTGAGCCTAAATCGGCAACACTCCAGTTTAGCTTTTTAGCTATTTTTCTAAAAGTTTCTGGCCTGGGCAGGCCGTCAAAACGCGCAGAATCGCCTCTTTTTCAGCACTAGTGACCCACAGATGATATTTGCGCTTTACCGACACCTGACGTGCCACATAAGCACACCTAAAACCCTTGTTCGGTGGCAACCAGCTGGCTGCATCGGAATCTGACTTTTGGCCGTTGGTTGGGCCGTCAACTGCAAGCAAATTCAGCGGATCGTTGTAAAAGTTGTATCTCTGGTTCGCGTTCAGTTTCTGTGCTCCCTTCTGCCAGGCGTCACTAACTGCAACAACGTGGTCAATTTGCACCGCTAACGAACTGCCTACTCCCCTGACGAAGTTGATGGTCTTGGCTGTATATGGGTCGAACAGAGTGCCAGATGCAACGGTGCAGGCAGGGCTATCGCGCCAAGTGATATTTTTTAGATCGCGGCGAAGAATATAGTTTCGAAGATCGCACTCGCCGATGCTGCCCCAACCGTCGCTAAACAATTCGCGAGCATAACCCGTCTTTGGCGCGCGACCCTTGACGGCCAACTGGGCCAGGCCTTGCTTTGCGGTTATCGTGGCCGCGTCGGCGGGCAAAGCGGTGTCGATTGAGGTCGGCGCTGTCATAAAAGTTGCTGCAGCAATTGCAACAACAGCTGCGAATCGAATATTGCGAAGGTCTTTTGGTTTTGCCAAAAAATTATCGGTTGGCTTCGATTTGAAGAATTTCGATAACCCGATCGAGAAACGCATCGACCTGACCTTCAACATAACCGCCCCTAGTTGCTTTGAAAATTGAACCCCTGATGTCACTAACGCTAAGCGGAGCCTCAGACATCAGATGGCGCTCAATGTGAGCCGCGAGTGCGTCAACCTGCTTGCGGTTATAGCCACGCATGATCCAAGCAACGCGGGCAAATTTTGTGCCGGCTGGTCGTTCAGTTCTGCCAATTAAAATCTCTTTGATGCGCGCGTGGCGATCATCAACCGCGTATTGACCGCTTTTTGCGATTTGGCGCTGAATCTCGTGTTTCGCGAAGGCATCTTCGAGTCTGGCAATGGCATCGTCAACGGCAGCGATCTCATAGCCACCGTGAACCAAATCGAACTCAACTCGACGCAGGTGATCTGAAGGCAGCACCTCTAGGTCAAAGTTGGCAAATTGCGCGCGAGCCTTGGCGATAAATTCATCGACCTGAGTCGGTTCATATCCCGGGTGCTTCTGGTCTGCATGTGCAAATTGATGAGCCATAATCGCCGCCTAAAAGAGTGCTACTGAAATTAGATACGCCACCAAAGCAGACGGCAGAATTGAGTCGAGTCGGTCCATGATTCCGCCGTGGCCAGGAAGCCACGAGCTCATGTCTTTGACGCCAAGGTCGCGCTTGATTAGTGACTCGGCTAGGTCACCAAGAACAGCCGCAACCAGAAGCGCAGCTGCCATGACCAGACCCGTGACCCAGTTGCCGCCAAGCAAAAAGAAGTTGAACGACAGAGCCGACGCAACTCCCGCTGTAATTGAGGCAAGCAGGCCCTCCCAAGTCTTTTTAGGGCTCACGCCAGGTGCCATTTTATGCTGTCCGAATTTGCGGCCGATTAGATATCCAAAGGTGTCAATTAGCGCAGCCGTGACCACAACCGCAAGCACCCACCACTGCCCATCACCTTGCTCGCGGCGAAGCAACAGGATTGTGAAGCTCACGGTCAGCGGCAAATAGATGACCACAAATGCAGCCGCTGCAAAGTCACGCAGAGTGGCCTTTAGGGTCTGATCGACCGAACGGCGGCGCTCCCAAAGCAAGTGAACCGATCGCCAAATAATAAGCGATGCGACAATTGCAAAGGCGCCGAGCCACTGGGCTGCTGCCCCGCCAATGAATGCCGCAGGCATGATTAGAGCTGAGCCAACAGCGGCTGGGACACGAGGCACATACCAGTTCTTCACTCGCAGGGCGGTTGAGAGCTCCCACGAGCCGAATGCCGCTGCTGCTGCTGCAAGCGCCACGAAAAGTTCTTTATAAATCAAAATGCTGAGCAAAAACACAGCACCGAGAACCACACCAACCGCAACTGACTTTGACAACGAGCGACCAGAAGTCGCCGCTGTCTGCGGTTGAATGGTTGGCCGGTTGCTCAATTTATACCTCTAGAAGTTCTGCTTCTTTGCGCTTCAGCGCCTCATCGATCTGGTCAACGTGAGTCTTGGTCAGTGCGTCTAGTTCTTTTTCACCACGTGCAATGTCATCGTCGCCAGCTAGTCCGTCTTTCTTCAGGGCAGCTAGATCGTCATTGCCCTTTCGGCGAATGTTGCGCACGGCCACGCGGCCATCTTCTGCCTTTGCCTTGACCAACTTGACATAGTCGCGGCGACGTTCTTCAGTTAGGTCTGGCAGGGTGATGCGAATTAGATTGCCGTCGTTCTGAGGGTTCGCATCAAGGTTTGGCATTTCGCGAAGCGCGGTTTCAATTGCCTTTAGGGCACCCTTGTCATAGGGAGTGATGACGATTGTGCGAGCCTCTGGGTTCTGAAGCTGGCCGAGCTGGCCCAGTGGGGTCGGAGTGCCGTAGTAGTCAACCATGACCTTTTGGAACAGCTGAGGGTTTGCACGACCGGTGCGAACCTGCGAGAAGTCTTCGCGAGTCGACTCGACAGCCTTGCCCATTTTTTCGGTGACGTTACTGATGATTTCTGAAATCATGATTTCTCCTGTTTGCTGAAGTTGAAAGATTTGAATACTTAGGCCGAAACGAAGGTTCCGATTTTTTTGCCCTTGATTGCGTCGGCGACATTTTGACCCTGCATGCCAAAAACTCGCATTGGCATCTTGTTGTCCATGCAGAGGCTGAACGCGGTTGCGTCGACCACCTTCAAACCCTTGACCAGTGCATCTTGATAGGTGATTTCATCAAGCTTGACCGCGCTTGGGTCTTTCTTTGGGTCGGCTGAATAAACACCGTCTACGCCATTTTTAGCCACTAGAACCTCGTCAGCCTTGATTTCTAGAGCTCGCTGAGCTGCCACAGTGTCGGTCGAGAAGTATGGCAAACCTGCACCAGCACCGAAAATCACGACTCGACCCTTCTCCATGTGACGGATGGCGCGAAGTGGAATGTAAGGCTCGGTGACCTGAGACATTGTGATGGCCGACTGCACACGAACGTCGACGCCTGCCTGCTCGAGAAAATCTTGCAGTGCCAGTGCGTTCATAACGGTGCCCAGCATGCCCATGTAGTCAGCGCGAGTGCGCTCCATGCCTCGCTGGCTCAGCTCAGCACCTCTAAAGAAGTTGCCACCGCCGACGACAATCGCAACCTGGGCGTGTTTTGCACCTTCAGCAATTTCTTTGGCGATTTCAGATACAACATCTGGGTTCACTCCGAGGGTGCCTCCGCCGAATGCTTCACCCGAAAGTTTGAGCAATACGCGGCGGGTTTTTTGTGGCACGGGAGCCTCCTGAGTTTGGCTAATTTTTCTCTCTCTATCCTAGGCGCGACAGCAAAAAAGGCCCGGCCGAAAACGGCCGAGCCTTTTGAATTTTTGACTGTTTATTAAGCACCAACGCGAACGCGGACGAACTTTGAAACAGTGGTTCCGTTGTTTTCAAGAACCTTTGCAACTGACAACTTGTTGTCTTTTGCGAAGTCCTGGTCGACCAATACGTTTTCTTTGAAGAAGCCAGTGACTCGACCTTCAACGATCTTGGCCAAAGCTGCCTCTGGCTTGCCTTCGTTGCGAGCAGTTTCTTCTACAACGCGACGCTCGGTCTCAACAACATCAGCTGGAACCTCGTCACGAGTTAGGAATCGTGGTGAGAATGCAGCGATGTGAACTGCGATGTCGTGTGCGGTTGCGTCGTCACCTGAATAAGCAACTAGCACGCCAACCTGAGGTGGTAGGTCTGCGCTGGTGCGGTGCAGGTAAGCATCGACGGCTGCATCTTTGACAACCTCAACCTTGCGAAGCTCAACCTTTTCGCCCATGATTGCGGCTTCATCGTTGATGGCCTCAGCAACGGTCTTTCCGTTCAAAGGTGCGTTTAGAGCAGCCTCTAGGTTCTCAGCGCCTGATGCTGCAACTGCGTCAGCAACGGTGTCAGCAAGTGCGATGAACTTCTCTGCCTTAGCGACGAAGTCAGTCTCACAAGCAAGCTCGATTAGAACGCCAACCCCGCCGTTTACGCGGGCAACAACTAGACCATTGCTGGTGCTGCGACCCTCGCGCTTTGCAACGCCCTTTAGGCCCTTAACTCGAAGAAGCTCCATAGCCTTTTCGATGTCGCCATTGGCCTCATCAAGAGCACCCTTGCAGTCCATCATGCCAGCGCCTGAGCGCTCGCGAAGTGCCTTTACGTCGGCTGCGGTGTAGTTTGCCATTCTTACTTTGCTTCCTCTACTGCAACAGTCTCAGCTGCTGCTTCGGTGGTCTCTGCGACTGCAGTCTTGTCTGCACCCTGCTCAAGAAGCTCGCGCTCCCACTCAGCTAGTGGCTCAGCTGCAACTTCTGGCTTTGCGTGGCGAGCAATAAGCCCCTCAGCAACTGCATCAGCGATAACGCGAGTTAGCAACTGAACTGAACGAATTGCGTCGTCGTTTCCTGGGATACCGATGGTGACCTCGTCTGGGTCACAGTTGGTGTCTAGGATGCCGATAACTGGAATACCAAGCTTCTTGGCCTCAGTGATCGCTAGGTGCTCTTTGTTGGTGTCAACGACCCAGATAGCTGAAGGGGTCTTGTTGATGTTGCGGATACCGCCAAGAGCCTTCTCTAGCTTGTCTTTCTCGCGACGAAGGATAAGAAGTTCTTTCTTGGTTAGACCAGTCTTGGTCGCACCGGTGAAGTCCATAACCTCAAGTTCCTTTAGGCGTGCAAGACGCTTCTGAACGGTCTGGAAGTTAGTTAGAAGACCACCCAACCAACGCTGGTTGATGTATGGCTGGCCAACGCGAAGCGCCTCAGCTGCGATTGCCTCTTGTGCTTGCTTCTTGGTTCCTACGAACAAGATGCTGCCACCGTGAGCAACGGTCTCTTTGACAAAGTCATATGCCTTGTCGATGTGGGTCAATGACTTCTGAAGGTCAATGATGTAGATGCCTGAACGGTCGGTCAGAATGAAACGACGCATCTTTGGGTTCCAGCGGCGAGTCTGGTGTCCGAAGTGAACACCGCTGTCAAGCAGCTGGCGAATAGTTACGACTGCCATGAGCAGTTCTCCTTTTTTGGCGCGCAATTGCGCCACTCAGTTGACTGTGCCGGGCGGTTGCTCAGCACACCTGGAGTCGGATCTGCTTTGCCAAACGAATTTGGACTGAGTAAAGCGCTGATCTGTTTCGACTCGCGAAGTCGACATGCGTCTAGAAGGCACTTGAAAAAAGGGCTTTCGCGATGAATGTCGCTTCCAGAAGCATACCAGCGCAATTGCCCTAAAATCCAGCCCTGTTGTGCACAGTTTGCAGAAAATATTCCAAATCTTTTGCAGTTCGCAAGATGCTCGATTTATGAACATTCAAATGCAGGCTCTCGGCTTTAGCTCGGCTCGAGCTGCGATTTTTAGGCCGACCGCGCTGAGATTATCTGCGGCCGTGGTTGTTGTCGCATTATCAATCGTTAGCTTTGGGGCAAATTCGGCGAGCGCAATCGATAAAACAACCTGGATTCTGCCGTTCGCACCAGATAAGCACGGGCTAATTCATCTGCTTAACCCCTATCGTCAACCGAATAGTGATTATTCAGCCGGTCACCGCGGGGTCGATTATCGAGTTGCGATTGGTGAGCAAATCTTTGCCCCCGCCGACGGAACAATTGCCTTTGCCGGGCAGGTGGCAAACCGCAAACTTTTAACCATCAAACACAACTTAAATCTTGTTTCTGAACTCGAGCCGGTCTGCGCTTCGTCAGCTCTCGGCACAGTTGTGCGACTCGGGCAGGCAATAGCAACCGTATGCAATGACCTGCCTGGTTATGTTTGGCATTGCCCTGACACGTGTGTGCACTTTTCACTAAGAAGCAATGGCAAATATCTTTCACCGCTAGCGCTGATTGGCGGTTTGAGCCCCAGTCGACTGCTCCCCCTGGGGCGCATCGGCTAAGCGCGCGGGTGAGCGTTTTGATAGCCCTGTTTGAGGCGCTCGATTGACACGTGAGTATAGATCTGTGTTGTGCCGAGGCTTGCGTGACCGAGCAGCTCTTGAACTGCCCTCAAGTCTGCGCCACCGTCAAGCAAATGAGTTGCAGCGCTATGCCTGAATGAGTGTGGCCCAGCCTTGCCGGTTGGCGTTGATTCGAGAATCTTTGAAACCAACTCGTAAATTTGCCTGACCCCGAGGCGTTTGCCTCTGGCGGATAGCAGCAGGGCTGACTCGTGGGCCGATGCCGAGAATTCGCGACGGCCGTAGGTTAGCCAGAGATCCAGTGCATCTTGGCAAGGCTGACCAAACGGAACCATGCGTTGCTTATTGCCTTTTCCGGTTACGCGAATAATTTTTCTTGCAGAATCGACATCACCTAAATCAATAGCGGCAATCTCGCTAACGCGGGCACCTGTCGCATAGAGCAATTCGACAACAAGCAAGTCGCGAATTCCGGTCGGGTTATCGGGCAGTGCTTTGGGTGACAAAACCTCAAAAACATGAGCGATGGACTCGCGAGACACGACCTTGGGCAAGGTGCTTGAGAGTTTCGGCGAGCGCAACCTCAAGCCTGGGTCGGTTTTAGACAGCCCCTGCTCGAATGCCCAAGCGGTGAAAGCTCTTGCCGCAGCGCTCTTGCGCGCAATGCTTGATTTTGCCAAACCGTGTTCGCTGATTTGCCAAAGCCAACTTCGCAGATGCTCAAGCTCTAGCTCAGAATTTGATGAGACCCCCTGACTAATTAGCGACTCGCAAAGGTCTGCCAGGTCAGATGCATATGCCTTGACGGTGTTGGCTGAAAAACGCTGGCCGCTCTCGAGCTGAGCAATAAAGCCCTGACGGGCAAGCTCTAGGTCTGAGATGGTCATGTTTCAAACTGTACTTCCACCCGCGCGCATCCATTTGGAACCCTGCTGAATAAGCAACCCCGATAGCTGCAGGGTTGCCAGCGCAAACCTGACCTCGTTGGAGGTTAGACCTGCCAACTGGGCAATTTCGGCGGTGCCCATGAGTGAAAAGCCAACTGCATCAAGAGCCCGAGTCTCAAGGGCGCCCAAGCCATATAGTTCGAAATCTTGCTGCAGATCTGCGAAGCCAGCCATTTCAAGCAAATCTGATGGACACTGGATCAACTCGGCTATCTTGTTGGCGATTAACAAATTGCAACCCTGCGACACAGGGGCATTGATTTGACCGGGAATCGCAAACACTTGTCTTTGAAGGCTAGCCGCATGGGTCGCTGTGTTTCTAGCGCCTGACTTGAAACCAGCCTCAACCACCAATGTGCTTTGCGCCGAGGCGGCGATGAGCCTATTTCTTTGCAGAAATCTCCACTTGCTAGGAGTCACTGTTGGTGCGACCTCAGACAACAGGGCACCCTCGGCAATAATGCGATCGAGCAACTGGGTGTTGCCTCGTGGATAAAGCGTGTCGAGGCCACCAGCCAAAATGGCAATTGTCGGCGTGCCATGAGCAAGGGCTGCTCGATGAGCGGCTGCGTCGATTCCGTAAGCCCCACCTGAAATAACAGTGACACCGGCACTTGCAACTGCAGAGACCATTTCGTGGGTGGTTTTCTCGCCATAACTTGAACAAGCCCTAGAGCCGACAATTGAGATGGATTTGCTGGCACTTGCGATTGCCGATCGGTTTCCTCGATACCAAAGCATTCGAGGTCGATGAACACCAAGGTCGAGCAAGCCAGCAGGCCACTCTGCTTCATTTTCAAAAATAATTTTGCCTCCGATGCTGGCGTGCAGCTGAAGTAAATTGAGCAGGTTCTGAAAACTTAGGCGCGGGATCCATTTTTCGATGCCATCGGCGAGGTCTTTCAATAGTTTCTTTTCTGAATCGCTATCGACCACGTGCCCTGCCTTGACCAAGGCTTGCAACAACTCTTCTGGTTTAGACCTCACGATTATGAGCTGGAGCGATTTGCTCGGCCCAAGCCGGTCAATTAGCAACCCAGCTGTTCCATCGCCTGGTTCACAGAGCATGCTCCATGCGACCAGCGACAGCAAATCTTGCGATGGTTCTAGCTCAGTGAGCAAGCCAAGCCGATCAAACGCTTGATGCTCTTGAATCTCAAGTGAGCTAATCATCAGAAGATTGGCTCCATCGGATTGTCGGAACCTCGAAAATAAACCGCTTGAGCAAGGTCTTCTTTGGTGGGGCTGGTGTGCCCAGCAAGGTCGGCAATTGACCAGGCAAGCCGAAGACATCGGTCATAGGCTCGCATGCTGATTGCACCCTTGCTGAGCGCACGATTCAGATTTTGCATCGCACTCGAAGAGGGCATCAAATTTCGTCGCAGATAGGGGCCCGCGATTCTTGAGTTCAACTGCCAAGGGGTCTTTGCCAGACGATCGGCTGCTGCGGCACGGGCCTTTATGACTTCGATTTTCAATTCTGCAGATGTGCGCGTCGCGCCTTCGCTTTGGCAGATTGCCATTTGAGTCTGCGTTGCTGGCTGAAGGCCAAATCGAATGTCAATTCGATCTAAAAGTGGCCCTGAGATTTTTGAACCATATCGAATTCGTTGAATGGGGCTGCAAACGCATGTTTTGCCAGAGCTAAACAGTCGGCCGCAAGGGCATGGGTTGGCGGCCATTACTAACTGAAACCGCGCGGGAAATCTGGCCGATGCTCCTGATCGATTCAAGATGACCTCGCCCGATTCAAGTGGCTGGCGCAGAGCCTCAAGAACCGCCAATTTGAATTCTGGTGCTTCGTCTAGAAAGAGAACGCCGTGATTAGCCATCGAAATAAGACCTGGCAATGGCGAGCCAGAGCCGCCGCCGACCAATGCCGCCACCGAGCAGGTGTGATGTGGAGCTTGAAATGGTGGCAGGTTGATTAGGTCGGTGACCCCAACCGTGCCAAAGTTTTTAGTTTTAGAAATCGAATGAATTGCAGTGGTCTCGAGCGCAGAGTCGAGGTCGAGTTGAGGCAAGATGGTCGGCAGGCGCTCGGCCAGCATGGTTTTGCCTGCGCCAGGCGGTCCAACCATGAGCATGTGGTGACCACCTGCGGCTGCAATCAGCATGGCATCGATTGCGGTGTCTTGGCCAGCGACATCGGCAAAGTCTTTTTGGTCGTCATTCGATTTGATGGCGACTCGCCCGGTTTTATTTGGCTCAATTGAGACAACGTCGGGTCTGACCGCAATATCTACGCCGTGAATTCGGCAAACCTGCTCAAAATGCTCGACACCAATGGCCTCGAATGACTCAACCAACTGAGCCTCGCGCAGATTTGCCACCGGAACAATTGCACTCTTGAACCCAGCCGCCTTTGCCGCCATGAGTGCGGGCAAAACTCCGTTGACTGGCCTAATCGAACCATCTAGACCAAGTTCACCAATATGAATTCGCTTCGCAACTGACTCGACGTTGAATTCGCCAGCTGCCGTCATGATTGCCGCGGCGATGGCCAGATCAAAACCCGAGCCCTGCTTTGGAACTGAAGTTGGCGACAGATTCACAGTCACCCGCTGACCAGGCATTTTCAACCCAGTGTTAGTGATTGCCGAGCGCACTCGATCTCTCGACTCGAGCAGAGATGTATCGGGCAACCCAACAAGAACAAAACTTGGCAAATTGCTTGATATCTCGGCTTCGACCTCGATTGGGGTGCCAGATAGGCCGTTGAGGCTAATTGAAAAACTTTTTGCCAATGACATTAGAAGACCTGCTTGAGGTGCTCAATATTGACTCGGCCGCTAGAAACCAGAACTGACACTGCGTCTAGCCTGACCTTTGTGGCTCCTATTTGCCTCGATTTGCACCAAAGTGCAACCAGCTTGCGCATGCGCGCCACTTTGTCGGGTGTGATTGCCTCGAATGGATGCCCGAAGCCCTTGCCGTTTCGTGTCTTGACTTCGACGAACACGAGCCGATCTTTGTCGCGGGCAACTAGGTCGATCTCACCGGCGTTGCAGCGCCAATTGCGCTCGACAATTTCATAACCCAGGTCGGCCAAATAGCGTGCGGCTCGCTCTTCGCCATAGCGGCCCAAAATGTGATTTGCATTCATGTTGCAAGAATGCTTGCTGGCGAAGCCCGGCCCTGCAGGCCGGCAAATTTATGTTGATAACTCGAAGCTAAATTGAGCTAGTGAGGGTTATTCGCCGACGGCAAGCTCTTTTGGCAGATTGAATGCCTTGCCAGTTAGCTCTTCAACGTTGACATCTTTGAAGGTCAGCACGCGAACATTCGAAACAAATCGGTCGGTGCGATAAATATCCCAAACCCAAACGTCGACCATGTTTAGCTCGAAATAAAAGTCGGTTGCGGTGTCAATCCGCTTCAAGTCGACTTCGTTGGCCAAATAAAAACGACGCTCAGTTTCGATTACATATTTGAAAGTGCCGACCACGTCGCGATATTCGCGATAGAGCGCCAGTTCGGCGTCTCTCTCATAGTCGTCGAAGTCGTTTTCATCCATTTGTTCAATCCTAAACCGATAGGTCTTCACTCAAAATTCTGGTCAGCCAGGTCAGGCGGTGCTCAGGGCTGGGCCCAATCGACCTAATTGCTTCGATGTGCGCCGCAGATGCATAGCCTTTATGCCCCTCGAAGCCATAGGCGGGCAGTCTCGAACCAAGCTCAATCATCAGTGCATCTCGCTCAACTTTGGCAACAACCGATGCGCAAGCTACAGATACACAATCGCGGTCTGCCTTGGTTCTCGCAATCACATTGATGCCCGATGCCTGAGCGCCTAGCCAGTTGTGCGAACCATCCAAGATGATGGTGGCGCCATCGCGAGCAATTTGCGACCTCAACTCGGCTGAATCAAGAATTTTCTCTAGCGCCTGCCCAGCAGCAAGTGCAAGTGCCTTTGTGATTCCGCGCTGGTCGATTTCAACAGCTGAAACATAACCGGTATGCACGCCTGCTACCCAATCGCGAACCAGCGGCGCGGTTGCGATTCGAGATTTCTCGGTCATCAGCTTTGAGTCGGCAAGTGCCTCGGGCCAGGGCTGTGAAAAAGATTCGGCTTGGGAATCAACCAGCGCCGCAGCAACCGCGACCGGGCCAGCAATCGCACCTCGCCCAACCTCATCGATTCCGATTATGAATCGATTGCCCGAGGCGATTAGTTCGCGCTCGAAATTAAGGCTTGGGAACGTTTTTAAAGACATCGGCAAAATCGTCAAGCCAGGCCCAGTGTGAAACAGGGAACGTCACAACAAACGCGCGACCAACAACAAACTCTTTGCCTACAAAACCCTTTGACGGCAGGTCGCCGTGAAAGCGAGAGTCAGCGCTGTTTTCGCGGTTGTCACCCATCACCCAATACGACCCTTCGGGCACCTTTACATCGAATTCGATTGAAGACGGTTTTGCGCCCTTGGCAATGTATGGTTCGGTGATTGCTTTGCCGTTGATTGTAATCTTGCCGTCAGCATCGCAGCATTTCACGTGGTCGCCACCGACACCGATCACGCGCTTGACCAAGTGTTGCGCGCTGTCAGGAGCGGTGATTCCGAAAGCAGACAAGAACCAATCGCCGGCCTCAACCAAGAATGGCTTTGGGGTCGAGTCAACTACGCCGAGCCAACCACCGGGGTCTTTGAAAACGACTACGTCGCCTCTTTGAAGCGGGATAACATCTGGCACAAGTTCGTTGACCATAATTCGGTCGTCGATCTGCAGTGTCTCAAGCATTGAGCCTGACGGAATGAAAAATGAACGCAGCAAAAACGTCTTGATTAAAAGCGAAAGCACCAGCGCAACTCCGACTACTACCGCTAGGTCGATCAAGAAAGAAACGAAAATGTTCTTTCTAAACCGGCGCATTTTTTTGCGAAAGTTAGAGCTGGCTGGTGCTTTTGCTGGGCGGTTTGATTGCCCGAAATCTGTCATAGTGACAAGCGTATTTCAGAAATACTAGTTTGAAGCTGGGGTGTCGCGAAGCTCTTTGATTTTCGCTTTCTTGCCACGAAGGTCGCGCAAGAAGTAAAGCTTGGCGCGACGAACGTCACCCTTTGTGACAACTTCGATCTTTTCGATTACTGGTGAGTGCACTGGGAATGTGCGCTCGACGCCAACCTGGAAAGAAATCTTGCGAACGGTGAAGGTCTCGCGAACTGACTCACCTGAGCGGCGAATTACGATGCCCTTGAAAACCTGAACACGGCTGCGGTTTCCTTCGATGATGTTTACGTGAACGTTCACGGTGTCACCAACACGGAAGGTTGGGATGTCGCTGCGAAGGCTCTTCGCGTCTACTGCATCAAGAATGTGCATTTTGAATCACTCTCTGTTTCTGCACGCAGGTCAAAAACGGGTAAGTTTCTGAAAATTTTTAGTCGTCTTTGCTAGGCCTTGCTCCCCTGCGGCAGAGCTTCAAGAGGCAGACAACCTCAACAGTTTAGACGCAAACTGCCTATTCAGGCAACAAATCTGGGCGAACTGCTTTGGTGCGCTCAATCTGCTGCTCTTTGCGCCACTTTGCAATCAGCGCGTGGTTTCCGCTAGTGAGCACCTCTGGAACATCGAAGCCGCGCCAACTGGCCGGCTTGGTGTAGCTCGGATACTCGAGCAATCCATCTGAATGAGACTCTTCGACCAGACTCTCGGCGTTGCCAATTACTCCAGGAATCAACCGTGCAATTGCTTCAGTCATCGCAATTGCAGCGACCTCGCCCCCGTTGAGCACATAGTCACCCAGGCTAATCATGCGCACATTTGCCTTGGTTTTGGCATATTCGACGACGCGCTGATCAATGCCCTCATAGCGCCCGCAAGCAAAAACCAGATGCGGCAACCTGGCTAATTCATACGCGGTTTCTTGCTTGAAAAGCTCGCCCGCCGGCGATGTGAAAATCACTGCGGATGAGCCGTCTGGCGCCAAAATGTCGTCGAAGGCTTCTCCCCACGGTTCGGGCTTCATCAACATTCCGGCCCCGCCGCCGTAGGGCGAATCGTCGACTGTGCGGTGTTTATCGTGAGTGTATGTGCGCAAGTCATGCGCTTTGAAGTCGAGAATCTCTTTTTCGCGAGCCTTGCCCAGCAGAGATAGATCTAGGGCTTGAAAATAGTCAGGAAAAATCGAAATTGCATCGATGCGCATGACTAATCCTCAGGAAGCTCTTCGAAAAGCCCACCCGGAGGGGTGATAGTCATGGTGCCAGCCTTGATATCGACAGCTGGAACAAAGGCTTTTACGAAAGGCAAAAGCACTTCGCCATTGGCGGTTTCGATAGCCAAAAGGTCTTGGGCTGGCATGTGATCAACGCGAGCAATCGTGCCAACTTGAACGTCGTCACGAATTACCTTTAGGCCAACCAACTGGTGGTCATACCAAGCATCAGGCTCTGAAGGCAGAGTTGCGGTTTCGGCGTTAACTAGCAAAATCGCTTTGATTAGGGTTTCAGATTGATTGCGATCTTCGATGCCCTCAAGAAAAATGACCGGAGCCTGGTTGTACCAGCGAAGCTCTTTGACGGTCACGGTTTTGCCAAACCACGGTGAGGTTTCAGGAACCTGAAGTTCTAGAACGGCACCAGGAACAAAGCGTTCGTTAGGGCTGTCGGTATACAGCTCGAGTTTGAGTGCTCCTTTTAGGCCGTGAGCTTTGACTAAACGGCCAACGCGGAGCGTGGTCTTGCTAGAAATCGGTATCAACCACGTCTACGCGAACTTTTTTGCCATCGGCCAGTGCGCTAACTAGTGTGCGCAGTGCTTTGGCTGTGCGGCCGTTGCGCCCGATCACTCGGCCCAGGTCATCTGGGTGCACGTGCACCTCAAGCAGGTCTCCGCGTGAGGTGGTGCGTGCGTTTACTGAGGCATCGTCAGGATTATCGACAATGCCTTTTACCAAGTGTTCGAGCGCAGCGGCTAGCAATTATTAAGCCTCTTCAGCTGGAGCAGCTTCAGCGGCCGGAGCCTCTTCAGCAACAGGTGCTTCTTCGGTAGCTTCAGCAGCAGGAGCCTCAACAGCGGTCTCTTCGACTGCTGGAGCCTCGGTTGCTTCGGCTGACTCAACAGCAGCTTCTTCAGCAGCAGGAGCTTCTTCGGCTACTGGCTCTGACTTCTTCTTTAGTTCTTCTTTAGGAAGAAGAACAGCCTTCTTGTTTGAGTCAACAACGAACTCGGCCTTTGGAGCCTTGGTCTGAACAACGTTCTTTGCGTTCTTGTCGCCCTTTGATGCCTGGAAGTCACCGGTTAGCTTCAAGATTGCTAGAACCTGCTCGGTTGGCTGTGCGCCAACGCCAAGCCAGTACTGAGCGCGCTCTGAGTTAACTTCGATGAATGAAGGGTTTTCGGTCGGAATGTAACGACCGATCTCTTCGATTACACGGCCGTCGCGGTGAGTACGTGAGTCAGCTACGACGATGCGGTAGTGAGGTGCACGGATTTTTCCGTGACGCTTTAGGCGGATTTTTACAGCCACAATGCTCCTGATTATTTGAATTGGGGCGAACATTCATCCGTGAGCGTGGGGGCACACTCGGAAGAAAAAGCTCTAGGGTTTGTCGTGATTGCTCGGTTAGAGGGTCGAGCAGACGGCAACCGCTTTATTCTGCCAGAAGAACCGCGATATCGCTAGTTCTGTTGGCTAAATTCCAAAAGCAGAACCGCCGGATGATTGGCCGCCGGGCTTCTGCCCCATCGCGCGAGCGGCATCTTCAGCCGCACGCTTTGCAGGGTTTCCAGACTTTGAGCCTTTTTTGGCTTTGTCTTTCTTTTTGCCGCCGCCGATGTATCCACCGCCCATTCCGGGCATCCCTGGCATGCCAGGCATTTGCGGAACGCCGCCTTTGGCCACAGTCTTCATCATTTTTGCGGCTTGCTCAAAGCGATTCACGAGCGAATTGACGTCGGTCACGGTCATGCCAGAACCCTTGGCGATGCGCATGCGACGCGAACCGTTGAGAATCTTTGGCTGACGACGTTCGGCCGGAGTCATGCTGCGGATGATGGCTTCGGTGCGATCGATCTCGCGCTCATCGAAGTTCTCAAGCTGCTGTCGCATTTGTCCCGCGCCCGGCATCATCGCCAACAGGTTCTTCATTGAGCCCATTTTGCGAAGCTGCTGCATTTGATCTAAAAAGTCTTCAAGCGTGAATGATTCACTCGCGATTTTGTCGGCAAGCTTCTTTGCTTCTTCTTGATCGAAGGCGCGCTGGGTTTGCTCAATGAGCGTGAGAACGTCACCCATGTCAAGAATTCGACTCGCCATGCGATCCGGATAAAACGGTTCAAAGGCATCAAGGGCTTCGCCGGTTGACGAGAAAATAATTGGCTTGCCGGTGACCGACGCGACCGAAAGCGCTGCACCACCGCGAGCGTCGCCGTCGAGCTTGGTGAGCACGACACCGGTGATTCCGACACCATCTTCAAAAGCTTTGGCAACGTTGACCGCATCTTGACCGATCATCGAGTCAATAACAAACAGAACTTCGTCTGGGTCAACGGCGTCACGAATGTCGCTCGCCTGTTTCATCAACTCTTCATCGATGCCCAGGCGGCCGGCGGTGTCAACGATTACAACGCTGAACTGGGCCTTCTCGGCATGTTTGATTGCATCTTTGGCAACCTTGACTGGGTTTCCGACACCGTTTCCTGGTTCAGGTGCAAAAACCTGAACTCCGGCGCGCTCACCAACAACCTGCAGCTGGTTGACTGCGTTTGGGCGTTGAAGGTCGGCTGCAACCAAAAGCGGGGTTTGGTTCTGGTCTTTGAGCCACTTGGCTAGCTTTCCGGCCAGGGTTGTTTTTCCGGAACCCTGAAGACCAGCAAGCATGATTACTGTTGGTGGCTTCTTGGCGAAGTTCAGCTTGCGCTGTTCGCCACCGAGAATTGCAATCAGCTCTTCGTTGACGATTTGAACGATTTGCTGAGCCGGGTTCAGAGCTTTTGATACCTCGTCGCCCATTGCGCGCTCGCGCACTGCCCCGGTGAAAGCTTTTACGACCTCGAGCGCAACGTCAGCCTCGAGCAGTGCACGTCGAATTTCACGAAGCGTGGCATCGATGTCTGCGGCGCTGAGCTTGCCTTTGCTGCGCAGATTTTTGAACGTATCGACTAAGCGATCAGAGAGATTTCCAAACATTTCGCTCGATTCTAACTAACTAGCCCGGCTGCAAATTCAGTGGCGTCAAAGAACGCAAAATCATCGATTCCCTCGCCGACACCAACGAGCTTCACGGGAATGTTCAGCTCACGTTGAATCGAATACACGATTCCGCCTCGAGCGGTGCCGTCAAGTTTGGTTAGCACCACACCGGTGACTTTGGCGACCTCGGCAAAAGCCTTGGCCTGAGTTAGCCCGTTTTGGCCAGTCGTGGCATCGAGCACCAAGAGAACCTCGCTGATTTGAGCGGTCTTTTCGACCACGCGGCGAATTTTGTCTAGCTCTTGCATTAAGTCGGCTTTGTTCTGCAAACGACCTGCGGTGTCGATGATCAAAATATCTGCGTCACCTCGAACGGCAATTTCGGTGGCTTCGAATGCGACCGATGCAGGGTCTTGACCCTCGGTTTTTGGTCGCACGAGCTTGGCGCCCGCTCGGTCAGCCCAGGTTGCAATCTGATCGACAGCGGCTGCCCTGAATGTGTCAGCTGCGCCGATAACTACATCCCAGTCGCCTTCGCGCAGCCAGTTCGCCAATTTGCCGATTGTGGTGGTCTTGCCGACGCCGTTAACGCCAACCACCAAAAACACGTATGGCAGTTTGCCGTCGCTTAGGTTTAGTGCTTTGTCTTCGCGCTCAAGGTTGCCGGCAATCACGTCAGCCAAAATCTGTTTGAGTTCAGCCTCAGATTCTGCGCCGGTCTGCTTAGCTCGCGACTTGACCTGCTCGACGATTTGCGCTGAAGCATCGATGCCAAAGTCGGCGGTCAGCAGAACATCTTCGAGGGCATCGAGGTCGGTTGGGTCAAACTTGATTCGACTAAAAAGACTGCGGATGCCCTTGCGCGCGCTGCGCTTTGGCAGTTCGACAGCGACCAGCTCTGCGGTTGCCGCCGGTTCTGGCTCTGGCTGCTGAAGCGGTTGCTGTGTAGGCTCGGCGATAACCCCAACCGCCTCATCGAGTTCGACTGCTTCGATAGCCGCAGATTCGACTGCGGCTGATTTAACATCCGCAGTTTCGACATCTGCAGATTCAATAGCGGCACTGTCGACTGATTCAGCCGCTTCGGTTGACTTTTTCTTTTTCCAGAATAAAAACGCCATGGCTAGTTCTTCTCTAGCAATCGCTGACCGACCACGGCCGAAACACCGTCTTGACGCATCGACACTCCATACAGCGCGTCGGCAATCTCCATCGTGCGCTTTTGGTGAGTGATGATGATCAGCTGAGAGTTTGAGCGAAGATCTTCAAAAATCTGAAGCAGGCGACCAAGGTTCGCGTCATCGAGTGCAGCTTCAACTTCATCCATGACATAGAACGGAGAAGGGCGCGCCTTGAAGATTGCGATCAACAGAGCAACCGCTGCGAGCGATCGCTCACCACCCGACAGCAGTGACAAACGCTCGATGCGCTTGCCGGCTGGCTTCACATTAACCTCGAGGCCAGTGGTCAAAAGGTTGTCTGGGTCGGTCAAGAAAATTGAACCGGTTCCGCCCGGGAACAGCACTGGGAACACCGTCTCGAAAGCGCGACGAGTGTCTTCGAATGCGTCGGCAAAGATTCCCTGCATCTTGACGTCAAGGTCTTCGATGATTTGAATCAGGTCTTTGCGAGTCTGGGTTAGGTCGGCCAACTGGTCAGTCAAGAATTTGTGACGCTGCTCAAGTGCGGCAAACTCCTCGAGTGCCAGTGGGTTCACCTTGCCAAGGCGTTCATACAGGCGCTCACCCTCGCGAAGCTGCTTGGTCAGTTCTTCGCGGTTGAAGTCTTCAGTCGGAGAATATTCAGCCAGTAGAACGGATTCTTCGAGGCCCAGCTCATCGTTTGCCTTTGAAACCAGATTTGCAAGCGTTAGGCGCTTCTCGTGATTTTGAAGTTCAATGTCATGAACGCTTTGAGTCAAAGTGCTGAGTTTCATCTGAATCTCAGCGGTCTCTCCGCGCAGTCGAACCAACTCTTGATTGTGATTGTTGCGCTCGGTTTCAAGCTCGTGCAAACGCACTTTGGCCTGAGAGCCACTCTCGGCAACTGCCTGCATAACTTTTGGCAAAACCGACAAAACTCGCTGCGCCGCTTCGAGTTGAACGCGTTGTTTTTCGGCGGCTGCTTTTGCGCGCTCGAGGGCAACTTGCGCTTCGGCAACCTGAGCTTTCAGAGCCTTGACTCGCTCGCGTTCAACTCGAACGCGCTCAACCGCAGCGCCGAGATCAACGCGAACCTCTAGCTCACGCTGTCGCTCTTGCTCAAGATTTTGCACCAAGGTCTGGCGGTTTGAAAGATCAATTTCAGGTCGGTCTTGAGCTGCAAATTCGTCGTGTGCTCGCACAGCCTCAACAAGCGCATTTTCGGCAGCGGCAATCGACGCCTTGGCGTTTTCTGCAGCCTGAGCGAGTCGCTCAACCTCAGCTGCTGATGCCTCAACCTGAACTCGAAGTCGGCCTAATTTTTCTGCATTCGCGGCGAGTTGGGCATCGTGCTCGTTGAGCGCAGCAAGTGCCGACTTTGCTGATTCTTTAGCGGCGTCTTCGGTCGATTTAGCTTGAGCTAATTCGGCGCGCGCGGTGTCAATTTCGTCATTAACTTTTGCCAGACGAGCTTCAGCGGCATCGCGCTCCGCAACTAGCTGCAACTTCGATGGCTTGCTGCTTGAACCGCCACGGATGATTGACTCAGTCAAAACATCACCGTCAAGAGTGATCAAAGTGAGTGAAACAACGCTCTTGTCGGCTCGATATAAATTCTTTGCAGCTTCTAGGTCATCAACAATCGCGACATTCGACAAGAGAGCCAAAATACCCGATGGAGCCTCGACTACGTCAGCGGCAGACCTGGCGCCTTCGGCCTTGGCAAGAACTGCCGGCTTTGATTTAGCATCGACGTCGGCGACGATGAGCTCGACGCGACCGCCATCGCTCTTTTTGAGGTGCTCAATGGCAGCCAAGCCCTCTTCGCGCGAGTCAGCGATCAGCGCGTCGGCCAGCGGTCCAAGTGCTGCGGCAATTGCCGCCTCAAAACCCGACTGCACCTTCATGTGACTGGCAACCAAACCGCGAATTCCTCGCAGGCCTGCGGCGGCTAACTCGGTTGCTCCGTCTTTTTGCTCAAGAGTTAGATTCAATGCCGAGCGCTTGGCTGAGAGTGAATCGCGCTCGCGCTCTGCCTGGTGAATTTTGTCTCGCAATGCTTCGATTTGCGCGCCAGCCTCTGCAACTGCGCGCTGAGCGGCCTCATAGCTTGCCTCGAGACCCGAATCGCCAGACTTTGAGCCTGAATCTGACTCAAGCTGCTTTTCGGCCAATTCATATTCAGACTGTCGACCCGCCTGGCGCTGGTGTGCTTCGGCGAGCGCAGCCTCGTGCCTGACAATTTCGTCGCGCAACGAAGCAAGCTTTGATTCTGCGACGGCCGCCTCGTTGGCGAGTTTTGACTTTTCTAAATCGAATTTTGAGATCAGTGAATTAGCTTCAGCTACCTGGCTGTCGAACTTTTCAAGCTCATCGCGCGCCGCATTTCGCGCAGCTTCGGCCTCGTGCAGAGCCTGCTTCAGCGCCTCAACCTGCGCCTCATTTTCAACAACCGCCGCTTCGGCTGCGAGTGCATCCTGTTCAATCGCAACCGGGTCAATTTGAGCGCCAGAAATTTCGGTCTGACTCTCAAGCATCGCGACTTTTTGGTTCGCAACGGTTAACAGCGAGCGCAGCCTCTCGGCCAAAGAATCAAACTGGTATGCCAAATTGCGCGCTTTGTCTAAATCGGTAGAAACTTGAGCGGCCTCGAGCTGTGAGAGGCGGCTGGTGTTCTCGGTGAGCACCTGGTTCAAAAGTGCCTTTTCGGCCCTGCGCTCGGTCTCACCCCTTGAAGACTCTTCAAGGGTTTTGTGAAGGTCAGTAATGTCAGCCGCGAGCAGCTTTGATTTGGCATCGCGCACAGTTGCGGCAATTCCCTGTGCTTCGCGGGCTACTTCAGCCTGCGCTCCCAATGGCTTGAGCTGACGACGAACCTCTCCGGCTAGGTCGTTCAGTCGAGTCAGGTTCGCCTGCATTGCCTCGAGCTTGCGCTCAGTTTTTTCTTTGCGGCGACGGTGCTTCAAAATTCCCGCGGCCTCTTCGATGAATCCGCGACGCTCTTCGGGCGTTGCCTTGAGAATCGAGTCCAGCTGGCCCTGGCCCACGATGACGTGCATTTCGCGGCCCAGGCCGGAGTCCGAAAGTAGCTCCTGAACGTCGAGCAGACGGCATGGCTCGCCGTTGATCGCGTACTCGCTGCCGCCATTGCGGAACAGAGTGCGCGAGA
>ERZ650311.482-NODE-482-length-25369-cov-21.473335_pt1 | contig 25369 bp, 17 predicted proteins | sample MGYA00376247_ERZ650311 | MGnify/ENA primary metagenome ERZ650311 (study PRJEB26733, sample SAMN07839324) | wastewater metagenome | biome: small river; feature: stream; material: water | place: USA: North Carolina | collected 2016-07-28 ...
CCTATCGCCTCACAAGACCTTCAACCCTGCCTACTTCGCTGACCCACTGTCAAAGCAGTTCACCACCATGTTCTCGAAGGCATCGGGCTTCGGCTTCGATGGTTCGGACCAGGCTCCACCACAGGTCAACAAGACCGAGTGGTCAGAGCTAACCAACTGGTTCGCTGGCAAGATCACCATGGACCAGGCGTTCAAGCTGATCGCTGACAGCTACAACCAGTAATCAATAACCCCCGGGTTATTCGATAGCTAAGTCGGTGGCGGAAGGAGCCTAGCTTCTTCCGCCACCGCATTTATCGGCTCATCACCGAGTCGATTTATACTCAGTTTCACCAGCACCACCAGCACCACAAAGCTTGGTTGGTATGCCGCCACGGCCCCACACACGTTTCATGCAAAGAGAGCTAAATCAATGACTGATCTCTTCCAAGCAATCGGCACGGCAATGCAGAATCCGGTCATTTCGTCGATTCTCGCCATCCTGTTCGGCCCGCTTGCTACCTTCGGCCTCTACTGGCTCCTAAACAAGCTAGTCTCACTGATTCCAAATCAGAAGCTCCGCAATGCACTAGAGCCGTATGCGTTCATCGGCGTTGTGCTACTCCTCGTTGGCGGCCTCCTCGTTGGCCCAACCATCCAGACCATGCTGTTCAGTTTCATGAACGCCGACTCGACCGAGTGGATCGGCTTCAAGAACTACGTCAAGCTGTTCCAGGACCCAAACTTCATCATCACCGTGCGCAACAACATCCTCTGGATTGCCGTTGTGCCATTGGTCACCATCATCCTCGGCCTATTCATCGCAACCCTGACCGACAAGCTCGGCAAGGCACGTGAGCAGATCTTCAAGTCGATCATCTTCATGCCGATGGCGATTTCGTTCGTGGCCGCATCCTCGATCTGGCGCCTCAACTACATGTGGGATGCCGGCGACACTCAAATCGGTACCCTCAACGCAATCATCAAGGCGCTGGGCGGCACTCCGGTCAACTGGATTCAGACCGACACATTCGCTCTCAACAGCCTCGCGCTGATGGTCATCGTTATCTGGGCCAACGCCGGTTTTGCAATGACCCTGCTCTCGGCAGCGGTCAAGGCAGTTCCAGAAGAGACCATCGAAGCGGCAGCGATTGACGGCGCAACTGGCGCTCAGGCGTTCTTCCGAGTTGTGCTGCCGCAGATTTGGGGAACCGTGGTTTCGGTCTTCATCACCGTCTTGATTAGCTCGATGAAGATCTTCGACGTCATCTGGGGTATGACCGGCGGTAACTTCCGCACCAACGTTCTTGGTGTCGACTTCTTCCTTCAGTACTTCATCTATCTCAACACCGGTAAGGCATCGGCGATCGTGGTCCTGCTTATGGTCGCGATTATTCCGATCATGATTTACCAGATCCGCAGCTACCGCAAGCAGGAGGAAATCCGATGAGCTCAAACAAGTCATTTATCGGACGCCTACGTGGTGCAAAGATTGGCACCACCCTGGTCATGTTGGCCGTGGTCATCATTTGGTTCATGCCAACCGCTGGCCTGCTAGTCACCGCATTCCGCACCAAGACCGCATCGGTCGAGAGTGGTTGGTGGACTGCAATCTTTGACCCATTCCACCAGGAATGGACTATCGATGCGTTCAAGAACGTTCTGTTCTCAGAGCAGTGGAACCTCGCTGACGCGTTCATGAACACCCTCGGCATCGCCGTGCCGTCGACCATCCTGCCAATCACGTTTGCCGCCTTCGCCGCATACGGATTCACCTTCTTGAACTTCAAGTTCAAAGAGGGCTGGTTCGCTCTGATCATCGCGCTGATGATCGTGCCTCTGCAGGCTGTCATCGTTGCCGTGCTTCAGTTGTTCGGTCAGATCGACGCTTGGCTGATGACTATTCCGGGCAACGAGTACGGCGACCTGAAGCTGAGCGGAAACTACCCTGCCGGTTGGATCGTGCACAGCGCCTTTGCTATGCCGCTTGCCGTTTACATCCTTCGTAACTACATGATGACTCTGCCATCGGCTCTGATTGAGGCGGCCCGCATTGACGGCGCTAGCCACTTCCAGATCTTCTGGCGACTCATCATTCCAATGTCGGTTCCGGCGCTGGCTTCGTTCGCGATCTTCCAGTTCCTCTGGGTTTGGAATGACTACTTCATCGCATACCTATTCGTGGGCGATAAACCGGTCATGACCTATCAGATCCTGAGCATGCTCGGTCAGCACGGTGAAGGCTGGCAGGTCGTTATGGCCGGTTCGCTGATCTCGGTTCTGATTCCGTTGACCGTGTTCTTCAGCCTGCAGCGTTACTTCGTCCGCGGTCTAACCGCCGGTTCGGTCAAGTAACCCGACTCGCAAACAGAGAGAATCCCCCTGGCTTCGGCTCGGGGGATTTTCGTTTGACTAGAATCTTCGAGTAACAACAGTTATTAGGGGGAAACAAATGAATCCAGTCCTGCCGAGCAACTACGATGCCCTTTGGGCGATTATCGGCGTGGTTTATCTGCTCGCAATCGCCATGAGCGTTGCGGGATTCATCTTCGCGACGCTAACCATGCTCGCCACACGCCGCACGGCCAAGGCAACCGAAGAGCTTGCGAGCCAGGTCGCCGAGATCAAGGCATACCTAACCGCTAAAGGCGAATAACTAAGCGGTTCGGCTAACCTTTATGGATGGCTGAATTCACGTTTCTAAAGGGCCCTGCCGACTGGTGGCGCCAAGCAGTTGTCTACCAGATCTACCCTCGCAGTTACGCCGACAACAACGGCGACGGCATCGGTGACCTCGTAGGCATCACCAAGAAAGTGCCATACCTAAAGCAGTTAGGTGTGGATGCCGTTTGGCTCAGCCCGTTTTACCCGTCAGAGCTTGCCGACGGCGGTTATGACGTTGCCGACTACCGCAACATCGACCCACGCATCGGCACCCTTGAAGAGTTCGACGTTCTGCTCGAAACTCTGCACGCGGCCGGCATTCGCATCTTCATCGACGTCGTGCCGAATCACTCATCCGATCAGCATGAATGGTTCCAGGCTGCGCTGAAGGCGGCTCCCGGTTCACCGGAGCGCGACCGCTACATCTTCCGTGATGGCAAGGGCGAGAACGGTGAGATTCGCCCGTCAGAGCTGATCAGCCACTTTGGCCCGACCGCTTGGACTCGCATCACCGAGCCAGACGGCACCCCTGGCCAGTGGTACATGCACCTGTTCGCGAAGGAACAGCCGGACTTCAACTGGGACAACCAGGAGGTCCGAGACGACTTCATCAAGACCATGCGCTTCTGGTCAGACCGCGGCGTCGACGGCTACCGCATCGACGTAGCCCACGCGTTGGTCAAAGACCTCAAGAATGGTCACCTGCCAGAGCGCCAGTCGTATGACGTCAGCGTCATGAAGGACGACGGCACCGACGACCTGTTCGACCGCGACGAGGTCCATGAGATCTATGCGTCTTGGCGCAAGGTTTACAACGAGTACGACCCACCGCGCGTAGCCGTTGCTGAGGCATGGGTTCACGCAAATCGTCGTGCCCGATATGCCAGCACCGAGGGCCTCGGCCAGTCGTTCGCGTTCGACCTGCTCGGCACCCGTTGGAACGCGAAGAAGTTCCACGACACCATCGCATACCAGCTGAAGGCTGCCGAAGAGACCGGTTCGTCAACCACCTGGGTGTTCTCGAACCACGACGTGGTGCGTCACGCGACCCGTTTCGGTCTGCCTGACTCGGCGCTCGAGAACCTACCGAAGTGGTTCCGGTCGGAAAACCGCGAGCAGGTCATCGACAAGAAGGTCGGCCTCGACCGTGCTCGTGCCGCAACCATGCTCGTGCTCGCGCTGCCTGGCTCGACCTACCTCTACCAAGGTGAAGAGCTCGGCCTGCAAGAGCCGCTCAACATTCCGAGCGAGCAGATGCAAGACCCGCAGTGGTTCCGCAACGAGGGTTCGATCAGCCGTGACGGTTGCCGCGTGCCGATGCCATGGACCAAGACCGGTTCATCGTTCGGCTTCGGTCCTGGTGGCTCACACCTGCCACAGCCGGACTGGTTCGGCGAATGGTCGGTTGAGGCGCAGGATGGCGTTGCCGGTTCGACCCTCGAGCTTTATCGCAAGGCTTTGCAGCTGCGCAAGGGTCTGATTGCTCCTGAGACTGTCACCTGGGTCAAGCACTGGCTCAACCCGAACGTGCTGCACTTTGTGCGCCCAAACGGTTGGACCTGCATCACCAACTTCGGCACTAAGTCGGTCAAATTGCCTAAGGGCGAGCTGCTGCTAACCACCGCGGACCTCGTCGATGGCAAGCTGCCAGCCAACGCGACCGCTTGGCTCAAGGCCTAGTCGATGAGCGGACTTCGATCAAAGGCGATCGAGGCACGCACCAAGTTCCGTGAGCTCGGCGCGCCCTTCAACCGTCTGTGGAGTGCGTCGCTCGCGAGCCACATTGCCGATGGCGTGCTGGCAACTGCGGCACCTCTGCTTGCGGCTAGCCTCACTCACGACCCGGTTCTGATCTCTGGCCTCGCGGCCACCGTGATGCTGCCGTGGTTGCTATTTGGCATTCCGATTGGCGGGCTAATCGACCGACTAGACCGCCGACTAACGTTGGCGCTCGCGGGTTCGGTTCGGTTGATTGCGGCATCCCTGATTTCGATTGCTATCTTCAATCAGACGATGACCATCTGGTGGCTGTATCTGGCCGCGTTGGTGATCGGCACATCCGAGGTGTTTAGCGACACCGCGACTCAATCGTTGATGCCACAGACCCTGCACAAAGACCACATCGAACGCGGCAACTCACGCATGTCGGTCGCGCAGACGGTTTTGCAGAGCTTCATCGGTTCACCGCTGGGTGGTGCGATGTATGCGGTCGCCATCTGGATCCCGTTCGCGTTCAACAGCGCCGCGTATGCGGTCTCGGCCGTGCTGCTGCTTCTCGTGCCGTTGCACATCCGTCAGGCATACAAGCGACCCGAAGTTGACTCGAGCAGCGCCCCGAACAGCTTTCTCGCCGACATCAAAGAGGGTCTCAAGTTCTTGGTCGGCCACAAGACCATCTGGCGCCTAGTAATCATCACCACCATCATCGGGTTCGCCTTTTCGGCCGCGACCTCGACGATGGTGCTTTACCTGCTGAAGGTGCAACACGTTCCGGTGGTTTGGTTCGGCGTGCTCATGACCGTTCAAGGCCTGGCCGGCGTCTTCGGCGGGCTCCAAGCACCTTATTGGTCGGGCAAGTTTGGCCGCAGCTCAACCCTGGCGCTGTCGATTCTGGCTTCGATCACCTGCACATTCCTCACCGGCTTCTCACCTGAAATCGTCTCGTTCCTGCTGCTCGGCATGGTCGGCAACTACATGATCTCGATCTGGAACGTGCTACTGATGTCGAACTACCACGAGCTGATTCCGAATGAACTATTCGGACGCGTTCACGGGGCGCGACGCACCCTCGTCTGGGGCATGATGCCAATTGGTTCGCTGGTAGGTGGCTGGATTGCTACATTCGACCTGCGCGCCCCGTTCTGGATCATGGGCGGTTTCGGCGTGATTGTTGCTCTGCTGTCGCTGCGCTTCCTTAGGTCACTCTGACTGGAAACTACGGTAAACCGAATCTTTTAGTGCTTCGAAATAAAGGTGCGAGACAAAGTCGTGTCAAAGTGATAGGTTTCCCCTAAATCCGGTTTTTTCCGGTAGCAAAGAGGAACCACAAGATGAAGAGAATTCAGCTCACTTGGATCGCCACTGTATCCGCGCTCGTCGCCGGCGTATTGGCCCCACTTTCAGCTAACGCAGTTGCGACAACGTCGTTCGTGACCACGCCTGCGACCAGCACCAACCTAAACCTCGATGACTCGGTCGATGTTCAAACCACTCTCGCGCTGCCAGCTAACAGCACGCTCGATTCAACCATGCAGCAGGTCTGGCCAGACGGCGCGGCCAAGCTCGGCACCGTGCAATCGCCGACCGGTTGGTCACTGCAATACAAGGTCGGTTCGACCTGGCAGAACAACCGTCCGGCCGATGCAACCACCATTTCGGGCGTGCGCGCCAACATCTCGGGTCTCCAAACTGGCCCTGGCACCGCCAACGGTCTGCAGGCAACCGCATCCGCTTCATCGACGGTAATCGTCGCCGATGCTAGCTCAATCAACGCCTCTGGCCGCGGTGACGGTTGGGATGTCTTCTTGAGCCCGCTCTACATCTTGAACGTCTATCACCACGACGCTAACTACAAGCTCGAATGTCACGAGCGCGCAACTGGCAATCTTTGTGGCTCCCTCTACCAGGTCAACGGCTACGCGACCTCGAGCGGCTCTTCGGGCTCGTACTACCGAGGCAAGATTTACTCATACGTCGTAAACAGCGGTCAGGCTAAGGTCATCTGCACCAACGTGACCGCACTCCCATTCACCCCTTGTGGCACATTCACCGTCGGCGCAGCTGCAACCAGCGCTACCGGCAACCTGGGCACTCAGGCTTTCGACGGCACTCGCGTTTGGGCAGCAAATTCAAACACCAACAGCCTGATGTGTTTCGATGTCACAACCGAAACCGCTTGTGGTCCGTATGCGCTCTCGGGCTTCTCACGTAGCGCAGCTTCGCTCGCGGCATTCACCACCTACATCGGCGGCAAGATCTTCACCATCTCGAACAAGATCTTCTGCACCGAACCATCAACGGGCGCCAGCTGTGGTGGTTCATGGCCGGTCGCAGTGACCAACGCTGGTCCTCAGGCGAACGTTATTCCAAAGCGCACCAACACCGGTGTCGTGAATGGTGTGTGTACCATCACCGTCGACTACGTCTGCTTCGACATGACCGGCGCCTCGGCAGCTATGCCAGCCAACTTGACCACGATGCTGACCACGCCATCGAGCGCTGTTCACGGTGGTTCGAGTTATTTCCAAACCACAGCATGGACTACCACTCGTCAGTACTGGGCAACAAATGCGACCGGAGCTGACTGGTCAACCGGTCGTGCCGCTTGCTTTGACTGGACTACCCAGGCTGCCTGTGCAGGCTTTGCGACCAACGTAGACCTAGGCGCGAGCCGCTACGCGTTCACCATCGACACCAGCAACATCAACTGTGTCTGGACCAACGGTGACACCGGCACAATCTCGAACTTCGATGCCAACACTGGTCAGGCTGGTTGCCCGGTCACCACGACCAAGGCGGCCGTCGACTTTGCGGGTCTGCCAAAGTATTCGTGCAATACCGCCACCGGCGTCATTCGCACCTTTGACTCACTCGCCGTGACCTTGCCGCAGGGCTCTACCTTCAACCGAAACAACCTCGTGGTCTCGGTCCTGAACGGCTCGGGTGAACCAGTGGCTGGCTTCCAGTCGGTTCCACTGGTCAACGGTTCGATCAGCCTCGCTGGTCTTCAAGTTGCCTCGACCTCGACCGAATTCCGATTCGTCATCGAGTCGGTCAACGCGACGAACTTCCCGCTCAGCACACAGGATGCCGGCGCGATTTCCGCGACCCTGGTTTATGAAGCTGACCCGGTTCAGCTCTGCGTGAACCTGGTCGCAATCATGCCGATCTGTCCTGCTTCGCTCACCGGTCTAACCACGGTTACTCAGCCAGACTTCGCAGTGGTTCAGACCGCGACCTACACCGTCAGCGGTCAGGCAGCGGTTGTCCAGACTAACACCGCGACCTACCACGTCAACCCGATCACTCCGGCCGCCTGTTATATCTGGCGCGGCTTCTTGAACAGCGCGGGTCAAGGTGTTGACACCGGTGGTTCGCCAAGCTTGGTTGACACCATCGTCTTCGGCCCTGACAACAAGATGTATGTCGGTGGTATCTTCACCAACTCCGGTGGTAACGCCAACGCCGACTACCTAGCCGTCTGGGATGGCACCGCATGGTCACCGGTTGGCGAGGTTCCTATCCTCAGCAACGGTCAGCCTGTGCTCGACCAGCAGGGCAACCCGACTTTTGGCCCAGCGCTCAACGGCCGAGTCAACTCGATCGCCTGGTGGGGCAACAAGCTTGTTATCGGTGGTTCGTTCACCGATGCTGGTGGCGTCGCTGCGGCTGACTACCTAGCCATGTATGACCCAATCGCCAAGGTTTGGAGTGCCCCAATCAGCGGACTGACCGGCTCGGTCAACTCGATTGCGATCAGCGCAACGGGCATCGCATACCTTGGTGGCGCCTTCAGCGGCAAGGTCACGGCAGTCAACCTTGCAACCTCGACTGTCCAAACTCTGGCAACGCTAAATGGCAACGTGAACACCGTGGCGCTAGATGCGACCGGCAATGTTTATGTCGGGGGTGCCTTCACCGGTTACATCAAGAAGTGGGATGCGACCAGCTCAAGCTGGGTCAACGTTTCAACCGACGCTAACCAGTCGAACTTCTTGACCGGTGCGGTCAACGACATCGCCATTAAGGCTGGCAAGGTCTATGTGGTCGGTCTGTTCAACGGTGTTGCCGTGCTCGACCTCACCGCTGACACTTGGTCGTGGCTGGGCGGCTCGGCTGAGCCCGCCGGTGACGGTCGATCGGTTGCGGTTGGCGCTAACGGAGACGTTTATGTTGCGGGTAGCTTCGCAACTGCCAACTCGGTCAACGCCATCAACGTGACGAAGTACAACGGCACTGCCTGGATCGGATTCCGTGACGCTCGCACCCTCTCGATGGCAATGGATGTCGCTGGTGCGGTTGGCCCTTGGGCCGGCGCATGGGAAGTCACCCTCAGCCCGAACGGAGTTGCCATCTGGGGTGGCGACATGCAGAACTGCGCGACTCGCTCGGAGCTCGACTTCCTCTGCTACTTCGGTGACAACATCGTCGTTAGCCCGACAGCTCTGACCAACACGGTTCAGATTCCTACCTACGATGGCCCAATGGTGACCTGGCAGTCGACCTACAACGAAAAGGTTGAAGGTGGCACCCAGCTCATCATCCGCGGTCGCCTAATCAAGAACACCAACAAGGTCTTGATTGGTGGCAAGGAAGCCAAGATTGTGAGCACCTCAAACACTGAGGTGGTCGTAATCATGCCGGCAAACCCTGAGGGTCCGCAGCAGCTCGTGTTGTCGCTCAGCGACAACAAGCTGGTCTACTACGCGACCATCAAGTATGCGGCTGTGGCAGTGCAGACCCCTGCAAAGCGTCCTCCGGTCACTGTGACCATCGGTGGCTTCGCAGACGGTTCGCCAGTCTTGAGCACTCGCATCAAGTCGTCAATCAACGCGTTCCTGAAGAAGTACTCGGACTACAAGAACATCGAGTGTGTCGGTTACACCGAAGGCCCGACTGTTCTCAAGACCGACTACAAGCTTTCAAAGCAGCGCGCAGTCAACAGCTGTAACTTCGCGCTCGCAGGTTTGGCCAAGGGCATGCACGTGATCGGCATGGGTTCAGGCCAGAACCTAAAGGAAGCCGCTTCGGTTCGCCGAGTAGTCATCACTCTCACTGATTAGTAGATGAGACAGAAAACCCCGGTTGCCTTAGGGCGGCCGGGGTTTTCGCTTAAGTCGTGCGCTTAGTAAGCGGCGAATTCCTCAACCGAGCAGAACTCGCGAACACCAGAGGCCGATGAAGCCTTGATGCAGATTGCAGGGGCGTCGACCGAGGTAGTGATCTCGAGCGATACGAAATCGTCGTCGTTGTCCCAGCGCAGCTCGATGCTGTTGCTGCCGGTGACTGCCCACGAGAACAAACCCTCAAACGCGGCGTGCTTGCGCAGGCGAGCAAGGGCGATGATCGCGCGAGGCACTGGCTGCTCGAGCGCATCCTGAATCTCGGCCACGGTGTAGTTGTGACGGTTGGTGTCGCGTCCCTGACCCGACTTGGCGAACAGCTCGCGGTCGTCCATGCCGTTGAACAGGCCAACGTAGTAAACCTGAGGTTCGCCAGGCAAGAAGAACTGCACGGCGCGCATGCCGAAGTATGCGGTGTCGTTGGCGACGATGTTTGGCAGGGTCGCGTTTATCTGGTGAGGTAGGGTGAACCACTGCGGCACAACCGAAGCAATCTTCGAGTGGCCGCCGGTGTTCTTCTCGGCAACGTCAAAGATGTACGCCATCTCATCCTGAGTGATTAGACCAGGTTTGCCGTTGATTGGGCCACCGTCGATAACACCGTAGCCGTCGTGAGTGTCGAGCACGTTGAGGCAGTTGGTCGGGCGAATCTGGAACCACTTGTCGAGGCGGTCGACGGTTCCGGTGAAGTACGAGTGCAGCAGCAGCGGCGCAGTCTGGAAGTCATAGATCAGGTCGACCAGCGGAGCGATGTCGAGCTGCTGGGTGTAGTGAGCGTGCACCTCAACCAAAACGCGCATGCCGTATGAGTGAATCAGCTCGGTGATCTCTTCAACGAACTCGAGAGTCTCAGGAGTCATGAACGAGTCGGTGCCCGGGGTCTTCACGGCATAGCCGACCGCATCGAGGCGAACGACCTTGACGCCACCCGACTTGAGTGCCTCGAGGACGCTCTTCAGGTAGTCCTGGCCCTTTTCATGCTTGATGTCGATGTCGACCTGCGAAGGCATGAAGGTGGTCCAGACGAGGCGGCGCTTGCCGGCAACTTCATACGCGGTGAATGGCATGCCAGGGCGTGGGCGATAAAACGAGGTGATGCCCTCTTCGGTGCCGCCATTAGGGAACACGGTGTCAAAGGTCAGGAACATGCCCGCATACTCGCTGGCATCGCCCTTCTCTTGCCAGTCGATGAATTCAGGCGACAGGTATGAGGCGTGGTTAACGATCAGGTCTGCGGTCAGCTCGTGGGTCTGGCTGATGCGCTTGAAGTCGGCCCAGGTGCCTAGGCGAGGGTCGACAATCTTGTGGTCGATCGGGTCAAAACCGGCGTCGTCACCGTCGTATGGGTGAAAGAACGGGAGCACGTGAACGCCGTCGAAGTCCTTCAATGGACCCTGTAGCAGCTTCTCGATTTCGCCTAGATTTCCGCCGACTCGCTCCGCGTAAACAAGGATGCTGGTGCCTGACATAATGCCCTCTCTGATGCCTCCCAAAAGGCTACCTGAATTTTATGTAAGCGTTTACATTTTTGGGTCACGATAAGGTCAAATTCGCTATTTTGACGGGCAATCTAGACTGTATGAGTGACTGATCAACGCCAAGTTCGCCCAACCACCGAGGGCTGGAAGCAAAAGCTCGACCCAGAGGGTCGCCCGCTGCTCCAATTTGCTGAGCCGAAGGGCAAGCAGCCGCCGACTCACCTTGCCGATTTGACCGTTGCCGAGCGCGCCGAGCGCCTCAAAGAACTCGGCCTGCCGGGCTTCCGTGCGAAGCAGCTCGCCACCCACTACTTCACCCACTACACGAGCGATCCGGCGCAGATGACCGACTTGCCGGCCAACATCCGCGAGCAGCTCGCCGCGGGCATGTTGCCAAACCTCCTGACCGAGGTTCGCCGCCTGCAGACCGACAAGGGCGACACCATCAAGTTCCTCTGGCGTCTGTTCGATGGCGCAACCGTCGAGTCGGTGCTCATGCGATATCCGGGCCGCATCACTCTCTGCGTTTCGTCGCAGGCGGGCTGCGGCATGAACTGCCCATTCTGCGCGACCGGTCAGGCCGGTCTGACCCGCAACATGTCGGCGGCCGAGATCGTTGACCAGGTGGTCCGTGCCAACGCAGCCATCGCTCGCGGTGAGCTCGGTGGCCGCAAGGGCGGCGACCCAGAGAACCCTGAGCGCGTCACCAACATCGTCTTCATGGGCATGGGTGAACCTCTTGCCAACTACAACCGCTTGATGCAGGCCGTGCGCACGATGGTTGCCCCGCAGCCAGAAGGCCTAGGTATGTCGGCTCGCAACATCACTGTTTCGACCGTCGGTCTGGTGCCTGCGATTCACAAGCTCGCCGAAGAAGACCTGCCGCTGACCTTTGCCCTCTCGCTTCACGCGCCAGACGACGAGCTGCGCGATGAGCTCATTCCGGTGAACTCACGCTGGAAGGTCGACGAGGCACTCGACGCCGCGCGCGCATACTTTGAAAAGACCGGTCGCCGCGTTTCAATCGAGTACGCCCTGATCAAAGACATGAACGACCACGCTTGGCGCGCCGAGTTGTTAGCCGAGAAGCTCAACGCTCGCGGCAAGGGTTGGGTGCACGTGAACCCGATTCCGTTGAACCCGACCCCTGGCTCGGTCTGGACGGCATCGCTGCCTGAGACCACTCGCGTCTGGATCAACCGACTCGAGGCCGCGGGGGTGCCAACGACTCTGCGCGATACTCGCGGCAAAGAGATCGATGGCGCGTGCGGTCAGCTCGCGGCTGCTGAATAGCGTCGCCTTCGACGAATAAAAAAATTGCGGCCTCCCCTAAGGGAAGCCGCAATTTTTTTGAATGACTACTTGTTGCTGAGTCGGATAGTGACTCGACGAATCTGGTTGCCCACGTTCGTCTCCTGCACGCCAACCTGCGCCTTCGCAGTCAACTTAGGGTTGACCGATAGGGCTACGCCACATGAAGCGGTCGCGCGGTTCGTCGACAAGGCACTGTCAACTGGCAACACAGTTGGACCCATGGTGAAGCCGGTGCAGTACATGTGGGCATACCCCGGGTTTGCCTTGATGAAGTTGGTAATGGTCTTCTTCATCGCGTTGGTGAGAACCGGCGAACCAGGTGCGAAACCACTGATTGTGATGATTACGTCCTTGTCGGTCGGCTTAGGGTCAACCGTGGCCGGCTTCTGCAGTTCGTAATAGGTCATCGCCGATGCGATACGAAGTGAGCCAGCGGTGACGGTGATGAGAATGTCTACCGTTCCAATCTGGCGTGCTGGAATCACAAAGGTAATCTGACCGTTGTTGTTGCCAGTGATGTTGGCGAGGATGCCACCGACGACCACCTGAGTTGCGCCACCAAGGTTGGTTCCGCTGATTACTGCGGTGCCACCACCGGTGGTCAACGAGCGGTTTGGAGTCACCTTGTAGACCAGCGGGATTGCAGGAATGATACCCGCATTGATGATCACGGTGAACTGACGGGTGGTCGTTACTCCACTGTCGTCAACCTGCACCGTGATGGTGAAACCAAGAGCGTTCGACTGCTGGGTTGCGGTTCCTGAAATCACACCAGCGCTCGAGAGCGAGAGGCCGTACTGAGCCAGGTTGCCCGAAACCAGGTTCCAGGTGTAGTTGCCCGAGGCACCACCGTCAGCAGTGAGCTGCTGGTTGTAGGTCTGGCCGACGGTTCCGTTGGTTAGGTTGCTGCTAGTAATAGCCAGAACCATGAAGGTCTGGGTTACTGCCTGTGCAGCACCGTAGGTCGAGTTGCCGTTCTGGGTCGCGGTCAGCTCGCACTGTCCGTGCGACAAGAGGGTAACGACATAGGCGTTGTTCACAAGGGCCACGGAACAAATGTTTGGGCTGTTCGACGCAATGGTAACGAAGAGGCCAGAGCTAGCAGTGGCTGAAGCAGCAACGGTTAGCACGTGAATGCCAACATCGCTCAACTGCGGGAACGTGATGGTCTGAGCCAGCGCGCTCGCCGAGTTAATCACCAAGGTGAAGGTGCGCGAATGAGAGACGCCACCTTCGGTGTAGGTGACAGTAACCGATCCATTGAACGGTGCAGTCGGCGTGCCCGAAAGCGTTCCGTTCGAGTTCAAAGTGATGCCGTTTGGCAGGGTGCTGTTAGTGCTCCAAGTGCCATTGCCATTGCCACCAATTTCGGTCAGGGTCTGGCTATAAGGCGAGTTTTCGGTGCCGGTGTTCAGTGAGTTGGTCGAGATACCAATCACTTCAAAGCTGCGAGTTACGTTCGACGCAGCTCCATAGACGCCGTTGCCGGCTTGGCTAGCGGTGATGGTACAAGTACCTTCACTCAAAATCGTCACGACGTTTCCGCTAACAGTGCAAACACTCGGAGTGCTTGAGGTATAGCTGACGGTCAAACCCGACGACGCGGTTGCGCCTAGGTTGATCGAGTTCGTGGTGATTGGCACGTTTGCAGGCTGTGCGAATGTGATGGTCTGAGCTTGAAGTACGGCCTGCGTGATCACTAGCGAGTATGTGCGCGAGTGTGATACACCGTTCTCGGTGTAGGTGATGGTCACGTTGCCGGTGAATGCAGCGGTCGGGGTTCCCGAAAGAACACCCGAGGTGCTGAGAGTCACGTTTACTGGCAAGGTGCTCGAGGTGGTCCAGGTTCCGCCACCGACTCCGCCAGCTGCAGTGAAAATCTGTGAGTAGGCACTGTTGGTGGTTCCGCCCACGATCGAGCTAGTGGTGATTCCGAAGACCTTGAAAGTGCGGGTTACATCGGCGGCAGCCGAGTAGTTTGCGTCACCAGCCTGGCTGGCGGTGACGGTGCAGTCACCGGTGGCCACGATAGTGATGTTGCTGCCGCTGATGGTACAAACGGCAGTGGTGCTTGATGCGTAGCTCACGGTCAATCCTGACGAAGCAGTTGCACCAGGGGTGACGCTAGCGGTCGAAACAGCGATGTTTGCAGGCTGAGCAAAGGTGATTGTCTGAACCGACTGGGCCGAGGCGGTAGCTACCACGAAGGTGCGAGTCACGTCAGAAGCGGGCGCATAGGTTCCGTTTCCGGCCTGGCTAGCGCGAATCTGGCAGGTTCCGCCGAGAGCGGTCGTGACAATGTTCAGACCCGAAACGGTACAAACAGTCGGAGTCAACGAGATCAAGGTCACAGTCAAACCCGACGACGCGGTAGCGCCAGACGCAAAGGTGGTCGAGACATTGATGCCGGTCGGCTGTGCGAACGTGATGGTCTGCGGAGTCAGCGCTGAAACTGCGAAGGTTTGGGTAACTGGCTGAGCGGCACCGAACGATGCGTTGCCCGGCTGGGTTGCCGTAATCGAACAGGTTCCGTTGGCAACCGTGGTGATGTTGAGGCCTGAAACGGTGCAGATCGCCGGCGTGTTCGAGGTCAAAATAACGGTAAGACCCGAAGACGCGGTTGCGCCTGAGGCAAACGTCGTGCTCGGTGCCTTTGAGCCAGGGTTATTGAACGTGATGGTCTGTGAGCCAGCAACTACGTTTGCCGTGAAGGTTGCGGTAGTCGAGTATGCGAGACCGTCCTGGACCTGGAACGTGAAGGTGTCAACCACGGAACCCGTGAAACGTAGCTTGCCAAGGTTTATGTCAGAAACGAGGATTGACTGTCCGGCTGTTACGGCTGTCCAGGTCGATCCGTTTAGGTATTGCAGAGAGCCACTGGTTGGCAGGCTAACAATCTTTAGGTTCGCGAAAGCGTTGTTTTCAGCATCGGCATACGGAAAGTCGGCCGAACTGAAGTAGTAAGGGTTGCCGGTAGCAATGTACATCGCAACGTTAGAGGTGGTTGGCGCGGTGTTGTTTGGGTTGTTGGCCGCAGCCGCCTGGCCACCGCCCGAACCGTCGGTCCAGGTGTAACCGCCCGAGAGGTCCAGTGCAAACTTTCCACCCGTGGCCGCGTTGACACCGTGACGAACGGCAAGATCGGTCACAAAGGCGTAAGTGACCTTGACGCGGCCCTTGGTGTAGGAACCGGTTCCGTCAGCGTAGTTCGAACCACCGGCGCCTTGGTTGTCGATGAAGCGAGTCCAACCATTTGCCTGGTTTGAAACCGCCAAGGTTGTGTTGGTTGAGACGTTGTAAGTCTGGAAGCCCTTGAACTCAGAGAACTGGTTGCCTGATACGTAGTCAAGGTCATACGAGTTGACCTGCACGTTGTTGAGCTGCAGCTGGATGCCGGTGCCTACACCGGTGTAGGTGCCTCCTTCGTAGAACTTGAAATTTAGTTCGACGTAGCCGTTGGCCTGCGAAGGGGTCACTGTGGTCTGAAGCAGATCAGCAGCCGTCAGAGTTCCGGCGGGCTGGCTCGGAGGCGGTGCACCAACTGCGTCTGCATCTTTGTCGAGGTTAGTCATCGAGGCATTGACTAGGGTCGGGGTGACAACCGCGTCAATCACGAGGCCGTTAACCGTAGCCGCACCACGGTAGATCGTTGGCACGTTGTTTGCACCAGCGATGGTTCCGCCGGCAAACTTCAGTGCCTGACCAGTCATATCAACAGCAGTCAGTGCCTGTGCTGGTGCGGCAGCAACCGCTACCAAGCCAGCAGCCATGAGTAGCGCTGATGAAAGCGCGGCGATAATTCTCTTCATTTGGCGTCCCTCGAAATCTTTAAGCCAACGGCACGTGCGGATAAGCGAATGTGCAACCTTTTAAGTATTCGCCATTGCGAAGAAAATCCGCCGAAAACAGGTGGCTAACCACCTATTTTGTTGCGAAAATGGCCGTTTACAGCGTGTCGGATTCGACTAGCGCGACATTGCGCGGTGCACCACACGACGCGCAGGCAATACAACCAGCGCGATCACATACAGGAACGCCATGATTCCAAAGATGTAGCCGAGCATTCCCGGCACGCCACCCTTGTCGTTCGGGTTGATGAAGAAGTACGGCCACCAGCCGTCGATCAGCCCGCGCGCGAGCGTGAATAGCAACCAGGCCATCGGGTATGCCCATGCCCAAAGACCGGCCTTGAAGCTCACCGCGTTCTGACGCTCGAACAACAGCCACTCGACCACGAGCAGGATCGGCGCCCAAACGTGCAGCACCTCGTTCGGCGTGGTTGGCCAGACATAACCGGCGTCGGCTGCGGCGGCAGGTAACCCGCGAAGAAGCGCGTTGTAAACCACGCCGACCACGACATAAGAGCAGACCAGGCTCATGCGAACGAGCGTCACAGCGCGCGGTTCAGGGCGACCACTAAACGAGAAGTATGCGGTGACCAGCAGCACTAGGCCAACCAGAATGCTGGTGTCCACCGTGAAATAGACGAAGTATTCCTGTGGTCGAAATACGTTGTGAATCATGCGGTCGGTGATCTGCCAGGCAACGCTGCCCAAAATCGCCAGACCCAAAAGCAGGCGGTATGAGCCCACGAAATACTTGTTCGAAACCAACTTCATCCTGTGCTCCTCTGTGAGCTTCGTTTGCAGTCAGCCTATGGGCGAAAAGTTAGTAAAGCCCCACTTGACTTTTGTAACAACTCGGTCGTAAATTGGTCGGGTGAACGCATTCGATTATTCAGATCTCAAGTTCGGCCTCGACACCTTTGGTGACATCACCAACGACGACAACGGCAACGTCATGACCGATGCCGCGGTGATTCGCGACCTCGTCGAGCAAGCCAAACTGGCCGATGAATTAGGCCTGTATGCGTTCAACGTCGGCGAGCACCACCGCTCAGACTTTGCGGTCAGCGCGCCAGACACCGTCTTGGCCGGCATCGCGACCGTCACCAAGCAGATTCGCCTCGGCACCGGCGTCACCGTGCTTTCGAGCGAAGACCCTGTGCGCGTCTACCAGCGTTTCGCAACCATTCAGGCGCTCTCGAACGGCCGAGCCGAAATCACCGCAGGTCGTGGTTCATTCACCGAATCGTTCCCGCTGTTCGGCTATAGCCTCAGCGACTACAACACACTCTTTGAAGAGAAGCTCGAGCTGCTCGTTCAACTGCTCGAAGAAAAGCCGGTCACCTGGAGCGGTCGCACTCGCGCGGCTCTCGAGAACCAAGAGGTTTGGCCAAAGACCGAACAGCGCATCGGCCTTCGCGTCGGCGTTGGCGGCAGCCCAGAATCGGTGGTGCGCGCAGCGCGTTTGGGCATCCCGATGGCACTCGCCATCATCGGCGGCGACCCGGCTCGATTCGCGCCATTCGCCAAGCTTTACCGTGATGCACTCGCTCAGTTCGAACGCCCGGTGTTGCCGGTTTCGATCCACTCACCGGGTCACATCGCCGACACCGATGAGCAGGCCGTTGCCGAGCAGTGGCCGCACTACCAAGAGATGTTCGGCCGCCTCGGTCGCGAGCGCGGTTGGGCGCCGATGTCGTACGACCACTACATGGCCGAAGTCAGCGCCGGTTCGCTCTATGTCGGTTCGCCTGAGACCGTGGCCAAGAAGATCGTGCACGCGGTCACCTCGCTGAACGCCGATCGCTTCGACCTGAAATACACGACCGGCCCAATGCCACACTCAAAGCTGATGCGTTCGATCGAACTGTATGCGACCAAGGTCGTGCCACTTGTTCGCGAGATGCTCGCCTAAAGTCAGGGCATTTTCGCGCGAGCGCATACTCGCTTAGTCTTAAGAAATGCGTTTCTCAGCTCAGTCATCTTTCGCGGCCCTAGGCCTCATTGCGGCCCTCGCACTGACCGGTTGCAGCAGCTCGAGCGACACCGCTAGCTCGCCGACCCCGTCGGTTAGCGGCACGACCGACGCCTCGACCGCAACTACCTCGCCGACCGATGCCCCGGCTGCCGCACCGACCACAAACGCGACCAGCGACCCAAACATGCAGGTCTCGCTCCTCGACGAAAAGGCATACGTGGCGGTTATGAAGCCGCTTGGTTTCGCCTGCGACTCGAGTGTCATCAAGGCGTTGCAGTTCGCCGGCACTCAGATTGAATTCTCGACCATTTCTTGTCGTCGCGGGCAAGAGCCAGACGTCGTGCTGACCCTCGCGGCCAGCCAAAACGACCTCGAACTAATCACGACCGGCTCATGCCAGTCGGCTACCGGAACCGTGTTGCGCACCCCGATCATCGCGGGAGGCAACTGGCAGATGCTCTCGGCCGCCAACAATCGACCGCTGCTCGAGGAGCTCGGCAAGATCCTGCACGGCAAGACCATGAGCATCAAGGAGCTCTGCGGCTAGTCGCTAAACCTAGTCCGCGATAGGCAGTCGCACACGCGTGTGCAAACCGCCGAGCTCGCTCTTCTGCAATTCGAGCGTGCCGCCGAGCGTCTTCACGATTCCGCCGATGATGCTCATGCCAAGACCGGACCCACCGTTTTCGCGCGAGCGAGAAGGGTCGAAGCGCTTGAACGCATCCATGCCACGACCGTATGCCTCATTCGGCAAACCAGGCCCTGCATCGTCGATGTCGAGTTGTGCCCAGCCATCCATCGAGGCCAGGCGCACGCGCACCTCGTCGGTTGCTCCGGTGTGACGAGCGATGTTTCCGAATAGGTTGGCTAGCAACTGCCGCAGCAGGTCATCGCGACCGAGCACGGTCAGCCCGCCGGCCACCTCGGCTGAGACCGGGCGATCCGGTTGCACGGCACGCAGGTCGTCGACCGAGTTGTTCAGAACCTCGCTCAGATCGACCTCTTCGATGCGTGCGATAGCCGAGGTCGCTTCTGACAGTTCGGCAATCTGAAGCAGGTCGCGAATCAACCGCTCCATGCGCTCGATCTCGCTGGCCATGCGGTCGTACGCCCTCGTGCGCTGCTCATCTGGCAACGGTTGGCTGCCCGAAATCATCTCGAGGTATCCGCGCACGACGGTCAACGGTGTTCGCAGTTCGTGTGATGCATCGCCCAAAAACTCTTGCATGCGCTCCTGCGCCGCGCGCTCTGCGACCACCGCTTGCTGCAACTCACCGACCATCTGCTCGAGAGCTCGGCTAAGACGGTCGACCTCACTCGAACCAGCCTCAGCGGCCAGCCCGTGGTCTAGGTCTCCTGCGGCGATGCGCTCGGCCTCGGCGGTCAGTCGCGCAATCTTTTTGGTCTCACGACGCGTGATCAGCGCAATCGAGAGCGCACCGAGCAAAACGGCGGCGAGGGTTGCCGCACCCAGCCCGGCGGCGGCAACGTTGCGTTGCGCGGTCACATCCTTGAGGCTCATTGCGAGCAGCACCCATTCGCCCTTGCTCAGTTCAATCGAACGCAGCCGATAAGGGCTGTCGCCCGAAACAGTAAGCGACTTCTTGCTGGCCGAATCCAAAACCTTATCGCTCGGAATCGCCCCGATGATGTCTTCGCCTGCGCTCAGGTTGCTGAGCACGCCGGTCGGGTCGAGATAGCCGACCTCGAGCGAGTCACCCGATTCGCTCGACACCAAGAAGGCCGCCGCGAGCTTGTCTTTCGGTTCGTCGATGATCTGAATCGCGCCAGACTCGAGCACCTTGTCGAGGGTGGCAACGCCGGCTGCTTCGTTCGATGCCACCGCGATTCCGCCGACCAAAAGGCCGAGCAGCGAAATGATCCCCGCTGACGCGAACGTGAGTTTGGTTTGTAGTTTCATTGCGAGAAGGCTTTATGGCTCGATCTGAAAGCCGATGCCGCGCACGGTCTTGATGCCCTGCCAGTCATCGGTGTGCAGTTTGCGACGCAGATAAGAAATGTATGTGTCGACCACGGTCGCGCCGGTCGCAAAGCCCATGCCCCACACTCGGTCGAGCAGATGCGACTTGGTGACCACCTTGCCCTGACGTTCGACGAGTTCGATCAGCAGTCGGAACTCGGTCGGCGAAAGCTCAACCGGCTCACCCTTCATGGTTACCAGGTGGCGTTCCTCATCAATCAAGATCGGCCCGCACTCGTGAACAGTAGCCACGGATGCGCTCGCGCCGGTGCGACGCAAAATCGCTGCCGCACGAAGTGTGAGTTCTTCAAGGCCGAACGGCTTGGTCACGTAATCGTCTGCGCCATACTTCAGGCCGGCGGTTACGTCCTGTCGGTCGCCTCGCGCGGTTAGCAAAATGACCGGTGTTTCATCCTTGTGCTCGCGCATGTCTTGCAAGAGTTCGAAGCCGTTCATGCGTGGCATGTTGACGTCGCTGATCACGAGGTCGAAGCGCTCGGCGCGAATCAGCTTGAGTGCATCGAAACCGTCGGTCGCGGTCTTGGCTTCATAACCGGCGAGTGAGAGAGCGTCGGCGAGCATGTCGCGCATACCTGGTTCGTCATCGACCACAAGAATTCGAGCTGCGTTTGCTACTGCCATGACACAACTCTATTGAGCGCCCGAGCCGCTCCCAACGCTCAAAAGATTGCCTGTGACTTTTCACAGATAAATCACAAAACCTTCGTCGTTCAATAGTTGAGCGGAACCACTTCGATTCCCAAGACAGTTTTCGAAAGAAGCAAAAATGTTCAACCAGGCAAACAAGTCAGCAGCAGCGATTGTCGTTGCTGCGGGTCTAGTTTTCTCGGGTGTCTCGACCGGCTTCGCAGCCGACAACGCGACTCCAGAACCAACCGCAACCATCCAGGCTCCAGCGCCAGCTCAGAAGCTGACCAAGGAGGAGCGCACTGCGATGAAGGCATACCGTGACGCTGTTGCGAGCTTCAAGGTTGCCAACGAAAAGTTCAAGGCTGACAAGGCTGCTTATGACGCAGCTAAGACTGAATTCAAGGCAGCGATGGATGCCTACCAGGCAGCGATGAAGCAGTGGGCTACCGCTAACGCGACCCAGATCGCTGCAATTAAGGCTGTTCGAACCGCTTTCAACACCGCTGTTGCGACTGCGACCGCAACACGCAAGGCCGCCGAGGCTGCTGCAACTGACGCTGCGGGTCGTCAGGCAGCACGCGATGCATTCAACGCTGCGGTTGCCGCAGCCAAGAGTGTTCGCGATGCCAACTTGGCCGCAATTGGCCCACTGCCTGCTCAGCCAGTGAAGCCAGAAATCACCAAGCCGGTGAAGCCAACCGAAAAGCCAGTGAAGCCGGTCAAGCCGGTGAAGCCAACGGTTGCGCCGACTCCAGCTCCATAAGTTCTGAATCGGATCTTCAGAAACATCACTCTCCTTAGTGGCACAGATGCTCGTCGAAAGACGGGCATCTTTGTTTAACGGCTCTAAACTTTCGGCATGAGCAAGGCACTCGCGTCAGCGGCAATCGCATCCGCACTTCTGATTTCACTAACCGGTTGCAGCGGTGGTTCGACCGCGACTCCTGGCAGCCCAGACGCGACCACACCGGCCATCAAGTATGTGACTGCGCCTCTAACTGGCGTGCAGTATGCCGAGGGCAGCACCGAAGCAACCGGCCTGGTTAGCCCATCGGTCGCTTGCAAGATCGACAACTCGGAGGCCGCGCGCCCGCAGCAGGGACTCAATTCGACCGACGTCGTTTTCGACGAAATGGTCGAGGGTGGCCTCACCCGCCTGGTCGCCATTTGGCACAGCAACAAGCCGACTGCCATCGGGCCGGTTCGCTCGATTCGCCCGATGGATCCAGACATCATCAGCCCATACGGCGGCATCGTTTGCTACTCGGGTGGTCAGCAGATTTTCGTGAACCTGATGCGTGCCACTTCGGTGTTCAACGCATCTGAGACGACCGAGCAGGGCAAGGGCACCTTCTCGCGAACCAAGGATCGCGAGGCTCCGCACAACGTCATCGTCAACGTGTCGAAGTTGGCGGCGAACCACCCTGAACTGGCAGCACCGCAGACCATGTGGGATTTCGCAGCCGACCTTAAGAGCGCTTCGGCAATGACTGCAGCAACCGCGACGCCGGTCAAGTCGGTGCAGATCAACTACCCATCGGCCGCCGCAATCTGGACCTGGTCGCCAAGCACCAAGAGTGCCGCCGGTGACTCAGGTGCTTGGGTTCGCACGCAGGACGGCAAGCCGCACGTCGACAAGCTGACCGGTGAACAGGTTCGCGCGACCAACATCGTCGTGCTCGACGTCAAGATCGACCGTTCGTATGCCGATCACAAGTACGGCCACATTCCGAAGACCATAATGGTTTCGAGCGGCAAGGCATGGGTCTTCACCGGCGGTCGTTCGATCGAGGCCAAGTGGCAAAAGACCTCGCAGACCGGGCGCATCCTGTTGACCGATGCCGCTGGTGCAGCGGTGACTCTGGCACCAGGCAACACCTGGGTCGAGCTAAAGCCGGCTGCTCCTGAAGGTGCAATTAAGGTGACTCCGCTTGCAGTGGCGACACCGAGCGCGACCCCGACCAAGTAATCAGTCGAGCGGTTCGCGCCCCGGCAGAAGCTCCCAAGCCGTTTCGGTGATGCGCGACGGGTCGACCAGACCCGGCTCGGTTGCCCAGTGGGCGAGTAGCGCATCCCTCATCATTTGTGCCGACTTTCCGGCCGACGGCATGGCGGCTGCGCGCAATGCGGCTAGCTCAACCTCGCGCGTGGAAACCGGCAACGAGTTCAACAGACGCTGAACCTCAGCCGCAAATTTCGCGATATTTGTGGAGTAGTTTGCCGCAACCGCCAACTCGCCCATCGCGCTGAACGGCCAGTGCCCCTCGCGTTCGATGAACAAGCCCGAGCGTCCAGTCGCCAGAGGGTATTCCGCCAAGAAGCTAATGCCGTCGCTGACCATCAGGTCGCAATCAAACACCTCGGCGAGTGAAAACTCCGAGCCGTCGATGGTGTTCGGCAGCGCATCCCACTCGTTCTGCCAGGCGGTCAGCTCTTCGGGCGTGAGCACCTCGCGATCGATCAGCGTTCCAAACATGAACGGATGCGCTCGCAACACAAACTCCACCTCGGGGTTGGCCTTCGCGAGCTCGAGCATTCCGTGACGCACCTCGGCGAACGTGCCGAAATTCAACCAGTGCGGCGAGTAGCTGTGGTGTGGCGCCCAGGTCACGCGCTTGCGGTTTCGAGCAGCGCTGACCCCAGCAACAACCTGTGCCACCAACGCATCCAGCTTCGGCGAACCGACAACGACCACGCCGTCGACCCCTCGCGAAGTCGAACCGAAGGCATCGCGAACCTCATCCGACTGCACGAACGCGAGCGACGCCAACTGATGAGTGCGCTGCGTGAAATAGTGTGCGGCAACCCCGTCGACGAACTTTCCGTCAGGCCCAGGCTCGAGCACGAGCGACAGCGAAAAATACGGCACGTACGCGATGCGCGTGAATTCGATCAGCGCATCCGGACGCAACCCGCGCTGATAGTTGCGCTGCCACGGATAGTTCAAGAATGTGTAGTCGGCGGCCCAGTCACGCAGTCGCTGCCCAGCGGCATACTCGTCATCGAAAGCCCAGACCTCGTGCGCGACTCCGCGCTCGGTCAAGAACTCGCTTGCCCCCGAGGCATCGTCGAACCCGACATCACCGGTCAACCTGCGCGGAACCGCCGCAACCAAAACCTCGAACCGATCATCGGCGAGCATCAGTCGGTGCAGTTCGGCGAGTGAATCCCAAGCCTCAAAATAAAAGACCAAAAAGGCAACGCGGATGCGGCGAGCGGGATTGGTCATTTCAACAGGCTACTTCGATTGAACCTGAACTTAAAGGCAAAACCGCCCCGAGGCTACGAATTCGATTAGTCCCGAGACGGTTTCTATGCGCAAGGCTTGGTTTCAAGCGCTCTCTAATTATCTCAGTCAAGTAACGAGATGACCAGCCTTTTTCGTATATCCGAGTATCAATACCGAATGTTACTTAAATGAGTTTGGGTGCCGACCCAACGGCCGACACCCAAACCGAGAAGCAGCTTTTAGCGTTGCTTGAAACCGCTAGGGCACTTAGGTGCGGTTCCGGTGACCTTCTTGGTCGCCTTTCCCTTCACGCAAGTGATTGTGAATGGCTTCGGCTTGTACTTCTTGTTTTTGGTGATCTTGAAGGTTGGCTTCGAGTAGTGGAAACCGGTCGAATCGATGATGATGTTTCCGTTTCGCACAGACACCTTGGTTGCTGCAGCTGTCGCGCCACCAGCCTCGTTAGTCACTGTAATCGTCAGAGCTGAGGCAGCATCGTTCGGGTTCTGCAAGCCCCACAGGAGCTTCGCATCCGCCGCCGGAATCACTGCGTGGTAGAAGCCCTGGTTGACGGTGGTGCCGTCGGCTGCAAAGTGAGGAGCTGCAGCTGACCAAACCATGGTCTTGCTGGCTGAATCCCAAACAGGAGTCGAGAGTCCGCAAGAACCATTTGACGAGATTGCCATCCGGCCGGTCAGGCCGTCGATGCCGAATCCCATGTCGTCGTTTTCAGTGACGACAAACAGTTGAATCTGGTTGGTGTTCGCAGCAGCTACGCCTGACTCACCGGTGCAGTCGCTGGCCTTCGCTGCAACAGCAACGGGGGTTGGATTGCCCGACATAATCACGAAGTTGCCAGTTGCGTCAGAACCCTTGGTAATCAACTGGTTCTGCGAAATCGCCATGGTCACACCTGGAATAGCCTCACCAATGCGCAGTTTTGCGGTAACGGTTACATCTGGGTTCAACGCCGCTGCATAGGTTGGCTTCTCGTTCAAAGTGGCCAAGAATGCCTTGTTGGATGCGTCGACCTTGATTGGGCGCACATCGATGAACAGGTGATTGGTAAAGGCGTTTGCAGCCTTTGCGTCAACCAGCAAACCGTCATAGCCAAACAGACCATGACCATTGGCAGCCCAGTCGGCCGATGTCCAACGACCGGAAAGTTCGGTTGCACCGGATGCAGTAGTCACCTGAGCAGGTGGGGCGGGAGCGGTGCTGGTGGGGGCAGGAGCAGCGGTTCCGCTTGGCACCCAGACCAACTGCTCGGCCTTCGATCCGATCGCCGTCACCGAAACCGACTCAACACAGTATGTGGTGCGCGTTTCGGAGCATGCCGGCCAGCTCGTCTTTGGCACACTGATTGCTTGAACTGGTGACCTGATTCCCATGCTCAACAAAGCGAGAA
>ERZ650311.483-NODE-483-length-25359-cov-21.263160_pt1 | contig 25359 bp, 23 predicted proteins | sample MGYA00376247_ERZ650311 | MGnify/ENA primary metagenome ERZ650311 (study PRJEB26733, sample SAMN07839324) | wastewater metagenome | biome: small river; feature: stream; material: water | place: USA: North Carolina | collected 2016-07-28 ...
CGTAGCCGTCCTGTTCGCGATCGCCAGATTTGCTTCGACCAAGCGCATCGGCAAAGGAGTTGAGCGCGGCAATGTCTTTAGCGCCAATTTGCCAACGGGCTCCGGTGAGCAGGCGAATCAACGCGGTTCCGGCGGACGGAGAGTTGATTACCTTGAGAGCGGCTACCAGGTCGATGATTTCTGGCATCTGCAAGAGACCACCGAGACCAAGCACCTCGACCGAGATGCCGCGGTTCTGAAGGGCAGCGACAAAGTCGCTCATTGCCGCGCGCTTGCGCAGCAAAAGTGCAGCGGTCGGCTGTGCGACGCCGGCCGACTTGGCAGCGTTGATGTCCTTCGCGAACCAGTCAGCGACCTTGGCAACTTCTTCTGGCAGGGTCGGCAAAAAGTCGACTTCAATGTCGCCAACGTCGGCTCCTGGGCGGGGTAGCAACTTATCGACGTCAACGAGGGCCTGATTGGAGTAGGTCGGCTTCGACTTGAGCGGAGCAGCGATCGAGTTTGCGATGTCGAGCACCAGCGACGGGTTGCGCCAACTGGTCGGAAGCTCATACTTGGCCACCTCTAGCTCTTCGGTTGCGAACTGATTCAAAAACTCGGCCAGGTTGGATGAGCTAGCGCCGCGCCAACCGTAAATCGACTGGTTTGGGTCACCGACCGCGTAGACCGGACGCCCCTTAAACAGACCTTCGAGCAGAGCCGTTTGCAGATAGCTGGTGTCTTGGTATTCGTCGAGCAGGATGTGCTTGTAAAGGTTTTGCTGCTGCTCGGCCAGATCGGTCAGGTCGAGCGCGCGCTTGGCGAGCAGCACCTGATCTGAGAAGTCGACGTAGCCGAGGCGGTGCTTCTCTTCGCGGAACAACTGAGCCAGCTGCGCAAGCGCAGGAATCAACGCAAAGCCCGCACGAAGCTCATCGATGGTGCTCTGGGTGCCCTTGAGTTTTGTTGGCGCGAGGTCGTCCAGCTTCGCTGCGTGAGACCAAGCAACCGAAGCGATGTCGGCAAGCTCACTGTCGTGGTCGTTCATTTCGCTTGCCATGCTCAAGACCGCGTCGATGATGTCGTTCGGCTTTTTGTCGAGCTCGTCGATGTCGCGAATGACCTCACCGGCGTGCTTCAAAACCACCTGCCGTGCGAGCTGGTAGCGCTGCGCTTCGCTCAACAGCAATGATTCGGGCTCATAGCCAAGCGCGAGCGCTGAGTCGCGGAACAGCGAATTCGCATACGAGTTGTAGGTAGAAATAACCGGAGGCGTTGAAACAGTCTGCAACTCCGATGGCCAGAACTCGGTCTTGCGCAATTGAGCGATGGCGTTGCCGATGCGTTTGGTCAAAGAAGCCGCAGCCTTGCGGGTGAAGGTTAGGCCTAGGACTTCGCCTGGCAGGCAGTGACCGTTAGCCACGAGCCAAAGCACGCGAACCGCCATCAGCTCGGTCTTGCCCGATCCAGCTCCAGCGATGATCAAAGCAGGGCGAGCCGGATCTGATTCGATGGCTGCGACCTGGTAATCGGTTAGCGAGAAGGCGTTCGAACCCTTTAGAGCCTGATAAATGTCATTTGCTTTGAAATTAGCCGCCATGTGAAACCGCCTCGGTTAGGAAGGTTGTGCAATCGCCGTAGCTGAACTCGTCGTGACAGTGGCTGCCGATGTTTGCAACGAAGAATCCGTCAGACATTGCCATGCCTTCGATCGCATTTTGAACGCGCGCTAGCCACTGGTCACGTAGTGGTTCGTTTCCCTCTTCTGCCAAGCCCGACTGCGACAGAATCTTTTGGTCGCTAGGGAAAATAAGTGAAGCGCCAACGAGTCGATCGCCCTCGACCACTCCAGGAATTAGCAGTGCGCCACCGTGTTCGTATGCGAGCTGGTAGAGCGCGAGCTGGGCGTTGTCGTCCATTGCGCTGACCTTGAATTTGGATGCCTTGCCGGTCTTGAGGTCGACAATCTCGATTCGGCCATCTGGCGAGCGCTCGATGCGGTCGATGTTGCCCGAAATCTTGGCCTGGCCGATATTGGCCTGGATGCGCTGCTCCTTGGCAATCGCCTCGATACCGGCAGCCTTCTTCTCGGCGAGATACCCCGAGAGCCAAGCGACCATGTCGCGAGCCTTCTTGCGCTGGGCGCGCTCGACCCACTCCGATTCGAAGTCAAGCGTGTGCCACTTGGATTCGACGGCCGCGTTTAGGCCATCTTCTGTCTCATCTACGGCTTCTTCGAGCACCTTGTGCAACAGGGTTCCAAGGTTGGCTTCGAAACCACCCTCGCGAGCTCCGTGCGAGCTCATGAACCAGTGCAGTGGGCATTCCAAGAACTTCTCGAATTGCGAAGGAGAGATGTAAACCAAGCCGCCACCAGGAAGATCGACCAGTGGCTCGGTGCTCGAGAGTGGCTTTGCGCCGTACCACTGGCTGGGCGAAGCACCCGGTACGCCTTGATCGGCCAAAACCGCCAATGCTTGAAGCAATTCGGCTCGCTTGGTTTCGTCTTTTTCAGTGTGCAGGCTGCGACGAATCTCGCCCACCTTGCCGCGAAGGGTTAGCGCTGGCTCGTTGAAGGTCTCAGCATCGGGAACCTCGCCAACCAAAAGACCGGCAAATTGGGAAACCTGGCTCTCTTCGCTCTCGACAGCGCTGAAAACCACCTTCGTTCGCGCGGCACCGACCGACTTGTAGAGCATTCGCAGTTCGCCGAAGATCTCGGCACGACTGACCTGCTTTGCGTTCTCAATGCGCCCGGACAGAAACTCGGCAAGCGCTGTTGCGCGCATCAGCGATGAACGCGCCTTCAGGTTCGGCCAGACACCTTCTTGCATGCCGACCAGCACGACCACTTCGAATTCCTTGCCGATTAGCGCCGACGGCGTCATCAACTGGATGCGGTTGTCGTCGCGATAGTTGAGCGAAAGCGTGTCTTCTGGCAACTCTAGGTCGAGCTGGAAGTCGATGAACTCGATTGCCGAGGATTCTGGGTTGCGCTCGACGTGACGATTGGCGGCAGCAAATAGAGCGACGATCGCGTCAAGGTTTCGGTTCGCCTGCACAGCGACTTCTCCGAGACCACGAGACTGCTGAACCCAACGCGATTTGGCCTTGCTTGCAGACCAGAGGCTCCACAGCAACTGGTCAACGGTCGCGCCTTCTGCGGCGAGTTCGCGGGTTGCAAAAATACTGCGGATGAAATCGGCGAGCGCAAAGCCCTCAGGGGTGTTGATGGTCACCGCGGATCCAGGTGCTGCAAAGAGTTCGGCGAGGAGTTCGTCGGCAGTGCGATTGCCTTCGCCCTCTAGCTCCTGGCGACGCAGCACTCGGCGCAAACGACGAAGTGCAAGCGAATCCAAACCGCAGTACGGGCCGCTCAAAAAGCCGACCATCTCATCCATCGAAAGTTCAAGAGGACTGATGGCGAATCTCGCCAAAAGCAGAAGTTCGCGGCTGGCAAATTCGTCGCGAAGCGCCGAACGAGCACCGTGCAAAAGCACCGGAATGTTTTCGGCAGCGAGCTCCGCCTCGAACTTGTTGAGGACATCACGCGAGCGGCCGATTACGGCGATCTTGTTCCACTCGATGTTGTCGTGAAGGTGCAGCTGTCGAAGTCGGTGAGCCAACCAGGCCGATTCGGATGCAGGGTTGTCGTGAACGCGAACCTCTAGGTCGGCGCTGGCTGGGATTTCAACCTCGCCCGACTCGTCAGCATCGCCAAAATCAACCTCGAAGCCAACTGTCTCAGCGTCTGAGTCTGGCGCGGCAACGTTGGCTGCACGCTGCGGTCCAGCCAGTTCGGCCTTGATCTTGCCGGCGATGCGACTCATTGCCGATCGAATGGCAGGTGAGGAGGTGGCATCGAGAGCTTCGAGGATTACAGCAGGCTTGGTCGCACCCAACTTGTTGTAAAGATCGCGCATCGCTCGCGGATCAGAAGCACGGAAGCCAAGCACCGCCGCGTCTGGATCGCCAAGCAAAACGACGCCGATGCCTCGCGCTGCCAAAGCCTCAAGCAAACGACTTGCTCCCTGAGTCAGATCTTGCGCGTCATCGACGATGACGGTTCGCAGGCCTTCTAGAACAGCGGGTATGCGCACCGCACTCTCACCGGTTTCGACGCTCTCGGCACTCGCAAGCGAGATGAGGTAGTCCCAGGCCATGTTGAGCAGAGTCGAACTGTCGTGGCGGTTCTCGAATGCCGGTTCACGGAGTCGCGCTACGTACTCGCGATAAATCGCGGCAGCGCCGCGCCAAATCTCAATGCCCTGCTCGGTAGCGAGCTCCGCCAGTCGCTCCGGTGTGATCCGGTTTTCTTGGCAAACCGCAATTAAGTCGCGAAGTTCGGCACGGAACCCGCGAAGGCCAGCCACCTGCGCGGTCACATACTTAGGAAAACCAAGTTCGGCGAGCGCACGGGTTCGGTCTGCAAACTCGCTCGATGCGAATTCGGTGCCGGCGCTAGCGGCATACGGCATCAAAATCTCTTTGAGGATTCGGTCTTGCTCGGGACCGCTGATCAGCTCTGGCTCACGGAAACCATCTTGCAGAGCAGCCTGACGCAAGATCGCAAAAGCGAGCGAGCTGATTGTGCGAGCCATTGGGCCTGGAGTCGCACCCTGAAATTCGAGCGCAATCTGGTCGCGCATCAGGTTCGCAGATTCACGATTCGCGGCAAGCGCCAAGACCGATGCCGGGCCGTTTTCGCGAGCGAGCTTAAGAGTCAGAGCGCGAACCGCGGCCGACTTGCCGGTGCCAGGCGCGCCGTAGACAAGTGCATGCTCATTCGCCACAAAACCTTCAACCAACTTTTGCCCCGGCGAAAGGTGCAGCGAAGCGCCGGTGTTTGCCTGATGCGGAGCTAGGCGAAACCGTGCCTTGTTGATTGCTGTTTCGGTCATGAGGCGATGGTAGCCGCAGGGTCCGACATTTCTGCCGTAATCTATTCAAAGCGCCACAAGACTCACGGCTGAAAGGCATAACCATGGACGTAAAGATCGGCATCAAGCACTCGCCTCGCGAGCTAACTTTTGATTCTGCGCAGGGCGCATCCGAAATCTATGCCGCCGTCGAGAACGCAATCGCGATCGGCTCAAAGCTCGTCAAGTTCAACGACTCAAAGGGACGCGTCTTCATCGTTCCAACCGAATCACTGGCCTATGTTGAAATCGGGGCTGAAGAATCACGCCGCGTTGGCTTCATCTCGTAATTTAGGAACCATGATGGACTACACCGTTTTTCTCAACGTCGCATTCATCGTCGTTTACGGCGCAATTCTCGGCCTGGTCGCGCCATACGTTGGCGTGGCTAGCAAGAAGTACCACGTGACTCTGCCGGGCGCGATCGCAACCATCTACGGCGCCCTGCTCTGGGCAATCCTGACCTGGACCGGACTGTCATACACCGACCCATGGATCTGGCTTATTGTCATGCTGACCATGCCGGTTGCCATGTGGTTTGGCGCGAAGCGCGTCGAAGCCAGCCGCGCATAACTGCAGCGCGCGAAACAGCCGCGCCTGCGGCGCAAAAGGTCTTGTTGACCGCTTAGGCGGTTAGGCCGAGCGCATCCATTCGCATGGTGTGTGCACCAATCAATTCGCTAATCAGCGGTTCGACCTTCGAATAGCTCGCGAGGTTCACTTCGCGCTCTTCTTCTGGCGAAAGCTTCTTGTTCTTTGCGACGCCAGCGAGCTTGCGATTATCGAACGCCGCGCGCAGTTCGAGCAGCACGTCACCCATCAGGCGACGGCCCCAGAGCGCTAGGCGCGAGGCCAGAGTCGGGTCGATCGCCATTGATTCGGTCAGGACGCGCTTGGCGAATTTATCCAACGCCTTGTCGTTGAGAGCCTTTTCAACTTCGGCACGAAGCAGCGGGTCTAGGCCGACGGCTAGGCGACGATAGAAATCATCCAGCAAGCCCGCAACCAGGTACATCTTGATGACGGTTTCGAACCAGTCGGCGCCCGCAGTTCGAGCGTGGAAGGTCTCGATTCGCTCAACGTATGGGTCCATCGCGTCGGTCGGATCGACTCCGAGCGCCGAAAGCTTGCGCGAAATATGGCGATATTTGTCGAAACTCTTGGTCGCCGCCTCGCTCAATTCGGCTTTGTACTGAGTGTTCGGCGAATACTTCAGTTCGTTAGTCAGGATCTCGAACTGGGTTAGCTGCAAATAGGCCAACTGACCAAGGAATTCCTTTGGTTCAGGGGTGTATGGCTTGAGGTTTACCGTGCCGGTATTGCGAGCCGTGCGCTCCTCGCGAGCGGGCAGGGTGAACTTTCGAGCACCACTGCGAAGTCGCTTAAACCAATCAAACACAAAGGCAAGGATACCCAATCGGTAAACTTGAGGAGACCTAGGAGGTCTATTGAATTTTCAGGAACTGGGCATCGATCAAGACATCGTTGATGCACTCACCGCAAAAGGCATCACCAGCCCTTTCCCTATCCAAGAACAAGCCATCCCCGTAGCACTCACCGGCCAAGACATTATTGGCCAGGCGAAGACCGGTACCGGTAAGACTTTTGGCTTCGGATTACCACTACTACAGTCGCTCGGCACCAACCCGGAGCCAGGCGCCAAGGCACTCGTCGTCGTACCTACTCGCGAACTCGCGATGCAGGTCGCCGAAGACCTCAAGCTCGCTGCCAGCAACCGCCCGACTCAGGTCGCAGCCATTTACGGCGGCAAGTCGTATGAGTCACAGGTCGCCGAACTCGAGGCCGGCGCTCAGGTCATCGTGGGCACCCCGGGTCGCCTGATCGACCTAAGCAAGCAGCGCAAGCTCGACCTATCGAACATCCGTTTCATGGTGCTAGACGAGGCGGATGAGATGCTCGACCTCGGTTTCGCGCCAGACATCGAGCGCCTGTTCGCATACACCCCAGCCGGTCGTCAGACCCTGTTGTTCTCGGCAACCATGCCTGGCGCAATCGTCACCATGGCTCGCAAGTATCAGAACCGTGCCGTGCACATTCGCACCCACGACCCTGAGGACGAGGGTCACACCAAGGCTGACATCAAGCAGTTCGTCTACCGAACCCACGCGCTCGATAAGGATGAGGTCGTCGGCCGCATCCTGCAGGCGAACGGTCGCGGCAAGACCGTGATCTTCACCAAGACCAAGCGCCAGGCCGGCAAGGTTGCCGAGGAGCTCGTCGACCGCGGCTTCAACGCTGCGGCACTGCACGGTGACATGTCGCAGGAGGCACGTGAGCGCTCAATGGCGGCGTTCCGCGCTGGCAAGAAAGACATTCTGGTTGCTACCGAGGTCGCCGCTCGAGGCATCGACGTTGACGATGTGACCCACGTCATCAACTACACGGTTCCTGAGGATGAGAAGGCGTACCTGCACCGCGTTGGCCGTACCGGCCGCGCTGGTCGCACCGGCATCGCCGTGACCTTTGTCGACTGGGAAGACCTCACTCGCTGGAAGCACATCAACGATGCGCTTGAGTTTGGCCAGCCAGACCCAGCCGAGACCTATTCGAGCTCGAAGCACCTGTTTGCCGACCTAGACATTCCTGAGGGAACCAAGGGACGCATTCGTCGCGAGCGCACTGCGGCCGAGAAGGCCGAGGCTGGCGAGAAGTCGGCACCGCGCAAGGATGGCGGACGCGATCGCAACCGAAGCGGCGGTTCAGGCCGCGGTGGTTCGGGCCGAGGTGGATCGGGTTCGGGTCGCTCAGACCGTGGCGCAAAGTCCGGTTCAGACAAGCCAGAGACTGCCAAGGCAGAGTCACACGGCGGAAACGAACATCCACGCCCTAACCGCAACCGTCAGCGTCGTCGCACTCGCGGTGGCGAAACCGGCGCACAGGGTTAGTTGGTAGCGCAGGGCTGATAGGTAACTTTGCCTAATAGCCGCTAAGCGGGCAAAAACGCTTTAGCACCGGTCGCCTGCGCGAGGATTCGCTCGAACATTTCTAGCGAAGTCGAATTCTCGCCGAGGCGGTTGGGCTTGCCGGTTTCACCGTGATAGTCGCTCGACCCGGTGACGATCAGGTCGTGTTTTTCTGCCAGTCCTAGCAACCAATCGCGTGCGTGATCTGGCACATCTCGGTGCATGACCTCGAATCCGCCTAAACCAGCGGCAATCATGTCGGCAAAGTGCTGCTCGGGCATCGGTTCGCCCTCTGCAGGCCCTTTGCCGCGAGCCAGCGGGTGTGCAATCACCGGAACTCCCCCAGCGCCACGAATCAGCTCAATCGCCTCGATGGTTTCGGGCACACCCGTGTTTGGCACGTAGTACGGACCACCGTGGAAAAAGACCTGCTCGAAGACCTCGCCGCGGTTATTGAAGTGCCCGCGCGTAATCAGAGCGTCGGCAACCGCCGGGCGACCCATGGTCGCACCATCGCTGAGCTCTGCAAGAACGTCATCCCAAGTGAGTTCAAAATCTTTGGCGATGCGGGCGACGATCTCTTGCAGACGACCCTCGCGGCTCTCGACGCTCGTGGTCAGCGCACCCATCAAGGCGGTGTCTTCGGGATTCGGCAGGTAGGCAAGCATGTGAACACCGAAACGGTGACGACGACCATCTTGACCCTCGACGTTCGCGCGAGTGGTGACTTCAATGCCAGGCACAAAACCGATGCCGAGTTCGCGCGCGCAGGCTTCGGCCTCGGCCCAGCCGCTGGTGGTGTCGTGGTCGGTTAGGGCAAGAATGTCGACTCCGGTTCGAGCCGCGGTCTCAAAAACCTGACGCACAGATTCGCGTCCGTCTGATTTGGTTGAGTGGCTGTGAAGGTCAATCACTGGCGGCGTTTTCATCTTTTACCTTCTTCCTACACGCTTAGGTTACCTGCGTGCGCCGACATCTTTTGGGGTGCGAGAATAGCCGAATGAGCAACGAAGCCGAAAAGTCGAGCGACCAGCTAGAAAAGCGCGGATCGAACCGCAGTCGAACTCCTAACAGCCCAGAATTCATGGCATACATCGGTTCAAACTGGGCCGATCGCGACGAGACCCTGCCCGCTCGGGCCGAGGTCGCGCCATATGCGGCGAAGCGTCGCCAAGCCATTGCGGCTGCCTTCAGCGGCAAGCTCATCGTCATCGAGGCGGGCGGGCTCAAGACCCGCTCAAACGACACCGACTACCGATTCCGCCCGCATGCCGCGTTTGCACACCTCACCGGCTGGGGCAGCGAAACCGTTCCAGACTCGGTTCTCGTGCTCGACACCGAACGGGGTGCGCAGATCCTGTTCTTCCGTGAGACTGCCGGCAAAGGCACCGACGAATTCTTTGCCAACCCTGCCATTGGCGAATTCTGGGTCGGCGCTCGCCCAACCCTGGCTCAGGTCGCCGCCCTGCTCGAAATCGAAACCCGCTCGCTCACCGAGTACGAGGCATACATTGCCGGGCGTGAAGTCATCGACCTCACCAACGAAGAACTCGCAACCGCGGTCAGCGAATTGCGTCTGGTGAAAGACGCATACGAAATCGGTGAAATGCGCAAGGCCGTAGCCGCTTCGATCAAGGGATTCGAAGAGGTGGCGCGCAACCTCAAGAAAGCTCAGGCTCATCCTCGTGGGGAGCGCGTTGTCGAAACCGCGTTCTTCAGCCAGGCTCGCGCCGAGGGCAACGACCTCGGTTATGAGACCATCGCGGCTAGCGGTGCGCACGCCTGCACCCTGCACTGGATCATCAACAACGGCCCAGTTCGTGACGGCGACCTCTTGCTGCTCGACGCAGGTGTTGAGGTCGACAGCCTCTACACCGCGGACGTCACTCGCACCCTGCCGGTCAACGGCAAGTTCACCGATGTGCAGCGCAAGATCTATGAAGCGGTACGCGAAGCCGCAGACGCCGTATTCGCGGTTGCAAAGCCGGGCATGAAGTTCCGCGAATTGCACTCAACCGCGATGACCGTGATTGCCGCCAAGACCGCCGAGTGGGGTCTCCTGCCGGTCAGCGCCGAAGAATCGCTCGAGGTCGACAAGCAGTTCCACCGTCGGTGGATGGTGCACGGCACCAGTCACCACCTCGGCATCGACGTTCACGACTGCGCGCAGGCTCGACGCGAGATGTATCTCGACAGCGAGCTAAAGCCGGGCATGGTTTTCACCATCGAACCTGGACTCTACTTTCAGCCGGATGACCTGCTCGCTCCTGAAGAGTTCCGCGGAATCGGTGTGCGCATTGAAGACGATGTCCTCGTAACCGAAACCGGTGTTGAGAACCTATCGGCAGCGCTGCCTCGCAAGAGCGAAGACGTCGAAGCTTGGCTCGCGAAGCTGATCTAGGCGTTCGTTCCAGCCGACCGGCGAATTAGGAAAGAACCTCTTCGCCCGCTGCCGCGCGTGCTTCGTTGACCATGGTCATCGGCACCTGCACCTGATAGACCGAGGCGACAATCTGCTGCTGGCTCATGAAAGTGCGCTTGTTGCGGTTCATCGAGTAGCGAAGGATGCTCCAGAGCATGCCGACGCCGGCACCGATAACGACCGCCGAAACAATCGAGCCCGTGCTGCCCGTGGTCGCATCCACGCCAGGAATCGAAGCACCGAACAGGAAGCCGATGATGAAGCCGAGCCACGAACCGGTCAGTGCGCCACTGAGGGCAATGCGCCCATAGCTGAGCTTGCCGCGGATGCGCTCGACCTGACGGAGGTCTTTGCCAACGATCGCGATCATGCTCGCAGGAAAGTCTTTAGCCAACAGCTTTTCGACGTAGGCAACGGCCTGTGGGTATTGACCGAACTCGGCGACAACCTCACCCTGCGGGACGGCTGACGGAGTTTGAATAGGTGCCTTTTTTCGACTGTTGTTCATCTGCTTATTCTGGCACGACCCTAAACCTCTCGTCTAAGGTTGTAGGGTGAGCGCAACTCGAGTTTTTGTGGCCAGATTGGCAGGGTGCGGCGTCTTTGACCCAGCGGGTGACCGCGTCGGAAAAGTCATCGACGTTCTAGTCGCCTACCGCAAATCTGGAGCCCCTCGAGCGACCGGCATGCTGGTTGAAATCAGTGGACGCCGCCGCGTATTCGTGCCGATCAGCCGAGTTACCTCGATCGCGCCTGGTCAGGTCATCACCAACGGCCTCATCGACCTCCGTCGTTTCACACAGCGCGGCCGTGAAGTGCGCGTCATCGCCGAGATTCTAGGTCGCAAGGTCCGCCTGCTTGATGGCACGGGCATCGCATCCATTGAAGATTTGGCTATCGAACAGCAGAAGAACCTCGACTGGAATGTCAGCGAGCTGTTCCTGCGTCGCCCGAAGACCGGCGCGTCACCGTTCGCAAAGGGTGCCACCCTGTTTGCCGCTTGGGAACAGGTCAGCGAAGAGGCCCAGGGCGATGAAGCTCAGTCGGCCGAGCAGCTGATTGCTACCTATGAAGACTTGCGTCCTGCTGACATCGCGAGTGCACTGCTCGACCTGCCTGACGACCGAATGATCGAAGTCGCCGAGGAGCTCGATGACGAGCGTCTCGCCGATGTTCTTGAAGAGCTACCTGAAGAAGAGCAGCTCGACATCATCGAAGAGCTTGACGACGAGCGTGCGGCAGAGGTTCTTGACCTCATGGAGCCGGACGACGCGGCCGACCTCATGGCGAACCTGCCGGAGGAGCGCACCGAGGCAATTCTTGACCTGATGGATGAGGAAGAGGCAGATGACCTGCGTCGCCTCATGGAGTACGACGAGTTCACCGCGGGTGGTCTGATGACCACTGAGCCAATCATTTGTGCGGCAGACAACACCGTCGCCGAGGCGATGGCTCTCATTCGTCGCAAAGAGGTTGCGCCGGTGCTTGCCGCATCCGTTTTTGTGACCTTGCCGCCGTATGAGACCGTGACCGGTCGTTACCTCGGAGTCGTGCACTTTCAGCGTCTGCTGCGTTACCCGCCGCACGAGCGTTTGGGCAACCTGCTCGACACCGAACTCGAACCGGTTCGCGAAGACACCTCGATTGCTGCGATTCACCGCATGCTCGCGAACTACAACCTGGTCGCGCTGCCGGTAGTCGACGCCGAACACCGCCTGCTCGGCGTGGTCACCGTTGACGACGTTCTCGACCACCTGCTGCCTGACGACTGGCGCACCGAAGACGAAGATGCCCCGAGCGCTTCGCCGACCAAGAAGAAACCGACTGCGAAGAAGCCGGCAACTAAGACCACAGCGGCCAAAACCGCCGCCGCAAAGGCAACACCAAAGACCTCGAAAGGAGTGCGCTGATGTCACACGATCGTCTAGACAGCCCAATCGGCGCACGCCGCGGGTTCAAGACCAACCTTCGCCTCGACCCTGAAAAGTTCGGTCGTGCCAGCGAGGCTTTCGCGCGTGCGATGGGCACCGGCGGGTTCCTGATTGGCATGACCATCTTCTGTGCCGCTTGGTTGACCTGGAACACCCTCGCTCCTTCGACCTGGCAGTTCGACCCGAAGAGCCTGAACTTCACCCTGCTGACACTCTTGCTTTCGATGCAGGCGTCATACGCTGCGCCCCTAATCCTCTTGGCGCAGAATCGTCAGGATGACCGTGACCGCGTGAAGTTTGAGCAGGACCGCCAGCGTGCTGAGCGCAACCTCGCCGACACCGAGTACCTCGCTCGTGAGGTTGTCGCGTTGCGTCTGGCACTCGAAGAGATGGCAACCCGCGACTTTGTGCGCGACGAGCTGCGCGACCTGCTGAACGAGTTCAAGTCGGAGCTGACCGTGGTGGCTAAGCCGGCCGCAAAGCCGGCCGCAAAGCCTGCTGCAAAGACCGCTGGGAAGCCTGCCACCAAGAGCGGCGCTGCCAAGAAATGACCCTGGCTGCCCAGATTTGGTCGGCACTCGGCAAGGTCATTGACCCTGAAATTCGCCTCCCGCTGACCGAACTCGACATGCTCGACGAACCGGTCATCGCCGAGGACGGCTCAGTGACACAGCGCGTCAAACTGACCGTGGTCGGCTGCCCGGCGAGCGACAAAATCGAACGCGATGTTCGGTCGGCGATCGCATCCGTGCCTGGGGTCAACGAGGTCACAATCCAACTGGATGTGATGTCGCCAACCGAACGTGAAGCGCTGGTGGCTAAGTTGCGCGGCAACAAACCTGCGCGAGTGAATCCGTTCGACGCCGACACCCTCACGCACGTGCTGCTCATCGGTTCGGGCAAGGGTGGCGTGGGCAAGTCTTCGGTCACCGCAAACCTTGCGGTCGCTCTGGCTGCCGCAGGCAAGAAGGTCGGCCTAATCGACGCCGACATTTTCGGATTCTCGATTCCGGGTCAGCTCGGCCTCGACAACACCAAACCGACCGGACGCCCAACTCGCGTCAACGAGCTCATGCTGCCGCCGGTCGCATACGGGGTGAAGGTTATTTCGATCGGCATGTTCCTCGACGGCAATCAGCCGGTCGCCTGGCGCGGGCCGATGCTTCATCGAGCGATTCAACAGTTTTTGACCGATGTGTTCTGGGGCGACCTCGACTACCTGTTGGTCGACCTGCCACCCGGCACCGGCGATGTGGCGATCAGCCTCGGGCAGTTGTTGCCGACCGCGAAGTCGATCGTGGTTACCACCCCACAGGTGGCCGCGGCTGAGGTTGCCGAACGTTCGGGCGCGGTTGGCCTGCAGACCGGGCAGGGCATCCTCGGGGTAATCGAGAACATGGCTTGGCTCGAGCAACCAGACGGCAGCCGAATGCACATTTTTGGCGAAGGTGGTGGCGAGCAGGTCGCGGCGAGACTCAGCGAACTTAGCGGTGAACCCGTGGGCGTGCTCGGGCAGATTCCGATCAGCGTTGCCCTGCGCGAAGGCAGCGACCGCGGCGAACCAGTGGTCGACGGCACACCTGAAGACCCGGCTGCGACCGCCATCAAGGCGATTGCTGACAGGTTGCTGACTCTTCAACGCGGACTCGCCGGACGCAAGCTGAATGTCACCGTGCAGTCTTAGACTCAAAGTGTGACTGACACCAGCATTTCGACCCTCGTAGGGCACATCGAAGCAAGCGCCATCGGCGGCAGCAGCAGCGTTGCCGTGCTCAACCCGTTCTCGGGCAAGCGCATCTATGACCTGCCGCAATTGAACGCGGCTCAGGTTGAAGCGGCGAGCGAGCGACTGCGTGATGCTCAGGTCGAATGGGCTGCTACGCCTGCGGTCCGTCGAGCTGCGATCCTCACTGCGGTTTTCGACCTCCTGCTCGAAAACCAGGACAAGCTCATCGACGTTCTTCAGCTCGAGACCGGCAAGTCACGCGCACACGCTTTTGAAGAGGTTTCGGGCGCGATTCAGTCGGCGCTCTATTACGGCAAGCGCTCGGCCAAGCTGCTCCAACGCGAAAAGACCCGTGCCGGTGTTCCGGTGCTGACCCGCACCTGGGTCGAGCGCATCCCGCTGGGTGTTATCGGCATCATCACGCCATGGAACTATCCGATGGCCCTAACCGCTCTCGATGTGTTCCCCGCGCTGGCAGCCGGCAACGCCGTGCTGCAGAAGGCCGACAACCAAACCGCCTTGAGCGTACTAATTTTGCGACAGTATGCGATTGCGGCCGGCCTACCTGCTGAGCTGTGGACCGTCGTGACCGGTGACGGCGTCGAGGTCGGCAACGCGGTCACCGACAACTGCGATTACGTGGCTTTCACCGGTTCGACCGCAACCGGACGCAAGGTGTATGAGCGCGCGGCCAGCAACTTCATCGGAGCCAGTCTCGAACTCGGCGGCAAGAATCCGATGATTGTTTTGCCTGGCGCGAAGCCTGCCAAGGCAGCCGACCTGGCCATCGGTGGAGCCTTCGGTTCGGCCGGTCAGCTCTGCGTCTCGATCGAACGCGTTTATGTGCACGAATCGCTCTATGAAGCCTTTGTGGATGAGCTTGGCCGCCGCACCACTGAGTTGAGTGTCGGTCGCAGCGGCGACTTTGATTTCGACCTCGGCAGTCTCACCAGCGCTGCTCAGCTGGCTCGCGTCTCGGGCCTGGTTGACGATGCCGTCGCCAAGGGTGCCAATGTGGTTGCCGGCGGCAAGCCGCTGCCTGCAGCCGGCCCAAACTGCTACTCGCCTACCGTCCTGACGGATGTGCCCGAGGACGCCCGCATGTTCCGCGGTGAGGTCTTTGGTCCTGTGCTCGCGGTCAGTTCGTACTCAGATGTCGAAGAGGCGATCGACTTGGCTAACGACAGTGAATACGGTCTCAATGCCTCGGTCGTTGGCCCACAGGCCGAAGCGATTCGTGTTGCCAGCCGCATAAATGCCGGCAGCGTAAACGTGAACGAGGGTTACCGTGCTTCGTTTGCTTCGATGGAATCGCCGATGGGTGGTGTGAAACTCAGCGGACTCGGTCGACGCAACGGCCCGGCCGGTTTGTTGAAGTACACGCAGACCAAGACCATCGGTGTTGCCAGCGGCGGCTTGCTTGGCAGTCTGATTCACCTACCGAACCGCGCTCGGGAATGGAAGACCATGGCTCCGCTATTCCGCGTTCTGCTAAAGGTGCTGCGCCGGTTCTAGGTGGCTTCGTTGTCGAACGGCGCGGCCTCGCCCGCCTTTAGAGTTTCGAGCTTCTTGGCCTGATTCAAGCCGGTTCCGAGTGACGCCCCGGCGGCAGCCGAAGAAACCGAGTGCATGGCCGACTCATCCTCGATCAGTGCCTCGCGAATGATGCGACGAGGGTCGTATTGGCGTGGGTCGAGTTTCTTCCAGTCGAGCTCTTCGCCGACCTCGGCACTGAGCTGATCCTTCGCGCCATCGGCAAAACGCTTCACGCTCTTCACCAGTTTGGCCAGCTGCTGAGCGTAATAAGGAAGACGATCTGGCCCGAGGACGACAGCCGCGAGCACACCCAGAATGAGGAGCTTCTCGCCGCTGATGCCAAACATAAATCAAGGTTACCGCTTGTCTGCGGGGCAAACGGCGGATGCGGTTTTATGCTGTTGGCAGGAGGCCTCAATGGTAGACAAGATCAGCAGTTGGAAGTTCGCAGAGGATTTCACCACCGAGACTGCTGTCATTCGTGACGCACGCGGTCGAGCCGAAGAATTCGGTGTCGAATGTGTCACACCTGCCGTCGGCGCGCACCTCGCCCTCATCGCGTCGGCCATGGGCGCAAAGGCCATCGTCGAGGCCGGCACCGGCACTGGCGTTTCGGGCCTCTGGCTGCTCGGCGCAACCACCAACTCGGTACTCGCAACCATCGACACCGAGTCGGAATACCAGGCTGCTGCCAAGTTTGCTTTCGCGGATGCCGGCATCGCCGCCAACCGTACTCGCGTGATCAGCGGTCGCGCGGCCGACGTCATGTCGAACATGGCCGATGCGGCATACGACCTCGTGTTCTTGGATGCCGATCGCGAAACCCTCGAAGAACAGCTGCACGAGGCATCACGCCTGCTTCGCCCGGGTGGCGTAGTTGCAATCGCTCACGCACTCTGGCGCGACCGTGTGCCTGACCCTGCGATGCGCGATGACGCGACCGCGGTCTATCGTGACGTGCTGCGCTTCTTTGACAACAACGAAGACTTCATCTCGGTGCTTTCGCCAGCTGGCGATGGCTTGCTGCTCGCGAGCAAGCGCGCGCACTAACCATTCGATTTTTCTGCCCGCAGAAAATCTTTCGGGCAAAACAAAAGGCCGGTCATCACTGACCGGCCCCAAGTTTTTAAGTGCCTTATTTCTTTACGACGCCTTCGAGAACCTGGTAGAGGTTCTTAGCTTCTTCGTCGTTCACTGAAACGACCAAGCGGCCTCCACCCTCAAGAGGAACTCGAAGTACGATAAGGCCGCGAGGCTCCCGCTCGGCTTCCATTGGTCCGTCGCCGGTGCGTGGCTTCATTGCTGCCATTGCTACTCCTTGTTGTTGGCGTCATCGCCATCTGCTTTTAATTAAAACACGCGATTTTGCGCCGAAAACCCGCAATCTGCCCACCGAGGTAACGACTGGGTAACGCGGTCATGAAATATGTGCCGAAAACTGCGGAAAACCGCATTTTTGAGGCCTCTTTTGGCTTCCGCACTGCCGCGACGCCTGCCTAGGGTGGCGAATAGTCCGGTGGCGAATAACGCCAGCAGGTGAGCAACCACCCCAGCTGCAAGAGCAACGCGAGGGCGATCAGCGCATACCTGATGGCTGGTCTCGCATTTGCTGTCTTGGCGGCTAGTGCGACCAAGAGGCCGAACGCCGGAAAAAGAATGCGAATCGTGCTCGACTGCGGAAAAAACACGAGAGCCAAATAGAGCAGGTATGCGCCGCTGAACGCACGCAGCTCGGGCCCGAGGGCCTTGACCGATGGAGTGAACATGATCCACGCTGCGAAGGCGAAGAGGCCCCAAACCAGGAGGCTGCCGGTGCCTTTGCCGAGCCAGAAGTCGGCCGAGACGAACCACGATTGGAACAGCTGCAGGTGGTCGGTGCCGGTGTATCCCCTGCGCCAAGCGAGCTCGGTGACCAGGTAAGCGTCGAAGCGACCGGTGGTTAGCCACGCGATGATGAACCACAGGAATCCGCTGACGCCGGTTGCGGCCGCAAGGATTGCAAGGCGGGTGCGTTCACGCCGGGCAGCGCGCGAGTTGTCGTCGCGCGACTGCCACCAGCGGGCAACCAGCACCGCCGCGACCGCCATCGCAAAGGCGACCGCTCCTGGTCTCGTGATCGACATCGCCAAGATTGCGGCCGCGGCCCACCAGTAACGATTCGTCGCCCAAAAATACAACCCGGCGGAGAGCAACAGCAGGCCGAGCGATTCGGCATACCCGGCTTGGAGCGAAGCCGAAGCCGGTGAGAGACCGATCAACACGAGCGCCCAGAGCCCGACGCCAGAGTCGAAACGAAGGCGAATCAGACGGTATGCGACGAGCGCAAACCCAAAGCTCGCGAGCGTTGCCACAATCGGTGCCGCGTAGGTCCAGCCGAGTCCGGTGAGAGTCGAAAAAAGTCGCACCACAATCGGGAACCCAGGCATGAATGCCCACTCGTTCTCAGAGACGTAACCGTCTGAACCAACCGGCAACTCAACCGGATAACCGTGGTCGAAAATCTTGTGGAACCACTCGGCGTCCCAGATGTTGAGGTATTCAAAATAGCCGGGCGATTCGCCGGTCCAGTAGTTCTCGGCCTGCGTTCGGGCGACCAACAAAAATAGCGCAGCGGTCGACACCCGAGTTGTCAACCAAATGAGCGCAACGCGAAGCCACCAGCGTGGCTCAATCAAAGTCTTGGCAGCGACTAGGCCGTCAGCCATGCGCGAAGGCCGTTCTCGCAGGCATAGATCTGCTCAATCGGGCAGTTTTCGTCATCGGCGTGCGCCTTGTTCGGGTCGCCGGGGCCATAGTTCACAGCGGGTACGCCCAGTGCGCTGAAACGTGCCACGTCGGTCCAGCCGTACTTCGGGCGAGCCTCGACCCCGCTCGCGGCCAAGAACGCCTGCGCCTCTGGGCGGTCGAGCCCTGGGCGTGCACCCTCAGCCACATCAACCACGGTCAGCTCGTGACCGGTGAAAACCTCACGGAGGTGTGCCTCGGCATCGGCTGCCGATTTGCTAGGCGCGAAGCGGTAGTTCACGGTGATCACGCATTCGTCCGGAATCACGTTGGTCGCAATGCCGCCACGAATCAGAACGGCGTTCAGGCTCTCACGGTACGTGAGTCCGTCGACCTCGACCGACTGCGTCTCATACACGTTCAGTGCCTCAAGAACCTCGGCGGCCGCGTGAATCGCGTTCTTGCCCATCCAGGCTCGCGCGCTGTGCGCCTTGACTCCGCGCAGGGTCACGTCGACGCGCATGGTGCCGTTGCAGCCGCCCTCGACCAGCGCTGCGGTCGGTTCGCAGAGCACGGCGAAGTCTGCCTCAATCAGTTCTGGGCGATTGCGCGAAATGCGACCGAGGCCGTTCAACGACGCCTCGACCTCTTCGTGGTCATAGAAAATCCAGGTCAGGTCGACGTTCGGCGACGATAGCTCGGCGGCCAGCTTGAGCTGCACCGCGGCACCGGCCTTCATGTCGACGGTTCCGCGACCCCAGAGAACGTCCTTGCCATCAATCACACGACGTTCGACCGGCAGGTTGTTGGCAACCGGCACGGTGTCGATGTGTCCGGCAATCACAACGCGGCTGGCGCGACCGAGATTGGTGCGCGCAACGATGGCGTCACCGTCACGAATGATTTCAAGGTGCGGGTATGCGCCGAGCGCCGCCTCGATCGCGTCGGCGAGCGCTTGCTCGTTGCCCGAGACCGATTCGATGTTGCAGATTGCCTCGGTTAGTTCGACAACGTCACCCTGAAGATTTAGTACTGAGCCAGACACACAACAAGGCTAACTGTTAACCTTGTTCTCGTGACTGAAGCAACCGCAACCACCGCCTGGGCCCACGGCCTAGCCACCGTCTCAAGCGACGGAACCGTTCTCGACGTTTATTACCCGAACCCGCAACTCGGTTCGGCCCCGAAGGACGACTCGCAGTGGTTGGTGCCGCGTGAGCTCGACGCACAGGTCGGCCCTGATGCCCGTCGCAACGTCACGGTTCAGATGGTTCGCACCGAGATCGACCTGCAGCTGCCGGTGGTTTCGACCGCGGACGCATACCTTCGTTTGCACCTGCTCTCACACCTGCTCGTTCGCCCGAACAGCATCAACCTCGAGGGTTTGATTCCGAACCTGCCGATCGTCGCATTCACCAACATCGGTGCGATTGCGCTGGATGACCTCGAGCGCAACCGCTCGGCTCTGCAGCGCCAGGGTGTCATCGTGCACTCGATCGACAAGTTCCCGCGCCTGGTCGACTACGTGACTCCGCGCAAGGTTCGAATCGCCGACGCCAACCGCGTTCGCCTGGGTGCACACCTGTCGCCGGGCACCACGATCATGCACGAGGGCTTCGTGAACTTCAACGCCGGCACGCTCGGCGCATCGATGGTCGAGGGCCGAATCTCGCAGGGCGTCATCGTCAACGACGGTGCCGACATCGGCGGCGGCGCATCGATCATGGGCACGCTCTCGGGCGGCGGCAAAGAGAAGGTCGTCATCGGTGCACGCGCACTGCTTGGCGCAAACTCGGGCGTCGGCATCTCGATTGGTGACGACTCGGTGGTCGAAGCCGGCCTGTACGTGACCGCGGGAACCAAGGTCAACATCGTCGACGGTGGCGAGGCTCGCTCCGTGAAGGCTCTTGAACTCAGCGGTGTGCCAAACCTGCTGTTCCGCCGCAATTCGGCAACCGGTGCGGTCGAGGTTCTGCCTCGCGTTGGCGCCGGCATCGTGCTGAACAGCCAGCTGCACGGCTAGGCACCGCTTAAGCGGTGAACGAGTCCCAACCGCGCTCTGCGAGCGGTTGCCCGCTCAGTAGCACATCCGCATCGCCACGCTCTTGAACGATTCCAATCGGCTTGAACGACCGCGGAATCACCGCATCCGGCGAGAAAGTCGCGAGCAGCGAGTGGTCTTCACCGCCGGCAATCACCCAATCCATCGCGTTTGCGCCGATGCGCATCGCCGGCTCTTCGAGCATGGCTTCAAAACCAGAAAGTTGTATGCGATCAATCGCAATCGTGACGTTTGATGCGCGTGCGATGCGGTGGGCATCTTTGGCGAGTCCGTCACTCAGGTCGAGCATGCTGGTTGCTCCGGCGAGCGCTGCATCGATGCCTGCCTGAACCGGCGGAGTCGGGCGCAACTGCACATTCACCCAGTCGTCGTATGCGCTAATCGCGGTGGCTTCGCCGCTTTGCAGCAGCGCGAGGCCGCAGGCTGCACGACCGAGCGTGCCCGCAACGGCAACGATGTCGCCAGGCTTGGCTCCCGACCGCAAAACCGGTTCGCGACCTTCGAGCGAGCCATGTGCGGTGACCGAAATCATGACCTGGTCGGCAGCGGCCAGGTCTCCCCCGACGACACCGGCACCCGGAGCTAGCGCTAGACAGGCGTCACGAAGGCCATCGGCAAATGCCTCGAGCCAAGAAACCTCGGTGCTGCTCGGCACGGCCACCGCAACCACGAGTGCGGTTGGTCGGGCTCCCATCGCTGCAACATCGGCGATGTTTGACGCGATGGCCTTCCAGCCGAGGTCATACCCGGTCGACCAGTCGAGGCGAAAGTCGTGACCCTCGATCATGGTGTCGGTGGTGACCACAAAACGGTCATCGGCGGTCGAAACCACCGCGGCGTCATCACCCGAGCCCACAATCGCATACTCGCTCTGGTTCAAACGCGAGACGGTTCGCCGTAGCGCTTCGTTCTCGCCCAGCTCGGCAATCGTTGGATTTTCGACACTCACAGAGTCAAAGGTAGCCTGTATGCGATGAAGATTTTGCGAGTTCTGACTGCCAGCGCTGCGGCTGCCGCGGTAGCGCTTGGCGCATCCGGCTGCAGCGCCACGGTTTCGCTCGAACCGGCCGAGTTGGCCAATGATCCAGCTTGCGCGGATGTCAGCGTTCGCCTGCCCGATGCGATCAACGACCTGCAGCGTCGCACGACCGACGCGCAGGCCACGGCCGCCTACGGCGACCCGACAGCGGTGATTGTTCGCTGCGGTCTGCCTGGTGTGACCGTGAGCAAGCTGCGCTGTGTCACGACTAGTGACATCGACTGGTTAGTCGACCCGAGCAATGCCCCGAAGTATCGCTTCATCACGTTTGGGCGCAACCCGGCAACTGAGGTCATTGTCGATTCGACCAAGGCGGTCGGCGTGAGCACACTCGATGAGTTGTCGGTGGCGGTCGGAACGATTCCGGCGACCGCGAAGTGTGCGGGCTAACCCAGCACCTAGGCAATTAGCCGCGGGCTAGCGCCAAACGAATTAGTTCGTCGATCAGGTCGGCATACTCGATGCCCGATGCCTGCCAGAGCGATGGGAACATCGATAGCGGCGTGAAGCCAGGTAGCGTGTTGATCTCGTTCACAAAGAAGCCGTCGGCGGTCAAGAAGAAGTCGACTCGCGCCAAGCCGTAGCAACCGAGCGATTCGTATGCCTCACGCGCAATCGACTGCATCTCGGCGAGCTGGTCGGCACTCAAGTCGGCAGGAATAACGAGGTCGACCGACGCTTCATCCTGGTATTTGGCATCGAAGTCATAGAACTCGCGACCCTTGACGATGATCTCGCCGGCCACCGAAACACGTGGGCGACCACCGTCGAACGATGACAGCACCGCGCACTCGACCTCGCGACCGACCAAACCGTGCTCGACCACAAACTTGTTGTCGTGCTGGAGGGCGAGCTCGGCGGCAGCGCCGAAGTCATCCCAGGTCTTTACCTTCGAAACTCCGACCGATGAACCGGCACGAGCAGGCTTCACGAAAACCGGCAGGCCGCCGAGGCCGCGTACGCGGTCTAGAACGGTTTCTGGGTCGTCGAGCATGTCACGCTCGCGAACCACCACATGAGGCGTGCACGGCACTCCTGCGGCCACAAAAAGGGCCTTGGTGAACTCTTTGTCCATGCCGGCGGCTGATGCGAGCACGCCATTGCCGACATAAGGGATTCCGAGCAGTTCAAAGTAACCCTGAACCGTGCCGTCTTCGCCGAATGGGCCGTGCAGCACGGGGAAGATCACGTCGATCTGGCCGAGCGACCGGTGTTCGCCCGAAGCATCGCTATAAATCAGCTCGCGAGAACCGTCCATCGCGAAATCAACCTGGTTGCCCTCGTCTTGCACGACCGCCAGGTCACCCTTGCGGAGCTTCCACTTTTCGGTGTCGTCGGCTGCGAGAGTCCACTTGCCCGATTGGGTGATGCCGATAGGCACAACCTCATACTTGTCGCGGTCGATTTCACCGAGCACGCCAGCCGCGGTCGCGCATGAAATCGAGTGCTCGCTCGACTTGCCACCAAAGACGACTGCTACGCGGAGTTTGCTCATGGTTCGGTCTCGATTCGGACTATTTGCACGGGGCTATTCAGGCTGCGACTATTCGCCTTGAGGCTGTTCAGATTCGTGGGTGAGGTGCGGAGCGATGTCGTGCGGGTTCATCTTGCCCTCGATGACGAGGTTGACCTGCTCGACAATCGGCATCGAGACGCCCTTTTCGGCGGCGAGGTTCAACACAGGCGCGACCGATGAGAGACCCTCGGCGGTCTGCGACATGCGCTTGAGCACCTCTTTCTTGGTGTAACCCTTACCGAGCATTTCACCCGCGCGGTGGTTGCGCGAAAGCGGTGATTCAGCGGTGGCGATGAGGTCGCCAAGACCGGCGAGACCGACCATGGTCGAAGGCTTAGCGCCGTATGCGACCGCGAAACGCGAGATCTCGGCGAGGCCGCGGGTCATGATCGACGCCTTGGTGTTCTGGCCATAGCCAACGCCGTTGACGATACCGATCGCGACCGCGATGAGGTTCTTGAGAATGCCACCGAACTCGGTGCCGATGACGTCACCGTTGGTGAAGGTGGTGAAGTATGAGTTGCTTGCAGCCTTCGCAACCGCGAGGGCCGACGCCTTTGAGCTCGAGGCGGCGACAGATGCGGCTGGCTCCTCATTGGCGATTTCGAGTGCGAGGTTTGGGCCAGAAACGACGACAATCTGCGCGGCCGGAAACTCGGTTGCCTGAGCAATGACCTCGCTCATGCGAAGGCCGGTGTCTTTTTCGACGCCCTTCATGAGGCTGACCAGAATCGCGTCCTTCGGAATCGATGAACCCCAGGTCTGCAGGTTTGAACGCAACGACTGCGACGGCACGGCGAGGTAAACCTGCTCGGCGTCGGCTAGAACGGCCGCGGCATCCGAGTTAGCGCGCAGCGACTTTGGCAGCTTGATGCCCGGCAGGTAGTCACCGTTGCGGTGGTCGTCGTTGATCTCTTCGACTAGGTCGTCGCGGCGAGCCCAAATGGTTACTTCGTTGCCCGCATCCGCCAAAATCTTGGCAAAGGTGGTTCCCCAAGAACCGGCACCCATGACTGCAATTTTCGCCATGCTAGTTGTCTTCTTTCTTGAAGTTTCCGGTGACCTTTTGACCGTGTTCAACCGGATCCCAAATCTCAGTCGGAGCCTTTTCGCCACGCAATTCTTCGACCAAACCGGTGATGTGCTTCATCACGAGCTGGGTGGCCTCGTTCAATTCGGCCGGTGAGAGCTGCTTGTGGCGGAACTTATCGAGATTGATCTCGTCGCCAATCAGAATGTCGACCGGCTTCCAGAAACCAGGGCGGAACTTAGCGCCATACTGCGGCAAAACCTTCTCGCTGCCCCACTGCCCGAATGGATACACCGGTACGCCCGCCTCGAGGGCCAGACGCACAGCGCCTGGCTTTCCGCGCATCGGCCACAGGTTCGGGTCGCGAGTCAGCGTGCCTTCAGGGAAGATCGCGATGCTGTGACCGGCCTTCAAAAACTCGAATGCCGCGCGCAGCGGTTCGTCGTTGCGTCGCCCGCTTCGGTAAACCGGAATCTGACCGGCCGCACGAATCACCTGACCGACAATCGGGGTGCGGAACAGACCTTCTTTGGCCAAAAAGTGCGGGGCACGCTTGAGCTTCATGTAGATGAAGTAGGCGACGGCGAGCGCATCCACATTAGTGACGTGGTTGCCAACCAGAATGTATGCGCCCTTCGGCGGCAGCTTCTCGACGCCGCGGGCTCGCACCTTGAACAGGCCGCGAACAATCGGAACGAGAATGCCGGCAGCAAATCGAAGAGCGAAGTGGAATTCGTTCTCTTTCAGAATTGGCATTGCCAGTTCTGGCTTTGGTTTGCTGCGCTTGGCCATCGGGATGCGACTATTCGGTGTAGGTGAAGTCTGCGCCGAGGTCGGTTAGTTTCTGCAAGAAGTGCTCGTAGCCGCGCGAGATCAACTGCACGTTGGTCACCAGCGAGGTGCCTTCTGCGGCGAGCGCTGCCACCATGTGACTGAAGCCACCGCGAAGGTCTGGCACGCGAATCTCGGCTGCCTTCAATGGTGTTGGGCCCGAGATAACTGCTGAGTGATAGAAGTTGCGCTGACCGAAGCGGCAAGGTGTGCCACCGAGACATTCGCGATAGATCTGAATGTTGGCGCCCATTTGAACCAGAGCGTCGGTGAAGCCGAAACGGTTCTCATAGACGGTCTCGTGAATGATCGACAGACCCTTTGCCTGGGTCAGCGCGACGACGAGTGGCTGCTGCCAGTCGGTCATGAAGCCTGGGTGCACGTCGGTCTCGATGACTACCGGGTGCAGTTCGCCACCAGGGTGATAGAAACGGATGCCGTCATCGTGAATCTCGAACGCGCCACCGACCTTGCGGAACACGTTCAAGAAGGTCATCATCTCTGGCTGGCGTGCGCCTTCACAGAAGATGTCGCCCTGAGTTGCCAGCGCTGCGGCAGCCCACGAAGCAGCTTCGTTGCGGTCAAAGAGTGCGCGGTGGGTGTAGCCGCTCAGGTGAGGAACACCTTCGATGCGAATGACGCGGTCGGTGTCGACCGAGATGATTGCGCCCATCTTCTGCAGAATCGCGATGAGGTCCATGATCTCTGGCTCGATTGCAG
>ERZ650311.484-NODE-484-length-25354-cov-5.816673_pt1 | contig 25354 bp, 24 predicted proteins | sample MGYA00376247_ERZ650311 | MGnify/ENA primary metagenome ERZ650311 (study PRJEB26733, sample SAMN07839324) | wastewater metagenome | biome: small river; feature: stream; material: water | place: USA: North Carolina | collected 2016-07-28 ...
GAGACTCGCTGGCCAGCGCTTTGAAAACCTTGCGACGCTCAGAACCCTTGCGTGGCAGAAAACCCTCGAATGTGAATCGATCGGTTGCCAAACCAGACACCGAAAGAGCCGCCAAAACCGCAGATGGCCCGGGAATAACGGTGACCGCAAGACCCGCCTGCACTGCAGCCCTCACAAGTGCAAAACCGGGATCACTGACTGTTGGCATGCCGGCATCGCTGACAACCACCACGTCTTCGGTTTGTGCAATCTCTAAAATTTGCTCGATGCGCTCGAGCTCGTTGTGCTCGTGAAGACTAAAAAGCTTTGCGTTTAGTTTTATGCCCAGCATCGACGCGAGCTTAAGCAGACTTCTGGTGTCTTCGGCTGCGATGTACTTGGCCTCGCCTAAAACCTCTTTGAGGCGCGCAGAGGCGTCGCCTAGGTTTCCGATGGGGGTGGCAGCCAGAATGAGCACACCCCATTGTCTAGCATTGTGGAGTGATTGAAAAGCTCAACGATTGGTTTGGCGATACCGCGCTCAATCGAAAAATCAACACCTTCGGTTCGTGGTTGATCATCGCGCTTGCCGCCGGCTTGCGCTTAGCTGGGCTGAACTATCCCTCGAAACTCGTTTTCGACGAGACCTACTACGTCAAAGATGCCTACACACTCTTAAAAACCGGTGCTGAAAAATCTTGGCCAAACAACCCGAATCCAGCATTTGAAAGCGGGCTTGTTGACGGCTATCTGAATAATCCGAGTTTTGTGGTGCACCCACCATTAGGCAAATGGATTATCGGCCTTGGTATGTGGCTTTTCGGTGCAGATAGCCCGTTTGCCTGGCGAATCAGCGTTGCGTTAATTGGGGTCGCCTCAGTTGCGCTGCTAATAGTCGTCGCCAAGTTGGTTCTCAAGTCGCACACCTGGGCAAATGTTGCCGGCCTCTTGATGGCAATCGAAGGTGGCGCGATTGTCATGTCGCGCACCGGTTTGCTTGATGCAATTCTCGGGTTTTTCGCACTAGCGGCGTTCTTCGCGCTGGTCAAAGATTCGCAAACACGAAATTTGCAAATTGAGACCTTCAATCGCCCCTGGCTTTGGCTAATGGCGTTGATGCTGGGCGCGGCGACCGCAGTCAAGTGGTCAGGGCTCTATTTCGCAGCCGCGTTTGGCCTTTATCTAGTTGTCTCTGAAGCGCTAAGTCGCCGCAGAATTCAACAGGAGCGCTGGGCACTCAGGGGTTTTGTCGTTCAGGGATTACGTTCGTTTTTCATAGTCGCCCCGACTGTCTTGGTGACTTATGTCGCGAGCTGGTTTGGTTGGTTCGCTACCAATGGCGGATACGACCGCAGCTGGGCTGGGCTGGCCGAAAATCGCTGGACCGGACTGTGGTCTTGGGTGCCAACTTCTTTTCAATCTTGGGTTCACTATCACCAAGAAATTTTGGGCTTCCACGTGAACCTCAAAACCCCGCACAGCTATCAAGCCAACCCGCTAACTTGGTTGTTCAACGTGCGCCCAACCAGCTTTTTTTATGAAGGCCTAAAGAGTGGCGAGGGTGGCTGCACAGATCCATCGGGCTGTTCAAGCGCTATCACCGCGCTTGCGCATCCGCTGATTTGGCTAGCCGCAACCGCAGCGCTCTTTGTGCTGATTTATTTTCTTATTCGATACCGCGATCGCAACGCCGGTTTGATCCTGATCGGCATGGCCGGTGGCTATTTGCCATGGCTCGCGATTATGGGGCGAACTGTTTTTCAGTTCTATGCGGTTGCCTTCACTCCATGGATGATGCTTGCGCTGGCCTATGTTCTGCGAAGCTACCTGGCATCTGCAGCACCCGAGAAGCGGGGTCGCCAAATTTGGACAATTCTGTCGTTCTTGGCCGCTTCTTTGGCTATCACAATTTATTTCTTGCCAATTTGGCTAGGAACCTGGGTTCCCTATTGGTTCTGGCACGCGCACATGTGGTTGCCCAGCTGGATTTAGGCTAATTACACTATGAGTTTTTATGCCGTGACCTATAACTACGTTGATGCACCCGACCAAATTGCTGCGATTCGCCCAATTCACCGTGAATGGCTGCAGACGCAACTGGATGCGGGGTTACTGAAGGCAAGTGGTCCGATGGTTGATGTTGCCGGCGCGCTGCTGATATTCGAAGTCGAAGACCTTGAATCACTTGCGTCGCTGCTAGACAATGACCCATTTGATATCGCCGGCGTGATTCAAGAGCGTGTGATTCAACAGTGGAACCCGGTTTTCGGCCCTTGGTCTAACTAGGAGTAAAAATGGAATTTGCCACACTCAATAACGGCCACGAAATCCCAGTTCTAGGGTTTGGAACATACAAGGTTCAGCAAGACATAGCCCAAGACCTTGTCGCGCTTGCGCTTGACGCCGGCTATCGCCGAATTGACACAGCCGCTCTGTATGACAACGAGGCTGAGATTGGCGCCGCGGTGCGCAAAAGCAAACTGGATCGTGAAGAGATTTATGTGACGACCAAAATTTGGAACGATCGCCACGGTTTCGATAATGCACTAGAGGCAATTGATGAGAGCCTTGAGCGCCTGAACATCGGCTATGTCGACATGCTGCTGATTCACTGGCCAGCCCCGAAGCAAAACAAATATGTTGAGACCTGGAAGGCTCTTGAGCACGCGCTCGAGAGCGGCAAAATTCACGGCATAGGTGTTTCAAATTTTGAACCTGAACATCTTGAGCGCTTGCTTGAAGCGGCGACAATCGTGCCGGCTCTCAATCAGGTTGAGTTGCACCCAGGCCTAACCCAAAAGGCAGTTCGAGCAGCAGATGCAGCAGCGGGCATTGCCACTGAAGCTTGGTCTCCTCTTGCTCGCGGAAGATTTAACGACAACGAGCTGTTGCAGAACATTGCAACTAAATATGGCAAGAGCGTGAGTCAAGTAATCATTCGTTGGCACATCGATTTGGGCAACCTAGTGATTCCAAAAACTTCTAACCCAGACCGGCTCATTGAGAACTTCAACGTTTTTGACTTCAAGCTCACTGCCGAAGACATGCAGCAGATTGCGACTCTCGACACCGGAATGCGCACAGGCGCGCATCCTGATGATTTGAACTAGCAAGCACTGTCTCAACTATTCATAAGTCACCAGAAGGGCTATCAATGAAGGTTTTGATTTCGGGCGCCTCGGGCCTAGTGGCCACCGAGCTGATTCGCCAACTCAAGCTTCAAGGGCATGAGCCGATCAAGCTGGTTAGACGAAAAGCTGCCTCGCCCGATGAAGTCGAGTGGGATCCAATGAATAACTTCATTGACCCGAATGCAATGAACGGCATCGACGCCGTCGTTAACTTGGCCGGCGCAACCACAGGTCGCATTCCTTGGACTAAGCAGTATAAAAAAGAAATCGTTGCGTCACGCTTGCAGTCGACGAGGCTTTTGGTTGACGCAATTCTCGAATCTGAAAACAAACCAAAGGTTTTTGTCAGCGGCTCAGCATCAGGTTTTTATGGCGATGTCAAAGATGAGCTGCTTGATGAGCACTCGCCAAAGGGAACCGGATTTTTGAGCGACCTTTCGGCTCAGTGGGAGCAAGAGGCTCTTCGCGCTCAACGTGATGTTCGAGTGGTCTTGATTCGCACAACTATGGTCATGAGCCGGCAGCTCGGTGCCTTGGGGCGTTTGTTGCCACTAATTAAATTGGGCATTGGCGGTGCCCTCGGAAACGGCAAGCAGTGGTGGGCATGGATTTCTCAAGTTGATGAGGCTGCCGCAATCATTCACCTGATCAACACTCCGCTGGCTAGTGGCGCCTATAACCTCACAGCGCCAGAACCGGCCACCTGTGGGCAAATTGTGAAGGCGCTAGCTAAAGAGTTGAATCGCCCGGCTTTGATTAACGTGCCGGCATTTGCACTAAAGCTTCTTATCGGTGAGGCGGCCAAAGAATTGTTGCTGTGCAGCCAAAAAATGACTTCGACCAAACTCGAATCAACCGGATTCAAATTCACCCATCCCGATCTCAAATCGGCGGTTCGCTGGGTTGTCCGCGGATAAAAAAATCCCCACCGTCGCAAGAGCGAGGTGGGGATTTTTTTATTTAATTATTTTGCAGCTGGCTTCTTTGCAGCGGCTTTGGCAGCTGGCTTAGCAGGGGTCTTTGCAGCTGGCTTCTTTGCAGCGGCTTTGGCCGCCGGCTTAGCAGCGGTCTTTGCGACTGGCTTAGCAGCGGTGGTCTTCGCTGCAGGCTTTGCGGCCGGCTTAGCTGCCGGCTTTGCAGCTGGCTTTGCTGCGGTCTTTGCGACTGGCTTAGCAGCTGGCTTAGCAGCGGTCTTTGCGGCTGGCTTAGCTGCGGCTGGCTTAGCTGCGGCTGGCTTGGTAGCTGGCTTTGCAGCAGCAGTGCGAGCAGCTGGCTTCTTAGCTGCTGGCTTTGCAGCAGCAGCTACCTTCTTCTCAGCGGCGTCAGCGGCCTTGACTACGGTTTTTGCAGCGGTCTTGGTGACCTTCTGAGCAGTCTTGCTAGCAGCCTTGACTGCGGTAGCGGTTTTCTTCTCAGCAGTCTTAACGGTCTTTGCAACAGTCTTCTCGGCCTGCTTCGTAGCGGCGACAATCTTCTTTTCTGCTTCTGCAGTGGTCTTTGCTGCTTCTTCTACAGCTTCGGCAACAATTGATTTTGCGTCTTTGGCTGCAGTGTCAGCAACCTTCTTTAGGCTTTTTGCATTCTTGCTGAATAGCTTCAATGCTCGGTTTAGAACACCCACGTCGACTCCTGATTTAGTTTGGGATTACTTTGAAACTTTACCGCCCTAAGGCAATAAAAGGCGTTCAAATGTTGGCGATTGCGAACTGTTAACCAACCGAACGTCGGCGTCGCATAATCTCGTTCAGATCTTCGCTCGTGAATTCTGGTGCTTGCTCGACTTTTGCGACGCTCGAGATTTCGATAACTTCGGCCGACTCGGGCAATTGCAGTTCGCCTACCGGAACAAGCTGGTCCGGAAGCGGGCGTCTTTCCCAGGCGCGAGGGTCAACTTGAGTTGCCGCCTCTAGAGAGGCTGCAACTGCTTCGACTCGCATCTTGTATGAGAGTCTCGCTGCTGTTTCGCCTCGAGATTTTGCTGAGATTTCAAGCAGCGATGCTTGGCTTTGCGCTGCACGCAACGAAATTGTGGCAGTAATCAGCGCGAAGGTTGCTGCGATTGCAAAACCAACCCAAAATGTTGGCGTTGACAGTGCGGCGAATGCAAGCGCCAGCGAAGTCAGTGTTGCAATGGCAGAGAGCGCGCCAGTTAGCCTGCGAGTGGTCGATAGACGAGCGCTTCGCGATGCCATTTTGGTGCCAGCTAGAACTGCACCGACCTGCTTTGCGTTTCTTAGTTCAGCCTTTGAGCTCATGTTTTTGGCCCTTCGAATCTGTCGAACTTCATTTCGCTTGACCCAACCAGGAATAAAGACGACAAGCCAGAGTGCAGCTGCACCCACGAGCATGAGCCCACCGGTTGAATTGAAGTTCATAACTCAAAGATATGAGTTAGCTGCCGCGAATGTTGGAATTTAATTCGGTGTGTTTAATTTCGGTTGAATTTTGTCGCCACGGATAATCCTGAATCGGCACTGCATTATTGAGCATTCGATGCATAACCCCGCCGACAACCTCTTCATGAGTCAACGCAAAAACATAGTGATCGCGCCATGCGCCATTGATGTGAATGAATCTCTCGCGCAACCCTTCATATCTGAAACCGAGTTTTTCGACGATCCGAAGTGACGCTGAATTTTCGGGTCGTATTGCAATCTCGATTCGGTGAAGTCCGACAACGTTGAGCAAATAGTCAGAGACCAAAGCTACGGCGGTGGTCATTACTCCGCGACCCGCAACCTCCGGGGCAATCCAATAGCCGATGACCGCTGATGAAACAGAGCCATAGAGAATGTTCGCCACGTTCAATTGACCAACAACTTCGCCGTCATATTCGACGACAAATGGTATTGAAATCTGCTCATCCATTTGACGAAGCAGAGACCTGATTTGCCGCTTTATGTCAAATGAGTTCGGACCCTCAGGATTGGTGGCCTCCCAGGGGCGCAGCCATTCGCGATTGCCAAGAATTAAATGCTCAAGGCGTTTTGAATCTTTGATTCGCGCGATGCGAACAGACACCGATTCATGAGTGAGAAGAAAACCTTGAGGCACGATGGCAAGATTAGTCGCATGACCGCAGCTGCGCGAAAACAAGAACTCAGAAAACGCCTCAAAGCTGAGCGGGCCGACTTGCGAATAAACCTCGAGGATGCAAGTGATCTAATGCAGCACCTTGCCGAGCTCTGCATTATGAATGGCGCCCGAAGAATTGCCTGCTATTTGCCTTACGGCAACGAGCCCGACACCGAACTATTCGTTGACTGGGCGCTTGAGAATCAAATCGAAGTATTGATTCCGGTCAGCCAAGCTGACGGAACCCTGAAGTGGGTCATTTTCAATGGCGAAACACACACTGGCATTTTCGGTTTTGCCGAGCCAGTTGGCCCAGCAGTTGAACCACTGAATGTCGACATCGCTGTGATTCCGGCACTGGCAGTCGACAGAACCGGAAATCGTCTCGGCAAAGGAAAGGGCTACTATGACCGCGCCCTCAAGAAGTTTGAACCGATGCCCGCGGTTGTTGCGGTTGTGCACCGACATGAATTCATCGAGAAACTCGATACTGAAACTCACGACCACCCAGTCGATGCTGTCGCAACTGCAGATGGAATTTCGCTTCTGAGCAGTCGGTTAAAATAACTTCGTGCCTACCTATTCATATGCCTGCAAGCAGTGCGACCACACTTTTGACATTCAACAGTCATTCAGTGATTCTGCGCTAACTGATTGCCCACAATGCGGTGGCGAGTTGCGCAAGGTCTTTGGTCAGGTTGGTGTCACCTTCAAAGGCAGCGGTTTCTATAAAACCGACAATGCCAGCAGCTCAAGCAGTTCAGCTAGCAACTAGCGCCGGCCGTCTAGCCCCAATGCGGTGGGCGGTCGCCCTTCAGTTTTGCGTCGTTAGAGCCGGCGTGGTCGCCCCATGCAGCATCGGTGTCTTCAAATGCCCTGTCATCAAAAAGCGGCTGAGCCTGCTTGCTAATCTGCAAACCCAAGCGACCAGCGATTCGATTCGCAAGTGCTTGTGGGTCAGAAAATAACTCAAAACTATAAACCCGTATGTAAACCCAGCCCAGACTCTCAAGCAAGCGCGGTCGCAGCCTAAATTTTTCAGTGCGAGTCGCACCGGGAATGTTCCAGTCTGGTTCGATAACCGCGGCTTGATTGCCAAAGCTGGCAATCATGGGCGTCGTCGGGTTGAAACTCTGGTCAACCCTAACGCCGAGTTTCTTTAGGCGAATTGCTAGGTCTTGAAGCATTGGGTCTTGATCTAGAGCGACCTCTTGATGCGGCCGCTCCGCAGCCTCGAGCAGCTCGCGAAGCAACAGCGCGCCATTGGCAAGTCGGTCGGTCGGAACATCATTCGCCGCGAAACAACTCACAATCGTGATTTGAGTGCGTGCACTCACCAGCAGGTTTGCCAGGTGCCTTCTGCCGTTGGCAGCACTAAGTTCACCAAAATTTGAGAGCACCGCTCCGTGCTGAGTGCGGCCGAATCCGACACTGAAAATCACCCGGTCAGCGAGTCGGTGAGTGAGGTCAGAAAGCGGTGCGACTTCGAATTTTTCACGCCCGTGGGCATTGAAAAACTCGACCAATTCTGGCCTTGTTTGAAGCCCGCGCTTAACCGCCGCGTCAATTCTTTCGGCGTGAACGCTTGAGGCGCTGGCGACCAACAATGACTTCTCTGGCTGCCAGAGCGCGTGATTGAAGATCAGTTCAACCACGTGATTAACTTCAGCATCAAGGCTTTCGGTGGCGCCTTCAATTGTCGAATTCGCACGATTGTCGCGAGTCACAACTTCGACGGTGAAATATTTCTGGCCAAAATAGTCTGCCGCTGATGGCGTGAACTCGATGCGGTTTTGATAGAACTCGCGATTGATCAATTCGCCCATCGCCTGCGTCGCAGTTCGATAGCTGCGTCGCAAAACCTCTTGTCCAAAGGCGTTTCGAATCACTTGATAAATCGATGTGCGGTTTGCGCTGTGCTCATCGCTTGACTGTCGACACTCAACTTCGAATCCCGCAGGTTCAGATATTGCCTCGTCACCAAAAACAATCACTTGCGACGCCCTGGTTAGGGCGCTTAGGTTTTCAGCAACGGTTGAGCCGGCTGCGTCAAGAACCAAAGCAACATCAAATTTTTCACTGCGACTGATGTGCTCTGGAATGTCATAGGGCGAGACAAAAACTGCTGGCGCTAGAACCGGTATCAAGTTAGGGGCAGCCTCGATTGCATTCTTTAGCTGCGTGTTTCCAGCTCGGAGCAAGGCTTTTAGGGCAGCAGCTTCGGCGGGCCAATTTAGCAATCCAGCCTTCCAGCGCTCAGCTAGTTCTGCTGCTACTGCTTGAGCCCCGATGTCCACCTGCGCCTCATAGGCATCTCTAAATCCATGCTCGTTGGCCTCAAGCACATCAGGAACATAGCCAAGAATCTTTTTGTTTCTCGAGACAATCGACTCGAGTGCGCTTTGCCACCATGCCAATTCGAGTTCGGTTGCTAGTTGGTCTTTAGCAATGTGCAACTTGGCAAAATCTCTGGCGAGAAGGCCCAAGCCGGTTTGACGAAGTTTCTTCAAAACTAGTGATCTCTCACCAAGGTTGACCAACGCATCGGTGTCTTCAGCAAGCGAGTGAAGCTTTGACTGAAGCTGGTGCAGTGGCAGCTTGATAAGTGGCAGCTCAGAAGACAGTGGGTCGAGATGTCTTTGAATTTGATCTAGATCAGCAACGAACGACTGGTATGCAATCTGAGCGTCGTTGATTCCTGCTGGAACCTGCGGCGGAACAGGCGACAGTGAATATTGCGCCCAGAGCTGTCGCTGCTCGTCGACCAGTCGAAGTGAGCTATTCATGTCGGTGACAGACATGCCGGTGCGCAGATATTCTTTTGCGAGCTTCTTGAGGCGGCGGCGGTTCGACCCCGACATTGAGCGGTCGCGAGTGAACCCCTTTCGCGCTGCCGTTGCCGCAATTAGCTCAGTTAGCGGGCGATCGAAAACATCAGGAACAAAACGGTCAAGTGTCTCGCGAATTCCGCTAAAGAGCCTCAGATAAAGACCCCAGTCTTCAACGGTGGCTGCCGGCTTGAAATTAACGCCACGAATAAATTCAGCTAGTTGCTCTGACAATCGAGGATACGAATCGTCACGCAAACGCTTTGCGGCTTTTAGTGCAACGTCAACTTCATCGGGGTTGTCAAAATGCGCCTGGAACCAAGCTGTGTCTTGTGGTCCAAATTTAAATTCACCAAGATCAGCTGCTTCACCCAACAGTTCAAGGGCTTCGGCTTTGTCTAGGCCAGCCTCAAGTGCAGACTTATCGATGCGAGCCGAGGTCTGCGGTGCGTGAGGCAAAACTGCCAGGGCCGATAACTGTTTGAGCGCATCGGCGATTGAAATATTCAAGAGCTGGTCAGGGCTATTAAGAGTTTCAAAATAGCCATCAAGTTGAACCTCGGCGTTTTGGCGAGCAGCACGAGCACTCGCGATGTCGACCGGTTGGGCTTTTTCGTTTCTCGAAATCGCGCTGATCAAATCAACCCAAGTTGAATCTGCGCGAATGCCCAATGCCGGCAATCCGAGGTGGGAAAAGCGATCGGTGAGCTCTGCCAAGGTTTGCTGCCTTGGCGCAACCACAATGGTTCGCTTTCCTTGAACAGCAAGATTCGCAAGAACATTGACCACTGTCTGGGTGTATCCACAGCCCGGCAGAGTTTCGACTGCAAAATTTTGACCGGCCAGCGCGCGTGCAATTATGCGCATCTGGGTTGCATCGGCATCGGCAACAAGAGTTAACTCTGGAACGTCGATCGGTGGCAACCCGCCAGATTCACTCGAACTCACCACCCTAACCGCGCCAGTTTCGATGCGATCAAAATCTGTATTGAGTTTTGAAAGCCCCGGTGCAAAGTTCGAGATGACCAATACTCGCTTGAGGTCGATTTGAACTTTTGCACTTGTCGCATAGGCCAAATAATTCAATAGTGTGACCGGCACTAAGTCTGAGCTTTCAAGCTGTCTAGCTAGCAATTCAGAGCTGTTGATTTCAATTTCATATAGTCGACTCAGTGCCTTTAGCAACTCTGGATTCACAAACGGCTGGCCCGCGATTTCGCATTCAAAATCATCACCACGAGCAATCATTTGCACTGGCCACAGCAAAATTGGGGCAGTTATATCGTGGCCATCAGCCTTAAAGTCTGCGATTCCGCCGGCCAGAAATAGACCGTCGATTCCGGAGTGTTCAATCAAACGAGTTGATTTGGCTTTGATTCTTCTGGCCGCACTAAAGGCGCGAGAAAAAGCCAAAGGATCTCTAAATAGATTCGACAACAGTGTCGGTCGGCCGGTGATGAGCTGTGAATATCCACCGGGATGGGTGCGGTCAAGGTCAATTTGACCAAAGGCATTTGGCTCGAAATTTCTAAGCGGATTCGTTCCGCCAATTTCTTGAACTTCATCTAGCCAGGCATCCCAGTCAATAACTGGGTTCTGGTTCTCAGATAGATCAGTGTCGGCCATAGTGAAAATCTTAACTTCGCGACCATTGAATGCCTTTTAGGCTTGCCCGATTCACAGAAAAAGCTCGGGTATATTTAGCCTTTTCCATGCGCCTCCGTAGCTCAGTGGATAGAGCAGAGGTTTCCTAAACCTTGTGCGGAAGTTCGATTCTTCTCGGGGGCACTTAATCCAAATAATCAGGCTGCGTTTGGAATGCTCAAAAATTCATCCCACTCTGGTTCAAGATGCTCGGCGCCGCGAAGGGTCCAGATTGATCCACTCGGCATCTTTGGCGTGATTCGCAATTGCCAGCCGATCTCACTCAGCGTCTTGTCGCCTTTGGTGTTGTTGCACTTTAGGCAGCAGGCAACCAGGTTCTCCCAGGTGTCTTTGCCGCCACGAGATTTTGGCTGCACGTGATCAATTGTGTTGGCATTTTTAGCGCAGTATGCACAGCGGTGGCCGTCTCGTCGGAGCACGCCTCGGCGAGACACCGGAATCAATCGAGAGCCAGAAATTCGCACGTAGCGAGATAGCAGAATCACTGAAGGTAAAGCGAAGTCGGTTTTGGCACTGTGCAGGGTCTGCTCTTGAGAGCCGGCAAGCACGGTAGCTTTTTGATTTAAAACCAAAATCAGAGCTCGTTTGAATGAGACTACGGCCAGTGGCTCATAGCCCGCATTTAGAACAAGTGTGCGCAATCTGCATCCTTTCGAATTCACCCGGACGGCTTCTGGGTTTTCGCCTAGGGCAAGCAGTTCGGCTAATAAAAAAGCGCCGTCAAAATTGACGACGCAAATTAGTTAGCCAAAATTTGGCACTGTTGAAGAAATCGACAGTGCTCAAATGCCGAACCGGTTTGCCCGCGCTTTGAAACCATGATTCCTCTTTTCGAGTGCCAAACAACTTGACCCTAACCTCAGGTTAGGACGAATCGACTTTAGAAATCGGCAAATTCTTTTCGTGTTTTGGTGACGATTAGGTTAAGAATTTGCAACCATTCAGGGGCCTCTTGCGCTGCAATTGCCGATCGTGTTTTGCGGCAGCACATGTGCCGCGAGTCGCCTTTAGTTCGTGGCTAGGCGAACGAAGTGAACCTGACTTGTGAAAATTGGTGCCAACTTGACGGTATCACCGCGTCGAGGTGCGTGATAGAAGTTGCCGTTGCCGGCATAAATGCCGTCGTGGCTCAAGTCGTTCATAATCACCAAATCACCAGGCACGGCATCTTCAGGCTTAATCAAAATGCCTATGCGGTCTTGTCCGTGCACCGAGTGCGGCAAGGCGATTCCGAATTGAGCAAAAACAAACGCAACATAGCCCGAGCAGTCAAAGCCGGCAGGCGTCGAACCACCGAAAACATATGGCGTGCCGACATATTTAGCTGCAACCTGCAAAACGGTGGCGCCATCAATCTTTGAGAATGGCGGGTTCGCTAGATAGTCTTCGGCAGTTGGGCCCGAATAGGTTCGATAGCCATTCAGGGTTTCTTGGCGCGCGATCTCACTTGCGTCGGCAGATTCATATTTGCCGCGAACGAACTTGACTGTGTTAACTGCCGCCACGGTCAAATTTTGAGTGTCTTCAGATGCTGCAACGGCCTGAGCATCTGTGGTGGTGAATCTGGCCATAGCTGCGATGTCTGGGTTATAGGCATATGCAGGCAGAGCGAAGGTGGCGAATAACCCTGAAGCGATTGCCATGGTCACAAAGTTGCGCACCGGGCGTCGGGCAAAAAACTTAACTGGCCGCTTGGCTCGAACAGTGAATCGAGATTGAACGGCTCTCGCAGCGGCTGGGGCTAGCGGGCTTGACGCCTGACTTGAGGCTAGAGCAGCGCGATTTAGCTTGCGCTGAGCGCGTGCCAAACGACGAGCTTGACGGGTTAGTCGAGCTCGCTCAGCTTCTCTAATGGTGCGTCTGCTGCGCAATTCGAATGTCTCAAGAATATTTATCTCGACATCCGCGCGGTGACGACCGGTGGATTTGTTGGTCAAATGTGTTGAACCTCCAAGGCTTTGATTTTAGCCCAGGAACGCAATTGAGTCACCTTTTGTTTGGTCGATTGAGGCAGGTCTCAGGCAATGTTCAGAAAGTGAACTCGAAAGCCTGCAGACCTGAAATAGCCGCTAGGCCTGAACAAAAAGATGTGCTGCAAGGTCAAAATCAAGCTTTAGCCCATCAGTTAGTGCGGCGTTAGTCACTAAAACACTTTTGTCTTCAAAAGCCAACTTGATTTTTTGGCTAGGCAAAATCTGAAGCTCGTGAAGCTCGGCCAAAAGCTCGACATCGATTTGCAGGTGCTCGCCGATTCGGCTAAGCAAAAATGTTTCTTGGTTTGCAATGGCCCTTGGCAAATCGACCACTGAAATAACTTCTTCGCCATCTTTGGTGCCGGCGCTGAGGCCTATCTCCTCGAGGCCCGGAATAGGATTTCCGAATGGAGAAACAGTTGGGTCGCCAATCATCTCAATGATTTTTAGCTCGACTCGATCGCTGATTACATGCTCCCAGCGGCAAGCTTCTTCGTGAACAAATTGCCAATCAAGCCCGATTACATCAGTCAGCAAGCGCTCGGCCAGTCGATGCTTTCGCATGACCGAAACAGCAGCCTTCCGCCCCGAGGCGGTCAGTTCAAGGTGACGATCGCCCGAAACGGTGAGCAGCCCAATTCGCTCCATGCGTGCGCAAGTTTGCGAGACTGTCGGGCCTGACTGCCCAAGTCGCTCGGCGATGCGAGCGCGCATCGGAACGTGCCCCTCTTCTTCAAGTTCGAGAATCGTGCGCAGATACATCTCGGTTGTGTCAATTAGATCGGTCACCGATTGCTCCTTTCGCGCTTTCAAACAATACGAGCTTAGACAGCTCTGTTGAGTTTGGGGCTATTTCATTCACCCCTAAAGGTAAACTCGTGGCATGCCTGAAATCGTTTTGCCTAGTGAATTATTGCCATCTGACGGTCGCTTCGGTTGCGGCCCTTCAAAAGTGAGACCGGCACAGATTGCTGCGTTTGCCAGCGAAGGCGCGAAACTCATGGGCACCTCACACCGTCAAGCTCCAGTGAAGAACCTGGTTAAGCGCGTTCAAGAGGGCTTGCTTGAGCTGTTTCACAACCCCGACGGCTATGAAATCGTGCTCGGCAACGGCGGATCAACAGCTTTCTGGGACGCAGCGGCTTTCTCAATGGTCGAGAAAAAGGCCCAGAACTTGGTTCACGGTGAATTCGGAGCCAAGTTTGCATCAGCACTAACCAACCCATGGCTCGAAAAACCGACTGTCATAAACGGTGACCCAGGCTCGCGACTAGAGCTGCAAGCCGAAGCAGGCGTTGACTCATATGCTTACGCTCAAAACGAGACCTCTACCGGAGTCGTAACTCCTGTTCGACGAGTTGCTGGCGCAGACCAAAACTCGATTTTCTTTACCGACGCAACTTCAGCTGCCGGTGGAATCGATTTCGATCCTCTTGAGACAGATGTCTACTACTTCGCTCCACAAAAAAACTTTGCATCTGACGGCGGTCTTTGGTTCGCCTTAATGTCGCCAGCTGCGATCGCCCGCACCGAGAAAATTGCCGCCAGTGAGCGCTACATTCCAGAGTTTTTGAGCGTGAAAACAGCGATTGACAACTCTCGCCTCAACCAAACCCTTAACACCCCAGCGATTGCAACTTTGTTTTTGCTGGCCGAGCAAATTGACTGGATGAACGCAAACGGCGGCCTAGCGTGGGCCGATGCTCGCACCAAGGCGGCTTCGAGCCACCTTTATAAATGGGCAGATAGCGCCGAATTTGCAACCCCGTTTGTCAGCAACCCAGAGCACCGATCACAGGTGGTTGTGACCATTGATTTTGATGAGAAAATCGACGCCGCTGCGATTGCAAAAACATTGCGCGCAAACGGAATCGTCGATGTTGAGCCTTATCGCAAGTTGGGTCGCAACCAGCTTCGAGTCGCAACCTTCACCGCAACCGAACTGGCCGATGTTCAAACCCTAACTAATGCCATTGATTATGTTGTTGGCCAGTTAGCCTAAATTTATGCGCTTTTATGTCAAAGATTCAGAGCGAAAGCCTGACCCTGAGCCGGTGAAAACAAACGCCAAGCTGGTCTTCACTGTCGGCACAATAGCCTGGACAGTCGCGCTACTTTTTGTTCTTTTTGCCTACCCGAGGCTTTCGCCAGCCGAACAATCGCTTTGGCCGTTTACCTGCGGTGTTGGCATCGCTCTCGGTCTCATCGGCCTGATCCGTGTCAGAAATCGTTGAATCTTCATCGTTCTTAGCCACATCGATCTCGTTAGCCTCGACATCGGTTGACTCGACATCTTCGTCGAAGCCCGCCTCTTCGTTTTCATCTGAATCAATGGCATCTTCATCAGCATCTTCATCAGAATCTTCTGCATCAAGCGCGGCTTGCGCTTCGAGCTCGGCTTGCAGAGCGCGATAGTCTGCCAAGCGCTCAGACCAAGGCACCCAGTCGGGGGCAATTAGAGAGGTTTCGCTCGGCATCAACAGAACTTCAGAAACAGTTGGCTGCTGATCGGCCGGAGCAAAAATCACAACGCTCCAACGCCAATCTCGATAGCCCCTTAACTTGCTTTCGAAGCGATAGGTAAAAACAGAATCGCCCTCATCGACTGCATCAATGAATGCGCCGACGCCATCGCGAGGCGCGGTTTCGACCGCCGCCGCTTTAGCGAATTCTCTGTGCTGTGACACTGAACTAGGCGTCTAGTTCGTCGGCAAGCTTGCGCAACAACTGCGCAATTTTGCGACCGTGGTTTGACTCTGGATATTTGCCGCGCTTCAAGCCACCACCGACGGTGTCAAGCAGGCGAATCAGGTCTTCGACAATAATCGCCATCTCGTCGGCCGGCTTGCGGCCCATTTTGACCAAACTTGGCGGTGCGTCTAGAACGCGAACCGACAGCGCCTGGGCGCCCTTTTTGCCGTCAACGATGCCGAACTCAATGCGGGTTCCGGGCTTGATTGAGGTGGTTCCAGCCGGAAGTGCGCTGATGTGAAGAAAAACCTCGTCGCCTTCATCGGATGCGATGAAACCGAAACCTTTTTCTTCATCAAAAAACTTAACTTTGCCGGTAGGCATTTGAACCTCTTTCGTTGATACAAGTGTTCATTTTACAGGCGAGTTCGGCATTCTGTCTCGGGTATCCTAAGAGGATGCCTAGTAACAGCAACAACCAGCCAGAATCAAACCCGAGTCGTCTCGAAAAAATCCTTGCCTACATGGCCGTAGGCGTTATTGGACTCTCGGTTATTTCAATTTTGGTGACACTGATTTCGCAAATGTTTGAAAGCAACGGCGGCTTAGTTATCTTCAGGCAGATTCCGGTTCTTGGCCTGCCACTGGGGTTCATCCTGGTTTTGGTTTTGCTGTTTGTCAGCATGAGCCGTCGCGCTAAAGAAGCCCGAAAAGGCAAATAACTCATAGCGAATCATCAAATGCTGGGGGCATTATGAGTGAACTGCTTCAGGTTGCTGCATCTCTGCGGCAACTGACCGATCAAGAGCTTCGGCAGCTGATTATCGCTCGTTCAGTCAACAGCGCCAGTCTCAGAGATTTCTTTGACCTCGCCGAGGCAATTTCAAATCAGAAATCAATAAATAGCGCTATCAGCGCACTGCCTCGATCTCTTGCGATGACAATGGCCGCGCTGGCAGCCGGCGATGAGCCAACTCAAGACGCCCATCGCAAACTAATCAAGCTCGGATTAGCCGATTCGACCGGATTGTTTTTCGCGGTGGCAGAGTCGTTTGCCAACCTAAGGCTAAATGCCCGCCCGGCACTGAAGCCCGTTGACGAACCAACTGCTTCGCAAGCGACGATTTCGAGCGAGTGTGGCCTCGCGGCATTCGAGACAATGCAGGCGCTCACCGAATTAGTTTTTGATCTAGAGCAGCGTTATGTTCGCGAGGTCGGCAAAGGCAACGTGGGCCTGCCTGACATAAAGCGACTAGCAAACCACTTGAAAAAATCAAATGAATACGCTCGCGAGATTTTTAATTTGGCGAAAATTGCTGGACTAATGGCGTTGGTTGATGGTCGCTGGCAGCTTGGCCGATTTGCACCAACTTGGCTGGGCAGTGAACCGAAAGAACAAATTAGGCACCTATGGGAGTGCTGGCTTGGTTTAGTTGGCGAATCGGCGAATGCCGAATTGGTTGATGCCTTGAGTTTTTATCAGCCAGCCAACCGACTTGGTGCCCTCTGCGCGCCAATTGGGCCGATTTTTGAATCGGTTTATCCGTTTGCCGATGCGGCAATTGGCTCAAAAATTGCCACCCTTGAAGCCCTAACTTCATTGATTGGGCTTTCAAGCCTTGGCTGCACCGCGCCGTGGTTCGCAAAAGCAATCGGCAATGACATCGAAGCTGCGTTGGCTGAAATTGAAGCAGTATTGCCGGCCGCAGGTGCTCGCTTGATTTGCCAAGCCGACCTCACCCTGATTTCGACCGGCCCGCTTCCGATCAAGACAGAAATTGAACTTCGCAGATTTGCCGAGATTGAAATGATTGGAATGGCATCTACCTATCGCCTAACTCCGCTCAGCATTACACACGGCCTTGAGACTGGCCTAAAAGAAGCCGACATTCGCGACTTGCTTCAAAAACTTTCATCGGCAAACTTGCCTCAGCCAATTGACTATCTGATTAGAGAATCGGTGGCTCGATTTGGTCGACTCGTCGTCAGGGCATCAGATGCCGGTGGCGGCTCTCGCATTGACTCTGCTGATCCGATTTTGCTGACCGAAATTCTCAACAGTGCAGAACTAAAAGCATTCGCACTATTTCGCGAAATTGATGAATCCGTTGCGAGTCGCTTTGAGCCTGAGGTCTTGTATTTCGGGCTCCGCGAAGCGGGATACCCGGCAATTCGCCTCGATGCCAAGGGTCAAATTATTTCGCCGCTGCGCGTAATTTCTGCAGCGACCGATCAAGTGAAAACCGATTCAATCCTTGATGATGTTGCGCGCATGCGCGCTGAAGAAACCAAGGTTGGCAGCGAGTTGGCCGACGATGACATTCAACGCAAAATTCAACTTGCAATTAAGAACAAGGCTCGCGTGCTGGTGACGGTCGCAACGAACTCTGGCGAGCAGATCACCTTCACGCTCGAGCCAGTCGGCATTGCCAACGGGCGCCTGCGCGCAAAAGATAAAAAGGCAGATATCGAGAGAACTTTGCCGATTGCCAGCATTATTAGCGTCTCGATTACATAGGCTTAAACGATGACCATGGGCCCGCTAATTGTGCAGAGTGACAAAACTGCACTGCTCGAAGTTGACCACCCGCAAGCCAGCGATGCCCGCCATGATTTGGCAGTTTTTGCCGAGCTCGAGCGTGCGCCAGAGCACGTTCATACATATCGCATCACAAAGCTCGGGCTATGGAACGCCCGGGCAGCGGGTCACGATTCTGAATTTGTGCTTGGCGTTCTAGACAAATATGCAAAGTTTGCGATCCCTAGTTCTGTGCGAACAGACATCACTGAAACCATGGGGCGCTATGGTCGCCTTGCAATTCAAAGATCTGAAGACGGCGAACTAGAGCTTTATTCGACCGATGCTGCAGTGCTTGCCGAAGCCGGACACCACCGCAAAATTAGCGATCTGCTAGGCGGTCGAATTTCTCAAAATGCCTTCAGAATTCAACCTTGGGCACGAGGGGCGGTCAAACAAGAGCTGCTAAAACTAGGATGGCCTGCTGAAGACTTCGCTGGCTACACCGAGGGCACGCCGCATGAAATAAGCCTGCAAGAAAGCGCCTGGAAGATTCGCGACTATCAGTCGCAGGCAGTTGACAAGTTTTGGGCGGGCGGCTCAGGCGTGGTGGTTTTGCCATGTGGCGCCGGAAAAACCATCGTTGGCGCTGCAGCCATGTCGGTAGCAAAAACTAACACCTTGATTCTGGTGACCAACACCGTGTCAGCCAGACAGTGGAAGGCCGAACTGATTCGTCGAACCACGCTCACTGATGATGAAATCGGTGAATATTCCGGGTCGATGAAAGAGGTCAAGCCAGTCACCATTGCGACCTATCAAATTTTGACCACCAAGCGTAAAAACGAATATGCGCACCTAGAGCTATTGAACGCTAAAGACTGGGGTCTGATTGTTTATGACGAGGTGCACTTGCTTCCGGCCCCGATTTTCAAAATGACAGCTGAATTGCAGGCTCGTCGTCGCCTCGGGTTGACTGCGACTTTGGTTCGCGAAGACGGCAAAGAAGGAGACGTCTTCTCTTTGATTGGCCCGAAGCGTTTTGATGCCCCCTGGAAAGAAATTGAATCTCAGGGATACATTGCCCCGGCATCATGTTTCGAAATTCGAATTGATTTGCCTGATTCTGAGCGCATGCAATATGCCGTCGCTAGCCAAGATGACCGCTATCGAATTGCGGCTAGCTCAGAAGTGAAAATTCCTGTAATTCAAAAATTGATAAACCGCCACAAAGGCGAACCGACCTTGATTATCGGGCAATACCTAGATCAACTAGAGTCGGTGTCAAAGGGTCTCGGCATTCCAAAAATTACCGGCGAGACTCCGGTTGATGAAAGAGAGCGCCTCTTCGGGCAATTTCGCGAGGGCGAAATAACCGCACTGGTTGTTTCGAAGGTTGCAAATTTCTCGGTTGACTTGCCCGAGGCGTCGGTTGCAATTCAAATTTCTGGATCATATGGTTCGCGCCAAGAAGAAGCACAGCGCCTAGGCCGACTGCTTCGTCCAAAGGCAGATGGCCGAAGTGCAAATTTCTATACTCTGATTGCACGAGACACGGTCGACCAAGACTTTGCGCAAAACCGCCAACGCTTTCTTGCCGAGCAAGGCTATAGCTACGAAATTCTTGACGCAGTCGACCTATAGAACTCTCCGCTGCTGGGCACTTAGATTTCTCCAAGCGAACACCCAAGAGTCATTCAGGCTATTCTCAGGAAACGTTAGGAAACTGACCGTATGCAGAACGTAAAAGTGCTCATTGTTGATGACGAACCAAACATTCGCGACCTTCTCTCGACCAGCCTGCGATTCGCTGGTTTCAGCGTTCACGCGGTCAAAAATGGCGCCGAGGCCGTGTTCGCCGCCGAAAAAGGCGAGCCAGACATCATCTTGCTTGATGTGATGCTGCCTGACATGAATGGATTCAGTGTCACTAAAAAGATTCGCTCTATGGGCATCACTGCCCCGGTCTTGTTTTTGACTGCCCGCGACGAAACCGAAGACAAAATCACCGGCCTGACCGTTGGCGGCGATGACTACATGACCAAGCCCTTCAGCCTTGACGAGATCATTGCTCGCATTCACGCCATTTTGCGACGAACCAAGACTGCCGAAGTTGAAGAGTCAATCATTGATGCCGGCGAGATCAAGATCAACCAAGATGCACACGAGGTTTTCGTGAATGGCGAGCTTGTTGACCTCAGCCCAACTGAATTCAAACTGCTTAGATTCTTAATCAGCAATCCAAATCGCGTGCTGACCAAGGCACAGATTCTTGACCACGTTTGGGAATACGACTTCAATGGCGAGATGGGCATTGTCGAGTCATACGTGTCTTATTTGCGCAAGAAGCTTGACCCGCTAACCGCAGAACCGGTGATCACCACAAAGCGTGGTGTTGGATACATGTATAAAACCGCTAAGAACGGAAAGTAATTGGCATCAAAGCTAGCGACCGCATGGGAGCAGGTTTCGCTTCGCAGCAAGCTGACGGCGCTGTCGGTTGCGCTCATCGGTTTGCTTTTGGTCGTGTCTAGCTTTGGCACAATTTCGCTGCTTCGCACCTATCTTGAGCAAAATGTCGACACCCTGCTTTCGACCACAGCTAACACCCTGAGAAACGAAGACCCGACCACACTCGAACAACGGCTTGCCACAAAGCAGGTGCAGCTGCCTCGGTTGCCGTCTGATTTCTATATCGCCTATCTAGACACCGATGGCTCACTGCTAATTGGCCTAGTTTCAGCAACTAGCGAAAACGAACACGCGCCTAATCTCACCAAATTCACTATCGACACAGTGCTTGCCACTGAGGGAGTGCCCTTCGAAGTTGATGATGCCGCAACATCTGGCGAGCGTCACAGTTGGCGAATGGTGGCTGTTCCGCTGACCACAATGCCGGGGTCGCTCGTGGTTAGTTTGCCGACCGAAGGCAACAACGCCTTGATTGGCCAATATGCATTGATTGGCGGCGGTTTCGGTGCAGTTCTGCTGCTGATTAGCGGGCTTAGCATCTGGCTCACCATCTCGTCGGCACTTCGGCCATTGACTGAGGTCGAGCGCACCGCTCGCGCGGTGGCCGAGGGCGACACATCTCAGCGACTGATTGAGCGCCCAGGCAAAACCGAGATGGCCAGATTGAATCGCGCTCTCAACACCATGCTGGGCAGCATTGATTCTGCGCTGACTTCACGCAACAAAACGCTCGACCAAATGCGCCGATTTGTTGCCGACGCGTCTCACGAATTACGCACTCCCCTGGTTTCTGTTCGCGGCTATGCCGAGCTCTACAGAATGGGCGCCCTCAAAAAAGAAGCCGATGTCGCCGAGGCAATGAGTCGAATCGAAAGCGAAGCGGTGCGAATGTCGGGCTTGGTCGAGAGCCTTCTGACGCTGGCTCGCCTCGATGAAGGTGCAAAAACCGAGTTGGTTGACACCGATTTGGTGTCAATGGCGCGAGACGCCGCAAAAGATGCTTCAGTGGCCGATCACAAGCGCGAAATCTTGATCACCGACATGTCGGGCAACAGCCTCAGTGAGGGCGCTGAGGTTCGCGCCAAAGTAGACCCGAACGCCATGCGGCAGGTTTTCACGAATCTGCTGGCGAATGCCTCTAGGTTCTCTCCGGTCGATGTGCCGATTGAGGTTGCGATTGCAACCGAGGGCAAGCAGTTGGTGTTTGAGGTTCGCGATCACGGCGAGGGAATTCCGGAACAGCTGCGCGACAAAGTGTTTGAACGTTTTTATCGCGTCGACAATTCTCGAAATGCCGAGACTGGCGGCTCTGGTCTGGGGCTGGCTATCGTTAGTCAGATTGTTGCCAATCACAAAGGCTCGATTCTGGCCCTTGAAACCCCTGGCGGCGGCGCAACTTTTCGTGTAGCCGTGCCTTTGTCTAAATAAATCGAGTTTTTCCACAGATATTTAGTCAGGCCGCGGATGCCCACCTGACCTGAGGTCTGATTGTGACATGACTCAATTCACCGTAGACAGCGAGCAAGTTCTCGCCGCAAACGTTACTATTCAAAACACCATTTCAAAACTGCAAACCGAAGTCGACTCGCTGCACAGCCAGCTGCTGAATTTGCAATCTAGCTGGACGGGACTCGCAGCAAATAGCTTTCAAGATCTAGCCTCGCGATGGCGACAGACCGCCGCAACAGTTGATGGTCAATTGGCAGAACTTGGCAATGCCCTGGCTTATGCGGCTGCTCAATATTCTGAAATAGAGCTAGCCAACCAGCGGCTTTTTAGCTAGCGCTTTCTATTTGGCAAAGTTGAAGGTTGCCAGCAATACCGCGATAAACAGCATGACCGCGGCAATTAGCGAGTCAAGTACTCTCCAAAAAATAGGGCGCGCCATGATGCCGGCAGCTGCCTTGGCGCCAAACCCAACAGCGCTAAACCAAAGCACGCTGCCAGTTGCCGCTCCGACGGCAAAAAGCCAACGGTTTTCGCCAAACTGGTTTCCGATGGAGCCCAAAAAGATAACCGTGTCGAGATACACGTGGGGGTTCAAATAGGTCAGCGCCAATGTGGTCGCGATCACTTGCTTTAGAGTGCCGCTTTTTGATTGACCTGCGTCGAGTTTTTCGGTCTTGAACGCACTTTTTGCTGAATTAAACGCGAACCAAAGCAGATAGGCAACGCCAAACCATCGAATAAATTCAAGTGCAAATGGTGCTTTAGAGACAATCAAACCCAAGCCGCCGACTCCGGCAAAAATAAGAATTGCGTCAGACACCGCACAGATTGCCACCACGATTGCTACATATTTGCGAGTCAGGCCCTGCCGAATCAAAAATGCGTTTTGTGCACCAATCGCAATGATCAGCGAGAGTCCGGTTAGCAGGCCAGGCAAGAAAGCAAACATCGAATCAGCCTATTGTGTGCCGGCAAGAATCGCCTGGCCAATCAAAAAAGGCCCACCGAAAACAGTGAGCCTTTTTTGATTTAGAACTGTTAGAAGTCCATGCCGCCCTGAGGTGCAGCAGCTGGAGCAGCTGGCTCTGGCTTGTCGGCAACAACAGCCTCGGTGGTTAGGAACAGACCTGCGATTGACGCTGCGTTCTGCAATGCCGAACGGGTCACCTTAACTGGGTCGTTGATTCCGGCCTGCAGCATGTCGACGTATTCGCCGGTTGCTGCGTTTAGACCCTGACCCGAAGGAAGTGATGAAACCTTTTCAGCAACTACACCAGGCTCTAGGCCAGCGTTGATTGCGATCTGCTTTAGCGGAGCTGAAATTGCAACCTTCACGATGTTTGCACCAGTTGCCTCGTCGCCCAGAAGCTCAAGCTTGTCGAAAGCAGTCTTGCCAGCCTGAAGCAAAGCAACTCCACCACCGGCAACGATGCCTTCTTCAACTGCAGCTTTTGCGTTGCGAACGGCATCTTCGATGCGGTGCTTGCGCTCTTTGAGTTCGACCTCAGTTGCGGCACCGGCCTTGATAACTGCAACACCGCCGGCTAGCTTAGCTAGGCGCTCCTGCAGCTTCTCGCGGTCATAGTCACTGTCAGTTGCGTCGATTTCGCGACGAATCTGCTCAACGCGACCTGCGATCATGCTGGCATCGCCAGAACCCTCAACAATGGTGGTCTCGTCTTTGGTGATTACAACCTTGCGAGCCTTGCCCAATAGGTCAAGTGTGGTGTTCTCTAGCTTTAGGCCGACTTCTTCAGAAATAACCTGACCACCGGTCAAGATTGCGATGTCCTGAAGCATTGCCTTGCGACGGTCGCCGAAGCCCGGTGCCTTCACGGCAACAGACTTGAAGATTCCGCGCATTTTGTTGACGATAAGGGTTGCAAGAGCCTCGCCCTCGATATCTTCAGCGATGATCAATAGTGGCTTGTTTGCCTGAATGACCTTGTCGACAACTGGCAGAAGGTCTTTGATGTTCGAGATCTTTGAGTTGGCAATCAAAACATATGCGTCTTCAAGAACTGCCTCTTGACGCTCTGGGTCGGTGACCATGTATGCCGAGATGTAGCCCTTGTCGAAGCGCATTCCCTCAGTTAGCTGAAGCTCAATGCCGAAAGTGTTTGACTCTTCGACGGTGACAACGCCCTCACGGCCAACCTTGTCGATTGCCTCAGCGATTAGCTCACCAATCTGTGAGTCGCCAGCAGAAATCGATGCGGTTGCAGCGATTTGCTCTTTGGTCTCGACTGGCTTGGCGTTGTTGATCAGCTCGGCGATAACTGCCTGAGTTGCCTTCTCGATTCCGCGCTTTAGCGAGATTGGGTCTGCACCAGCAGCGACATTGCGAAGGCCCTCGCGCACAAGCGCCTGAGCAAGAACGGTTGCGGTGGTGGTTCCGTCGCCGGCGACGTCGTCAGTCTTCTTTGCGACCTCTTTAACCAGCTCAGCGCCAATCTTCTCGAATGGGTCGTCTAGTTCGATTTCTTTTGCAATCGAGACACCGTCGTTGGTGATGGTGGGGGCTCCCCACTTCTTCTCCAAGACAACGTTGCGACCTTTAGGTCCGAGCGTGACTTTGACAGCGTCTGCCAGGACGTTCATACCGCGCTCAAGTGCGCGACGAGCTTCCTCATCAAATGCGATGATCTTTGCCATCGGGACTGATTCCTCCAGAACGAGTGGTGTTCGGTTTGTAGTGCAGCCTCGGCCCGCGACGGCTGAAGCCAACCCACTTTCGCCATACTGAAAGTAGGTCAGATTCGTCCTGGCTGCTCCCCCTCGGCCGCGAGTTATCACTCTAGGCCCGAGAGTGCTAACGCAATTCTTGGCACTCTCCCCCTGAGAGTGCAAATTGGGAGCCCATTTCGGTCAAAAATCTCTCACGTCGCTCACAGGTTTTGTCTGCGAGAATTGACCACCTATCTCGAGGGGTACTCATGATCCGCAAGACCATCACCGCTATCGCGGCTGGCGCACTTCTCTTCACTGGCCTGGCCGCTGCTCCGGCATCAGCTGTGCCCGGGCGCACGATCTGGGTGGTCGACGACACCACTTTCAAGCTGATGGTTACCGACAACCCCGTGACCGCCAACGGCTGCCCTACCGACCTCTCCGGCAGCGTCAAGGCAACCTACGCAGGAGCGACTGGTCTTCGTACCGCTATCAACAATGCCATCGCCGACGACACCATCGTCATGTACTCGACCGACAACGAGGCGCTCGCCATGGCGCAGTGGCGGGTGTCGAACTTCTCCGCGCCGACAATGCGGCCCACCGGGCTGACGTTCAAGCCGTACCGGGACCTGACCGGCATGTTCCACCGGGTCCTTGGCCGGGAGCTCGGCGACCGGATCAGCGTCACGAAGGTCCTGGCCGGGACCGACGTCGAGGTCGACGCGGTGATCGAGGGGATCTCTCACCAGTTCTCGCCGGGCAACGACTGGCAGACGTCGTGGAACCTGTCGCCGATCATCACCGGCCAGTTCGGCCCTGGCGGCGGCGGCGGCGCCACCTATCTCAAGCTAGATCGGAAGAGCGTCGTGTAGGGAAAGAGTGTCTTCGCCTGTGTAGATC
>ERZ650311.485-NODE-485-length-25353-cov-6.309945_pt1 | contig 25353 bp, 38 predicted proteins | sample MGYA00376247_ERZ650311 | MGnify/ENA primary metagenome ERZ650311 (study PRJEB26733, sample SAMN07839324) | wastewater metagenome | biome: small river; feature: stream; material: water | place: USA: North Carolina | collected 2016-07-28 ...
GCGGTGACGAACAAGCTGCAGCAGATGGCCGGCGGCTGGGTCTACGACACGACCACCTGCCCCTCGGCGACGCCGGGCCAGTGGACGACGACGCGCAACGCGGTCTGGTTCAGCCCGCACAAGTTCGACCGGCTCGAGGAGCTGCTGGCCGAGAACCAGCGCGCCAACACCCTGGTCGTCTACAACTACCAGGAGGAGCTCGCCGAACTGAAGCGACGCTACCCCCACGCCCTGACGCTGGACGACGCCGACGCCGTGGCGCGCTGGAACAGCGGGGCTGTCGAGCTCCTGCTGGTGCACCCCAAGAGCGCCGGCCACGGGCTGAACCTGCAGTACGGCGGCAGCAACGTAGTGTTCGTCTCGCTGCCCTGGTCGCTGGAACTGTACGAGCAGACCATCGGCCGGCTGCACCGCAGCGGCCAGGCGCACGCCGTCTGGGTCTACGTCCTCTTGACCAAGGGGACGATCGACGAGCGCATCTGGGCGTCCCTGCACGACAAGCGCGCCCTGTCCGACATCGCTATCGAGGAACTACGGAATGGATAAGATCGACTGGCGTTGGCTGAACACCAACGGCAAGCACCTCACCGAGGAGCGGCTGGAGTCGCTGCTGAACGACGAGGTTCACATCCACAAGCGCGCCCGGTTCGTCGAGCGGCTGCACCAGCGCCTGGCCGCCCTGCGCACCGCGCGGGAAAGAGCCGATCTGCTGAAAACAATTCTTGACACCTGACGGAAATGTCGTCACGGTGGGGCATCAACGAGGAGACACGACAGTGGCAAAGATACTGATTGAGGTTGAGGTCGAGGTGACCGGAACCTACACCCCCGGCTACCCGGCGTCGCGTGACGACCCCGGATCCGACGGCGAGGTCAACGACCTGGCGATCGAAGGTCTGACGATGGAGGTCGCCACCGGCTGGGATCGCGTGATGGGCCGCTACCGCAAGGAGCGGATCGACCTGCTGGCGACCGCGGTCAAGCTCTACGCCGGCCAAGACGGCGAGATCCTCGACGCTATCCTCGACGCTATCCGCGACGAGGCCGAGGACGCCGTGCGCGAGGAGGCGCTGCCGTGAGCCGCCCCTTCGACAACCGCCCTGCCGGCCGGCTGGACGCCATGTTCCGCCAGGCGCCCGAACTGACCGAGGCAGACGTGAAGGCGACGATTGAAGCCGCCGAGCGCCTGTTCGCAGAGTTTACCAACCAACGAAAGGACCAAACATGAGCACTCAATCGAACAACACGTCATCAGCGTCGGGCGGCATCGGCTTCTCCGGGCTGCTGACCATTCTGTTTGTCGGCCTGAAGCTGACCCACGTCATTAACTGGTCGTGGTGGTGGGTGTTTGCCCCGATGTGGGTACCGGCGCTTGTGGGTGTTCTGATCCTGCTCGTGGTCCTCGGGGCCTTTGTTCTGAAGCCGTCCCGTCGATGACCCGCCTACCCGTGGCGCTGGAGCCCGAGCAATGACATCGCCCCAACAACGATGCGGGACGTGTAGGTGGTGGAAGCCGGCTGCGTTCTCTCCGGCAGGCTGGGGCGATTGCGAGTGGCCCATCACGACCGCTGAAAGCGTGGTCATGATCGACGGATGGGAGCGCCTCGGCATGACGGAGTCCGAGGGCACGACCTGCCCGACGTGGGCGCTGAGAGAGGAGCAGACCAATGGCTGACCGCCCTGAAATCGAGGAGCTGATTGCGTTCCATGACGCTCAGTCTGAGTATTTGGCAAGCTGCGACCTGACCTACGGCAGCGACAAGCACCGCGACACCACAACAGCCCTCCGCTCTCTGCTGGAGGAGGTGGAGAGGCTGAGGGGCGTCACTCAACCGGCTGTGCCGGAGCGCGTGGCGGTTGCTGTGGCGAGGATGGAAGCCCTCGCGGACGCCTATGAGCCGGGCAACTACGCTCTCTGCGACGGCGTGTATCACGTCTATGCGAACGTGCCCGAGTGCTGCCAGACGCTTCGGGACGACTTGCGCTTGGGTATCCGCGCCCTCCTCGCTGCCCTCTCCAGCCCCCCGGCTGAGACGTGGCAACCGATTGAGACGGCTCCGAGGGATGGGAGCAAGGTTATTGCCTTCGTCCCGCATCCCGGCATCGGCGAGACGCTGCTGATCTTTGACGACGGCCACTGGCGAGAACCGGTCAATCACTTGGTCCTGCGTCATGAACCGACTGCTTGGCTGCCCCTCCCCACCCCGCCGAAGGATGAAGCCCGATGAGCGCGGGACGGTTCGCCACTTGGCTGCTCGTAAGCATTTGCGTGTCGGCTGTCTGCATCGTCGCTGTCGCCGCCGCGATCAGCCCAAACACTGATTGGGTCGGCCACCCGGTCGGCGGTGTGCTCGTCATCGTGTTCCCACTGTTCGTCGCCTTCGACTGGGCGCGACGTGTTCTAAAGAACGGAGACTGACCGATGACCCTCACTGAGTTCCGCGCCCTCGCAGAGCGGGCGACACCTGGGCTGTGGAGGAAGCGGACCAACCGGCATCCGACAACCGATGGACGTGATTGGGGCTGGGTGTCTGCAAACACGTCCGAGAATGTCGGCCTGCCCGGCGTCCGCGTTGAGTGGGAAGGCGAACAGGGAGGCGCTAACGCCGCCTGGATCGCCGCCGCATCCCCCACGGCGGTCCTCGCGCTGATCGATAGGCTGGAGAGGGCGGAGAAGTGCTTGCGGACAATCGCGGACGCTCCGGCTTGGGGCGCGCCTGACCGATGGGAAACCACGCCCGGCGAGTGCCGGAGGTTCGCCGCCGCCTACTTCAACGCCCCGGCTGGTGAGGGAGAAGGGTGATGGAGAACTGCGACACCTGCGGTCGGTTCGTTGGCATCCATTCACCGGGCGTATCATGGGGGCAGCAATGGAGCTACGACATGAGCGGCTCCCCCGACCTACACGACCCGCGTTATCGCTGCTCGCCATGCACCGACAAGCACGGCATCCCAAGGACGAACTGCGCGCCGAACTACGGCGGCAACGGGCGGAATCCCACCACTAGGCCATGAGCGCCGCCGTTCTCACCCTGGACGAAGCCTAGTAAGGCGGCGTCACCAGCTCGACCGTCGCAGGGCCGGTCGGAAGGCGGGCGTCGATCATCTGACCCAGGCTCGCCGGCGTGACGCCCAGGGACCGCAGGGCGCCGGGGATGTGGTCGATGACATACTGCGCGGCCACGTCCTTCAGGCCGCCACCAGCGGACACCGGGATAGACGCCGGGACCTTCGACGCGGCGTAGGCAATACCGCGCTGGATGACGGCGTTGACCAACTCGCGCTGGCTGTCCTGGATGCGCATGTGGAAGTGGCCGGCGATCGCGGTGAAGGCCCAGGTCGCGGCGGTCGCAACGACCGGCGTGGCGAGGGGGATGACCACCTGGGTCAGGAGTGGGGCGAGGTCGATCATTGGACGTCTCCAAGGGCTGTGGCAGTCACCTGGGCGCAGCGGGCGATCCAGCCCCGCCCGAACGTGTCGAAGGTCGATAGCGAGCGGTAGAACGCCTCGCGCCGGGCGCCCATCGCCTTGACCAGCAGCGCCGGCGACACCCGCGCGACAGCCGCCAGCGTGGCTGGGCCGACGGCGCCGTCCGGCGTCGCGTCCGCGGCCGACTGAAGGATCTTGGCCGCGCGGCCGGGGCCGGAGTTCACGGCGATGTCGAACGTGACGTAGTCCACACCCGCCGGCAGTTCGTCGGCATGGACGACGTCCCAGTAGTTGCGCCGGTAGATGGCCGCCAGGTCGGCGTCGCTGATCTTGCGGAGCTCGGCCTTGGTCACCGCGCGGCCCTTGAAGGCGCGGTAGACGGCCAGGGTGACACCCTTCATCGTGGCGCCGCCGGGATCCGCGGGGTGGTCGCTCCAGCCGCCCTCGTGAACCAGGATGCGCGGCAGGCAGACGGCGAAACGATCGGTCACTTCAGGCTCCGTAGGGCTTGCAGCATGGCGGCGTCGCGGGCCGCGGCGCGCTGTTCGATGGCGGCGCGGTCGCGGGCGGCGTCCCCGACCATGTAGTCGCCCCGTGCGCTGTGAACCGGCCAGACCTGCACGAAGAACCAGATGAGCAGGCTGATAATCGGGAAGGTCACCGCGGCGACCATGCGCCAGGCGGTGGCGTTCAGGCTGTCCAGCCGGCCGAGGATGACCTTGTGGCCGTCCTGGAGCGCCTGCAAGGTCGCGCTGTTGGCCTTGGACTGCTCCAGGCAGGTCGCCTCGTGGATGCCGAGCTGGCGTTCGACATTGCTGATCCGTTCAAGCATCTCGGTCACGACGCACCCGAAGGAATATGGTGACGATCAGCACCACGAAGACCAGACATCCGACTGCCAACCACGCTTCCAAGGGCGATCGCTCCCGGCGTAGCTACGCAGAGAAGTTGCAACGCAAATATCACGTTTAGCGCGAGCGCATAGTCGTACATCTGCCCGTAGGCCGGCGAATGTAAGGTCCAGAAGTAGGCGTGGACGGCGGCCTTGGCCTCCAGCAGCAGCGCCAGGATCAGCTTCCACATCGCCGGGCGCCGGACCCACGTCAACATGCACAGGACGACGGCTACGGCGTTCACCAGCGGCCCTACGGCCGCCGTGGGCCAGTAGCCCGCCACGACGATGGAGACCTTGCTGAGGCCCCACAGGGCCAGCAGCAGAGCGCCTAGCCAGACGGCCGCCTGGTCCTGGTGCCGACGCAGGGTGGCGATCGACAGCAGCAGCGCGGCCGCGCAGGCGACGCCGAACCCGACGGTGATGGGGTTGGTCCAGACAGTCACGGGACATGGCCCCAGTAGCGCCCACGTCGCACATCGCGGACCGTGGCATCTGATACGGCGAAAGCCCGTGCAAGCATCTGAACCACGCCATCGTAGGGTGGTTCGGCCCGGATCGCTCGCACGGCGTCATCCCAAAGCCGCGCGCCGTGGTGCCGTTCGCCGGCCTTCGCGTGGACGGCGGTGCCGTGCCGCATCGCGTCGGCATAGTTTGCGGCGCGGGTGTCCCAACGTAGGTTCTGGATACGGTTATCCTGCGGATCACCGTTATGGTGGCATGCCTCCGTGCCTTCTGGCGCCGGGCCGACAAAAGCCAACAGAACAGCTCGGTGAACTGACATCTCGACGCGGGGCTGACCTAGTGGGTATAGCAAGACGTGCAGCCGCCCCTTACGGCAGGTCTTAGGTACGAGGACGCGCGGATCGTCGGCACGCGCCTCCGGGTGCTTTCGGACGCGCCATGACCGAACGCGCCCTGCATCTGAGGCTTCGTAAAACCCGCCAAACCCTGGTATGGGCGCCCACGCCTCCATAACCTAACCCTTTGATTTTATTAAGGAACCGGCGGTTTTGGGTCACCATCCAGCGGACGGATCGTGCCGGGGGGCATCCCGTTGTGCTTCTCGAACTCCCGCAGGGCCTCGTAGAGCATGTTGTGCAGATCGTTCACCGTCTTCTCCAGCTTAATGATCTTGCCCTGGATGCGGTTGACGATCGCCTGAATTTCACTCTGCGTTGCCATTGAGGGCTCCTGCTGCTGAACCAACGGTACCGGGCGCCCGGCGCGCGCGACGGATGATGCCCCGCAGGGCGCGCTCGGCGGACGGCCCGTAGCCGCGGCGCACCTCGCGCAGAATGGCGTCGGTCTGCGCCGGGTCCAGCGCGGCCTGCGTGATCCGGTCGGCCTGTTGCGGGTCGATGCGGAACTTGGTCATCCACCGCTGCGCCTGGGCGAACAGCATCCCCCGCGCGGCGCCCTGGAGGCCGGCGGCCGCGCCGCCGATGGCGTTCACGGTGTCCGCCTGCGGGTTGGAAATCTGCGGGACCATCGGCGAGCGGATCTCCTCCGCGTTGCGCACCAGGCGGCCGGCGGTGTCCAGCCGACGCTCGTACGCCAGCGCGGCCTCCTCGCTGCCCAGCAGGGCGACGTTACGGGCGTGCTGCTCGGGCGTGAGCATGGACTGGATGAGGCCCTGCGGGTTGCCGCTGCCGGCGCCCCGCTCGATGACGCCGGCGGCCGCGTTAAGCGCGTCCTGGCGCTGGCCCGCCGGGACCGCGGCGATGGCCGGGGCGGCGTCCGCCGTCATGATCTGACGGCCGGCGGCCTCCCCCTGCGCCGCCAGCAGTTCGGCACGACGGTCGGCAGGGACCAGCAGGGCGGCGACATCGGGATTGCGTGCCGCGAAGCGGCGGTATGCCTCGCCGTAGTTGTTCGGGTTGTTGCCGATCAGCCGGTCGGTGGCCTCGTCCTGGAACGCCCGCCACTCCGCGCTGTTCGGCCCCAGCCGTCCCCTCAGGCGGCGGAAGTCGCGCAGCGTGTCGTTGCCCACCCGGACGGTCTGGCCGCTGCCCAGCGCGGCGTTGGACGCCGCCTCGGTCGGGACGACCTGCGCCCCGAAGTCGCCGCCGCGCGGCTCGCGCGCCGTCAGGCGCTCCAGCAGGTCGTCACCCTCGTACTGGCGGCCGTAGCGGGCGCGGATCCGGTTGGCGCGCCGCCATGCTGCGACGGCGTTCGGGCCGGTCGCGTCGGGGCCGGACACCACCGACTCCAGCCGACTGATCTCGCCGTCCAGCGCCCGTCGGGCGGTGCGGGCGGCGGACGCCAGCACCCGGTCGTTGGACTGGGCCAGGTTGCCCAGCCGGGTGCGGCTGCGCATCAGGTCTTCGACGGTGACGTCCTGCCGGTTCGTCAGGTTGTCGATCTCGCGGTAGACGCCCGGCGCGGTGCCCTCGTCCCAGCCGCCGACGACGCTGCGCTGCAGGTTGTCCCGCAGCACCGGGATCTCGGTACGGGGTACCAGCAGCCGCTCGGCGCCCGCCTCACGGGCGGCGTCGTAAGCGCGGTTGACGTTGGTCAGCGCGGCGTCGCGGGAGGTGTTCAGGGTCGTGGAGACCGCCGCGCCGGCGGTGCCCGGCACGACGGTCTCGACGCGCTCGGGCGCGCGGACAGGCGTCGGGGAGACGTGCTCACGGGTGGCCGTGACCACGGCGCCCGGCAGGTTGCGCTCGCGCGCCGCGCGGAAGGCGTTGACCTGCTCGCTGCCGGTGTTGCCGCGCCCGGCGACGAAGCCGACGATGGCGCGGGTGTTCTGGTTGCCGATGTCGGCGAAGGTCGGGCTGGCCCCGGTCATGCGCAGCCGCATGGCCTCGTCCGTCAGGTGCGGGACGCTGATGGCGCCCATCTCGCGGCCGTACCGCCGCATGAAGTTGCCCGCCTCCTCGGCCGCGTTCACCTCGCCGCTCGGCGACAGCAGGCTGCCGGCCAGTTCGCCGTAGGCTTCTCCGGTGTCGCCGTTGAGGGCGCGGCCGATCGCCCCGCCGGCCCACGGCAGCACGACGGACGCCACGCGAACGCCGAGGCCGCCAGGCACCAGGGCGTTGGGCGCGAGGCCGCCGATGCGCTCGGCGTTGCGCTCGATCATGCCGTTCGGCACGCGGCGCGGGAGGCGGTGGTACATACGGTCGTTGAATGCCTGCGGGGCGGTCTCGATGATCGAGCCGCCCGGCAGGAAGCGGGTCAGTTTGCTGAGTTCGTAGGCGCTGTCCTGCGCGCCCTGGCGCGCGGAGTCGGCCGCGCTGACGACCCGGTCGACGACGCCTTCCGTGGTGCGGCTGTACGTCGGCGGCGGTGCGGGTGCGTTGCCCTGCACGCCGACGCCGAGAGACCCACTGGCCGCGGCGCGGCGGGCCAGTTCGCGGCGGGCGAGCTCACGTCGGGCCAGTTCGGCTTGCGTCGGCATGACCTACCTCCCCCCGGCGGCGATGCGACGCAGGTCGGCCTCTGACAGGTGCTCCATCCCGGTCGGTTCGCTGCGCGGAGGGGCCGCGGACCCCCGGACACCCATGCCGACACCGGCGGCCGGCGGTGGGCGGCGCGCCCCTCCGGCGGCGGGCGGCGGCGCGCGGTTGGCGGCCGCGCCGCCCGGTCGCGCGAACGGCTGGTTGCCCTGGATGCGGACGGCGTAGGTGCTGCGCAGCGCGGCGACGTCGCGGGGGTCGATCGTGCCGATGTCCGGGTAGGGCCTGGGGCGCCCGGTCAGGTCGGCCACGCCGTTCAGCATCATCGCGCGGACCTCGGCCTTGTTCTGGAGGATCTCGGGCGTGTCGGTCATGTCCGGCAGGTATTGCTCGATCTGACGCCGGATCTCACCGGCGGACTGCGCCTGACCGGCCATGATGGGCGCGAACGCGCCGATGAACGTCGCCCGGCCGTTATTGTACCGCAGATGGTTGTTGTTCCCCGCCGCTATGTCGAACAGGCCGCCGGCGGCGGGGCCGATGCCGGGGATCATGCGCAACGCTTCGGACGCCCATGCGTCGCGGGCCGGGTTGCCTGTGCCGGGGTGCTCGCCGCCGAACGGGCCGTTGCCGTACGTCGAGCGGCGGGAGACGTCCTCGCTCTCCAGCATGACCCGCTGGCCGCGCACCGCGGAGCCGAGGTTGATCTGGCCGATGGCGCCCGTCTGGGAGCCGCCGGTCAGCGGAGCCGACGGGGCGTCCGGCTCCATGGTGGGCGGGGCGCGGGGGTTCTGCACCGGGATGAACTGCCCGTTGCGGTACACGAGCTGCTCGCCCGCGTCGTTCATGAACCGTTGGCCCTCGTGGTAGGTTTGCTCGGGCATGGGTCAGGTTCCCGGTACAGGGCGGAAGCCCGGCGGCAGCGTGGCGTGGCCGGCCGCCGGCGCGCGACGGCCGCCCGGCCGCGGTGTCGGGGCCACGTTCCGGGGCGCGGGGCCGACCGGATTGAAGCCGGGCGGGCGACCGACACCCTCCTCGAAGTCCTGCCGGGAGGCGGCCTGGCCGAGGCTGATCTGCTGGCCGGGCGGGATCCGCACGTCGTAGGACGTGATCTCGTGGCCGTAGCCGACGCTGTTCGGGTTGCTGTCCCAGATGACGATGCGGTCGCCCTGGTTGATCTGCTGCGGCCGGGGCAGCGTCGCCTCCAACTGGGCGCGGGCCTGCGGATCCTGCATCACGAAGTTGCGCATCAGCGCCAGACGGCGCATCGGGTCCGGTTCGGCCGACAGGCGGCCAAACGTATCGCGCGCCAGTTCCTGGTTGACGCCGGGGATGGAGAGCACGCGGTCCAGCGCCTGCTGGAGGTGGTCCGGGTCCACGTTCGCCGGGTCGGTCCCCAGCGTCTCCCGCGTCTGCGTGTTCGTGAAGTCGGACGCTGCGCGCTCCCCTGTGGCGGCGGCGTTGCTGTAGGTCTGGCCCGTGTTGATCCCCGTCAGGAAGTCGCGGCCCTGCGGCAGCGCGGCCAGCCGCTGGATGGTTTCGGGGTCGCGCGGGTTGAAGCCATCCGCCGTGACCTCCTGTTGGAAGCGGTTGTAGTCCTGGATCTCGTTCGCGCGAATTTGCGCCTGCAGCATGGCGTTGCGGATGGCCGCGCGCTGCTGGGCCATCGCGCCGAAGTCGATCGGCGTAGGCGGGCGCATACCGGTATTGGCGGCGATGGACGGGTCGATGGGCATCCTATCCTCCCCCGTAGGCGCCGCCGTAGGCGCCCGGCGTCATATCGCCGAAGGTCTTGTAGCCGATCCAGTTGTTGACGCCGTTGTTGATCGCGCTGGTCAGCGCGTTGGCGCTCCCCATGTAGCCGGAGGCGCGGGCGTTGCCCGCCTGCGTCTGGAGCTCCGAGACGTTGTTGCCGGTCTGCTGCGCCGCGTTCGACAGGGTGTTGGCCGCCGTCTGCCCGGCGCCCATGAGGCTCTGGAGCGGGTTCAGCAGGGCCGACCGCTCCGTCTGGTAGCGGTTGAAGGCGTTCATGTACTCCTGAGAGCCCATGTCCTGGCCGTAGCGCAGGGCGCCCTTCATGGCCGCGCCGGAGATCAGGCCGCCCCGCGCCGCCGCCGAGTGCTCGAGGGCCTTCATGCCCTCCTTCAGGCGGAAGGCGTAGCCGGGGTCTTCCATGAACGCCTGCTGGTCGAACGGCTGGGCGGCGCTGCCGTACCGATCGGCCCCGGTGTTGCCCGACAGGCCGAGCAGGTCCATCAGCCGGTTCTGGCCGGTGATGCCCGCCTGGCGAAACGGCTCTTGCAGAGCCGTCTGCTTGTCGAACATCTGCATCTGCGTGTCTTGGGCCTGCTGCGCGGCCTTGGTCTGGGCGCTGGCGGCCTTGTTCGATGCGTAGATGCCCGCGCCGGCTCCGACGACGGCTGACCCGATGATGGCGGCGGCGATGAAAGCCATTTACGTCAACGCCTTCTTCGGCAAGGTGTTCCCGACCAGAAACGGGCTATCCGGGTCAGGCTCGACCAGTTCCGCTTCGGCTTCCTCGACCGTCGTAGCATCGGTTCGGTGAATTGTCATGTAGAGGCAGTCGGTGATGGCGAACATGGCCCGCTGGGCGCCCGGCTGACTGGTCAGCAGGTAGGGGCCTTTGATGCGCTCGTGCTCGATCATCATCTCGCCGCTGACCAGCATGAAGAAGTGCGGCGCCTTGTGGACCTTGCCGAGGACGATCAGGCCGGCGGGTTGGACGAGCTGGCGGCAGTACATCCCGCCGTGGAAGATGTGCTCCGTCGGCAGTTCGATCTGGTCGTGCTTCAGCATCTCGCTCTTGAGCGCCAGGATAGGGCTCATCTCGACGACGGTTCCCACTAGCTGATCTCCCGACCCGAGGCGCGGATGTTGATCGAGGTGGCCGCGCTAGCGAGGGTTGAGACGAACCCGCTGGGCGCCAGCGCCGCCCCGACGATCTCGGGGAAGGTGTAGGTCTCGCCCGCCTGCAGGGTCTTGGTCTTGACGATCAGGTTGTCGTTGCCCGCGGAGCCGCCGGACGTGACCAGGTTGACCGACAGCGTCGCGGCCGAGCCGCTGTAGTTGGTGGCCGTGAACTTGTCGATGATCGCCGACACGCCGGTCGCCGTGTACTGCGTGGTCTGAATGTTCTCGGCGATCTTCGCCGGGATGAGGACTTTGACGGTGACGCTCATATCAGGTTCGCCATCTTGCTAGCTACGTTGGCCGCCGGTGCTCCGGCGGTCGTGATGACCCAGCCGGGCGACGCCGCCGCGACCGGGGTCGTGTTCCAGATGATGTCGCCGACGACCCACGTCCCCTGGCCGGCGCGCAGCGTGCCGCCCGACACCGCCACCACGCCGTTGGGATAGTCACCCGCCGTCACGCCGTAGACCTGCACGCGGGTCGTGGCGCCGGTGCTGAAGCGGATGCCGGTCAGGATGCTGTCGTAGCCGCCGTTGGCGTCAAACGGGGTCGTGACGCTGGTGAAGGTGTTGTCGCAGGCGATGACCAGCAGGGTGTTGTCGCCGCCGTAGAAGCGGATGCCCTTGGTGCAGGTTTTGAAGTCGTTTCGGTCGATGTGGTAGGTGTCGACCTGGCGCCCGGTCATGGAGTTCTCGGAGTAGACGCCCCAGTAGAAGTTCTCGATGTAGTTGTCCGACACGGTGATCGGCACGGCGCCGCGGAAGTAGATGGCGGTGTTCGTCGTCGCGTTGGTCGCGCTGTTGTAGCCGATGATGCGGTTGCGGCGGACGTAGTTGCGCTTCACGCCGCCGGACGGGTCGACGTAGATGGACTGCGCCGAGGCGTTGATCGTGCGGACACAGGTGTTGTCCTCGATGAAAAGCTGCTGGCCGGCCGAGGAGTTCGGCTCGACCGTGATGTCGTGGCTCGTGCAGCCCTTGATCTTGTTGCCCCGGATCGCGAGGTCGCCGAGGTCGCCCTTGATCTGGATGCCGACCGACGTTGAGGTGTCGATGACGTTGTCGAGGATCTGGGTGTCGAGGTTGCCGCTGGTCGAGCCGTTGAAAGTTATGCCGCCGACCGAGTCCAGGTCGTCGCCCTGGAAGTCGTAGATCGTGTTGGCGAACAGGGTCACAGACTGGGCGCCGCCGCCGTTCAGCGAGATGCCGCCCGACAGCGTGGCATCGCTGGCGCCCTGCGCCACCAGGCCGTTCAGCGAGCAGACGTTGGCGCTGATCGTGACCGCGTGCGTCGCGGTGGTGTTGGACGTGTGATAGATGCCCGTGACCAGGGTGTTGCGGCAGACGTTGGCGTTGACCGTGAACCGTCCCGAACCGCCGCCGTAACCGGCAACGATGCCGTGGCGGCGGTCGAGGTCCACGGCGGCGACCTCGGCGGACAGGCTGTCGGTCATGGTCACGCAGACGTTGGCCTCGATGACCATCTCGCTGTCGTAGCCCTGGGCGTTGACGTAGATGCCCTGGCTGTTGTTCGACAGGCAGAAGTTGCCGATGATGACCGAGCGCCCGCCGGCCGTGCCGGAGTAGAACAGGATGTCCGCGCTGCTGGTCGCGCCCGAGGGATAGGACCAGTAGTTGGCGTAGATCAGGTTGTGCGAGATGTCGCACTCGAACGAGTCACGCATCTGCACGCCGCACGACTGAAATCCGTGGACGTAACAGTTCTGGACCTTGATGCCCTTGCGGCTCGAGGCGTAGACGCCGTTGCACTTCGTGAAGTCGGTCGGGTCCACGGCGGCGCCGGTCCCCTCGATGTTCAGCCCGTGGAACTCGATGAAGTCACCGCCGCAGATGAAGACGTTCTTCTCGGCGGTGGTCTGCTTCAGGCGCGAGTTGTAGCCGTCGCCGTAGATCTTGATGCTGCCGGTGACCGTGACCTCGTTGGTCAGCTTGTAGTAGCTGGTCGAGCCGGGTATGTAGAGCGCCTGGCCGGTGGCCGCGCAGCGGGCCAGGGCGTTGGTCAGGGCCGTGGTGACGTCCGTCGTGCCGGGGACGTAGGTCGTCATATCCAGGAAGTCGGTCAGGAAGACGAACCGGCGCTCGCGCTCTTGCAGGTTGGTCGCGACCGCGCCCGTCCCGCCCTGGATGAAGCCGATGTAGGCTGAGCCGCCGGACCCGAGCAGGGCGGCGAACGCCGCGGCGCCCGCGACGCCGGGGATGTTGTCCTGCGTCCAGAGGACCACGTCGGTCGAGGTCGTCAGGATGAACTTGTAGTTGGTCGTCGAGGACAGCCAGATCTGCGATGGCGGGCGCCCGGCGCTGTCGAGGACGATGGGGTTGGTGTTCGCGACCAGGCCCGTGCTCGACGTGTAGGTCGTCGCGGCCGTCGTGGACCCGGCGGTGTAGGTGTAGATCTTGCCGCCTGCCAGCGGGACGCCGCCGGAGGTGAAGAACTGGGCGCCAGCTCCTGCCAGTGCGGAGAGGTAGACAGTCATCCGATCCTCCAGTTGGTCGCGTCAAAATACACCGGAACGATATTTGCGCCACCCCCCGCCACAACCGAGGCGAAGGTGGTCGCGTTGGCGTCCGTCACCATCGCCCGCGTGTAGGCCGGCGGCGCAGCCGGCAGGTTGGCGACCGTGTAGCCGATGACCGTCGCGACGCTGTTCGGCGCGGCCGAGGGCGCCAGCAGCAGGTCTTGCAGCGCCTGCAGGACCGGCGCGAGGTCCACGCCGGACGGCAGGGCCTGCAACGCCTCCGTAGAAGCCCGTAGGGCCTCGCCCAGGGGCTCCGCGGCCTCCGGGGCTACGTCGCCCGCGTCGAAGACCTGGAGCAGCGCCAGGGCGTCCGGTGAGCCCTCGGGGCCGACCTGGAGGTCGGACAGGCTGGTGTCGTTGCGGCCGCCGCCCAGCAGGGTGAACAGGTTCAGGAAGAACCGGTACCACTCGCGGGTGATCATCCCGCGCCCATCGACCAGCGCGACGCGGGGTGGGGTGATGTTGGTGACGTTAGGCACTGGTGGGCGACGCGGAGAGCTCCGCGCCCATGATGGCGATCTTGACCGGGTCGGTGCCGCTGACCTCGTAGACGCGGTCGCGCAGCTTCATGGTCATGCCGAGGCGGCGCCAGATGACGCGGGTCCGGAAGTTGCCGATCGGCCCCATCGACTTCCAGTGCTCGTTCGACCATGTGTGGCCGCCGTCGTCCGACCAGCGCAGCATGACCTGCGGCGGGGTGGTGTCGGTCACCAGCCCCACGCCGGTCTCGCAATCGAGTTGGAGGTGGTGGTGAGCCTCGCGCTTCAGGTCGTTCTGGCCGGGCGGCAAGGCGCGCCATGAGCGCAGCCACTTTTGCGGCTCGCCGTTGCCGGCGAAGGTGGTCATGTCGAGGGCGTAGATGTTGCCGTTCTCGTGGTCGCCGACGATGATCTCGCCGCCGAAGTTGCACTGGCAGTTGGCCCGGTGGCGGACGAAGGCGCCGTCCTGGAACCCGGCGCGCTCGTGCCACGCCCCGGTCGAGACGTCGTAGACCCAGGTCGTGTTGGCCGAGGGGAAGTTCAGGACGTAGAACGGGTGGCCGTCCTGCTGGTAGGTGTAGGCCACGGCGTCCGACATATCGGCGTACTGCTGGACCTGCCACTCGACGGCGTGCGTGCTGACGCGCTGGGCCTGGTAGCCGTTCGCCCGGTAGACGATGCCCTGGCCGCGGGCGTCGGTCCCCAGCCAGAAGATGCCGTTGTCCAGCTTGGCAATGGAGTGCGCGGCGACGCAGCCGACCTCGTTGAAGGCGCCCTGCACGCGGGTGAGCGGGAAGTCAGCCCCGCCGTCGTCGTACCAGACCTCGGTCGAGTCGGTCCCGAAGACCCAGAGCTCGCGGTGGTCCGACAGGATGCCGACGACGCCGTCTGGCGAACCCTCGGCGGACTGGAAGTCGAGCGGATCGACCTGCGTGCCGTCGAGCAGCGAGGTGACCCAGATGCGCTGGCTGTCCGGCTCGTTGAAGACGAAGTAGCCGTCGAGGTAGGAGACCGTCACGGCGCCGGGGAAGTCGGGGTCGGTGATCTGGGCGAAGGTGCCGAGGGTCTCGTTGTAGATGTAGCTGTCCGGGTTGCAGGCGAAGAAGATCTGCGTGCCGTTGTCGGCGATCGACACCGGGCCGGTCCCGGTCACCGCGCCGAGCAGCGTCGGCGTGCCGGTGCTGCTGTCCAGTTGGTAGACCTCGTTGCCGGAGACGACGTAGAAGTCCGACCCGTTCGTCTGGTGAGCCCAGAGCGCGCGGATGGGGCCTTGGCCGACGGTCTGGAGGAAGCGCAGGCCGGGCGCGCGCTGCAGGTACGCCGCCTCCTTGCCGCCCTCGGGGATGACCTCCGGGTAGAGGTTGACCATCCGGTTGTCGGCGGCGTTGACCGACCGGGCGACGTAGGATGAGCCCAGGATCGGCGTCTTCACGGCAGACCGCTGTAGACGTTGAACCTCCCCGGCCGGCCGATCATGACCGCCGGCAGCGACATGATGTCACCGGGGTTGTTGATGCGCTTCAGGGTCCGCTTGGCCGTCATGGCGATCCGCTGGACCTGCGGGGACGGCTCGACGCCGTACTCGGGCGCCAGTTCACAGGCGAGGGCGTAGCGGAAGGCGCGCAGGTAGCCCGGCGGGAAGGTCATGTCCGTCGCCAGCGAGGTGGCGTTGGTCAGGGCCTCGATGCTGACGAAGTGGAACTCCAGCGCCCGCGTCGGCACCGGGTAGATGTAGAGGTCCACGTCCGGGTAGGCGGTGTTCATCCACAGCACCTGCGGATAGGTGCTGGTCACCGTCTTCAGGGCGATGCCGTTGTAGGCATCCTGATTGATGATCTGGATGTCGTAGCTGACGCCGGTGGATGGATCGCGGAAGTAGGTCGATGACTCCAGGTCGATCGGCCGGTTGCCGACAAAGTCGCCGGTCGGCCCCAGCGTGCGGATCCGCTGCGAGGCGGGCCATGTGAAGACCTGGTCCTGCGTGGTGAACACCGACAGGCGTTCGGTTGACCAGCTCTCCAGCATCATGTTGAGCACGGCGAGGGCGTCCGCCGCGTCGGCGGCGTCAAGGGTCTCGCTGGCCGGGAGTTGCCCGATCAGCCGCAGCGAGCCTTCGATGATCTCGCCGGCGGTGGTCATCTACTCGTCCGCGGCCGCGCGGCGGCGGCGGGAAGGGGGGTGGGCTTCCTCGGCGGCCTCGACGGGCGCCGCGGGGTCGAACCGGACCCAGCCGAGGGTCTCGTCGTACTTGGCTTCTTCCTCGGAGATGGCGACCTTCTCGCCGCCTTCGGGATTGCGCAGGTAGATGGCCGTCATAAGGGTCTCCAAGATGGTAGGCGGGGCCGCACCCGAAGGTGCGGCCCCAACCCGGTTACGCCAGACGGTAGGCCGTCCAGGTGGCGGCGCCGGTCTTGCGGGCGCGCCACAGGCCGGACGTGCCGGCGGTGGCGGCCAGCGTGGCGAGACCCGCGAGGGTCCAGCCGGTGCCGGCGACCAGCGTGATCACGCCGGAGCCAGAGCCGTCGATGTTGCTGATCGAGAAGTCGAACGCCTGGTTGGTGCGCGCGGCGTTGGTCAGCGACGCTTCGAGAAGCGCCACCGTCGGCAGCGTGTAGGACGCAGCCGAGGCGCCGGGCGAACCGGCGATCATGCCGGTCAGCAGTTGGGCCGCGGTGATAGTCGCGGAGGAGGTCATCGTGGCGGGGGCGCTCTGAACGAACAGAGCCCGCTCGGTATTGCCGTCCCCGATTTGAGCGCCGCCACCAACAGTGGGAAGTGCCATGGTGAAAGTTCCTCGTGGTTGAGGGGCCTAGCCCCAGAGACGGACGCCCATCTGCGGGCGGATGACGGAGGCGCCGTAGAGGACGTCAATACGACAGGGCATCCGGTCGTTGTTGATGTCGTACTGGCGGACGATCCGCAGCGAGATCCCGTTGTGAACCTGGCGCGAGGCCATGTCGACGCCCTGCGGGAGCAGGAGGTCGGCGGTGGCGAACGCGATGGCGTTCTTGTGGTAGACCAGGTTCTGCGGGTAGGCGGTGGACGCCGTGCCGACGAAGGTCACCGTCGCGGCCGCCACCGGGAAGGCGTCGATCGTGGCGAGAGCATTGTCGGCGGTGTACATCGCCGGCGAGATCGCCACCGAGGTGTAGGCGCCGCCCGAGGCCGTGTTGGCCGCGGTCACCACGAACTGCTGCAGCGAGCCGGTGGACTGGCGGGTCTGCGGGTTCACGGCGTAGACGTTGGCGACGGTGAACACGTCGCCGACAGCGAGCGTCTGGGCGCCCGTGCCGGTGATGTTGATCGTGCTCTGGCCCTGGGTCGAGACCGTGGTCGTCACCGTGTGGGCGCCCGTGCGGGTGCCGCAGGTGAACTGCGAGATGGACTGCGTCATGCTCATCTCGTCGAGACCGAGCACGCCGGTACCCATCAGGCCGGCCTTGAACTGGCTGCTGATCGTGCCTTGCGGGTTGAAGAAGCCCGACAGGCCGTTGACCAGGGCGGCGTTGGCCGCCGGGTTGACCGCCGCGTACCGCTCGTCGAGCGGGACGGCCATCTCGTTCAGCTTCTGCTGGGCCTGCAGCAGGACCAAGGCAGTCGCCGGCGAGGTGCCGGGGGTGCCAACGGTCTGGCTGATGCCCTTGTAGGCGATGGACGCCACGTCGGCGTCGATCGAGGAGGCCAGTTGGCTGATGCGGGGCTTCAGCACGCGATCGGCGAAGTCGTCGAGGGACATCGTCATCTCGGCGGTCGTGAAGTTGACGCCGATGTGCTTCTGGCTGGAGACACTGAGCGTGGTGTACTGCTCGTTGTCGTCCTGCACCTGCAGGGCCGCGCCGTCCGTGACCAGGGCGCGGTCGGGCAGGCGGATGCGCAGGGTGGAGCCGATCTTGGCGCCGGTCTGCGCGAAGGAGTCGTCGTACTGACGGTTCACGTTGCGCGTGATCGTCAGGTTGTTCTCCAGGATCTCCAGGGACTTCCTGGTGATCATGTCGATTGTCAGAAGGGAGTTCGGCACAGCGTGGGTTCCTTAGCCGAGGTTGCGTTGTGCCTCGAGCCGCTTCATCTGCCGCCTCCGCTCGGCCTCGATCCATTCCGACGTCGTCATGCTCTTGAGGGAGCGGGGATCGTCAGTGGAGTAGACCGTCGCGCCGTTGGCGCGGGGGGTGACAGGTGCAATCGGCGCCGGGGCGGATGAGGACTTCCGTACGGGCGGGTTGGCAGCCAGTTGGGCCTCCAACTTACCGATTTCCTTGGCTTGAGAGACGGGGGGCAGCCGCGAGATCCGTTCAGCTTCGCGAGGGTTGGACCCGAGGTGATAGATCAGGTCGGGGCCGATCTCGGAGAGCTGGATGGCTTGCGCCATCGTGTCGGTGACGGGGGTCCGGGGGTTGTAGGCGACCTGCTCGAAGTCGTCGTACTTCTCTCGGGCTTCGTCCTCGCGGGCCTGGTACTGCGCCAGAATGGTCTGCTGCTGGCGCTCTGCTTCCCGCCGGTTGACGATCTCGAGGGCTTTGCGTTCGGCCAACGCTTCCGCGTAGGCTCCGGCATTGTCGTAGTCGAACTCGTTCGGGGGCGGGGGTAGCGGAGCGACCGGCGGTGCAGGTTGCCGCGTCTGTTCGCGTTCCCACTTCCGTTGCTCTTTCGCCAGACGCTTGGCGACTATGGCGTCCAATTCCTCCTGAGTGAAGGTCTTGGCGGCTTCCTCGGCCGGCGTCTCCTGCTGTTCCGTCTCGGTGACTGGGGCCGCAGTCGCTTCCAGTTCCGGCGCGATCTCACTCGCTGCGTCGTTGATATCCGACATTTTGTTCTCTCACAAGAGACACGGTGAGCCCCACCGTTAGGGTTCGATCGTAAAGTACCCGATGCTGGAGATCAGATGGACAGGCCCAGCAGCGTTGTAGGTGCCGCGGACGGACCAGTCGCCGGACTGGTCAACGTCGCCGCTCTCGAAGGTGTAGAGGAAATATGTGTTGGCATCGAACGTGCCGGCCGTGGTCGTGATCGGCGCAGCGTCGATGGTGACGTCGGGATTGAAGACCGTCAGGGTCGTGCCGTCGGGCTTGGTGAAGGTCAGCGACAGGCTGGTGTTCGCGCTCATGTCGAACGACGTGCCTAGGACGAACTGGACGCCATATTCACCGACGTTCATATCAGGTCTCCAGACGACGACGCGGCGGGCGCCGCGCTGAGTGTCCCTGTTACCGCTATAGCCTGATTGCTGATAAACTCAAGAATGGCGAGCTGGTCGCTGATCGGGGCCGTAGTCGCCAGATCTGATGGCGAGAGCACCGCGGTCGTTGCGACCTGGGCGTCGTCGCTGAACTCCAGCAAGCCGAGCTGGTCGCTGACCACCACCAGGGCGGCCGGATGCACGTCGCTGACCGTCGCGAGCAAGGCGACCGGCGCGTCGTCCATGAAGGCCAGCACGCCGTAGGTCGGCGGCGGGGCGTAGACCGCGACCGAGCCGACCAGGCCCGTGCCTTGCACGCCGGTCAGCGGGACGGTGAACGCGACGCCCGTCGAGCCGACCTGGCCCGTGCCTTCGACGCCGGTCAGCGGAACGGTGAACTGGACCCCGAGGTTGCCGACCTGCCCGGTCGCCTGCACGCCCGTCAGGGCGACAGTCGTCAGGACACCGGGAACGACCGTGCCGACCTGGCCCGTACCTTCGACGCCGGTCAGCGGAACGGTGAACTGAACACCCAACGAGCCGGTCTGGCCTGTGCCGGCGTTGCCGGTCAGCGGGACCGCGAACTGGACGCCCAGGTTGCCGACCTGGCCCGTGGCCGAGACGCCCGTCAGGGCGACGGTGGTGACCGAGCCGCTCGCCAGCAGCGTGGCGATGGCGGCTGTAGCTATCGCCCGGTTGCCGAGCATGTCCTAGTAGCCCCAGATCAGGACAAACCCATCCCCGCCCATGCCGCCGGTTCCGCCCGTGGTCCCGCCGCCACCGCCACCGCCGCCGCAGCCGAACCATCCGTCACCACCGAGGCCCCCGGTAGAAGTGCTCCCGGCACCGCCGCCCGAGCCGCCGATACCACGCAGGCCCCAGTTACCGAGACTCCGCGCGCCTGGTAAAATGCCGGGGAAGAACCCGGTGCCCGCATTGCCGTCACCGCCGGTCGGGGCTCCCGCAGTCCCTGCGGCAGGCACGGGTATGTAGGCCGTTGCGTTGGCAAAGCCGACGCCGCCCGCCGTTGTGGCGTTGGCCGAACTCACCGCGCCACCACCAGCGCCCGACCCTAACAGGGTTGCGTTGGCCTGTGCCGCCTGACTGCCTGCGGTCGGGGTGACTGCGTTCCCGCCAGTTCCGCCTGTGTTTCCGGCGATTGTGAGGAACGGAATGATTGTCATGCCCTGCGCGCTCGCCGCTGCCACCACGGCCCCGGCTGTGCCTCCCGCCGCCGCGCCCGAGGCCGTCCCTGCCGCGCCGCCGCCACCGCCAGCGGCGGTAAGGATCGTTTCTCGACCATCAATCGAAGCCGTTTGGCCCGCCGCAATGAAGGAACTGTCCCCAGCCAGTCCAGCGGTGCCCGACCCGGAGCGCGGCCCGCGCGCTGCCGCTGGGTAAATGAACATCGTGTCGGGGAGCATGAACGACGGGGCGGCTGGCATGATAACCATCGCGGCAGAACCGCCTCCACCGCCGCCGCCGCGCGCCGTAAGCGTTGCGCCTGTCAGACCGCCGCCGCCACCGCCGCCCGAGCCGACACACAGCAGCCCGAACATCGAAAACCCGGTCGGCTTCTGAAAGGGGATGCCTCGACGACCCGACGTGCTGGTGTGCTCACCCGTCGAACGGAACACCCAGACGTTCTGTAGGTTTCCCGTCTGTGCGAGGTGGAAGATGTCAGACATCAGCGCCCCACACCGGGGCCGGAACCTCCGTTTGCAGGAACTCGAACGAATAGACCTTCGGCAGCGTCAGGCGTTGGCCGTCGAGGCTGAACAGGCCGACCTCCGCGCCGGTCTCGTCGTCAACCACCTGATAGCCGACGCCCACCGAGGCTTGGAAAAACCCGAAATCCAAGACCTCTGCATCGCCCTGGTAGCCAACCGTAAAGCCGACCTTATGAAACACGCGCATCAGTATTTCCCCGCAATGGCAGTCGCCTGCCAGCCGTTCGCCGAGGCCGTGTGAATGGTGAGATAGACGCGGTATCCAGCCGGAAGCGGTTCGAGGAACGGCACCTCGTAACCCGCCACCATCGCCGTTCCTGAGGCCGTGATGGCGGGCAGGGTGATCTCGTCATAAAGGCTGTTGTTCGCCGCCGTGCCGGTCGTGGACCCGTTGTTGATCCAGACCCGGCAGACCGTGGCCGTGGTGTTGCCCGCCGGGGTGGGACGCAGGCGAATCTTCTTCAGGAACCCGCCGTTCGTCGAATCCGACGTGAACACGTTGTAGCTCGTGCCACTGGTCAGGTCGGCGGTCGTGTTCGCCGCCGTCATATAGCCGATCCACTGGATGTCCGGCAGTCGGGAGAAGATCGGGACCGTGTTTGCCGGCATGGTCTAGGCCCTCACGGAATGGCGTAACGGAGCGCGAGCACGGCCCCGTCAACGGTGTTGAAGAACTCGGCGGGCGCGTCGCAGAACACGTCCTTCGTGCCGCTGGAGAAGTTCACCGCAGACCCGGAATTGCTGCTCGACAGCACCCGGTTGCGGACCAGCGTTGTGGACCCCGACAGGTAGCCGTCGCCGACCTCCCATTCAGACCCGGTCTGGCCCTGAATGACGTAGGTGAACCGCTGGTCCGTCCCGAACGCCGTGTTGAAGTCGACCTTGCCGGACGGAGCCGTGCCGGACAGGGTGAAGTCGCCCGTCCCGGTCGTGGTCGACGTATCCTGGACGCGATCGGAGAACGCCGACATCACGCAATCCGAACGAGACCGTTGGTCGCGTCGTTGGTCGGCATGGTCAGGGTGAACGTCCCGGCCGTGATCGACTGGCTGGAGAACGTGTGGACGCTGATCGTCCGGTTGCCCTGTGTCGAGTTGTAGAGCTGCACGGCGTCGAAGGCGCCGGAGGACGTCAGGGCGGCCCACTGAAACGACGCCGAGGGCGTCCAGTAGGCCGTGGTGCCGGACGTCGTGGGGGCGACGGCGTTGGTCGCGGTCACACCGCCGGCGGTGTAGTTGCCGGTCGCCGCCAGTTCGCCCGTGGTGCTGTAGGTGGTGGTCGAGGCGTTGATCGTCGCGGAGACCAGGTAGAGGGCCGCCTTGATCGTGTCGGCGCCTGTCCCGGCGCGGACCACGGACGTGCCGAGGGCGTGAATGCCCTGCAGGATCTCCTGCTTGAAGGAGGTCGCCATCCCCTGCGTGTTCGCCATGTCAGCCTCCGAAGTCCGCGGCGACGCCCTCTGCGAGGAGGCCCTTCTTCAGCACGACGTGCGCCGACCGGTGGACGATCTCGCCGTTGTACCGATACTCGACCCAGGTGACGGTCTCGTCCGGGTCGTCGTGGCCGCCCGTGCGCTTGTGCAGGTCGGCCTCGTCCATCATGCCGAGCGTGGTCAGGATCATTCGTAGAAGACCGTGACCTGGGGCGAGCCGCCGCCGATGACGACGTAGAGGCCCTCGGTGAACCAGACGCCGCCGTTGTCGCCGGTGAACAGGAGCGAGCTCGGCACCTCCGGGGTCGTGGTGGCGATGATCGGCTTGGACGTGGACGTGCCGGCGGTATCGTACATCGCCACCGTCGGGGTGCCGGACGACGTCCACAGACCCTTCACGGACCCCGCGCCGACCTTGACGTTAGCCGTGGCGGTGAGCTGCTTGAAGTTGGCGGCCATGAGGCGATCCTATGCTGTCGGGTCGGACTGTATGTCAGGAGGCGGCGCCATGTCCATAGGAGCCTCTGGAGGGGCCTCCGGGGGTAGGTCGGGAGCCTCGGGAGCCCCGGCCAGCAGATCGCCGCTGGTGATCATCCCGTGGATCGTGCCGACGACGATGTCCTGTATCTGCTCGGGGCTCATACTGGCCTGGATGACGCTCAGGCGCTTGGTCTCGGCGTCGTACGCCTTGATCTCGGCCTCCTGCTCCTTGACCTTCAGCTCGCGCTCCTCGAACGAGTGCTGGATGTTCTTCAGCATGGCGGCCATCTGTTGCATCTCGGCGCCCTGCTGCTCGATCTTCTGCTCGGCCGCCTGAAGCTCGGGCGGCTTGTCGTCCGGGGCGAGCAGCTTGGGGTCGATCATTTTCTTGAAGCGGCCGGCCATCTCCTGCGCGCCCGGCCAGTCCATGTTCTTGATGAACAGGTCGCCGGCGACGGCCCAGAGCTGGGTGTTGGTCTGGAGCAGTTGCGCCATCGCCTCGAGGGCCTCCTGGCGCTTGGTCATGTAGGACGGCCCGGTGGTGACCATGACGTCGTACTGGCCGACCGCCGGATTGTAGATCTTCTCGAGGATGACCTGCGGGTTCATCGGGTCGCGGATCTGCTTGACCGGCTCGGGCTGGTTCGGGTTGATCTTGACCATGCCGACCTCGCCGTCGAGGCCGATGATGCGGGCGACGCGCTCGGTGTCGTAGATCTTCGGGATCAGGCCGACGATCTGCCGGGTGATGTGCCGGATGGCGCGGGCCAGGTTATCGACGTAGTGGTAGGTGCCGGTGTCACCCTCTTTCTGGCGCGCCAGGATCGCCTTGCCGCTACGCTCGTTGCCCTGCATCCCGAGCGAGGCGTCGTACTGGCCCGTGGTCCCCTTGATGTCCTCCGCGGCGCCCGCCTTGGCCTGCAGCAGCCCCGAGGACGCCATCGGCGGCTGGGCGCGCTGCGGCAGGGGCAGTACGTTGCCGGCCCCGTCGGTGACGTCCGGGTTGATCTCCAGATACGGCCAGTTGGTCGTGTTGGCGGTCTTCCACTGGTTCTCGTAGCCCTCGAACTGGCCGCCGTAGCCGATGAACGGGGCCTTGGGCGCCAGGGCCAGCATCTCGGCCTCCTGGCTGACCCAGTAGTTGTACATCCGCTGGGCGTCCTTGGCGTTGCGGACAAGGCCGGAGACGACGATGTTGCCGTCCACCTCGAACTCGTTGCCGATGACGCGGACGACCGGGATCCAGTCGCCGGCCCAGTCGCGCTCCTCGAGCACCTCGTAGCCGTTGGTCTTGATCCACTTGACCGTCTTGACCTGGGCCGTGCGGCTCTTGGTCGGTCGCAGGAACATGGCCTTGGCCTGTTCGTTCTGCGGCGTCCCGTCGCGGGTCGTGATGTTGCCCGGCCACAGGTTCACCGTGACCTTCTCGTATTCGATGTAGAAGTACTCGGCGATGCGGACGGTCTCGTCGTCGAGCCACGCCGATCGCGCCGGGTCGCCGATGCCTTCGGACTGGAGGGACGAGATCGGCTTGGCGTCGGGGAACGACCGCTCGTACTCCTCCTTGGTCATGTCCTGCGTGATGAAGCACCACTTGGCGTCGGAGCCGCAGGGATCCTGGATCGTCGGGTCCATGTAGACGCTGAACGAGTTGCGGATGCGCCCGATGCGGATGTCCTGGTCGAAGCTGTCGGGCGAGCAGTACTCGGTCAGGAGCCGGATGTAGCCCTCGCCGAAGGTCACCTGGTTCTCGCAGGCGGTGTCGTAGGCCGTGTCGGCGTCCGACATGTACTCGATGTGCCGGATGATGCCGTCGAACACCTCGGCCATGGCGATGTCGGCGTCGCCGTCCACGGGGATGACCTTGCCGGCCGGCCGGTTCTGCCGCTGCTCGTTGGTGACCTGACGGACGTGCTGGGGCAGCTTGTTGATGGTCAGGCAGGGCCGGGCGCCGATGCCCTGGTCGTTGGTCCCGCGGGTGGCGAGCACCTGGTCGGGCCATTGCCACTGATTGTCCGGCGAACCGGCCATGAACCGCAGGTCGTCCAGTTCGCTGGTGCGGCTGTCCTGGTAGGCGCCGGTCGCCAGTGTCATGCGCGACCGCATGGTGGCGAGCATGTCCGTCTTATCCGCCATCAGGAGCCCATCCAGCCTGCGGTCGCGCCTGTTGCGCCGCCGCCGCGAGCGTAGCGGGGCGTCGTGGGCCGGTCAACGTGCTCGCGGTGGGCGACCGGGAAGGCGAAGGTCACGGCGATGGCGTCGGCGGCGTCGGGGGACGCCAGGCCGCGGGCCTTCATGTCCTTCTTGGACTCGAGGAAGATGGCTCCGCGGCTGTCCGGTTTGCTGAGGGGGCCGATCAGGTCCATCTTCAGGCGCCGTTCGTCGGGTATGGACGCCGTGCGCAGCCAGTCCTTCATGGACCCCCACATCTCGGCGCGCTTGTTGCCGTACATCAGGGGCCTGGACGACTTGTTGCCGAAGTTGACCCCCCGGATCCTGTACCGCTGCTCCTTCAGCCGGTCGACGACGCCGGCGCCCAGTCCGCCCTCGTCGATGACCACGAGCGCGGGCTGGTAGGTGGAGATGGCCTCGATGACGTGGCCGACCGTCTCCATCGTGTCCGAGCCCTTGCGCCGCTCGATGGCGACGATGTCCCGGCCCTGGCGCACGGCGATGACCGTGCTGTCGGACCCGAACCGCGCCGGGTCGACGCCGATGACGATCGGGGCGCTCTGATCCTGGTATCTGGGCCGCTTCTGGGCGTCCTCGACGAGACTGACGCTGATGAACTGGTCGTCGCCCTCGTTGGGGAACTCCCCGTAGACCTCAACCGACGCAGATCGGAAGAGCACACGTCTGAACTCCAGTC
>ERZ650311.486-NODE-486-length-25302-cov-7.279835_pt1 | contig 25302 bp, 33 predicted proteins | sample MGYA00376247_ERZ650311 | MGnify/ENA primary metagenome ERZ650311 (study PRJEB26733, sample SAMN07839324) | wastewater metagenome | biome: small river; feature: stream; material: water | place: USA: North Carolina | collected 2016-07-28 ...
CTGCTCCACTTACGCATCCACAAAATGAGAATCGATCGCAATGGCTAGACCACGCACGCCGACCAAGGTGCTAGACGCCCGAGGTGCATTCCGACGCAACCCGCAGAGGAGGCGCGATGGTGAGCCGGAGGTGCGCGACCCGTTGGGGGCTGCGCCTGACCGGCTGACGGATGTCGAGCGGCAGTGCTGGATGGAAATTGCAGAGAGCGCGCCGACGGGGGTGCTGACCAAGGCCGACCGGCTGACGGTAGAGCAGGCGTCGCGGCTGCTCGCACTGGATCTGGCTGGTGATCTGTCGAGCAGTGACCGCAAACTGTTTCTATCGGTGCTCGGCAAGCTTGGGCTGAACCCATCTGACCGGGCGCGATTGTCGATCCCGAAAGTGCAGGTAGATGACAACCCATTCGCTGCGCTCGGTAAATGACTATGCGCGCCGGGTGGTCGCCGGGAAGATTCTGGCTGGGCAGTGGGTGCGGCTGGCTTGCCAGCGGCATCTGGACGATCTGAAGGCGGCAGAGAAGCCGGGAGCGCGGTGGCGGTTCGATGCGGCCGAGGGGCTGCGCATCGTTCGGTTCATCGAGTGCCTGCCGCACACCAAGGACCGCTGGGCCGCGAAACGGCAGAGGCTAGTGCTTGAGCCGTGGCAGGCGTGGGTGGTGGCATGCATATTCGGTTGGGTTCGCGTTGGTCCTGAGAAGGTGCGCCGGTTCCGCGAGGCCTATATCGAGGTGCCGCGAAAAAACGGCAAGTCGCACCTGGCCGCCGGGATCGGTCTAGCGTGCATGGTCGCGGACGGCGTGCATGGGGCAGAGGTCTACAGCGGCGCCACGACTGAGAAGCAGGCGTGGGAGGTGTTCCGGCCGGCGCGGATCATGGCGAAGCAAACGCCGCAGTTGTGCGAGCACTACGGGATCGAGGTGAACGCCTCGAACCTGCTGCGCCTGTCGGACTATGCGCGCTTCGAGCCGCTGATCGGCAAGCCCGGCGATGGCGCCTCGCCGTCGTGCGCGATCGTGGATGAGTTCCACGAGCACGACACGCCAGACCTGTACGACACGATGATGACCGGCATGGGTGCGCGCGAGCAGCCGTTGATGCTGGTCATCACGACAGCCGGAGTGAACGTAGCTGGGCCGTGCTACGAGAAGCGGATCGAGGTCCAGCGGATGCTGGACGGCACGGTTCCCGCTGATCGGCTGTTTGGCGTGATCTGGACGATCGACGAGGGCGACGACTGGAAGGACCGCAAGGTCTGGGAGAAAGCGAATCCAAATCTTGGCGTGAGCGTTTCCGAGGACTACCTCGAGGCGCAGGTCGAGCAGGCGATTCGCCAGCCGAGCAAGCAGAGCACCGTGTTGTGCAAGCACTTCAATGTGTGGACCGGTGCCAAATCGGCATGGATCAACATGGAGAAGTGGCGGGCGTGCGCCGATCCGACGATCACGCGCGAGCGGTTCAGCCGCGACCCGTGTCATATCGGGCTTGACCTCGCGACGCGGATCGACATCGCGGCGCGCGTGGAGCTGTTCCGGCGCACCGTGGACGGGCTGACGCACTATTACTGTGTCCCTACGTTCTATGTGCCCGAGTCGGCGCTGCAGGCCGCGAAGAACGCGCAGGCCTATCGCGGCTGGGCGGCGGCCGGGCACCTGCAGATCGTTGACGGCGACGAGATCGACTTCGCCGGCATCCAGAACGAGATCCTCGAACTGGCGCCGCAGCTCACGCTCACCGACCTGGCGTATGACCCGTGGCAGGCGACGCAACTGGCGCAGGCGCTGCGCGAACAGGGCGTTGATGCTGTCGAGTTTCGCAACACCGTGGCGAACATGTCTCCGGCGATGCGCGAGCTAGAGGCCGCAATTATGTCAGGCCGATTCCATCATGACGGAAATCCTGTGATGTCGTGGATGGCGGCGAACGTAGTGGCGAAGTCCGACGCGAAGGACAACATTTTTCCTCGCAAGGAGCTGCCTGACAACAAGATCGACGGAATCGTCGCGCTACTGATGGCGATTGGTCGCGCGATGCTCGGCGAGCAGGCCGAGCCGGAATATCAACTGATTATCATCGGGGGGCCGCGATGAACCGAGCGTATTCGCTGTTAGACGTCCGCGCGTTCGACGACGCCACGCGGCAAATCGAGGGCATCGCGAGCACGCCGTCTCCGGATCGCTACGGCGATGTCGTCGAGCCGCTCGGGGCGCAGTTCGCGCTACCGATGGCGCTGCTGTGGCAGCACAACGCGGAGAAGCCTGTCGGGACGGTCGAGTTCGCCAAGCCCACAAAATCCGGCATACCGTTCATGGCGCGTCTCGCGAAGATCGACGAGCCCGGGACGCTCAAGGATCGCGTCGACGAAGCGTGGCAATCGCTCAAGGCCGGCCTGGTGCGCGCTGTGTCGATCGGCTTTCGCTCGATTGAGCATGCGCACATGGAATCCGGCGGTGTCCATTTTTTGAAATGGGAGTGGCTCGAGCTCTCGCTTGTAACCATCCCAGCAAACAGCGACGCGGTGATCACCGCGGTCAAGAAGTTAGACCAGCAGCATATCGCCGCGGTAGGCCGTGCTGTCCGTCTGATCTCTCCCGGCGACTCGGGAACCAAACCAATAGCCCGCACGGGCGCTATTCAACTGATCCCGAGGATATACTCATGAAAAAGCTCAGCGACCAGATCAAGGATCTGGAAAACACGCGCGCGGCGAAAGCGGGTCGCATGGCAGACATCACGCAGAAATCGATTGATGAAGGCCGGTCGATGGATGAGGCGGAAGCCGAGGAGTTCGACACCATCGACGGTGAGATCAAGCTGCTCGACGCGGACTTGGTGCGACTGCGCCGCCTCGAACACCTTAATGTCCAGCGCGCCGCGCCGGTCGAGCAGTCCCGTTCGCAGGGCAACGCCAGCGAGCAGCGCAGCGTCAGCCGTCCGGCCATTGGCGCGCCGACGATCATCCTGAACCGCGAACCGGAGGAGAGGTTTGCCGGGCAGAACTTCACCCGCATGGTAATCGCCCGCACGCTGGCGCAACTCGACCGCGATAACCTCGCAACGGAGGCCCGCAGCGCGGTGGAGATCGCTCAACACCGCTGGGGTGCGACCAACCCGACGCTGGTGGACGTGATCCGCGCATCCGTTGCCGGCCACGGTGCGGGCTCGGGTGAGGCGGGTGCTGAGCTGGTGCAGGCAGATGCCCGATTTACGGGGGACTTCATTTCGTACCTGTATGCGCAGACGGTATACAACCGGCTGGGGCTGCGTGAGGTGCCGGCAAACGTCACGATCAAGGGGCAGGACGGCGCGGCTACAGGCTACTGGGTGGGCGAATCGAAGGGAATCCCGGCCAGCAAGGCGGATTTCTCGACGGTCTCGCTGACGCCGCTTAAGGTGGCCGCGCTGGCGGTGGCAAGCATGGAGTTGCTGCGCGACTCCACGCCGGCCGCAGAACAGTTGATCCGTGACGCGCTGGTCGCGGCGGCAGCGCAGCGGATCGACGCGACGTTCGTGAGCGCCACGGCGGCAAGCGCAGGCGTTAGCCCTGCGGGTTTGCTGAACGGCGTGACAGCGTTCGGCTCGTTCGGATCGGACGGGGACGCGCTGCGCGCGGACATCAAGACGTTGTACGGTCCGTTCCTGTCCGCCTACAACGCAATGGGGCTGACGTTCGTCATGAACCCCGCCACCGCGAAGGCCATCCAGCTGATGACCAACGCACTTGGGCAGACCGAGTTCCCCAACATCACCACCACGGGCGGCACGCTGCTCGGCGATCCGGTGGTCACGGGGGACAACGTCAACGCATCGCACCTGATCCTGTGCAAGCCGAGCGACATCTGGCGCATCGGCAGCATGGGTATCGAGGTGTCGCTGTCGCGCGATGCGACGATCGAGATGGCGACGGACCCGGCTGCGGCATCGGATACCCCGGTTGCTCAGGCGAACTACCCCGTCTCGATGTTCCAGACGGCATCGGTTGCGCTGCGGGTCATCATCCCGATGAACTTCGCGAAGCGCCGCACGCATGCGGTCCAGTACATCAACGAGGCGAACTACGGTAACACCGTCTCCAGCGACTGATTACGCCTGGTGGGCCGCGGGCGAGCGCGGCCCTTTTTCTTGCAGAGGTGCCCATGAACCTGATCGCGTCCAGACCGTTTCCATTCCGCGGTTCGCGGCTCAGTGCGGGGCAAGAATTCACCGCCAACCGCCGGGACTCCCGGGTGTTGGTTGCCATCGGCTACGCCACGGCGCGAGTCGAACCCGAACCGGACCCCGAACCGGAACCTGTGCAACGGCGCACGTATCGGCGCCGTGACATGCGCGCGGAACAGATCGAGAGCGTGTGATGCGATTGCTCGGATTCGAGATCACCCGCCGCAAACCGCCCGTGGTCACGAAGGCGCTGGCGCAATCCGTTCAGGACCGCGGTTGGTGGTCCATGATTTACGATGCATGGCCTGGCGGCTGGCAGGCGAACGCGTCCGATGCAATCTACTCGCAGGACACCGTATTGGCCTATCACGCGGTCTATGCCTGCATCACGCTGATCGCCAACGACATCGGGAAGCTCCGGCACAAGCTCGTCGAGCAAGACCCGAAAACGCGGATCTGGAGCGAGACGACGAATTCGGCCTTCTCGCCCGTGCTGCGCCGCCCAAACAACTACCAGAACCACATCCAATTCAAGGAGTGGTGGATCACCTCCAAGTTAATCAACGGCAACGCCTACGCGCTGAAGCAGCGCGACGGCCGCGGCGTGGTGACGGCGCTGTACCTGCTCGACCCGCTGCGCGTGAAGCCGTTGGTCACGCCGACGGCGGAGGTCTACTACGAACTGAAGTCCGACAATATGGCGGGTCTGGAAGCTGAGAATGTTGTCGTGCCGGCGTCTGAAATCATCCACGACCGGATGAATTGCCTGTTCCATCCGTTACTCGGGGTGGGGCCGATCTTCGCCTGCGGTGCTGCCGCAAGTCAGGGGCTGCGGATCATCGAGGATCAGAACAGCTTCTTTGCGAACCACGCGCACCCGGGAGGCATGCTGTTGGCACCGGGTGCGATTTCGCAAGATACCGCAGAGCGGCTCAAGACCTATTGGAACGAGAACTTCTCGGGGGACAACGCCGGCAAGATCGCGGCGCTCGGTGACGGCCTGAAGTACGAGCCGATGCGCATGACGGCGGCCGATGCGCAATTGATTGATCAGCTGAAATGGACGGCGGAAATCGTATGCAGCGCCTTCCACGTACCGCCGTTCAAGATCGGGCTCGGAATCATGCCGACGTACCAGAATGCTGAGGTGCTGAACCAGATCTACTACGCGGATTGCTTACAATCCTTGATCGAGCAGTTTGAGGCGTGCATGGACGAAGGGATGGGGCTGGATACGCCGACTGCTGGCAGGCAGATGGGCGTGGAGCTCGATCTTTCCGGGCTGTTGCGCATGGACCAAGCAACGCAGATCAGGACTCTCACCGAGGGAGTCAAGGGCGGGCTGTGGACTCCGAACGAGGCGCGCAGCCAGGTCGATGCTGCGCCGTTGGCCGGCGGCGATACGGTGTACCTGCAGCAGCAGTATTACTCGCTCGAGGCGCTGGCCGAACGTGATGCGAACGCGCCGTTCGCCGCGCCTCCTGCCGTTCCTGCTCCGGACAAGAGTGCCGAGCCTGAAACCGATGATGATGATGAGGACGACGTGCAGCGATACGCCGCCGATCTGATTGCCTACGTCCTGCAACCTGCGAGCGCCACGCCATGAGCCAGAAAGACGCCACAGTAATTGCTCGCGAGATTCAGGATATGGCGCAGGCTATGGCCGAGTCGATGACCAGTGTGGCTGAGACGGTAAAGGCGGCTGTGGCCGTCACGCACGGGCAGGCACGCGGCGAGGCCGGGCAGATCGTGCAGCTATCGACGCCCGCGCCGGTCCTTCAGTTGCCGCCGCCGCAGATCGACGTGCACGTCAATGTGCCCGAGCAGCTGCCGCCGGTCATCAACCTGCCGCCGACGGAATTGACGGTGAATGCGCCGGTTGCAGTGAATGTGCCTCCTGCCATCCCGCAGGCATACGAGGTGCAGGTCACGTCGAGAGACGCGCAGGGCATGATCAAGACGTTCCTGATTGTTCCGGTTGTGATCGAATAGAGGGCACACGATGGCAACGACCGACCCCGAGCGCGGCGCGCTCCCCGAGTTCACGTTTCGCTCGACTGAGGAATTCGCGTGGTTCCGGGGCGACCAGTGCGTCGCGCGCTACTTCCCCGGGCAGGACTACGTGTGCACGCGCCAGGCGCGCCACGACGAGCTGCGCGATATGTGCACGCAGTGGCAGGCCGATGGGAGGATCGTGATCACCGGCCTGTCGAGCGGACAGGCTTTCGTCAGCATGAGTCTGGGAGGGTAAGCCGATGGCGCTGCAACTGAGTGTGGCGGCGCGTAACGCGCTGCTCGATGCGATCGAGACGACCATCGGCACCGCGCCGTATCTGGACATCCGCACCGGCGCCCAGCCGTCGGACTGTGCGCAGGCGGACGCGGGCACCGAGCTTGAGCACATGGCGCTGCCGAGCGACTGGATGGCGGCAGCGAGCGGGGGCACGAAGGCGAAATCCGGCACATGGAGCGGCACCGCCGACGCTGCCGGCACCGCAGGCCATTTCCGCCTCAAGGACACCACGGACACCACCTGCCACATGCAGGGCAGTGTGACCGCGACGGGTGGCGGCGGGCAGCTGGAGCTCGATAACGTTGTGATTGCGAGCGGCCAGACGATCACGATCACGGCGTTCACGCTGACCGCACCGAATGCGTGATGCGCCCGCGCTGCCCTCACTGCGATGAACCGATGTATGAGGGCACGCGGGAGTTGTTGAGGTGGGCGAAACAGGTTGGCTACGACACAGCAATGCAGGAGGTAGGTATGGCACGCAAACCGGCACCGGGGCCGACGCTGAAAGAGAAGGTCGTCAAGCAGCGGAATCCGCTCGTTCGGAAATGAACGATGGCTGGTGGCCGGTCGCTGGTCCGCCTCGACCCGGTGCATCGTGGGGAGCGGATCGAGGTGTGGCAGGCGCGGGCCTATTCCGTGCCTGTCGATCCGCTTCTGCCGCTAGAGCAGATGATGGAGCCGTACACGGCTGTGGCGACGGTCACGATCGACGCGGGCACGGCGTATGTGCAGGGGATGCACGGAAAGATGTCGCGGGCGATCATGCGGAGCTTCCGCGCACGCCTGCGCGCGATCGGTGTGTCGCGGATTAGGTGGCAGCGCCAGCGTGCGCGGGGCGCGAAGCAGGTAGAACAGGAGGCATGAGATGGCGCTGCAACTGAAGCACCAAACGGTCGCGCAGTTCGTTTCGCGGGTGCGCGAGGCGTACCGGAATCGCGAGCGGGAAGACCTGGTTCGCATCGCGCGGTGGATTCTCGCCGCACTGAATCGAGGCGACATCACGGACGCGGGATGCCGTAACGCATTCAGGCTGACGAACGCACAGTGGAACGCGCTCAAAACCAGAATGACCAACATGGTCACGGCGTCGAACACCATTCAAGGCGCGGTGGGAGAGTGATATGCCAGTAACCAGCAGCACGAAACAGCTCTCGGACCTTGGCGGCGGTCGGTACTACGTCGTCGAGCGGCACTTTGATCAGGATGGCAAGGAGGTCGGCTTCTTCACGTGGTCGAGCGTGCCAGAGCAAGATATTGATGCGGTAGTCGCTGCGCGCGTGGTGGAGATCGACGAGCGGTTGGCGAACGATGAATTCGAGGCGATCATCGGGGCGGAGTGAGTAATGGCGACCATTTACTGCTCCCACACCGGAAGCAACACCGCGCCGTACGACACTAAGGCAAAGGCGGCGACAACGCTCGCTGCGGCGATCGCCGCGATGACGGCGGCTGGCGACGTGATCCTTGTCGATCACACGCACACCGGGGATAACGCGCTTGCATCGGATACGTCGTACATCCTTAACTACTCGTGCGCGATCATCGCGATCGACTTCAGCACGGATGCGCTGGCGGAAATGGGGACAAGCGCATGGATTGGGCATTCGTCGTCGAACCGGTGGGTGCGGTTCACTGGGGCGGGGAACGCCACGCATTTCTTGCGGGGGCTGACGCTACGCGAAACGGGGGGTGACAACATTGAAGTTAACTACGGCGCGGACAGCCATATGGCCGTCGAGGCGTGTTACTTCTGGCTGGGCGGATCGTATGCATCTTCGGTGATTAGGCTCGGGGCGGGGTCGACTACTCCGGCGACGACCACGATTGCGAGAAATTGCACGTTCCGGTTCGATGATGTTGATGGGCGCATTGAAGTCGGCGGCATCGTCAAAATGTTCCGGTGCTCGCTGGCGGCGGAGTCGGTGGCGATTACTGCCCTGCTCGATTTGTCGGGCGTTGGCGGCGCTCTGTATGCCGAAGGGTGCGACTTCTCCGATATGGGGTCGGGGTATCTCATCGACGCTCTAAACGCGCTCAGCCTATCGGTGACACTGGTCAACTGCAAACTGGGCTCCGGGTTCGTCCCGCTCGCGTCGCAGACGGGGTTTGCGCCAGAGCTGTACCTGTACAACTGCAATGCCGGGGATGTGCATTACTTTTTCGGGCACTACGATCCGCTGGGATCATGTGTTGCATACACGTCGATTCACGCCAACGATGGGCCAACCTACGATGGCGCAACCGAATTCGCGTGGCGGATCGACACCACCGCCCGCGCCACGCTCTACAATCCGTATATCAGTCCTTGGGTAAGCACGTACCACGACGGTACGAGTGCGATCACGCCACGGCTTGAGATTCTCCGCGACGGCAGCAGCACGGCGTTCGACGATGATGAGGTGTGGTGCGAGGTGTCGTATCAAGGCACAAGCGGCTACCCGATCAGCACGATCGTGAATGATCGTGTGACGCTACTCGGCACGCCTGCCGCGCAGGCTACCGGCATGGGTACGGGGTCGTGGACGGGCGAAAGCGGCACAGCGTGGAGCGGTAAGCTCGCGCCGGCGTCGAGCATCACGCCGGCAGAGATTGGCGAGCTAAGGGCGCGGGTATGCGTGGGCTTGGCGTCGGCGACCGTTTACGTCGACCCGCAGATCAGGATTAGCTAACGATGGCCCGCGCCCGTCACATACCGGGCGGGCTGTACGTTGCGCAGTCCGGCCTTGCGCGCCATGCGCCGGGTGGGCTGGTCGTTGAGCCGGCAGCGGGGGGAGTGGGGAGCGCGTCCGGGGTGCTGGCCGTCACCCTCGCCGCCGTATCCGTATCTGCATCAGGCGCGCTGACCGTTTCCGGCTCCGCCAGCAGCACGCTTGCGGCGGTCGGCATCAGTGCGTCTGGCGCGGTCGCCGTCGCGGGCTCGTCGGCGGTCGCGCTGGCCGATGTCGGGCTGTCCGGCTCTGGCGCCGTCGGATCGTCGCCGATCAGTGGTGCCCTCTCCGTCGCGCTCTCCGACGTGCTCGCAGCCGCCTCCGGTGCGGTGACGATCACAGGCGCGGCAGGCCTGTCGCTCGGCGCGATGGAGGTGTCGGCAGCGGGGGCCGTGGCAGGTGGTATCGATGCGCCGATTGGCGGCAAGCCGCGCGATCCAGAAATCGAGCCTGTGCCAGCTCATTTGGCGCTGTTCGATGATCGAGATCTGCTCGAAACCGTACCGATTATCATGGGGATCATCAATGCGGCACGACGTTAAAATCATCGGGGACGCGATCCGCGCTGCCGTCGATGCTGCGCTCGCCGCACGGCTTGCGGACATCCAACAGCAGATCCAGCGCGGGCTGGCTGACGTGCAGGGCGTCGAGCAGCGCACGCTCAGCGTCGTGATGGAGAAGGCCGGACGATGGGGTGCCGTCGAGGCCTTGCTATCGGAGATGGAGCAGAAGCTTGCCACGCACGCTGACGCCATCGTTGACATTACGGCGGCGGTGGCGTCTATCCCTGTTGGCCGCGACGGCAAGGACGGCAAGGACGGCATCGATGGCAAGGATGGCCTCGATGGCGCCCACGGCAAAGACGGCGCGCCAGGTCGTGACGGCAAGGACGGCATTAATGGCAAGGATGGCGCCGACGGTCGCGACGGCGTGGACGGCAAGGACGGCATTAATGGCAAGGATGGCGCCGACGGTCGCGACGCGCTCGAGCTTGACATCGTGGACGCCATCGACCCGCAGAAGGCCTACCCTCGCGGCACAGTCGCGGCGTATCGCGGCGGTTTGATCAAGGCCACGCGCCGGACTGGACCTATCGGCGAATCACTCTCCGCCGCCGGCTGGCGTGTGATCCTGCGTGGCGTGGCGCAGACAGAAGTGGTGCCGTCGGACGATCTCCGCACGCTGGGCATTCGCCTGACGCACACGGATGGCGAGGTGGTAGAGCAGACGCTGCGCTCGCCGTCGCTGCTCTACCGCGGCGTATTCCGCGAGGGCGACCAGTACGACGGCGGCGATGCCGTGACGTTCGGCGGTAGCCTCTGGGTGGCTTTGCGTGCAACGACCACCAAGCCCGGCGACGGCTCGCCTGACTGGCGACTCGCAGTCAAAAAGGGCCGTGACGGGAGGGATGCCAAGTGATGTTGGTCAGCCTGCAGGCCGCGAGCGATTACGTCCGCCGCGATGGGGACGACGACGACGATCTGCTCACTGTGCTGATCGAGGCGGCGAGCGCAGCCGTCGTGAATTATTTGGGCGCGCAGGCTGAAACTGTACTGGGGTATGACTCGGATGGTGAGCCTGTGCTCGAATCGTCGGACGGCATCGTGGCGGACGTGCCCGCGGTGGTGCGCATGGCCACGTTGTATCTGACCGCGTGGATGTACCGAAACCGTGACCAAAATGCTGACGAGGCATTCCAGCCCGGCTATCTGCCCGCCCCAGTGACGGCCATGCTCTACGCGCTGCGCGACCCGGTGATCGCATGACGCTCGCGGCGGGGCGGCTGAACAAGCGCGTCACACTGCAGTCGCCCGTGCTGGATCAGGACACCGCCACAGGGGCGCTGGCTACGGTGTGGGCGGATCAAGCGGTCGTATGGGCCGCGATCGAGCCGATTTCTGTGCGTGACTTCATCGCAGCGGACGAACGCCAGTCCCGCGTGACGGCGCGGATCGTCATTCGACATCGGAGCGACGTAGACGCCAGCTGGCGCGTCACGCATGGCAGCAAGGTCTATCAGATCGTCGGCGTGCTGGCCGATCAGGATTCGGGCCGTGAGTTCATCACGTTTGCCGTCGGCGAAGGCGTCAATCCGGGCGGCGGCTGAGTTCGCGGGCCTGTGGCGCGGGCAGACCGTCGTATGTCTCGCGAGCGGCCCGTCGCTCACGCCAGGCGATGTGGCAACGGTGCAGATGTCCGGGCATGTGGTCATTGCAGTCAATTGCACGTTCCGCGTTGCGCCGTGGGCGGCGGTGCTGTACGCGATGGATCGCGGGTTCTGGCAGCACTATCTGCCGGAGATCGAACGCACGTTCTCTGGTGCGCGTGTGGGTATGCACCTGATGCCGGCCCGTTACCGTTTGGCTACGATGAAGGGCGTGTCTGGGTTTCGTCCGTACAACAACTCTGGCGCCGGCGCGATCAGTCTGGCGCAGTACGGTGGTGCGTCGCGCGTCTTGATGCTCGGCTACGACCTACAGCATACGGGCGGGCGGGCGCATCATCATGCGGACCATCCTAGACCACTCGGCAACGCGCGTCAGACATCCGTGGACAGGTGGTTGGTGCGCTTCAGTGAGTTGCGCACGCGGCTGGATGCCGCAGGGGTGGAGTACGTCAACTGTTCTCGCGCCACCGCACTGGACTGGCCGCGTATGACGATCGAGGAGGCGTTGCGTGCGCGAGGCTGAGGAACGCGCGAAGTATCAGCACAACAACTCGGGGGCGGCGGCGATTTCGCTGGCGGCGCACCGGGGGGCGTCAACGATCATCCTGCTGGGGTTTGACTGCCAGTACACGGACGGCAAGCGCCACTGGCACGGCGATCATCCGCGCGGGTTGGGCAATGCTGGGTCGGTGGCGAAGTGGGTCCGCGGATTCGAGGAGCTTGCGTCGGCGATGGAAAAAGCGGGTGTGCGAGTGCTGAACGCCTCGCGCGAAACTGCACTCACATGCTGGGAACGGGTGGGTTTGGATGATGCACTTGCCGAGCGATAGCGTCCGAGGCCACATCAGGGGGTGGATTGAATCGCACGCGCATCTGTTGGGCGGCGACGTGCTGGAGATTGGCACGCGTCGGCATGCGGCATCTGCGTGGTGGTGTGAAAACCGCGATTTGGCGCAGGGCGAGTGGACCGGCATTGACATGCAGGCGGGCGCAGGGGTGGATCGGGTTGCCGACATCCACGCCCTGCCGCAGGAGTGGGGCGGCCGGTTTTCTGGCGTGGTGTGCTCCGAGGTTTTGGAGCATGTGCGCCGGCCGTGGGTGGCGTTGCCGGAGGTTCGCAGGGTGATGCAGCCTGGCGGGTGGTTGATCGTCACCACGCTGACGGCGTTTCCGATCCACGGCTTCCCGGACGATTTTTGGCGGTTCACTGGGTCGGGGTTGGTGGGGCTGTTGGCGGACGCTGGCTTCTCCGAGATTGCCACGGCGGCGGCAGGCGGGGTGGATTTCCACCTGAACGATCACGGCGAGGCGGGGTTTGTGCATCGTCGGTGCCCGGTGCACGTTTTTGCGGTCGCGCGGGCATGATGCAGTTGATCACCCCGACGGGTGACAGGCCTCGTGCGTGGGCGCTGTGCGAGCGCTGGATGGCTCGGCAGACGTATGCCGGGCCGGTTGTGTGGCACGTGGTTGATGATGGCGTGCTGCCGCTCTCCGCAGCCTTCGCGCGGGACGGGTGGGACGTGCGGGTGCATCGGTTGGCGCCGATGCCGGAGAACACGCAGGCGCGCAACATGATGCACCTTTTGCGGCTGGTGACGCCTCAGCATCCTGTGGTGGTGATCGAGGACGACGACTGGTACGCGCCGGACTGGCTAGACACGTGTGCGCGGGAGATCCGGTCGGCCGAGTGCGTGGGCGAGGCGCCGGCGAGGTACTACAACGTGGCTAGGCGGGTTGCGCGGCAGTTGCAGAACGGCGCGCACGCGAGCTTGTGCGCGACGGCGGTGCGTGGTCATGCGGTCGAGACGCTGAGGCGGGCCTGCGAGGGCAGGCGCACGTTCATCGATTTGGAGCTGTGGCGGCGGCATCACTCGCGGCGGGTGTTTGGTGGTCGTCGCGTGGTGGGGATCAAGGGATTGCCGGGCCGGGGAGGCATTGGCATGGGACACGATGCGCGGTTTGCTGGCAAGCCAGACCCTGACGGGGCGGTGTTGCGTTCATGGGTTGGCGCTGATGCGGAGGTGTACCTGTGAGCGTGGTAACGGTTGCGGAGGTGAGGCTGTTTTTGCGTGTGATTCACACGGATCAGTATGGCAACTGACCTTGTTCGCATCGAAGGCCTCGAAAGCGTGCTGAAAACGCTGCGCGAACTGCCGGCAGAAGTCGTAAGCAAGAACGGCGGGCCGGTACGCGCCGCACTTAGGCGTGGCGCGGTGATCATCCAGAAGCAGGCGATGGCCAATGTGCAGGAGATCGTCGATACGCCGAACGTCGATGGACGTTTCGTTTCAACCGGCCTGGCAAAAAAATCGATCCGCATCAAGCGCGTGCGCCCGCTGAACAAGCAGCGGGGCGAGGCATTCATTGTCTCCGTCAGGTCGCAGCGCTACCCAAACCGGACCATCCAGCGCAAGGGCCGCAAGGGGGCGGACCTGAAAACCAACGACGTGCTGTTCATGCTGGAGGCGGGGACCGAACGCAGAAGGGCGATGCCCTGGATGCGCCCGGCGTTCGAGGCGAAAAAGGGCGAGGCGCTGCAGGTGTTTGCCACGGAGTTGCCTCGCGCAATTGATCGGGCAGTGAAGAAGTTGGCCAAGCGAAACGGGGCACGAACCTGATGTATCCGCCGGTTTTTGAGCTGCTCTCCGCGTCGTCAACGGTGGCCGGCTATGTGGATGAGCGCATCTATCCGCACGGCTACGCGCCGCAGCGGGTCACAGTGCCTTATGTCACATGGGACGTGATGGGCGGTGCGCCGGAAAACAACCTCACAGCCGTCCCTGATACGGACAGCATCGTGGTCCGCGTGCGCGTATGGAGCGATGACGCACAGGCCATCTATGCCATTGGGCAGGCTGTGCGCGATTGCCTCGAGCCTGAGGCGCATATGGAAGACGTACCAATGACCGGCAGGGACCCGGAAACGTTGCGCGCATGGCTGGCGATGACGTTCCGGTTCTGGACCGCGCGTTTCGACGCAACCAGCTCATCTAGCTGACAACAACCACCCGATACCCCGAATTCGGTAGGCATGTGCCTGCCGTGGTCGCGCGCGTGCGCATTTTCTGAGGAAACATCTATGAGCACCCTGAAGACCCAAGGCACGCGCTTGTATTTCGCGTCGCCCGCATCCGCATCCAGCTCCGACGCCGATGGCGTGGTGATCATGTACGTCACCTGCCCGACCGGTATCCAGGGGCTTGGGGGTGCGGCCGATCAGATCGACACGACGTGCCTTGATGCCACCGAACGCACGTTCGTGCAAGGGCTTTTGAATCCGGGGCAAATCACGGTCCCGTTCAATTTCGACCCGGACGCCGCATCGCACCAGGAACTCATGCTGCTGCGCGACGCAGGCACCGTGATTAGCTGGATGGTCGTTTTCTCGGACGCCGTGAACGCGGGCACTGTGCCCACGTCTGTGGACTCGGATGATCGGCTGGTGTCGGCAGGATCGACCACGGCCGAGTTCCTGGGCTACGTCGCAGACGTGACGATCGACATTCAGACGAACGAGATCGTGCGCGGTTCTCTGGTGATCCAGCGCTCCGGCGCGGTGGCGTGGGATTGGCCATAACAGGCGGAACGGCGATCCATAACGGCGATCTGGATTCCGGCCCCGCTGGCTCTGTGCTGTCTCGCCGTGGCGCATCCGGCGGGTGTCCGGTTCCTGAGGTGTGAGTGATGAGCTACTTCGATGATCTGATCGATGCATCGCTGATCCAGCGCGAGTTATCGGTGCGCGGAAAAACCGTCCCGACGTGGTGGAAACCGCTCACTGCTGGGCAGCGCGTGGAACTGCTGCGCGGGCAAGTGGTAAGGAGCGATGGTGAGTCCGCGTCGGTGGTCGAAGTCGATTTGGCGCAGTCCGCAGAACGCTCGCAGCGCATGGTGGTGATGACGCTGTGCACGCAGGACGGGCAGGCGGTGTATCGCGCGCTGAAGGATTTGCAGTCCGATCCGTCGTGGCTGATCGATGCGCTGGTCGATCTTGCGCGCAAGGTGCACGACGAGGGAAACGGCTAGACCTCGCGGACGAATGGCATAGGTGGCTGGTGCGTCTGTCGCTGATCATGCGCCGGCCCGTCCACGAGGTCATGACGTGGCCACTTTGGGTCACGCGGGTGTATGCCGAGTTCCTGGGCCGCGAGCCGCTGCCAGAGGAGCGTATCGAGCTCGGGCTGGCGCAACTGACAGCCAACTACGTCGCGGTCCACCGTGCGCCTGGATCGCCCGCGCCGCGTCCTGCTGATTTCCTGCTCGCCCGCGATGCCTGGCGCGACGCCGGGGATGGGTACACCGAAACCGATCTGGCCATCATGAGGCAGCTGCTGAAATGAAAATATCAGTCATCCTCGAGGCGCTGACCGGCCGGTTCGAGACGGACATCAAGCGGGCGTCGAAAGAGTCGGAACGCGCGTTCCGGCGCATGAAGTCCGAGGCGAATGCGGCTGCAAAGGTGATCGGCGCGTCGTTGGCAACGGCGGCGGCGGGGGCCGCCTACGCGATCAAGGGCGCCATCGATGAGATGGATCAGATAAGTAAGACGGCGCAGAAGATCGGCACCACAACTGAGGCGCTTTCGGCACTGCAATACGCCGCGAAGCTGTCCGACGTATCTGTAGGCCAATTGCAGGCCGGCATGACGCGCCTGGTGCGCGCACAGGCGGAGGCGGCGCGGGGCACCGAGCGGTACGTCGATCTGTTCGGCGCGATCGGCGTTGCGGCGCTGAATGCTGACGGGTCGCTGCGCAACTCGGCTGACGTGATGACCGATCTGGCGGACGTGTTCGCCTCGCTGCCGGACGGGGCGACGAAAACCGCGCTCGCGGTCGAGTTGCTCGGCAGATCGGGGGCCGACCTGATCCCGCTGCTGAATGGCGGGGCGACAGGGCTGGCCGAGATGCGTATCGAGGCCGAGCGGCTGGGGCTGGTGATCTCTGGCGAGGCGGGGAGGGCGGCGGAGGAATTCAACGACAACCTCACACGCATGGGCGCCGCTGTTCGTGGAGCGGCAATTGAGGCCGGAGCGCAACTGCTGCCGGTGCTGAGCGACTTGTCCGGGCAGGTGGTTTCGATGGCGAAAGACCCAGCGTTCCGCGACGGGCTAGCGGATGCGCTCCGGGGTATCGGCGAGGCGGCTATCGCCACAGCGAACGGGATCGCCGCGCTGGCGGGCACGATGCGGTTTTTCGGTGAGTCGGTGGCCGCATGGGTCAGCGGCCCGGCCGTTGGAGACTTGCCGCGCATCGATGATGCGATCGCGGAAATCGAGCGCAAGCTAAAGCGGCTTGACGATATGCGCAAGGCGTCTGGCACAAGCGGATCGAGCGATGAGCCTGCGCTGCGGGCAGAGCTGGAGCGATTGCGCCAGATGCGCGACGTGACGCTCGAACTGGCGGCGGCAAGGAAAGAAGTCGCGGCAGTCGCCCCGCCCGGTGCGGGCGCAGCACCGCGCGCCATTGGGCGGATATTCGCTCCGAGCGCCGGGGCCGCAGCGCAATCGAGCGGCCCAAAAAAGCAGTCCACCCGCCTGCGCGACATCTACCTGCAGCAGGCCGACGAGGGGCTGCGCGAGGTCGAGGAACGCTACCGCGAGCACGCGCGGATTCTGGAGGGCGTTGACCGTCTGCGGCTGGAGGCGATGGATGAGCATTCCCGCTCGGTGGTGCAGTTGCAGGATAAGTACGGCGAGCTCACCGCCGCGGTACAAGCCGGGGCCGTCGAGCAGCAGGAGGCAGCGCAGATTGCCGCAGGGCTTGCGCAGCAGTGGAGCGAGCACGTTAAAACCGAGACGGAGAGCATGAGCGAGTTCGCGAAGGCTGCGGCGCAAAATATGCAAACGGCGTTCGCGGACTTCCTGTTCGATCCGTTCTCGGGCTCGCTGAAGAGCATGGCCGCTGAATTCGCCGGGGTGCTGCGCAGGATGGCGGCGGAAATGCTCGCGGCCAAAATTTTTGGCTCACTCGGCAAGGCGGGCGAGGGGAAAACCGGCTTCATGGGCTCGCTGCTCGGCTTTTTCGCGGGGGCGAAGGATGCTGGGGGATCGGTCCCCGCCGGCACGTTTGCGTTGGTCGGCGAGCGCAGGCCGGAACTTGTGGCAGGGCCGGCGACCGTGGTTGGTGGGGCGCAGACGGCCTCTATGCTGCGGCCGCGCGAGCGAGGCGACACGAAGATTCGGCTGATCTCGATCACCGACTCGCAGAACTTCAACGACTACTTGGGCAGCGATCCCGCCGAGCAGACGCTTATCGCGTTCGCCGAGCGGAACCAGGGCTTTTTCCGTCAACTGGTTGCGTCATGATCTGGCCGTTCTGCCCGCGCCCGGAGTTCACGGAGGCTCTCACGTGGCGCACGGACGTACTGCCGACGTATTCCGCTGAGCAGCGCGTTAGGCTGACGCACACGCCGCGTCAGGCGTTCGGGTATGAGTTCGGCATGACGCATCGCCAGTTCGAGCGCGCGCGCGTCCTGATGGCATCCAATGGTGCCGGGGAATGGGATCTGCCTGTATGGGCCGAGCGTCAGCGTGTGACGTGCGCAGGCGGCGCAGGAACGCTCACCGTTGACACCACCGCCTCGGACTACCGGGCCGGCGGCAAGGCGCTTCTATGGGCCTCTGATGAGGCCTGCGAGCTGGTCACGATCGACACCGTGAACGCATCCTCGCTGGTACTGGATGGCGTTACCGTGTCCGCCTACACCAATGGCATTATCGCCCCGGTGCGCACCGCGTACTGCCTGGGCGGGCTGACGTCTACGCGGCCCGCCGGCCCCATCGTCAACGTGCAAACCGAATGGCTCTGCTACGATGGCGTGGATCTGTCCGATGGTTCTTTGTACGGCACCTACCGATCACATTCGTTGGTCAACGACTGCCCGCGCGTTGGGCAATCCGCGTTTTCCGAACGGGTTGCTGTTCCGTCGTCGATGGTCGATAACGGCCTCTCGCCTCCCAAGGTGTTCGCCACTCGGTCCATTCCTGATCGCGCCGTCGGTATGGCATGGATGCCGCAGACCCTTCCCGATCTGTGGGCCGTCCGGTGCTGGCTGCACAGCATCCGCGGCGCGCAAAAGGCGTTCTGGCTGCCCATGTGGACGCGCGGAATCACGCTGGCAGCAGACATCAGCGCGATCGACACCACCATCACGATTCGATCGCTCGGGCTCAATGGCGTAGCGGAAATGGGCGACCTGTTCCTGCGCACGCTATCAGGGGCGGAGTACACGTTCCGCTTTACGTCGGTTGCCGCGTCAGGGCAGAACGACGTGCTTACCCTGTCTGCCGCTGCCGGCGCGTCTATCGCCGCGTCTGCGGTTGACGTGCTGTGCCCGCTGCACTGTGTCCGGCTCGAGCAGGATCGCGTCGAATTTGCGCACCTGTACCGCGGCCGTGACCGCCAGATCACCACCATCCAGCTGCGCGCGATCGAGGTTCCTGTGCCGTGACCTACGCAACCGACGAAATCAGTATCGAGGCCGGCGCACCCGTCGAGCTCTACACCTTCACGCGTGGCGGCGTGGTCATCGGGCGCTACACGTCCGGCGAGGCGGAGGTGACGGTAGACGGAGACACATACAGCACCTACCCCGGCGGTCTGGCGCGCGGAGAGATCAGCATCAGCGGCGAGCGTGGCCGGGCTGCGCTGCGCATCACTGTCGCGCGCGATCACCCGGTCGCCTCGCTGATTCACCTGCGCCCCCGGACTGGTGTGATCGGCTGCACCGTCAGCCGCTACCACCGCGGCGACGATACGGACGTGATCGTGATCTACGCCGGCCGGGTGCTGAGTGCGCGCCGGGGAAGGAGCGGAGAACGCATCCTGGTGGTCGAGCCGCGATCCGTATCACAGCAGCGCATCGGGCTGCACCGGGTATGCCAACCCGGGTGCAACTGGCAGCTGTACGGCTCGCACTGCCGCCTCGATATGGGCGACTGGGGCCACGCGACCACGATCGTCAGCGTGAGCGGCACCGCGCTCGAAGTCGCGGACGTGGAGAGCGGCATGCCGTATGCCGGCGGGATTGTGGCGTTCACAGAAGGGGGGATTACCGATTACGCCTATATCGAGGAGGCGGACGGCACGGCGCTCACGCTCGATCTGCCGCTCTACGGTGCCGAGGCGAGCGAAGCGGTCACGCTCTATCCGGGCTGCGACTGGACGATGGCCACGTGCGACGCAGTGTTCAGCAACAGCGTGAACTTCGGCGGCCGATTGCATCTGCCCGATCTGAACCCCGTCACGCAGAGCGCGTTCTGACATGGATTTCCTGACGTACCTCGCCGTCCTCGTTGCAACCACGCTGATTCAGCGTGCGCTCGCCCCGAAGATCCGAACCCCCATGCCGGCGCTCGAGGATTTCCAGGTGCCGACGGCGGAGTACGGGCGCTCGATTCCGTGGCTGTTCGGCACGCGGAAGATCAAGGACCCAAATATCATTTGGTATGGCGACCTCGATCGCCACGGCAAAACCAAAGACGGCGCGAAGTACTACACGTACTATATGGGCCTGCACCTGGAGATTTGCATCGGCCCGGTCGACAAGGTGACCGCCATCGATTACGGCGAGAAACGCGCCTGGACCGGCGAGGTGACCTCGAGCGGGCAAATCACCATCAGCCAGCCGAAACTCTACGGCGGGCGCTACAAGGAAGGCGGGATCGACGGCTATTTCGATCTGTGCTTCGGCGAGTCGGCGCAGGCCGTGAACAGCTACCTGCAAGCGCAGCTCGGAACACCGCTGAGCGCCTTCCGCGACTCATTCTGCATCGTCGGTCGCAAGCCGAGCCTCGTCGCCAACAGCACCCTGATTCGCCCGATCCAGCCGACGGTGTGCTGCATCACCGCGGGGTGGCCCGATGACACATGCTGGTATCCCGAGACCGCGATCATTCCCGATAACGAGTCAACCGGGTACTGCTATGACGAGTATTGCTCGAGCACCGGCGGCGGGATCTCGCTCGATTACTGGTGGTCGCTTGCCCAGGACCTGAGCGCCGGCAACGCGTCGAACAAGGGCGTGGAGGCTGGCGGAACGCTGGTGCTGAAAAGCCACACCAGCGGCGCCACCTTCAACGCCACGCCAGTCACGCTGAATACCGAAAATAACGGCGCCATGTACCGCAACGGCGCCACGGGCAACGGCTGGATGAACGTGGCCGACATCGCCGTGCAGCCGCTGTTTCCGTTCACGGCCGGCGTGTGGTTCAACCTGCATTCCCAAACAGAGCAAATTCTGTTCAAGAGCAACGTCGGAGGGACCCAGGGGTACTGGCGCGGCGTCGACATTTACGCCGAAGGCACGTCACGCATCAGCGTGGTGCTGGGTGACGGCATTGGCGGCAGCTATCGCCTGCAAACACCCGCCGACACTATCACCGGCACCGGCGACCACTTCGTCGTGCTGTATTGCGACCCGGGGCTTTCCCTTATGGGCACGGTTGCATCGCTGAAGCTCTACATTGACGGCGAGCTGCAACCGCTGACCCACTACGCGGGCTCCGCGACGTCGGTCGCCTGGCCGATCAGCGCCTCGAACCCGTCCGGGTGGACCGGCATTGCTTTTGACTGGTCGGGCGGGGATACCTACGGCAAGCAACCAGAGGGCACGCGCGACGAGCCATTCTTCCATTGGGGCGAACTGAGCGCCGGGGCGATCCTCGAGATGTACCGCCGCGGCTCGGGCGTGTGCGGCGGCGGCCAGGATATGAACCCGGCGCACATCATTTACAAGGTTTGGATCGACACGCACCAGGGCATGGCAGAGGACCCGGCCAACATCGATGCCGTTGCGATGGCCTACGCCGCGGACATTTTTTTCGACGAGCGCACGGGCCTGTCGATGTACTGGGCACGCCAGTGCGCGATCGAGGAATTCATCGGCGAGGTGTGCCGCCACGCGGGCGCGCTGCAGACGATCAATCCGCGCACTGGCCAACTGAAGATCGTAGCGTTGCGCGACGATTACGATATCTCCAGTCTGGACGCGCTGACAGAGGATGACGTGATCGAGGTCGTCGAGTGGCAGGATGCCGCGGACGGCGAAGCGGTGAATACGATCACAGTGCGGTGGGTGGACCGCGACGGCGCAGCTCAGGCGACGACCTACACCAACCGCGCGAGCGTGCAGCAGCACGGTGTGATCGCCGAGACGCGCGACTACCCCGGCATCGCAACAGAGGCGCGGGCGCGACGCGTGGCGAAGCGCGACGTGAAGGAAGCAAGCTCCAATTTGTCGAAGGGCAAAATCAAGGTCAACCGCGCAGGCTGGGATAAGTTTCCGGGCGACGTGTTCATCTTCTCGCACGCGCCCGAGGGGATCGAGGAGATCGTGCTGCGCGTGCTGGAGATCGACACCGGCACGCTGACAGATGGCGCGATCACGCTGACGGTGGTGCAGGACGTTTTCTCTTTGCCGCTCGACGTGCCGGAAATCAGCGAGCAGGGCAATGAGTGGACCACGCCATCTACGGCCCCAGCAGAGGCCACGACCGCGACCCTGATGGAACTGCCGTACTGGGCACTGCTTGACGCGCTGGGCGTCGCCGAGACGGGCACGCTCGGCGACGGGGCGGGGTATCTCGCCGCGCTCGCCGCCAAGCCGACACCGCTCACGACTGACATTGACATCTGGGCGCGCATCAGCCCGGCGAGCTATGCGGAGGTGCGCCCCGAGCAGGTCTGCGCGCCGTCCGCTATGCTGGCGTCGGCGCTCGACCGCGCGACCGATACCGATATACAACTCGACGACCTGAGCCAGATCGAAGACGTCGAGGTCGACTGGTTGGTGCAGATCGGCACAGGCGCGCTTGCGGAGTTGTGTCGCGTGACCGCGATCGACGCGGACGCAGCCACCGTAAGCGTGGATCGAGCGATCCTCGACACCACGCCGCAGACGCACGACGCCGCCACGCCGCTGTTTTTCCTGCCGCCGAGCGCGAGCGACTGGGCACTCGATCCGACGCAGTACGCCGACAGCGACACGGTGGACGTCAAATTGCAGACCGGCACCGCGAGCGGCGAGATCGACATCAGCACCGTGACCGCGATCAGCGCCACGATGGCATCGCGTCAGGCGCGGCCGTATCCGCCCGGCAACCTCGAGATCAACAGCGAGGCGTACCCGACGCTGCTGCTCGGCCCGCTTACCGTCACCTGGGCGGAACGCGACCGCGTGGTGCAGGGCACGACGATTATCAGTCAGGACGACGCGACCGACTACGGGCCAGAGAGCGGCACCACGTACAACTGCTATGCCTACGACGACAGTGACGACACCCTGCTTGACAGTGACACCGGCATCAGCGCCGCCACGTGGTCGCCTGTGCTCTACGGCTCGCACATGCTGCGCATCGAGATCGAGGCCGAGCGCGACGGATACGTGAGCTGGCAGCGCCAGGTGCGCAGCTTCACCTTCATCGCCGACCGGGCGCGTATCGTCGTGAGCGGCGATCCACGCGAGACCGCCACAGGCACCATCCGCGACACCACGGGGTAAGACATGGGCAAGAGCATCGGACAACTCACCGCCGCCGGCGCGGTTGCCGGCACCGAACTGATCGAGCTGCAAAAGCTCTCGGCGACCGTGACGATCACGGCCGCCACGCTCAGCGCGGCCGCCGCCGACAACAGCTACAACGACTCGGGCAGCGGTTTCGTGGCCGCCGGCTTCACGGTCGGCATGCACGTGCGCGTGAGCGGCTTCACCGGCAACGTCGCGAACAACATCACCGACGCGGTGGTGACCGCGGTCACGGCGGGCAAGCTCACCATCGGCGGCACCGACGGCGACGTGATCGTCGACGACGCAGCGGGCGAGTCTGTGACCATCACCGCGTGGGAGAGCGTCTACGCGACCGCCGACCAACTGGCCGCGACGGACATGGCGACCCAAACCATAAAGGGCCGCACCACCGCGGGCACGGGCGCCCCCGAGGACCTGACCGCCGCGCAGGCCGCCGCGATCATCCAGGGCGACGGCCTGACCGCGACGCTGGCCGGCTTTCGCGGGATACCGCAGAACAGCAACAGCGCCAACTACACGCTCGTCGCGGCTGACGCTGGGAAGCACATCTTGCACCCGTCGGGCGACGCGAACGCGCGCACCTTCACGATACCCGCGAATGCCTCGGTCGCCTTCCCGGTCGGCACCACCGTGACCTTCGTGAACCAGACCAGCCAGGTCGTGAGTATCGCGATCACCACCGACACCTTGACCCTGGCGAACAGCACGACGACCGGCACGCGCAGCCTCGCACAGAACGGGGTGGCGACCGCGATCAAGGTGGCCTCGACGAGCTGGATCATCAGCGGCGCGGGGCTGACCTGATGAGCGCCATCGTCCAGGCGCTGCTCATGAGCACCGGCGCGGACGCGCTGGCGAGCCCGCTGCTGGTGCTGCACATGGACGGCAGCGACGGATCAACCACCTTTACGGACAGCTCGAGCTACGCCCGCACCGTCACCGCTGGCGGCAACGCGCAGCTTGATACCGGCGTGGCCCCGAAGTTCGGCAGCGCGAGCGGGATCTTCGACGGCACCGGAGACTACCTTTCTGTCGCCGCTTCGTCGCAGCTTCAGCCGGGAGCCCGCGACTTCACGCTGCACGGGTGGATTCGCCCGAGCAACGTCAACGGCGGCAACTACAACATTTTTACCATGCGCGCGGACAACACCAGTTTTGCGCCGTTCCTGTTGCGGCGCTCGGGCAACGTGCTCTCGCTGCAGCACTCGACGAGCGGCGCGGACTGGGCGGCTATTACCACGGGCGGCACCCTGACAGCGAACACGCAGCACCACGTTGCCCTGGTGAAATATGGCTCGAGCCTGAAGGTGTACCTCAACGGGAGCTCCGCCATATCGCAGACCGTGAGCGGCGCGCTGTACGACAACGGCGCGCCGCTGATCATCGGCGGCGACACCAACGTGAATTTCTGGATCGGCCACATCGACGAGGTCATCTACGAGACCGGCGCGCGGTGGACGGCGAACTTCACCCCGCCTGATGCTCCGTTCCCGGACTCCTAATATCCAGTATCGAATCTGCCCAAATCTGCCCAGATTGCAATTAGGAATTCGGCCCTGGCGCATCACTCCATCCTCATCGCCGCATCAATCGCCGCGCGCATCGACTCGGGGTGCGCGAGCACGCATTCGGTCGGCAGATGCACGTTGCCGATCTGGTTGCCGGGATCTGCCAGCCAGTCGAGGCGGGCGGCGTCGGCGCGCAGGTCGGCCACCTCGGCCTCAGACAATGCGGCGTCTATGTTGGCAAGCCGGAGTTGCTCGTTCAGCCTCTCCACCTCCGCCCGCACCTCCCACAGCGCCGCGACGGTGGCGGCGATGGATTCGCCGGCCTCCTGCGCGTCCACGGGGTCCGCTATCATCTGGCACGTGCCATGCCTGGCCATCGTCTCGCCAATCTCGGCTGCATGCCTGCTCGCCGAGCACGTCACGGCGGCGGAGCGGGCGGCGGCCATGCGTCCGATGATGTTCATGGCGCGCTCCGTGCGGCGTCGAGTGTCGAATCCCAGTCGCACAACGCTTTGATCTTGGCGACCGTGTGTGGGCAATCGTCCGGGCTTTCGCCGCCGAGCCAGTACACAAGGCAGGATCTGATCGCCTCGCGCAAGTCCGCCCGCTCAGCGCACACCGGCGTTTTGCGGCACGTCGGGCCGCAGGTATGCACGCCGGCGGCAAGCTCGTTTTCGAGTTCGAGGATGTGGGCGGTCAGCCGCTCGATCTCGTCAAGGCATTTGCGCACAACCTCGCCGCCGGGGTCTGGTAGCAATGAACTGCACTCCCGCATCTTCTTTGTGTCCATCATTCACTCCGTGCCGCTGGATAGGCGGCGTGGGTCCGTACAATCACTGTTAGGCACCAATGCCGCCTGCCTCTCGCGCTCAACATTCACGGCAGTCTGCGCGATTCCGAGCGGGTAGTAGGCCCACGCCACAATGCTGTCGCTGTACCAGT
>ERZ650311.487-NODE-487-length-25278-cov-10.433374_pt1 | contig 25278 bp, 23 predicted proteins | sample MGYA00376247_ERZ650311 | MGnify/ENA primary metagenome ERZ650311 (study PRJEB26733, sample SAMN07839324) | wastewater metagenome | biome: small river; feature: stream; material: water | place: USA: North Carolina | collected 2016-07-28 ...
TGCCTCGCCCAGACGCTCGCGCAGCTGCGCCACAGTTCCTTCAAGTGCAGTAACCTCGGCAGCGGCCTCGGTGGCCTGAGCCTCAAAGGCTGCCGGATCCTGAAGGTTTCCGCCCAAATTGCTCTGGTTGCTCAGCAGCGTCACGCGCTGGCTGGCCATGTTCAGAAGTGATCGATAACGCTCCGCCACCGAGTCGAAGCGGTATGCCAGATTACGAGCTTGGTCGACCTGAGTGGATACCTGAGCGGCCTCAAGTTGCTGCAATCGGCCCTGGTTCTCTTCCAAAACCGTCTGCAGGATGGTGCGCTCGGCCTTGCGCTCGGTCTCGGTGTCGGCGGTTTCTTCGACTGCCTTTTGCAGGCTAACCAACTCGGCAGCGTAGATACGACTTTTGGCGTCTCGAACCGTCGAGGCAATGCCCTGAGCCTGTCGTGCGGTCTCGGCCTGCTGACTGAGCGGCTTGAGCTGGCGGCGAACCTCGCCGGCAAGATCAGAGAGGCGAGTCAGGTTGACCTGCATGGCCTCCAGTTTGCGCTCGGTCTTTTCCTTGCGGCGGCGGTGCTTCAGAATTCCAGCTGCCTCTTCGATGAAGCCGCGGCGTTCTTCAGGTGTAGCCTTCAACACCGAGTCCAGCTGGCCCTGACCGACAATCACGTGCATTTCGCGGCCGAGACCCGAGTCGGACAGAAGTTCCTGGACATCAAGGAGTCGGCAACCCTCACCGTTGATGGCGTACTCGCTGCCACCGTTGCGGTAGATGGTGCGCGAGATGGTCACCTCGGTGTAGTCGATTGGAAGTGCACCATCGGAGTTGTCGATGGTCAGCTGAACTTCAGCACGACCGAGTGGTCCCTTGGTGGTGGTGCCAGCGAAGATGACGTCTTCCATCTTGCCGCCGCGCAGGGTCTTGGCACCCTGTTCACCCATGACCCAAGCCAGGGCATCAACCACGTTGGACTTGCCCGAACCGTTGGGTCCGACCACGCAAGTCACACCTGGTTCGAAGGCAAAAGTTGTTGGGGTCGCAAACGATTTAAAGCCCTTGAGGGTGAGACTCTTCAGATACATCTGGGAGCCCTCCTAAATCGGCTAGTTTGCGGTAACAAGCGGGGTGCTTATTCCCCCGTAAGAAACTACCCTATCGCCTTATGCGATGCGGAATTTACGCCTTTCGGCGCTGGCATTTAGGGCAGAAGTGACTGCCGCGATTCGCCCATTCTTCGCGAACGATATTTGCCCCGCAGCGATTGCAAGGAGTGCCAGTTCGCCCGTATGCGTTCAACGAGATCTCGAAGTAGCCGCTCTGGCCATTGACGTTCTTGTACTGGTCGTCGAAGGAGGTTCCGCCTACCTCGACCGCTCGTTGCAGAATCTCTCGGACCGACTGAAGGATCTCTTTGGCTTTCGCAGCCGAAATGGTATTCGCCGGTTGGTCGTAGTGCAACTTAGTGTTCCAGAGCGTTTCGTCGGCGTAAATGTTGCCGATGCCGCTCCATAGTTGCTGATCCAGCAGAGCCCGCTTGATTCCCGTGTTCTTGGTTCGCAACTTGGCCAGCACCGAGCGCTCGTCGAAAGCCGGGTCGAGCGGGTCGCGAGCGATGTGGGCTGCGGTCTCCGGAATCAGGTTCTCCCACCACTGGCCGACAGCAACTCCGTCACTGTAGCCGCCGGGCTTGCCGTCCGGGGTTGGAACCAAAACGTCGATCGCCAGAGAACCAAAGATTCGTTGGTCAACGAAGCGGAACTCGGTGGCCAGGCCAGACTCCTCGGTGAAGTGAATGATTACGCGGGTGAGCTTGTCCGCCTCGTGACCGGGATGGCGAAGTAACATCTGGCCACTCATGCCCAGATGGCCAACCAGTGCCAGCGGTTTGGGGCCCTCGGCCGTGCCGTAGCCTAGGTCGCCCTCGCGGGACTCCAATGGCATCCAGAGGAACTTACCGCGGCGAACCACTCCCAGCACCCGACGTCCGGTCAGGTTGGAAACAAAATCCGCCGGGCCACCGAGATGCCGTTTCAGGCTTCGTGAATCAAGGATTTCGATCGAGTTAACCACCGCGCCAGTTAGGGACGGAGCCAATCCAGATCGAACCGTCTCTACCTCTGGGAGTTCCGGCATTACTTAGTGGTCCTTCTAAGCAGGTTTAGAGCAATTTCGGCAGCAGCGGTTTCGGCGGCTTTCTTGGTTTTACCCTCCGCCTTGGCTTGCTCCTGACCACCGACGAAAATAGTGGCGAAGAAAATGCGGTCGTGGTCGGGGCCCTCGAAGGTGATCTCATAACGCACCTCACCGAGCGAGCGTGCCTGTGCCAGCTCCAAAATGCTGGTCTTGGGATCGGCTTGGAATCGCAGTGCGTCGGGGTCAGCCAAGAACGGGAAGATGTATTTCTCCACCATGCCAGCAGCGGCCTCGAAGCCAGCCGAGAGGAACACGGCACCCAGAACAGCCTCGAAAGCATCGCACAGCAGGCTGGGCTTATTCCGGCCACCGGTCTGCTCTTCACCCTTGCCCAAAAGCAACTGCTGGCCCAGGCCTATTTCCTTGGCCGCCACGGAAAGCGCCTTTTCACTGACCACCGAGTTCTTGACCTTGGTCAACTCCCCCTCGGCTAGGTCGGGCAGGATGCGATAGATGTGCTCCGTAACGACAAAACCCAACACCGAATCGCCTAGAAACTCTAGGCGCTCGTTGTTGGGTATGCCCCCGTGCTCGTAAGCGTACGAGCGGTGGGTAAGTGCTTGTTGGAGCAGTTCGGCTTCGACCTCAACACCTATGGTGTTGCAAAGAGCTTTGAGGTCCATGCGAACTTCCGGCTAGTTAGACCGGACGTCGGTTAGACGTCGGCGACCTTGCGGCCCTTGTACTCCATGAACAATGCGTTGCCGGCCGAGTCTTCTACAACCTTGGCGCGGTGAGGCAGGCTGTAAACGGTCTTGCCGTTCTCGATGGTCTTCACCAGGGTCAGCGGAGCAGCCTTCCAAGCCGAACGGCGGTGGCGGGTGTTGCTACGCGAGAGGCGGCGCTTTGGTACTGGCATGTCTCTACTCTTCCTTAAACTTCAGGAGTTCAGTCCAGCGAGAGTCAACTCGCTGATCGTGAACGTGATCTGGGTTCTCTGCAAGCTTCAATCCACAATCCGGGCACAGGCCAAGGCAATCTTCGCTGCATACGGGCTGGAATGGAAGGCTGAGAACAATCGCGTCTCGGATGACAGGTTCCAAGTCGATTTGCTCGTCAGAAACCGTGAAGTCATCTTCTTCTGTTCCAGAATAGGCGAAAAGTTCCTGAAAATCTACCTCGACAGGCGTTTTAAGTTCATCTAGGCATCGGCTGCACTCGCCCACCGCGGTCGCAAAGACCTCTCCGGTGGCCAAAATACCCTCGTGAACCGACTCTAACTTGAGGTCGGTTTCGATCACGGCACCCGACGGAATGGTCATGGCACCGTCACCCATAACCTCGTTTAGGGTCACGTCGAGCTCTACCGAGCGCATGTTTCCGGGGCGATGCATCAGGTCGTGAACCTGAACGCCAAATTGCGAAGCCGTAGCCATTGTTACTCTCTTCTAGAAATCTCTAAGTGCCGTCGCTACGGCAGGCGTAACGTACTTGCTTACGTCGCCACCGAGGTCTGCGACCTGCTTCACCAGGCTGCTGGAAATGTGGCCGGTGGATGGATCAGCCGGGATAAAGATGGTCTCCACGTCCGCGAGATCGCGGTTTACCCGCGCCATCGGTAGCTCATAGTCCAGGTCCACGTTGGTGCGAATTCCCTTGACCAAGGCCGCAGCTCCAACACGGCGGGAATAGTCCACCAAAAGACCGCCTGGCAGCGTCGCGACCATGATTTTCGCTCCGGCGGGCAACTTCAAGTCGCGGATTGCCAACTCAATCAGCGCCACCCGCTTTTCAATGCTGAAGCGTGGTTCTTTACCTGGGTTGTGCACCACGAGAATGTGGACTTCGTCAAACATCTTGGCTGCACGTGCAGCAATGTCCAGGTGCCCCAGTGTGACTGGATCGAAAGATCCGGGGTAAACAGCAATTGCAGACATGCCTACAAGGTTACCTTGAAGCTAGCTCTTGGCCAGATTCTCGCTGGCGGCTTCGTCCATCCGACTGAGGGTCTCCGCAAGTTGTGGATGGCCCTCCAGGGTCGGGTCAGCCCGATAAATGTCCTCCACGGCCCGCCGCATCCGCTGGATCAGATCAACGTCCTTGACCACTCGCAATAGTCTTAGGCTGGACTTCCCACCGGACTGGCGATCGCCAAGTACATCGCCCTCGCGGCGAAGTTCTAGGTCTATTTGGCTGAGCTCGAATCCATCGGTGGTGGCCGCAACGGCCTGGACTCGCTCCAAAGCTGGAGTGTGGTCCTCTGCCGTGGTGAGCAAGAGGCACAGGCCCGGGTGCTCCCCGCGGCCAACGCGCCCGCGCAGCTGGTGCAGCTGAGCAACACCGAATCGGTCGGCATCAAGCACCACCATCACGGTTGCATTAGGAACGTTCACACCGACCTCGATAACAGTGGTGCTGACCAAGAGGTCAATCTTGCCTGCGGCAAACTCCCCCATCACCGAGTTCTTTTCCTCGCCGCTCATGCGTCCGTGGAGAACTTCAATACGTAACCCGGCCAACGCCGGATTCCGGCGCAGTGCCTCGGTCATCCCCAGAGCAGATGCGATCGGAGCCTTGGGCTTGTCGGCCAACATCTGATCGATGCTCTCGTCATCCAGTTCCAGCGAGCCACCGGCCTCAATCAACTCCGGTGCCGGGTCGTCCTCGTCGATTCTCGGGCAGACCACGAAGGCCTGTCGGCCACTGGCGCATTCTTCAGCGATTCGTTGCCAGGTTCTGGCTACCAAACCCGGATTCGCGAACTGGACCACGTGACTGGATATGCCCTGTCTGCCGCCCGGCAACTCGGTGAGGGTTGAAACATCGAGGTCACCAAACACCGTCACTGCCAGAGTTCTTGGGATTGGTGTTGCAGTCATAGTCAGCACGTGAGGCGCAGTCTTTCCCTTCAACCGCAGTGCTTCGCGCTGTTCGACACCGAAACGGTGCTGTTCGTCGATTACGGTGAGTCCAAGGTCGAAGAACTCCACCCTGTTGGCTATCAGCGCGTGTGTACCCACAACCAGCTGCGCCTTACCCGAGACGATCTGAAGCATCGCGCGCTTGCGGTCCGCCTGCGACATCTGCCCGGTTAGCAGCGTCAGTCCGAGCTTTGCCGATAACTCTGGTCCAAGAGCCTTTTCAAAACTGGCATAGTGCTGGCTCGCAAGCACTTCGGTGGGAGCGAGGACGGCCGACTGGCCACCGCTATCGGCCACCGTCAACATGGCACGGAGAGCCACCAAAGTCTTGCCCGAACCCACTTCTCCCTGGAGCAGTCGATTCATCGGATGCGGCTTTGCCAAGTCCTCGGTGATTTCCTGACCAACTTGAACCTGCCCGTTGGTGAGCGTGAAAGGTAGCGACTTGTCGAATGTGTCCAGGTAACCACCGCGAACGCCCACGCGGGCAGTGGACTGGAGGTGTGCGTTCTCCGCACGGCGCTTCAACAGGGCCGCCTGCAAGACGAAGGCCTCGTGAGCTCGCAGGGTTTCGCGAGCCAGGCGATAGTCATCGTGACTGTTGGGTTGATGCACCAACCGCAGCGCCTGCTCCAGCGGCATCAGCCCTTCGGAGGCAACCACCAAGGCGGGAATCTCGTCCTCAATCGGGGGCAGAGTGTCCAGAATCACACCGAGGGCACGTTGAATCGCCCAGGTGGTCACAGCGCTGGCGGCTGGGTAGATGGGAATCGGGTGCTCGGCCCAGGCTTTGGCTTTGTCGTCATCCAGCTCCTCGGTGAAGAGTTCGTATTCCGGATGAGCCAGCTGGAGTTTGCCCTGATAGGCGCTGATTTTTCCGGCGAACAAACCCCGGGCACCCGGTCGAAGGTCTTTCAATCGCCAGGCTTGGTTGAAGAAAGTCAGAGTGATGATTCCATCACCGTCGGTGATCCGAACCTCCAAGATGGAGCCCGACTTACCTTTCATCCGCCGCTCTTTGGCATCGACGATCGCGGCCACCACTGTCGCAGCCTCGCCGACTGGAATCTGAGAGATTGGAGTAAGTTCTCCGCGGGTGTAATAGCGCCGAGGATAGTGCTGCAGGAGGTCCGAAATGGTCCGCAACCCCAGGTGACGGGCAAGCGCCTTGGCCGTGCGATCGCCCAGGACGCGATCAAGCGGGGTCAGCGGCAGCAGCATGGTTCAATCTTGCCCTATCCTGTTGGCGTGACCAGAATCATTGGCGGGCTAGCGGGTTCGCTCCACCTAGCCGCTCCAGCCAAGAGCACCAGGCCAACCGCCGACCGCATTCGCGAGAGCATTTTCAACCGCCTTGAGAACTGGGAGACCCTGACAGGTGCGCGGGTATTGGACCTTTATGCTGGCACCGGAGCGCTTGGGCTGGAAGCCCTTAGTCGCGGGGCCGCCTCGGTGATTCTGGTGGACAGCAACAAGCAGGCTGCAGCGGTGTGCCGCACCAACACCGAACTGGTTGGCAAGTCGCTTCTCAAGCAGGGCGTGCAATTCGATGCCAACGTTGTGGCCCAGGACGCCAAGGCCTTTGCACATCACCAAAGCGAGCGCAGTGCGGGCTTCGAGGACAGCGAGTTCGACCTGGTCTTTATCGATCCGCCCTACGATGTCACAAACCACGAAATCGAAGCGATACTGGCCTACCTGAAACCCGCTCTGCACGAAGAATTCACCGTATTGGTCGAACGTTCATCGCGCACCGAGGAACCGACTTGGCCAGCCGGCTACCAGTTGGAGAGCCGAAAGGACTACGGCGACACCTCGGTGTTCTGGCTGGTCGAGGCCGATTCCTAAGCCCGCTACCCGAACCTAGCCGGCAAGAAATAGAAAATCCCCACCGTTTCCGATGGGGATTTCCCTTAGCTTCTAGAGCGAGCGCTCCGGCTGGCCGATGTAGACCTGCTGCGGGCGACCAATCTTGGTGGCCGGGTCGTTCATCATTTCGCGCCAGTGGGCAATCCAGCCTGGCAAGCGACCCATTGCGAACAGCGCGGTGTACATCTGCGGCGGGAATCCCATGGCCTTGTAGATGACTCCGGTGTAGAAGTCCACGTTTGGGTAGAGCTTGCGGGCAACGAAGTATTCGTCTGCCAGAGCTGCGGCCTCGAGCTCCTTGGCGATGCCCAGCAGCGGGTCGTTCACGCCCAGCTCGCTAAGCACCTCGTCGGCGATCTGCTTTACGATGCGAGCGCGAGGGTCAAAGCTCTTGTAGACGCGGTGACCGAAACCCATCAGGCGGATGCCGTCTTCCTTGTTCTTCACGCGCTCTACGTAGCGCTGAACGCTCTCACCAGACTCGTGGATGTACTGCAGCATCTCCAGCACTGCCTCGTTGGCACCACCGTGAAGTGGACCACTCAGAGCGTTGATTCCGGCCGAAACCGAAGCAAACAGGTTTGCGTTGGAAGAACCTACTAGGCGCACCGTCGAGGTCGAGCAGTTCTGCTCGTGGTCGGCGTGCAACACCAGCAGGGTGTCCAGGGCGCGGGTGATGACCGGGTTCTGGATGTACTTTTCTGCCATGTTGCCGAAGGTCAGACGAAGGAAGTTCTCAACCAGGCTGAGGCTATTGTCTGGGTACATCAGCGCCTGACCCATGGAGTTCTTGTAGGTGTAAGCAGTCAAAACTGGCAGCTTGGCCAGCAGGCGGAAGGTCGAAAGCTCGACCTGCTCTGGGTCGTGTGGGTTCAGCGAATCCTGGTAGAAAGTCGACAGGAGCGAAACGCCTGCGGTGAGAACCGACATCGGGTGCGCGCTCTGCGGGAACGAGTGGTAGAACTGCTTCAGGTCCTCGTGCAGCAGGGTGTGGCGACGAATGCGGTTGTCGAATGCCGCAGCCTCTTCCTCGGTGGGGAGGTTGCCGTAAATCAGGAGGTAAGAAACCTCTAGGAAGCTCTTCTTGCCGGCCAACTGTTCGATTGGGTAACCGCGGTAACGCAACACACCGGCTTCGCCGTCGATGTAGGTGATTGCGCTCTTGGTGCTTGCGGTGTTTACGAAACCCTGGTCATAGGCGGTGAGGCCAGTCTGTGCCAAAAGCTTGGAAACATCGATGGCGTCCGGGCCTTCGACACTGGGCAAAATGGGTAGGTCTACGGACTTGTCACCGTATGTGATTGCAACGCTGTTGTTGGCAGTCAAGGGGGCTCCTTGTGGGAATTTACGCTTATCTAAGATTAGTTGCTTCAAGCAACCGCTTTGCCGCCTCAGCGATATTCGCATCGGTGGCCGTAAGGCTGAAACGCACGTGATTTGGCGCGGATTCGCCGTAGAAAGTGCCCGGTACCACAACAATTCCGATGTCTGCCATTCGCTTGACAGTGGTCCAGCAGTCTTCACCGAGAGTGGCCCAGAGGTACAGGCCAGCCTCGCTATTTGAAACCTCAAAACCATAGCTTCGAACTGCGGCAAAGAGAACGTCGCGACGCTTGCGGTAGACCTCGCGCTCGACCGCAACATGCTCGTCGTCACGAAGCGCAGCGGTCATGGCCTTTTGTACCGGCGCTGGTGTGTTCATTCCGCTGTGCATGCGCAAATTCACGATTGCCTTGACTAGGCCGGCTTCTCCAGCGGCAAAAGCGGCACGGTAGCCAGCCAGGTTGCTCTGCTTGCTGAGCGAATAGATTGCCATGACGCCATCCAGGTTGCCCTCGATCACTCGGGGATCCAGGATGCTTGGGATTACGTCGGTTGCCCACTTGCCATCCCAGCCGAGTTCTGCGTAACACTCGTCGCTGGCCAACAGTGCACCAATCTCTCGGGCTCGCGCCACGGCCTTGCGCAGGAAATCAATGTCCAGGACCTTGCCGTCCGGATTTCCCGGAGAGTTGATCCAAATCAGCTTGGCGTTTGCCGGCCACTGGTCTGGGTCGTCCTCGCTGATGCATTCCGCACCCACTAGGGCAGCACCAACGGCATAGGCCGTATAGGCGGCCTCTGGCTGCACCACGGCGTCTCCGGGACCCATTCCTAGGTACATCGGAAGGAAGGAGATGAATTCCTTAGAGCCGATGGTGGGCATCACATTGTCAACGGTCAACCCAGGAACCGCGCGGCGGCGAGCAAACCAATCAACCAAAGCCTCGCGCAGCTCCAGCGAGCCGGCGGTGGAAGGGTAGCCCGGTGCATTGGCCGCGGCCACGAACGCATCCTGAATTACCTTGGGGGTTGGGTCCACCGGAGACCCCACAGAAAGGTCAACCGCCCCACCCGGGTGCTGGCCAGCAAGCGCGGTGAACGGCTTTAGTTGCTGCCAGGGATACTCGGGGAGGCGGTCAAACACGTCTTGTTACTCGCCCTGTGGCGGAAGCGCAGTGATAACTGCGTGGTCAAGGTCGAGCTTGCCAACCTTGGCGGCACCACCTGGCGAACCAACGGTCTCAAAGAACTCCACGTTGGCCTTGTAGTACTCGCTCCACTGCGAAGGCAGGTCGTCCTCGTAGTAGATGGCTTCAACTGGGCAGACTGGCTCACAGGCACCGCAGTCAACGCACTCATCCGGGTGGATGTAAAGCATGCGGTCGCCCTCGTAGATGCAGTCGACAGGGCACTCTTCGATGCAGGCCTTGTCCTTGACGTCAACACATGGCAGTGCGATTACGTAAGTCACGATTTATCCCTTCAAAAACTCTCTCAATTTTAGCGGTGTCCAGAGGCCGAGCGATTCCAAGTGGCCTTCTGAATCCGAGGGAAGACGACGATGACTGCAAGCAGCGCCATCGAACCGTAAAGCCAGTATTCGCTCAGCGCCGAGTTGGTGACCAAGTGTGATCCGGAGTTGCCTCCATGCGAGAACTGCAAAACCGTCACGATAAAGGTAAGCGCCATGAGGTAGAGCGCGCCACGGCTGCGGCGAAGCACCCGAAGTGCCAGCGCCAGCGCACCCACGATGATCAGTGCGAGGATCAAACCGATTGGCATTCCATCGGTGGTCTTGGAAAGGTGGAGCATCGTTCCTACCAGAGCTGCCAAGAATCCCAACGGCATCGCCCAGAGCGAGCGCAACCAAGGCTTTATCGAATTCCAGCTGGAAACCGACGCCTTCTTGAGCCTTTCTGGGGCGTCGAATCGAGTCTCTTTACCTGCCACTAGCGAGTAGGTCTCCTCATTGATCAGAACCTGACTGGCGTGAGCTGAAAGTGCTGCACGCTTTACTGCGGCAGTCTCCTTGCCGCCGACCTCTGCGTCGAAGCGCTCCCCTGGCTCGCAAATGGTCCAAAGCTGCGGGGCGCGGTTGTTCTTCGCGTACTTGCGGATGGCAAGTGTGGTGGCGTCGTAAGCCTTTTTGTGGTCTGGGTGCCCGAACCCGCCCTTGCTGTTGTACGTGACTACTGCATCCGGACGGAAACTGCCCATGATCTTGAGGATGTCGTCTGCGATAACCGGGGTGGCGACTGCGGCCAAACTCATTTCGTCCAGAATGCGCTTGCGAGTGGCTTTACCCAAGGCATTTACGCGCATTCCGCTATCTAGGTAATGCCGGGTACCTGCGAAGGAGTGCTGCGGTTTGCGCACATCGCCATCGGCGTCAACAGCGGTGTAGGCATCCAGCGCATTGAAGAGCTCCGCAGTGCGGAAAGCGCCCATTTCGGCGTTGCGACCCTCGAGAGGCTTGAGGTCTGCGAGTTTTACTTTGCCGCGCTCGCCGCGAGTTAGCGTGAGCAGGTAAACCTCCGCGCCTCGAGCGATTGCATCAGCCATGACGTGGCCGGTAAAGAGGCTCTCGTCGTCAGGGTGTGCGTGCACTAAAAGGATTTTGCGGGGTTTAAAACTTGGCTTGGCCATGCAAATACTTTACTTGGCGGTCTGGACAGTTGACTCGTAAACCCGCCGCCGGATCGCAAAGGGCCCTTCCCCGTTCCAGCCCAATCGACAATTTTCGAACCAGGTCTTGTTAGGTAAGGCTAACCTAACCTAAACTTTTACTCGGAATCAGAAAGGTAACAAGTGCTGGCAACTTACTTGATCGGTCTTCGCGAGGGCATTGAAGCGGCAATCATCATCAGCATCCTGGTTGGTTACGTGGTGAAGCTGGGCGAACGCCAGCACGTCACCAAGATCTTCACCGGCGCAGCGGCGGCAGTACTAATTTCCCTCGGCATCGGATTCGGACTCAGCGGAATAGCCGCCGAGGTATCGGAGACGGTTGAGATTGCCATCACCGGTGCCACTTCCCTACTGGCGGTGGTCTTCGTGACCTGGATGATCTTCTGGATGGCCAAGCAGTCCCGAGCCATGGCGGCTAACTTGCGTGCCAAAGTCGATGCTGCAGTCGTAAAGTCGGCTTGGTCGCTTGCCGTGGTCGCATTCCTGGCGGTAGCACGCGAGGGTGTCGAAACCAGCATCCTGCTCTGGAGCACCGCTCGTTCTGCCGGCGGTGGCTTCGATGTCTTCGGTGGCGCATTCCTGGGTCTTCTCACTGCCAGCCTCGCCGGTTACCTGATGTATCGCGGCGCTTTGAAGTTCAACCTGGGAACCTTCTTCAACGTCACAGGCGCCTACCTGGTAGTCATCGCGGCCGGAATCTTCTCTTACGCAATCGGCGAGTTCCAGGAACTGGGCCTACTACCACTCTTGACCAACCCTGCTTACGATGTCTCCGCGATACTGCCCGAAGGTAGCGTCCCAGAGCTGATCTTGGCGGGAACCATTGCCTTCAACACCGCACCGAGCCTATTGCAGTCGGTTGGATGGTTCGCCTACCTGATCCCGGTGGCTGTGCTCTACGCGCGTTCCTTGAGTCACCGCAAGCCGGCAGCCAAGGTTGCGGAGCAAGAAAGCGTCTCAGCCTAAGAATTAGTACCAAAGAAAAGAACCCGCCTCTATCGAGGCGGGTTCTTTTCTTCTCTAAGTATCGAGACTAGGCGTTCTCGTTCGCACGCTTACGGGCGCTAACCTGGCGGGCGCGGATGTTTGGGTCCAGCTCCACCTTGCGGATACGGACTGCCTCCGGGGTCACCTCAACGCACTCGTCTTCACGGGCGAACTCGAGGCACTCCTCAAGCGACAGCTTGCGAGGAGGGGTCAGAGCCTGGAACTCGTCCGAGGAAGAAGCACGCATGTTAGTGAGCTTCTTTTCCTTGGTGATGTTTACTTCCATGTCATCGGCACGGGAGTTCTCGCCAACGACCATGCCACCGTAAACCTCTTCGGTTGGCTGGACGAAGAACGAACCGCGCTCCTGCAGGGCAATCATCGCGAACGGAGTTGCGACTCCAGCTCGGTCGGCAACCATCGAACCAGTGTTTCGGGTGACGATCTCTCCGGCCCAGGCCTCGTAGCCGGCCGAGATAGCGTTTGCGATACCGGTTCCCTTGGTGATGGTCAGGAACTCGGTGCGGAAACCAATCAGACCGCGCGAAGGAACGCGGAATTCCATGCGAACCCAACCGGTACCGTGGTTCGACATGTTGTTCATGCGACCCTTGCGTGCGGCCATCAGCTGAGTGACAGCACCGAGGAACTCCTCAGGAACATCGATGGTCAGGTCTTCGACAGGCTCGTGTACCTTGCCGTCGATGCGCTTGGTAACTACCTGTGGCTTACCCACGGTCAGTTCGTAGCCCTCGCGACGCATCTGCTCCACCAGGATGGCCAGAGCGAGCTCTCCACGACCCTGAACCTCCCAGGCATCTGGACGCTCGGTTGGCAGAACCTTGATGGAGACGTTACCGATGAGCTCTCGGTCTAGGCGGTCCTTGACCAAACGTGCGGTGACCTTTGCGCCCTTGACTCGACCAGCCATTGGCGAGGTGTTGATACCGATGGTCATCGAGATCGCAGGGTCGTCAACGGTGATAGTTGGCAGCGGACGAACGTCCTCTGGGTCTGCCAGAGTCTCACCGATGGTGATGTCCTCGATACCGGCAACCGCGACGATGTCTCCGGCCTTGGCTTCCTCAGTCGGGAAACGCTCCAGAGCCTTGGTGGCCAGCAGCTCGGTGATCTTTACGGTCTTGGTGGTTCCGTCGTGACGTACCCACGCGACGTTCTGACCCTTGCGCAGCACACCGTTGAAGATACGGATCAGTGCAAGACGACCAAGGAACGGCGACGAGTCAAGGTTGGTGACGTGCGCCTGCAGCGGGTGCTCGTCATCGAAAGTTGGAGCCGGGATGTGCTTCAGGATTGCCTGGAACAGCGGCTCAAGGTTGTCGGCGTCTGGCAGAGTGCCGTCGGCTGGCTTGTTGAGGCTGGCGCGACCGGCACGACCCGAGGCGTAGATGACTGGAAGCTCGAGGATTGCGTCGATGTCCAACTCTGGAACATCGTCGGCGAGGTCAGATGCCAAACCGAGCAGCAGGTCGTGGCTTTCCTCGACAACCTCGTCGATACGGGCGTCTGGACGGTCAGTCTTGTTCACCAGCAGGATCACCGGCAGGTTCGCCTCGAGCGCCTTGCGCAGGACGAAGCGGGTCTGAGGCAGCGGACCCTCAGATGCGTCAACTAGAAGAACAACGCCGTCCACCATCGAAAGACCGCGCTCGACCTCGCCACCGAAGTCGGCGTGACCCGGGGTGTCGATTACGTTGATGGTGATGGTCTTGCCACCAGCAGCTGGGCCAGCGTAAGACACCGAGGTGTTCTTGGCGAGGATGGTAATACCCTTCTCGCGCTCGAGGTCGCCGGAGTCCATGGCTCGCTCAGCCACCTGGGCGTGCGAGTCGAAGGAGTTGGTCTGACGAAGCATGGCGTCCACAAGAGTGGTCTTACCGTGGTCTACGTGGGCAACGATTGCTACGTTGCGAATGTCATCTCTGGATACCAGAGCCATAGTGTGTCCTTACGGGCATGAGCGTAGTTAGTGACTCGCTCTTAGGGATGGGATTTAGCCAAGGCAGCAACTGCGCCGGCCGATACCCCTTAAGTCTACTTGCCCTTGCCCGAAACAGACCAGTTTGAATAGCCCCAAATCACCGAGTTGTTGCCAACTGTTGGCTGATAGTTCTGCAATTTTGAAGACCACACCACCAGGCGCGAGGTTTCGAACAGTGGCAGGCCATAGCCGGATTGAATCAGGACCTGGTCTAGGTTTTTGCCGTCAACTGCGTTATCCAGCAGGCTTGTCGATCCGTCAAATTTGGGCAGATTGAGAGCCACAATATTCGCGGCAGCCGCCTCCTGGAAACCCGTTAGGGCTCCCACAGCCGTGCTCAGCGCACTCAAATCGTGAGCCAATCGGCCCTGCTCGGTGATGAATACGTCCCATGCGCCCGAGGCCAAGACGGCCGCGGGGTTGTCGCTGGAAACGTTCTCCAGGTCGAAGCCGCCCAGCTTGCCCAAACGTGATAGTTGGGTGTACTCCAACTGACCACGCGGACCGGTGGCATCAAATAGCACCCGCAGTTTGACAGTGCGATCGAACTTCGCATTCTGCCAGTCCTCCGCGGCGCTTTCCGCATCCTGGAACTGATAGGCACTACTGCCATTCTGGTTGACCGCGGCCTGATACTCAGTGTCGGCAGAGCCGAACACCAGTGAGTCGGACTTCTTTAGGCTCTTGTCCCCCGCCAGTTGGCTCCAGATTCCGGACCTCGGCAGGAACTTAAGGAAGGCGTGGATTGCTGCGGCGGCCTTCTTCGCCGAGCTTGCGGCCGGATCGAAGACCGATCCACCGGCGAAATTCAAAAGAACTACCTCGTTCTGACCTGAATCACCGATTTTGGTGCTGAAACCAGCATCTTTGGCTTTGGTTTCTAGCTGACTCAGGTTTGACATCGTTGTGGCGGTAGGACTGGCCAAATCTACCTTTTTGGCCGAGATGGCTGCTGCCAGTTCATCGGCATTGGCGAAACAACTCAGCGTCACTCGCTCGACGGATGCCTTAGGGCCCGCCTCGAACCCGGGGTTAGCGGCAAGCACAACCCTGTCCGCGGCGAAGCTCTTCACCTTGTATGCGCCAGAAGTTAGCAGCAACGATGACGGCAACTGGGAGCCGTCGGCGGGTGCTGAAAAAGCGGACGAAAATGCGTGCGCGATGACCGAACGGTTGGTGCTCGAAACTCCGGCGGCTAAATCCAAGACCGATTGGATCGCATCCTGGTTGCTGAGTCCCGCATAGGGCAAGGCGAGCTTTGCCAAGACGTGCGCAGGTACCGAGAGGCCGAGCGTCGTCTGCCAATCGGCTATCGGCTTCGAGAAGTGCAGGCGAACCGAGTCCTTGGTGAAACTGATTTTGTCGGCAAGCGCCAGCGAACCGAGTTTGAGCGAACTTCCGAACCCCTGCAGAGTCCCATCAGCGGCTGGTGGCGTGGAATCGGTCGCAGCCAACCAGCTGACGGCTAGGTCGGCTGGGCTTACTGCTACCCCATCGGACCACTTCGCCTTCCCGGTAAGGGTATAGCTGTAGTCCTGAGAGGTGATTTGCTTGACCGAACCAAACTCGGTGTTTGCAACCAGCGCACCACTGGCATCGTGCGAATAGAAACCTGGAAGCGTAAGGGTGGCCAAGTCATTCAAAGCCCTGGTGGTTCCGGGGGATGCCAAGACTGCCGAGTTGGCCGAGGCGCATTGGCCGGACTCCCCAATGGTGAGGCTTGATCCCGGAACCAGCGCCTGTTGGCCAGACGTGTCAGCACATCCGGCAAGCGAAGCTGCCAAAACGGCTACAACCGAGAGAAAACCGAGTGATTTCTTCACAAAACTCCAAAAACCAGAAACCCGAGCACCTAATCAGGAAGCCTGTGATTAGGTTACTCGGGTTTGCTGAGTAACTTGGCCTAGTGCCTAGCCCCTGGCGGCCTCGCGCTTCGCCTTCTGCAGCGCAGGGTCTGGCACCGGCACGGCCGAAATCAGACGCTGAGTGTAGGCGTGCTGAGGGTTCTTCAGAATCTGGTCACGCATGCCCTGCTCCACCAGAACACCGTTCTGCATTACTGCGATTCGGTGCGAAAGGATGTCGACCACGGCTAGGTCGTGGCTAATGAAAAGGCAGGCGAACTTCAGCTTGTCCTGCAGGTCAAGTAGCAGATCCAAGAAGCGGGCCTGCACCGAGACATCCAGAGCGCTGGTTGGCTCATCTGCAATCAGCAAGTCCGGGGTGAGAGCCAAGGCGCGAGCAATGCCTACACGCTGACGCTGACCACCCGAAAGCTCGTGGGGATAGCGGTTGCGATAGCTGCGCGGCAACTCGACCGAAGCCAGTAGGTCCTCCACTCGCTTGTTAAGCGCGTCTCCCTTTGCCTCACCGGCTAGGAAGATTGGCTCACCAATCGATTCACCGATAGGGAGGCGAGGGTTAAGCGAAGACGCGGGGTCTTGGAACACAATTCCCGTGTTGCGGCGGATACCCTTTAGCTGCTTCTGGGAAGCACCCGCGATTTCCTGTCCAACCACCTGAATAGATCCGCTCTTCACCGGCAACAGACCGATGGCGGCACGGCCAACCGTTGTCTTGCCAGAGCCGGACTCTCCCACCAGGCCTACGATTTCACCCGGGTAGATCTCCAGGCTGAAGTCCTTAACCGCGGTGAAGGCCGGGATGCGACCACGCTTCGGGTACTCGATAACCACGTTGTCCAGCTTCAGAACTGGGACTGGCTTTTCGGCAACCTCAAGTGTGCGCGAGGCAGCGAATCCGAGCTTTGGAACCGCCGCGAGCAGCTGCTGGGTGTACGGATGCTGAGGGCGGTTGAAGATCTGGTCTGCAGTGCCCTTTTCGACCGTCAGCCCGTCCTTCATAACCAAGATGTCATCGGCCAAATCGGCAACAACACCCATGTCGTGAGTGATTAGCAAAACCGCCGAGTTCAGCTTGTCCTTGAGGTTGCGCATCAACTCGATGATTTCGGCCTGAACCGTTACATCTAATGCGGTAGTCGGTTCGTCAGCCACCAGTAGCGCAGGGTCACAGGCCAGTGCCTGAGCGATCATCGCGCGCTGGCGCTGACCACCGGAAAGCTGGTGCGGGAACTTGTCGATCGACTTCTCAGGATTAGGAATCTCCACCAGAGTCAAGAGCTCAATCGCACGCTTGCGCGCCTCTGCCGGACCCACGTTGAAGTGAGTGCGGATGGTTTCTACGATTTGGAAGCCAACCGTATAAACCGGGTTCAGAGCGGTCATCGGCTCCTGGAAGATGTAGGCAACCTCTTTGCCGCGGAACTTGCGCAAGACCGCGTTGTTAGCGCCAAGCATCTCGGTGCCTTTGACCTTCACCGAGCCGGTGGTGCGGGCGTTCGAGGCGAGTAGACCCATCAGACCCATAGAGGACGAGGACTTTCCCGATCCAGACTCACCCACGATGGCCAGAACCTGACCGGCGCGCACCTGATAGTTCATGTCGACGGCAGCGGGATACCACTGGCCATCCACCCAGAACTCAACGTTGTAGTTTTCTACGCTGAGAATAACTTCGTTCGAAATAGTCATTTATTAATCCAGTCTCTAACTATCTCTATGCCTCGTTGGAAGGCTTCTTGAAGGTTGCCTTGATCAGGTCACGGCGAGTGATTCGCCGACGCTGACGTGGGTCGAACGCGTCACGCAGACCATCACCGATGAAGTTGACGCACAGCGCAATGCTGATGATCAGCACGCCCGGCCAGTAGAACAACCAAGGGCTTACTGTGAAGGAATCCTGGTAGTCACTGATCAACGAGCCCAGCGATACGTCCGGAGCCTGAACGCCGAAGCCGATGTACGAAAGCGCGGTTTCCAGCAAGATCGCACCAGCCAGCATCAGCGTGACGGACACGATGATCACGCCCATCGCGTTGGGAAGGATGTGCTTGAAGATGATGCGAAGGTTTGACGCACCGGCGACCCGAGCGGCATCAACGAATTCGCGCTCACGCAGACTCAAGAACTCGCCACGAACCAGTCGCGAAAGACCGGTCCAGCTGAAAAGACCCAGATAAACGGCTAGGGCCGCAACACCGAGGTTTCCGAACTTGAAACCAATAACCGCACCGATGATGATCGATGGAATGGTGATGATGAAGTCGGTGAAGCGCATCAGCACTGCGTCGACCCAACCGCGGAAGTAACCCGAAACCGCACCGATGACGGTACCCAGGAATCCACCGATCATTCCCACGATGAGCATCACCATGATTGACTGCTCTGCTCCACGCATTACCAGTGCAAAGTAGTCGCGACCGATTGGGTCCTGACCAAATGGGTGGTCGGCACTCGGGCAGCCCACCGAGGTTGCGCAGAAGTTCGACTCCGGAATCTCGGTGATGGTGTACTTCCACCAGCCCGGAATGGTGATGGGATGGTTCTCGGTGCCCAGGTGAATACCCGACGCGCTGAACACAAACAGCGTGATAAAGATCAGCGCGATGAGCGATGCGACCGCTGGCTTGTGGCGCAGGAAGCGCTTGCGAATAATCTGACCCTGGCTGAGACCCTCGGTCTCGTGCAGGGCGATAGCGTTTTCACTGCTCTCAGCGGCGGTTTCCACAGCAACTTTTTTCTTAGCCATGATTACTTACCAACTCGAATTCGTGGGTCAAGTGCCGAGTAAAGGAGATCGGCCACCAGGTTTGCCATTACGGCTAGGAATGAGGTGATCGCGAACACGCCCATCAGGAGGTTCAAGTCCTGTGAGCTAATCGCCGCACGGAACAGTGTTCCCATACCGTGCCATCCGAAGACCGACTCGGTGATGATTGCTCCACCAAGCACACCGGCGAAGTCAAAAGCCATGAGCGTGGTGAGCGGAATCATCGCATTGCGAAGAGCGTGACGTACGATCACGGTTCGCTCGCTCAGGCCTTTAGCCCGCGCGGTGCGAATGTAGTCCATGTTCATCACTTCAAGCAGGCTGGCACGCGAGTAGCGCACGTAGCCGGCGAAGGAAATCAATGTCAGGGCGATAGTCGGCAGCAGAACGTGAACCAGTGAATCCATGAAAAGGATCCAGAAGTTGTGGCTGCTAAGGCGAACGCTAATCTCACCGATGGTTGGAATCGGACGCATGTCGATGCCATCGGTCTGGATGTAGGTTCCCCAGGTCTGCATCAACTTGTCGATGAGCAAGAACAGGAACGCAAAGACCGCCGAAATCACCGTAGTGCGGATGGCAGGGCCACGGTCAACCTTGGTGAATGCGTAAGCAGCGATTACTGCGACTGCTGCCAATCCGAGGAGCGGCAGAAGCATGATGCCGGCATTGAGGCCTTTCATGTGCCACATTGCATTCACCGGGTAATAGCCGATGATCACTGCTGCGGCCACGGTCAAACTGGCGTACAGCACTCGCTTGTTTTCGAATCCAACGATGAGCGACGTCAACCCGACCGCGATGGCAGCCGAGATGAGGCCCACTCCGACGATTCCTAGACCAGGGGTAATGATCCAGTTGGAGGCATTGATCAGCAGCATCAATACCGCAGTGAGTGCAGCCGAGCTGCCGAAGATGATCCAGACTCGCTTGCGGTCGCCGGAAACAATACCCGCCACTATCAGACCGACTATTAACGCCGTTCCCAATATCCAAGGCGGCGTTATCTGACCGGATCCCAGGAAGTTATTGAACTCGATTGCCATGTACTGCTTCAGCAACACCGCCACCCAGAAAACTGGCAGCGAGAACATGAGGAACGAGATGAAAGTCATGGTGTAGTCGAGGCGACTGTATTGACGGATTGCAGTAATCACACCAACGGTGATGCCCAGAACGATTGCGAGGACGGTGGCGCCCAGCACCAAACGGATGGTTACCGGAATTGCGGCGGAAATCTCATTGACTACATAGAGACCGTCTCGGGTCTTGCCCAGGTCTGGGTTTCCTGTGAAAACGCCCAAGACTCCCTTGAGCCAACTGAAGTAGCGAATCGGAGGCGGGACATCGAGGTGCAGTTCGCGCGTGAGGTGCGCGATTAGGAAGTCTTTGTTTTTAGCAGTGCTGGTTCGAAGATCCGCGAGTGGATCTCCAGCGATGGCTTCCAGGTTGTAAACGATGAACGAGGAGCCGAAAAGAATAAGTAAGACCACGCCGATGCGGCGGGCGATGTAGCCAAGCATTTTGAATCCGTTTCTGAGCCAGTGGTGTGTATCACTCAAAGTTGGGGGCACCCGTTATGGATGCCCCCAACTTTCGAGCCGTTTCTAAGAGCTGATTTAGCTAGCTCCTAGAAGTGCCACTGCCAGTAGTTCCAAACAACGTTTGGAATCAGTGGGCCAGGCTTTACACCAGCAAGGTTGCTGTTGTAAGCGGTGACCTGTGGCCACTGGTAGAGAGGCAGGGTCCAGGCGTTAGCGTTGATGATCTTCTCGGCCGCTAGGTACTTGGCAGTGATTGCCGAGTCCGAAAGCGGTGCCTCGAGGCTCTTCAGGATCTTGTCCAGCGCTGCGCTGTTCCAGCCGTAGTGGTTGTTCGAACCATCACTCTGGAAGTTGGCGTTGGTGCCGGTCTGGCTAACACTCGAAGGTGCCCAGGCGAACATTGCAACGTCGTAGCTTGGGTCGTCAAGCAGAGTCGACCACTTGGCGTTTCCTACGTTCGAGACCTTGAAACCAGCCTTGGCTTCTTCGGCAGCGATCAGCAGGTTCTCACCAATGCGACGAGCGTTGTTCTTGAACAGCATGTTGATTGGAACAGAGTTCGAACCAGCCTCGGCCTTTGGATACCACTTCTGGACCAGCTTCAGGGCTGCAGCGGTGCGCTGGGCCTGAGTGCCGTCAGTGAAGTCCTTTACGCCGGAACCGTTGACGATGGTGTTGTAACCGGCCTGAGCTGGCAGCAGGAAGCTGGAGTTCATGACGGTGGCGTCAGCGGTGCTGGTTGGGTCGTATGCCTGGGAAACCATCTTGTTCACGATGGTCTGACGTGGCAGTGCAAGCAGGAAGGCGCGACGCAGGTCCTGGGCCTTCTGGCCGTGGCTGTCTGCGAATGGACCGTCGTACTTGGCCTCGTTCTTGGTCTCCGAACCTGGGTTGTTTCCAACGCGCAGGTCAACGTGCTCGAAGGTTGCAGTGCTGCTCAACTCAACGTTGACGCCCTGCAGCTGCTTCAGCTGCTGGAAGGTTGCGGTGTCAGGCTGACCGTCATAGACGTCGATCTCGCCGTTGCCAAGAGCCTGAGCTGCTGGTGCACCGTCGGTCACGAAGGTGAAGATCACCTTGGTGATGCCGTTCTTGGTTGCCAGGGCTGGGCCCGAGGTGTAGAGGTCGTTGCGAACCAGAGTCACCGAAGTGTTCTTGATTGCGCTGTCAACGATGAAACCACCGTTGCTGACGAGCAGCAGCGGGTTGGTCTTCGAGTTGATGTCCTGAATGTTGTAGTCCTCAGACCAGATTGCACCCATCTTTGCCAGACGAGCGTTCTTGCCCTTGAGGCCGGCGTTGAAGTCTGCAACGAACTGGTCAGTTGCTGCGTTCGAGACCGAAGCGGACTGCAGGGTGGTCTTGCCGTCAGCCATCAGCTCCAGTGCGTGAACTGGTGCTGGGCCAGGGCCCAGGATCTGCCAGTCAGGCTGGAAGCTGTCGTACTTGACGGTCAGCGAGTAGCCGTCCGAGCTAAGCGCAACCGACTTTACGTGGCTGTCGTAAGGGCCACCGTAGCCGCCCGAGTTGAAGGCAGGAACGTCCTTGGCTGGGTCACCAAGACCAGCCTTCTTGGAGTAAGCACCACTGTTGAGAATGTGGCTCAGCAGGAGGTCAGCAGCAGTGATGTCTGCACCGTCCGACCAGACCTGGCCCTTGTTAACACGGTAGGTTACCTGGAAGTCGTTCTTGGCGTTCTTGGTGATCGCGAAAGTTCCGAACTTGGTGTTGCGAATCAGGTTTGGACCGTTGTCGTAGTACCAGAAACCAGCGCTGGTTAGGTACCCGATGTCGGTGTTGGTGACCAAGTTGGTGTCTGGAGTACCCGAGTTCAACGACGTCATTGCCGTGGTCTCGTTGATAATCACAGTGGACTTGGCGGCCGCGTTGGCGCTAGTTGCTGCCAGACTGACTGCTGTCGATGTTGCCAACAGACCAGCGGCGAGCAATGCGACTGAACGCAGGGTGCGCTTTGCCTTCATATTTCTCTCCTTGTTTTGTCGCAGCATCGCCACCATCACTCCGAGAGAACTCGAACCAACAGCGACTCCGCTTTGGGTAAACCAAATCTAATACTTAACAGAAAGTAAATTCTGAAAAGATTTCGGTTTACCACTGCTTTTACAAGAGATTTACAGAACTGTGACAATTGCGAAGCGGACCTCGGGGGTTAACCCGAGGTCCGCTGTTCTCAGAAACGAAGGCTTGCTAAAGCAACGCGCCGCCGTAAACACTGAGCAAGATTGCCAGAACCACCGAAGCCGCCAAGAGTGCGAAGTTGATCTTCCAGGTGTACTTGGTTTCTCCGCGGACCGCGTGCATAACAATTGCTACAACCATTACCAGCACCAGCCCAATCGCTGCCGCTACACCCCAGGCCTGCGCCCAGCCAAATCCCAAGAACTCGCTTGCGATAGGAGCGAAGACGATTCCTGCGGCACCGAGCAGTTCCAGGGCTGCGATGAACCGAACTCCTGGCTCTCCGACCTTGCCGGTCCAGCCCATGCCAGCCTCCTGAAGCTTGGCTAGTGGCGCGGTCAGCTTGAACCAGCCGGCCTTCAGATAGACCATTACCAGGAACGCGGTGAGAACCCAGGCCAGAATGATTGCTGCAATTTGCATTTGTTTAGTCCTTGATCGTTGTTTTTGCCGTCGATTGCGGTTACAGTTACAAGTAAAGCACCCCTTTACTGATTTTGTCAAGGGGGGCTAGATAGAAAGCAACGCCTAAAATCGATATGTACGGGCAGGAGGCATCTGATGGACATCAAGGCACAGGCAGAGCGCCAAGGCGACGCCTGGGTTGTCACCTGCCCAGAGCTGGACAACTTCAGCACCACAGCAAAGCGGTTGGACAAGGCTGAAGAGCTCATCAAGGCCCTGGCCGCAAAACAAATGGGTGAATCTATCTGCGACATCGTGGTAACCCTGGACGCAGTCATGCCGGGTATTGTCTGCGACATCGAAAAGGCTCAGCACAAGATGTCAGAGGCCACCAAGCTGCAAGAAGAGGCCTCCACTGAGATTCGCGATGTAGTCCGCCGCGCGCGCGAGCAGGGTCTAACTATGCGTGACATTGCCGTCCTACTGAACGTAACCCCACAGCGCGTCGCTCAGCTCTGTGATTGCTAGAGAACTCCCCCAAATTTGAAAGCCCGTCATCCGACGGGCTTTTCTTTTCGGTCTGGTTAGAGGATGTGTCTTGCTAGAGGCGCCAGGTGGGAAGCTTCCAGCCCCGCAGGATTGCGAGTACCCGCAGAATGATAATCACGCCAGCCGAAAGCCACAGCGAAACGAAGCTGGGCCAAGCGGCGGCATCACCAATGACCACAATCCACGATCCGGTAAATGCAATCACGGCGTAGGGGCGGTGGTCGATAAATACCTGCGGAATCTCGGTGACGGCCATGTCCCGGGCAATGCCTCCAACAATTGCGGTCATGGTTCCCAGAATTACAGCGATGATTGGGGGTTGGCCGGTAGATAGCGCAATCTGGGTCCCGCCTGCGCTGAATATTCCAAGCCCGATTGCATCCGGCCACTGCACTGCTCGCTCGGTGAGCTCAAGGTGGCGCTTACGAAGGAAGAACAGCGACAACATACACATCGCCATGATGACGTAAATCCAGTACTGGTTTTGAACCCAAAAGAAAGGCCGGCGATCCAGCAGGACATCGCGAAGAGTTCCACCACCAAAAGCGGCAAAACCGGTGACCATGATCATTCCGACCAGGTCAAGCTTCTTACGAGCCGCCTCTAGCAGACCGGAGACCGCAAATGCCAGGATGCCCAGAGACTCGAAAATGAGGTTTCCGTTTGAAACCAACCAGTCCATGGTTCCGACACTTTGCGACATGTGCCAATTGTGGCAGAGGTTTAGCGCTTCTTTCGTTTGAAGCCGTCAAACACAGCCATCACAAACACCAGGGCGACCACGGCCACCAGGCCAACCGCGCCTTCGAAAGGCAAAAAGTATCCCATCAGCATTCCTCCTAAAGTTGCAAAGCAGCAAACCCGCGGGAACATTCCTGCAATTATCCGGACCGGCACCCAGACGGAATTCGGTGGATTAGGCTTCCTGCTGTGAGCAATAAAACCATCGACCCCGAAATCGACCACAGTTGGTTTGAGGATGGCCAGGCTATAGTGACCAGCACGCTGATGGCAGCGCTGGGTGTCTACTTGCTGCAGTCGGCGCATGTTGTTACCGGCGGGGCCGCGGGCCTAACACTCTTGATGTGCCAGTGGCTCGGATGGAACTTTGCGCTGGCCTATCCCCTGGTCAGCATTCCATTCATGGCGCTCGCTCTGTGGCGACGGGGACTCACGTTCACACTGAAATCGATGCTCACGGTAGCTCTGTTGTCGGTGTTCAACTTTTACCTGCCCCGGCTAGTGGACCTCAGCTCGGTAACACCCTGGTTTGGCGCAGTGTTGGGCAACCTGCTCCTCGGTGTCTCGATGCTGATCATGTTTCGGCATCGGACCAGCCTCGGTGGGTTTAACGTGATTGCGCTGATTGCACAGGACAAGCTGGGATGGAAAGCCGGTTTCGTGCAGATGTCGCTGGATGCCTTGATCGTGGGAGGCTTCGCCGTCGCGAACCTCAGTTGGTCGTCCCTGTGGGCAATCATCGGTGTGGTGGTTTTGAACATGGTTCTGGCGACCAACCACAGGCCAGATCGCTACATCGCAGGCTAACCAGCCGTTAAACAAGAAACCCGCCATCGCTGGCGGGTCTGCTTGCGGAAATGGCCTCGGCGAGCCAAATCTCAAATGTGGAGATGGGGGGAATCATCATCTCCCTTGATTACAGCCGATTAGAGGCATTTGCCTGTGTTTTCAGCCATGTTTTCAGCCATCTTTTAGCCCTGTTCTAACGCTCTATAGATGGTTGGTCTTGATACTCCAAGGACTTCAGCGATCTCTTTGATCTGCTTGCCTTGCTCATACATTGACTTTGCTGTCTGAATCTTGCTCTGAGTCATCGCTGGCTTCCTGCCACCCTTGCGACCTCTTGCCCTTGCCGCTGCCAAGCCATCAATGGTTCGTGATCTCATGATTTCTCGCTCAAACTCAGCAAAACTTGCTACAAGCGTGAAGAATAGCTTGCCTTCAGGGGTTGAGGTGTTTATGTTCTGTTCAATTACCTCAAGGTTTACTCCCTGATCCTTCAAATCGCTAACCAAGTTC